>Ga0326727_10001002_pt1 | contig 110016 bp, 97 predicted proteins | sample MB2enrmetagenome_FD_207643 | JGI IMG/M metagenome (GOLD analysis project Ga0326727, IMG submission 207643) | Lab enriched peat soil microbial communities from McLean, Ithaca, NY, United States - MB29MY | ecosystem: Environmental > Terrestrial > Soil > Wetlands > Peat | place: USA: New York...
GGATGACGTCGCCACGCTGCAGACCGTTGGCGGCGGCCTGGCTGGCCGGATCGATGGCGGTTACCACCACGCCGCTCGTATCGGGCGGCAGGCCGAGCTGGCGGGCGTCCCGCGCGCTCACGTCCTCGACGGAAACGCCGTCCATGCCGGTTTGCGGAGCGTCCGGCTCGCTCGAGGCCTTGGCCGTCTCGGTGGGCATTTCCTCCAGGCGCGCCGAGACTTCGCGCTCCGCGTTGTCGCGCAGGAGCTTCAGGTTTACCGCCGTGCCGGGCTGCATCAGCGAAATGGTCATGCGCAGTTGAGCGTTGTCGTTCACCGGCTTGCCGTTCACGGAAAGAATGATGTCGCCCTTCTCGATGCCGGCGTGCCCAGCCGGGCTATCCGGCTTAACTGCCGACACCAACGCGCCGCCCGGTTCCTTCTCGTGAAATGCCTTGGCCAGCGCAGGGGTCACTCCCTCCGAGAGCACGCCCAGATATGCGCGCGTCACTTTGCCGTTGCGCAGAATCTGGTCGGTCACATTGCGCGCCACGGACACGGGAATGGCGAAACCGATTCCCTGGTTGCCCTCCGAGCCGTGCGACAGGATGGCCGTGTTGATACCGATCAGGTCGCCGCGGTCGTTCACCAGCGCGCCTCCCGAGTTGCCCGGGTTGATGGGCGCGTCGGTCTGGATGAAATCCTCATAATCCTCGATGCCCAGGTTGCCGCGGCCGGTGGCGCTAATGATGCCCATGGTCACCGTGCCGCCCAGACCGAACGGGTTGCCGATGGCCAGCGCGTAGTCGCCCACCTGCACTTTGTTGGAATCGCCAATCACCGCCGAGGGCAGATCGGACGCATCGATCTTGAGCACGGCCAGGTCCGTCTTCGGGTCGGTACCCACGACGCGCGCTTTGAACTCGCGCTTGTCCGACAGGGTCACGCGCACGTCGGTGGCGCCATCCACCACGTGATTGTTGGTGAGAATGTAACCTTCAGGGCTGACGATCACGCCCGATCCCTGGCCTTCTTCCCGGTGTTGCCGCGGCGCCATCTGGCCGCGCTCGCCCCGGCCGTTGGAGCCGAAGGGCGCGCCGTCATCGTCGCCGAAGAACTGGCGGAAGAACGGTTCCATGTTGCCCGGCATCATGCCCATCGGGCTTTTCACCATCTTGGCGGAAGAAACGTTGACCACCGCCGGCAGCACCTTTTTCACCACTGGGGCGAAGGTGTTGCGGCTGCCCGGCTCGTCCGGGCTGGCGTAGCGGAACGAAGCCGGCGGATTGGCACCGCTCAAGTGTTCCGCGCCGGCCACCGCCAGGGCGCCCAACCCCGCAACCATCGCCGTTGCCAACGCCAGAGCGCGCGGACGGGTCCAAGTGCTTTTGAAACTCATGTAACCTCCAGATTGTTTTGTCTGATGTGCGCCGCTTGGAGGTAAGTGCGCCCTCGCAAGTGGCCTCACTAGAACGGACGTAAGGCGGGCAAGAAGGTCACGCTGGTAGGACAGACCATCGCCTGTCGTGGTCTGTCGTTGTGTTTCGTTGAAGCTCGAAATCTTTTGACAGACGACAAAAACCGATCGTCTGTCCTACCTCAGGGGCACCAACTGCCGCAGATCGTCGATCCAGAAATCGGGCTGGTGCCGCGCCAGCTCCTCGCGCTTGCCGTAGCCGTAGAGCACGGCGCAGGTCCGGATGCCGGCTTGGCGGCCGGCTTCCATATCGGCCGCCGAATCGCCCACCATCAGGCATTGCTCGGGCCGGGCGCCCAGCGCCTCCATGGATCTCAGAATCACGTCGGGAGCGGGCTTGGAGGGGAAGCCGTCGGTGCCTTGCACGTGGTCGAAGTAGCGCAGCAGGCCGAATTGCTCCAGCACCGCCCGCGTGGTGGGCGTGCCCTTGGTGGTGGCGGTGCCTTTGCGCCCGCCCAGCGCCGCCAGTGCGTCCACGACGCCCGGATACACGCTGGTCTGGGCGTGGCCCCGGCCGAGGTAGATGGCGCGGTATTGGCGGATCCATTCTTCCATTTGCTCGGGCGTGTGTTTGGGGAACACGTCGCCGAACACCGCGACCAGGTGGAGGCCGACGTAGCCTTTCAGGAAGTCGAAGGAAACCGGCGGAGCGCCCGCCGAGCGAAGCACCTGCTCGACGGCGCCGCAGATATCCCGCGCCGAATCGAGCAAGGTGCCGTCGATATCGAACAGGTAAAACGGAAAGCGCGGAATGTCCACGCGTGAGAGAAACGGTTGACAGGCGAAATCCGCTGCGGACCCTAAAACCGGGGCGCCCGTCCCACTCTCTTGCAGATCCTTCGCCGGCAACGTCACGCCGGCTGCGGATGCTCGCCTTCGTTGAGCCCCGCCACGCGGCGGTCGCTCTCCGGCCGCGACCAGAGCACCTGCTGGGTATGATCCTCGGCGTCCTTGCCGCCCGGCTTGATCGGCTCGATGGACAGGCCCTTGACGATCTGCATCACCTCGTTGCCGTCCAGGATTTCCCGCTCGAGCAGCGTTTCGGCGATCTTCACCAGCGCATCGGAACGTTCTTTGATGATGGCCTCGGCGGTGTCATAAGCGCCCTGCACGATCTTCTTGACCTGCGCATCGATGCGGATGGCGGTCTCTTCGCTGTAGTCGCGGTGCTGGGCGATTTCGCGGCCGAGGAAGATCTGCTCTTCCTTCTTGCCAAAGCTGAGCGGCCCCAGCTCGCTCATGCCCCACTCGCACACCATCTTGCGGGCTAGATCTGTGGCGCGCTCGATATCGTTGCCGGCGCCGGTGGTCATGTGATGCATGTAATTCTCTTCGGCGATGCGCCCGGCCATCAGGATGGCAAGCTGCGCCAGCAGGTAATCCTTGCTGTAGGAATGCTTGTCGTCGATCGGCAACTGCATGGTGACGCCCAGCGCCATGCCGCGCGGGATGATGGTCACCTTGTGCAGCGGATCGGCTTCGGGCAGCACGGCCGCCACCAGGGCATGCCCGGCTTCGTGATAAGCCGTATTGCGCTTCTCCGCATCGGATAGGATCAGCGATTTTCGCTCCGCGCCCATCAGGATCTTGTCCTTGGCCAGTTCGAAATCGATCATCATGACGACTTTGCGGTTTTGCCGCGCGGCGTTGAGAGCGGCTTCGTTCACCAGGTTGGCCAGGTCGGCTCCGGCCAGGCCCGGCGTGCCGCGCCCCAGCACGGAAAGATCGACATTGTCGCCCAGCGGAATCTTCTTGGTATGGACGCGCAGGATGGCCTCGCGCCCCTGCACGTCGGGACGGCCCACTACCACGCGCCGGTCGAAACGGCCGGGCCGCAGCAGCGCCGGGTCCAGCACGTCGGGCCGGTTGGTGGCCGCTACCAGGATCACGCCTTCGTTCGATTCGAAGCCGTCCATCTCCACCAGCAACTGGTTCAGGGTTTGTTCGCGCTCGTCGTGGCCGCCGCCCAAGCCAGCCCCGCGATGCCGGCCCACGGCGTCGATTTCATCGATGAAGATGATGCAGGGCGCGTTCTTCTTGCCCTGCTCGAACAGGTCGCGCACGCGGCTGGCGCCCACGCCCACGAACATTTCCACGAAATCCGAACCGGAGATGGAAAAGAACGGCACGCTGGCTTCGCCGGCGATGGCGCGCGCCAGCAGCGTCTTGCCGGTGCCGGGAGGCCCGACCAGCAGCACGCCCTTGGGAATGCGCCCGCCCAGCTTCTGGAATTTTTGCGGCTCGCGCAGGAATTCGATGATCTCCTGCAATTCCTCCTTGGCCTCTTCCACGCCCGCCACGTCCTTGAAGGTGACCTTCTTCTGCTGGGTGGAATGCAGCCGCGCGCGGCTCTTGCCAAAGCTGAGCGCCTTGTTGCCGCCGCTCTGCATCTGCCGCATCATGAAAATCCAGAAGGCAATTACCACGATGAACGGTGAAGCGTTGATCAGGATGGAGACCCAACCGGAGGAACTGGTGTCCTTGATTTCTACGTCGACGCCGTGTTCCTGCATCTCTTTGATGATGTCGGGGTAGTTGACGGGGATGAACGTGTGCAGGGTGGCGTTGGGGTTGGATTTGTAGGTTCCATGCACTTCATTGCCGGTGATGGTGACCTTATCCACGCTGCCGGCTTCGACCTTGGCGACGAATTGGGTGAAGGTTAGATTCTGGTCTTTGGGCCCCGCGGTGGTGCGGACCACCACGAACAGCATAGCCACGACCAGGAATATGACCACCCAAAACAGAATCTGTTTGATATTAGAGCTCACTTAACCTCCCTGCCAACCGGGCCTGCCAACCGGGCCTGCGAGCCGGGTTCGACTCCTGTCTAATAGACGCCGCCCCGTGCGCCTGCGATTCCACCTTCTTCATTTCGGCCGACTTCGCGGATTTCGAGAATCCTAGTACTCGCCGGACCCGCCGCCACGGCTTGGGCGGGCCCGAACCGCCGCGTCCAGACGATGGAGTCGCCGGAGGCCAGCACCGGCCACTGCGCACGCTCCCAAATCGGAATCCTGGCCTGATGGAAGAGAGCTTTGATCTTCGCCTCGTTGGAGTGTCCGTTGGGCTGGTAGCGGTCGCCGGGGCGCCAGTTACGGAAAACCAGGCCCCCGGACACCAAGTGCCCGTCGACACAACCCACGTCACCATTATATACGCTTCCCAGTGCGCGTTCCGTTCCCCGGTTTTCCAGCAGTTCCAGTTGAATCTCGGGGCCGGCGCCGGGCGCACGGACGCGGCCGGGAACGGCGGCAGGCTCCTGCCAGGCCAGCGGGGGAGGCTGCGGCGGCGCGAAGCGGATCCAGTCGAAGGAGCGGGTGATGCCAATCCCGGGCGCCTGAACCCGGCCATGGCCCTTGGCGGCGCGGGCGATTTCGAGCGCGCGGTCGACGTGATCGAGGCCGATCGAGCGCAAATCGCCTTTGGCGCGCTCGATGGCGAGGCGCACCAGGCGGCGGGCGGCGGCCAGCGGCAGGCGGGCGAGCGCTTCGGCGGGCGCCAGTACGGCGGCGCCATCGTCACGCAGGCATCCGGCGGCGAGGCGCGCGATTTCCTCTTTCCAGTACGCCTCCTCCGCCAGCGCCCAATCGGCGGTTTTGGCGAGGGTTTCCTCGAGCGCGGGATTCCACTCCCGGGCAAGCTGCGGCAGAAGGCTATGGCGGATTCGGTTGCGCGCGAAGCGGGCGCTCGAATTGGTCGAATCCTCGCGCCAGGCGATGCCGCGCGCGCGGAGGAACGCTTCGGTTTCGGTTCGTGTGACTTCGAGCAGCGGCCGCACGATGCCGTCGCCGGTCGCCGGCCGGATGCCCGCCAGGCCGGCCGTGCCTGCACCGCGTAAGAAACGGAACAGCACGGTTTCCGCCTGATCGCTCCGCGTGTGGCCCAGCACAACTACGTCCACCGCGCCCGCCGCGATTTGCTCGCGAAAGAACCGCAAACGCGCCTCCCGCGCCGCCTCTTCCAGGTTGCCGGCCGCCGGCTCCAGTTCGGCCCGCGCCAGGATGAACGGCAATTCCATCCGCCCGGCCAGCGCGCGCACAAACTCCGCGTCCTGCCGCGACTCTTCGCCGCGCAACCCGTGATCGAGGTGCAGCACGGCGAGGCGCAGCTCCCACCGGGCGGCAAGCGACCGCAACACTTCGAGCAGGCACACCGAATCCGCGCCGCCCGAGACGGCCACGCCCGCTCCCTGCCTGGGACGGAACATGCCGTACCGTTCAATCGTTTGAGCCACGCGATCCAGCACAATGCGGTACCCGCACTTCATTGTAGGGCCTGGGATGAGCTGGCGCGCAGGGAAAGCACACGTTGTCCTTTCGGTTACTATAGTGAGTGCGAAGCCCGACATCAGAACACCATGTCGCTCGATATCTGCGTTTTTCTTGCGCACTGCGACATTTTCCAATGCTGGGGCACCGGACTTGACAACGGACGCATTCTGAGTAATCCTGATAGACATTGGGATCTTATAGCCATCTCGAAAATGTAGCGGCCTCCGACCTGCTGCGGTGGGCCATCGAAACGTACGAAGAGCGCTTCGCCATTGCGACCGGCTTTCAAAAGGGAGGCATGGTACTGCTGGACTTAGCGTGGCGCACGCAACTGCCGTTTCGCGTTTTCACACTGGACACGGGGCGGCTGCCGGAGGAGACCATTTCGATGCTGGAGACCGTGCGGCGGCGCTACGGCATCAGCGTGGAGGTGGTGACGCCCGACCCGGCCGAAGTGTCAGCCATGGTTCACGGACATGGGCTCGACTTGTTTTATGGCAGCCCGGAGATGCGCCAGATGTGTTGCAACGTACGGAAGGTCCGGCCGTTCAACCGCAAACTCCAGGAGTTCGACGCATGGGCGACCGGTTTGCGGCGGGGACGCGGCAGAACCCGCGCGGCGGTGCCGAAAGTGTCGGAAAACGCGGGCCGGCTCAAACTGGCGCCGGTCGCGGATTGGAGCTCGCAGCAGGTGGACGCCTATCTCAGCGAGTTCGATGTGCCGGTGCATCCGCTGTACGCGCAAGGGTACACCAGTATCGGCTGCGCCCCGTGCACGAGGGCTATTCTGGAAGGCGAGGACGAGCGCGCCGGCCGTTGGTGGTGGGAAGTGGACTCGAAAAAGGAGTGCGGCATCCACTTCGCGCCGGAGGCTCCCCGCGAGGCCGTTTCCTAACACGCCATTTCGCATTACGATTATGTTTTGACGCGCAGACGCGCGGGCGAGGCGTGCCTCGCCCCTACCAAAGGCGGCCAATGCATAAGGGTTTCACGCTGTGGTTCACCGGCATGTCCGGGGCGGGCAAAAGCACGATGGCCCGGAGTATCGAGGATCGCCTGCGCGCGCACGGGGCCAAGGTGGAGGTGCTGGACGGCGATGAAGTCCGCACCTACCTGTCCAAGGGGCTCGGTTTCAGCAAGGAGGACCGGGACGAAAACATACGCCGCATCGGTTACGTGTGCGAGTTGCTCTCCCGCAACGGCGTGATCGCCATCGCGGCCGCCATTTCGCCCTACCGCGCGGTGCGCGACGAGGTGCGGGCGCGCATCCCCAACTTCGTGGAAGTGTACATGGAATGCCCGCTTGAGACGCTGGCCGCACGCGACGTCAAGGGCCTGTACCAGCAAGCGCTCCAGGGCGCGATCCCGCAATTCACTGGCGTTTCGGATCCATACGAGCCGCCGCTCGATCCCGAGGTGACGGTCCACTCGTCGCGCCAGACCCCGCAAGAAAGTGCCGACCGGATCTGGGCTACACTGGAGCATCTGGGTCTTATCTATTTTGATCGATCTGCACTCGCACACGAATGAATCCGACGGCAGTCTGGCGCCGTCGAGACTGATCGAAGATGCGGTCCGCGCCGGCGTGACCGACCTCGCGATCACGGACCACGATACGTTGGCGGGCTACGACCTGGCGCTCGACTCGGCGCAGGCGGCGGGCCTGGACCTGCTGTGCGGCATCGAGCTTTCCACCAAGCTGCGCGGCCGTTCCGCGCACCTGCTCGGCTATTTCCCGGCGGCCGGCGAGCTCGACGAGTTTCGCGGCTGGGTGCGCGGGCAGCAGCAGGCGCGCAAGGACCGCAATATCCGCCTGGTGGCGCGGCTGCGGGAACTCGGCTTCGACATCACGCTGGAAGAAGCCGAAGCGAGGGGCCGCGGCATGACTGGCCGGCCGCATTTCGCCGCCATTATGCTCGAGAAGGGCTACGTGCGGAATTACCGGCAGGCTTTCGACGATTACCTCGACGAATCCGCGCGGGCGTACGTCTATCGCCAGGAGCCGACGTTTGCGGAAGCCGTCGCGGTGGTCCGCCAGGCGGGTGGAATCGCCTCGCTGGCCCACCCGACCCGCGTGCATGGCAACGTGGCGGAGATGATGCCGGAACTCTGCGCCGCCGGGTTGAACGCCATCGAAGCCTATCACAGCGATCACAGCCCGGAAGAGACCGGATACTTCGTGGAACTGGCGCGCCGGTACGGTCTGCTGGTCACCGGCGGATCGGATTTCCACGGCGAAACCGTCAAGCCGGGCGTTCGGCTCGGGTCGGGCTACCAGGGCAACCTGCGCGTCCCTCCCGAAGTGATGGACTGCCTGCGCAACGGCGCCGCCATCGGTTCGAAGGGCGGGCGGTAGGCGAACATCTGCTCCGCCGGGCACATGCTACAATAACCAAACCGGTCGAGAAAATGGAACGCTTGAGCAAGCTCATACGCGGTTTGAGACTGCCCGGCGACATGATCACGGAGAGCGATCTGGCGTGTGCGGCATGGCCGCAGGCAGTGGGCAAACGGATCGCGGCCCACACGCGCGCGGCCAAGCTGGTGCGGCGGCGGCTGGTAGTGGAAGTCGAAGATCAAATCTGGCAGCGGCAGCTTTTCGTGCTGGGCTATCACATTGTGCGCAACCTGGAGCGGCAGCTTGGTCCGGACATGGTGGAGGATCTGGAATTCCGCGTGGTGCCGCGGCGGCGCGAGCCGCAGCGGGCGGCCGAATCCGCGCCGGCGCTTACGCCCGACGAAGCGGACGCGATCGCCGACCCCGTGCTGCGCGGCCTCTACAAAGCTTCGAGGACAAGGGCGCGGGCGTGAAGATCACCGAAAAGGAAGTCCGTTACGTGGCCGGCCTGGCCAATCTCAATCTGAGCGATGCCGAAGTGGCCCGGTTCCAAGGAGACCTCGACCAGATTCTGGAACACATGGACAAGCTGAACGAGCTCGATACGGGCAATGCCGTGCCCATGTCCCAGGTGCTGTATGAGGCGGAGGACACTGCCACGCTGCGAGCCGACGTGACTGTGCCGCCGCTCGGCAACCAGGCGGCTCTGGCCAATGCGCCGGACTCGGGAGCCGGGTATTTCAAGGTGCCCCGTGTGATCGAACGCTGATTGAGCCTGAAATACACGCCCGCAAGCGGGCGTTGGCAAGCTGAAGCATGCCCCACCGACATGGAAATCGCCTCTTTAACGATTGATGAAATTCGCGAAGGGCTCCTAGCGCGCCGTTTCCGCGCCGAGGAGTTGGCCGCGGAGGCGCTGCGCTTCGCCGAAGCGGAGAACCCCAAGACCGGCGCGTACCTGCATTTTTCGCCGCAGCGCGCGCTCGGCGCCGCGCGGCGGGTGGATGAAAAAATCGCGCGCGGCGAAGATCCCGGCGTGTTGGCCGGTGTGCCGGTAGCGGTGAAGGACGTGATTGTCACCCGCGGCATTCGGACCACTTGCGGCTCGAAGCTGCTCGAAAACTACATTCCGCCGTATGACGCCACCGCCATCATCCGCCTGGAGGAAGCGGGTGGCGTGATCCTCGGCAAGACCAACTGCGATGAGTTTGCGATGGGCTCCTCGACCGAGAATTCGGCGTTCGGGCCGGTGCGCAATCCGGTGGCGCCGGACCGCGTTCCGGGCGGCTCGAGCGGCGGCTCGGCGGCGGCCGTGGCTCAGGGTACGGCGGTGGTGGCGCTGGGTTCCGATACCGGTGGTTCGATCCGCCAGCCGGCTTCCTTCTGCGGCGTTTGCGGCGTGACGCCCACTTACGGCAGGGTTTCGCGATACGGCCTGACGGCCTTCGCCAGCTCGCTCGACCACATTGGGCCGTTCGCGCGCACGGTGAAGGATACGGCGCGCGTGCTGGGCGTGATCGCCGGCCGCGATCCGCGCGATTCCACCTCCGCCGAGGCCCCGGTGCCGGATTACACCAAGGCCTTGGACGGCAACGTAAAAGGGTTGAAGCTTGGACTCCCTCGCGAGTATCTAAAAGACATGACGAGCGAATCCGGCAGCCTGATTAACCGGGGCGTGGAAGTGCTGCGGCAGCTCGGCTGCGAAGTGCGCGAAATCGGCCTGCCCCACACCGATTACGCGATTGCCAGTTATTACATCATCGCCACCGCCGAGGCCAGCTCCAACCTGGCGCGCTACGATGGCGTTCGCTATACATTTCGCTCGGCCAATTCGGAGACCCTGGCCGACATGTATCGCAACACACGCGGTGAAGGGTTCGGCGCCGAATGCAAGCGGCGCATCATGCTGGGGACGTATGTGCTCAGCGCCGGTTATTATGACGCTTACTACCTGAAGGCGCAGAAGGTGCGCGGTCTAATCGCGCAGGATTTCCGGCGGGCGTTCGAAGAAGTGGATGCCGTGGTGGCGCCGGTCTCGCCTTTTCCCGCGTTCCGGCTGGGGGAAAAAGTGGACGATCCCCTGGCCATGTACTTATCCGATATATTCACGATAACCGGCAGCCTGGCGGGCATACCGTGCATGAGCGTTCCGTGCGGCCGCACCGCCGAGGGCCTGCCGGTGGGGATGCAGATTTTGACCCGGCATTTCGGCGAGGTCACCATGTTCCGCATCGCCGATGCGTTTGAAAAAGCCGGCGGAGTAAATTAGGGACCTGTCATGAAATGGCCGGTTCAATCGCCGGCAACCGCTCCCTCACGGTCGCGGCTCCGATAGCGTTCAGAGCCGGGCCCCGAGGGCACCCCGTGAGGGAGCGGCTGTACGGTTGTCTGGGGAACTGGTTCTGATTGGGGAGGGCCGGGCATGCTCCGGCCCGAGGGGAAACACGCACAAGGAGAGAGACACACACGATGCCATTCACGCTTCCACCATTGCCGTACGCGCCCGAATCGCTCGAGCCGTACATCGATAAGATGACCATGGAGATTCACCATGGCAAGCACCACAACGCATACGTCACCAACCTGAATAAGGCGCTGGAATCGGCGCCCGATTTGGCAGGCAAGACCGTCGAGGAGCTGCTGGCCGCCAACCTCGCTATCGTTCCGGAAGTCATTCGCACCGCCGTCCGCAACAATGGCGGTGGACACATCAATCACTCGATGTTCTGGAAGATCATGACGCCCGGCGGCGGGGGGGCGCCGGTGGGCAACGTGGCGCAAGCCATAACGGGGACGTTTGGCGGCTTTGACGCCTTGAAGGAGAAATTCAATCAGGCCGCGGCCACCCGGTTCGGCTCGGGCTGGGCGTGGCTGGTGAAGTCGGGCGGGAAAGTGGATATCTACTCCACCGCTAACCAGGACAGCCCGGTGATGGAGGGCAAATTCCCGGTGATGGGCCTGGACGTCTGGGAGCACGCTTATTACCTGAAGTATCAAAACCGGCGGCCCGACTACATCGCCGCCTGGTGGAGCGTGGTCAACTGGCCGGAAATCGAATCGCGCTTTAACTCGGTGAAGTAAGCCTTGGTAGGACAGACGATCGGGTTCTGTCGTCTGTCATCGCGTCGCACTTGGGCGAAAGGTGACAGACCACGAAAAGCGATGGTCTGTCCTACCTGTACTCCCGCCGCAGGCCGGGCACATGCGCGGCCCCTACAGCTCATTCGCGGCGCGAAAATCAAGAGTGCCATAATACAGTAACCCGGTCCTGGGATAATAACAGGCGTCACGGGTTCGACATGCAGAAATACGACCTCATCGTCATCGGCTCCGGTCCGGCGGGACAGCGGGCCGCGATTCAAGGCGCCAAGTGCGGGCGCAGCGTGGCAGTCGTCGAGCAGCGCGAAATTGTCGGCGGAGCCTGCGTCAACACGGGCACCATTCCGAGCAAGACCATCCGCGAAGCCGTGCTGCACCTTTCCGGCTATCAGTATCAGGGCATCTACGGCATCAACTACCACGTCAAGGAAAAGATCTCCATCGCGGATCTGGGATTCCGGGTCAACCAGGTGATCAAGACGGAAGTGGATGTGACGCAGGCGCAGCTTGCGCGCAACGGGATTGAAGTGATTTACGCGCGCGCGTCGTTTCTCGACGCGACGCACGTGCGCGTGGAGAATGCGCGCGGGCAGTCGGACCTGGAGGCGCCGGTGATTCTGATCGCGACCGGCACCAAGCCCGCCGCCTCCAGCGCCGTGCCCATCAACGGCCGCAACATCATCAACAGCGACCAGATCCTCAACATGCCGGAGATACCGAAGACGTTCATTGTGGTGGGCGGCGGCGTGATCGGCGTGGAATACACGTGCATGTTCGCGATTCTCGGTTCGCGCGTGATCCTGGTGGAAAAACGGCCGCGGCTGCTCGAATTCGCCGACCAGGAGATGGTGGAAGCGCTCTCTTACAACCTGCGCGACCACCGCGTGACGATGCGCTTGAACGAGGAGGTGGCCAGCGTGGAGGAGGCGCCGGGCGGCGGCGTGGTAGCCAACCTGAAAAGCAACAAGCGGATCGCCGGCGACGCCCTGCTCTACGCGGTGGGCCGCCAAGGGAACGTGGACGAGTTGAACCTGGCCGCCGCCGGCCTGGACGCGGACTCGCGTGGCCGGATCGCGGTCGACGAAAACTATCGCACCAAGGTGCCCAACATTTTCGCCGCCGGCGACGTGATCGGCTTTCCCAGCCTGGCTTCGGTTTCGATGGAGCAGGGCCGCATCGCGGCGGCGCGCGCCTTCGGGCTGGCGATGGAATCCAACCGCGCGACTTACCCTTACGGCATTTACACCATCCCCGAGATTTCGTTCATCGGCAAAACCGAAGAACAGTTGACCGAGGAAGACGCGCCGTACGAGGTGGGGCTGGCCTACTATCGCGAGACCGCGCGCGGCCAGATTCGCGGCGATACCACCGGCCGGCTCAAGCTGATCTTCCATCGCGAAACGCGCGAGCTGCTGGGCGTGCACATCATCGGCGAGGGCGCCAGCGAGCTGTTGCACATCGGCCAGGCCGTGATGATTCTGAAAGGCACCGTCAATTATTTCGTGGATACCGTATTCAATTATCCGACCCTGGCCGAATGTTATAAAATGGCGGCCTTCAACGGTATCAACAAGCTGACGCGGATTTGAGGAGGCCAGGATGGGTTTGCGCATAGGGGTGATGGTCACCAATTACCTGTGGGCCGGCGCGGTGGAGGGTACCAGCCTGAGCGCCGTGCGCTCGTACCCGGAGCTGGGCGACGCGGACCGCGTCGATCTGAAATCGCTGCACGCCGACGAAATGATTTCCGCGATCCGCGAGCTGATTGCCCAAGTGCGGCAGGGCGCGCCGGTGGATTCGGTGGGCGCCGGCCTGCCCGGTGTGGTCCGCAACGGCGTGATCGAAGAAGCGCCCAATTTGGGCCAGTTGAAAGGGCTCGCCATCGCGGCGCGCCTGGGCGAGGCGCTCAAAGCCGACGGTATCGATGCGCCGGTGACCGCGCTCAACTCCGCCGATGCGCTGGCCGCCGGCATCGCCGCCACGCGCGGCGCGATGGAAAAGCTGGTGCGCGTCTGGACGCTGGGCGATGGCGTTGGTTTCGGCCGCTACCCGCGCGGCGAAGGCGTTTGGGAGGCCGGGCATTCCGTGGTGACGCTCGACCCCAAGGAGCGCTACTGCGGCTGCGGCGGCGTGGGACACCTGGAAGGCATCATGGGCAACCGCGCGATTCGCCTGCGCTTCCTCGATCTGGAGCCGGAAGAGGTGTTCCTCGCCGCGCGCAACAACGAAGACCGCGCGGTCGGTTTTGTCCGCCTATGGCACCGCGCGCTAGCCGCCGCTACCGCTACCAACGTCCATTTGGATGGTCCGGGCCGCTTTTACCTGGCCGGCTCCAACGCCGAATACATCGATGCCGGTTTGCTCGGCATGTACTTGCAGGAAATGGTGAAGATGACTTCGCTGCAAGGCAGCTTTTTCGAGATTGTGCCCGACAGCCACGACCTGGCGCTGATCGGCGCCGCCGTGTGCGGCGCGACGGGGTAGGACAGTGGGGCAGGCGCTTTCGCCTGCCAACCGTATCCGCCGCTACTCGATCTCTAGCTGATCGCCGGGCTGGGTTCCCGTCGGGGCCACGCTGCCGGCGGGGAATTCGAGCACCGAGTGGGCCCGCCAGCATCCGCTGACGCGCCACGGCGGGACGGCATGACGCACTTTTCGCACCCGCCGCCGCTTGTCCAGGTACACCAGGTCAATCGCAAACTTCATAAAGAACGTGTGAACCGACGGGCAGGGGACGATCCAGAGGCCTTCGCCGGGGTTCAGGCTCTTGTGCTTGAGCAAGCCGACGTTACGCGTGGAGCGGGTGTTCGCCACGGTTACGGCGTCTCCCAACACGGCGCCACGGCTCTCGTTACGCACTCGGACGATCAATGGTCACGACTATAACACGTTACCTCTCGGACCAGCTCCGGGGGATTTCCGGTCACCACCGGTGGAGAAAATCCGGCGGACGCGGAAATCCAAATTTTGCCGTGGGTTAGCGGCGTGGATGCGGGCGCAAGGCGCGGGCGGGACGAGGCCGCGTGGCTAGACTGAAATCGGCAGGAGGGCTCTCGTCCCGACTCGTGTTCGAACCGACACGAGGCCGCTTTCTTCTTTCCGGAGGTATCATGATTCGCCGTCTGTTTGTCGCCGCCGCGTTGTCGATCTGCCCGGTGCTGGCCGGTCCGCCGCTAACCACCATTCAGGATGTGCTGTACAAGGCCGATGGCACGCGTTTCAACGGCACGCTCACCATCAGTTGGACCAGTTTCCAGGCGGTCGACAACACCTCGGTTGTCACGCAGAGCACGACCGTGAAAGTGCTGAACGGCAATCTGCGCGTGGAACTGGTTCCCAACACGACGAGCACGCCGGCGACTATCTACACGGTGATGTACAACAGCGACGGTTTCGCTCAGTTTCAGGAATCCTGGAGCGTGCCGTCCAGCCTGACGCCGCTGCACGTGCGCGACGTGCGCACGGCGCCGGCGTCGCCGGGCGGTTCGGATACGACGGACACGGGCACCACTCCGATTCCGGAGTCGAGCGTGGTGGGGCTGGTGGCCGATCTGGGGGCGCGGCCGCTGATGGCTCCGGGGTTCGCGGCCGGCCACGTTGCCATGATCAACTCGAGCGGCCAGGTGGACTCGGTGGTGGGCAACCCCTCCGACTGCGTATACGTGAACGGCTCTTCCGGCCCGTGCGGCAGCGGCGGCTCCGGCTCGGCGTATAACTTCATCGACGGCGATTCGCCCGTCGGCGTGGTGGATGGCTCCAACACGGTATTCACGCTGAACGGGGTTCCCAGCCCCGCGTCCAGCATCGCCCTCTATCGCAACGGCGTTTTGCAGAAAGCGGGTTTCGACTACACGCTCTCCGGCAGCGGCGCCATCCAATTCGCCGTGGCCTCCACGCCGCAGCCGACCGATGTGCTGTTGGCCAGCTATCGCACGAGCGCCAGCAGTTCCACCTCCTGGCCGGCGCCCCAAGTGCTGTGCAGCGGCACCGGAGCCGCCGCGTCGCTCGCTAGCCTGACGGCCCTGGCCGCGTGCAGCATTCCCGGCGGGCTACTCGCCCCTGGCGACCGAGTCGAAATTCACGTCGATTACGCCCACGTGGGCAATGCAGGCGCAGCCGCCGTATCGATCCAGTGGGGCGGCACGACGGCCCTCAACGTCAGCGCGGCGGCCGTCGAGACCATGCTTACGGGGCGGCTGGACGCGTCGATTCTGGCTACCGGCGCTCAGCTCAGCTCGCAATCCTGGGGCGCCAGCACCAGCTTCGCCACCAGCGTCTTGAGCGCACCCGATTCGTATAGCGCCGGGCTGACGCTGACCTTTCTCGGTTCGGTGGCCGCCGGCGCCGACGTAATCGCTCTGCAGCATTACTCCGTCGTACGAGTGCCGTAAAGGCGACATACAGCCCACGCGAAGCGCGCCATCGGGTACTCTGGGGGGAGTGCGCCAGGTCTAACCAAACCGACTCGATGCGGATCCTTTACATTCACTCCACGCAAGTGCCGCCGCCGCTGGACACGCGCACCGACCGCTTTGTTTTGCTTTCGGAATCGCTGGAAGGCGATGTTTTGCAGCCGATCTGGTTCCGCACGCCGGAGGAAGTTGAAGCGGAGCTCGGCCCCGGTTCGTTCCCGGTTTATGAGTCGGGACGATTTCGCTATCACTTTTTCTTGACGCGGCGTCCCGATTCGCGCAGCCGGTCGCGCCTGGCGCAGTTCTGGTTCTATATTCGCGAAGGCGTGAAACTCCACCGGGAGCGGGCCTTTGACTGCGTTATCGCCTATTCCCACATGACGACGGGGCTGATGGCGAGCGTGGTGAAGTTGCTCACGGGCGCCAGGCTGATCGTCGAACTGGTGACCACGCCGCAACTTGTCTACGTGACCGATCGAGCGCGGCCGACGATACGCGACCGCATGATGAAGCTCTATTCCGACGTGTGCCTCTATCTGTCCCTCTGGGCGGCCGACCGGGTTCATCTTCTTTACCCGACTCAACTCGCGGCCTATCCGAGGCTGGGTAGAGTCAAGTCCTCGGTGTTCCACGAATTCGTTCCGGTGTCGACCATTCGGGCGCACACGGAAGACCAGGAGCGGTACGTCGTGATGGTGGGCTCGCCCTGGTACCTGAAGGGGGCGGACAGGTTGATCGAAGCATTCCAGCGGCTGGCGCCCGATTTCCCGGATGTCAAACTTAAGATAGTCGGCTGGCACGTGGGCACTGAACGCGAACAGTTGGAGGCGCTAGCTGGAAACTCGAAGCAGATTGAACTGGTGCGGGCGACGACGAATCCGATCGCCTTGCAAATCATCAGCCGCTGCCTGGTGTTGGCGCACCCGTCGCGCTGTGAAGGGCTGCCCAGGGTTGTGATTGAGGGGTTGGCGGCGGGTGTTCCGGTAATCGGTTCCGATGTCGGCGGGATCCCCGATTTAATCCATCAGGGGGAAAACGGATTTGTGGTGCCCGGAGGCAACATCCGGGAGTTGGAAGAACGGCTCCGCGAGCTTCTGGCCGACCCCGAGCTGCGGCGGCGAATGGGCGCCAACGGCTACCAATTCGCGCACACGCAATTGACCGAGGCGGTCTACGTGGAAAAGTTCACCGCCATGGTTGCGGCCGCCGTGCGGGGCGCTCCATGAACCCGGGAGAGCTTCGCTCGGTTCGCAGCCTGGACAAGACGGTGGCAGGAGGGCTGGCCTGGGCCGCAGGCGCCAAGTCCGCATCGCAGTTCTTCATCTGGGCATCGACCCTGATCGTGGCGCACAAGCTCTCGCCAGCCGACTTCGGGCTGGTCGGCATGGCCGGTTTGTTCAACGTTCTGACGAGTATGCTGGCCGAGTTCGGCTTGGGCCAGGCGGTGTTGCAGATGCCCGAGTTGGACGCCGGCACGGTGGCGCAATTGAACACGGCGTGCGTGGCGATCTGCACGGCGGCATACGGCATGTTGGTTTTGGCAGCGCCGCTGATTGCGGCCTTCTTCAAGTCCGATCAGCTCAGGCTGCTGGTAATCGTCAGCAGCCTCGGCCTGGTCATCACGGGTTTTCAGTCCGTGCCAAACGGGCTTTTGGAAAAGGACCTCGACTACCGGCGGCTGTCGATGTGCGAGTCGATCTCAATTCTGCTGCAAGCCGTGGTCACAGTGGGATGCGCGCTGAGCGGGTTTGCATACTGGTCGCTGGTAGTGGGCGGGATGACCGGCAGAACGGCGGGGGCGGCGCTGTCGTACTACTGGAAGCCGGTTCGGTTCGCGCTGCCGCGGTGGAAACAGATCCAGGCACCGATGCGCCTCGGCGCGCACGTTGCGATCGGCAGGGCAGCGGCCGGGGCGTACGCGCTATCCGACGCAGTGATCGTCGGGCGAATGCTGGGCGCAGCGTCGCTCGGCGTGTATCAAATGGGGATGTCCCTGGCCAGTGCGCCAGCCGACAAGGTCGCACTGGTAGTGATGCGAGTGACCGGGCCGTTGTTTGCGCGGGTGCAGAAGGACGAGGAACTGGTGAAGCGCTATACGCGGATCCTCACCGAGTCGATCTCGCTGGGCGTTTTCCCCTTGCTGCTCGGCATGGCGGTGGTCGCGCCGGAAGCGGTGCGGGCGTTACTGGGGCAGAAGTGGAGCGCAGCCGTGGGACCCATCCGATGGATTGCCGTTTTCATGTGCGCGCGAACTGTGTCCGCGCTGTACGGCCAGGTGCTCACGTCCCTTCGATACACCCGTTTCAATATGAACGTTTCGCTGGCCAGCTTCGCGGTGATGCCAGTCGCGTTCATCGTGGCATCCCGCTGGGGCACCAGTGCCGTGGCCGCCAGTTGGTTGATCCTGTCCCCGGTGACGGTTTTTCCCTATGCGGTGAAATTGCTCCGCGTCATCGGATTGCGATATCGAGACTACTTAGCCATGATGATGCCGGCGCTGGCCGGTTGCGCGGCGATGATGGCCGCGGTTCTGGCGGTCCACGCAGGGCTGGGGTACCATCGCATGCCCGCCGCCGCCGGGCTGTCGGTTGAGGTGGCCGTGGGAGGAGCGGTCTATCTCGGATTCCTGTGGATCTTCTATCGCGAGAACCTGAACCGGTATATTCGCTTTTTACTCGGGCTGCGCCGGGGACGAGCGGAATTGGGTGAAGCCGTATTGTAAGAACCGCGGAGGCGGGCGCGCTCGGGGGCATCGAAGCCAGCCGGCAGCCCCCCCCTGGCAGCGGCCCCTCCGCCTACGCCGCTACTCTTTCCGCCGGCAGCGGTTTCACCCGCGCCAGGTGCAGCGTTTCCAGCGCGCGAATCACCGGCCATGCGGGATCGATCTCATGCCCGCGCCAGGCGAACCGCGCCGAGGTAGGAAACTCGTGGTGGTTGTTGTGCAGCCCTTCGCCCGCCGTCAGCATGGCGATGGACTTGAGATTGGTGGCTTTGTTGTCGAAGTTGCGGTAGCCCACCCAGTGGCAGACGCTGTTGACGGAAGAATTCAGCAGCACGTACAGCACCGCGTGCGTGACCCACGCCGCCAAGCCCCACCACACGCCGAACATCAGCATGAAAATGGCGATGCCGCCCAGCGCCGCGTAATGCATGAAGGGCAGCTTGTCGATCGCATCTTCCTTCCAGTCCGGCGTGTACTTGCGCACCACCGCCCGGTCCTTGGTCACCTTGCGATACAGAAAATAGTTGCCGAACAGCACCGTCCACATTCCGTAAATGTACGGGCTGTGCGGATCGCCTTCCACGTCGGAAAAATGATGATGCTTGCGGTGCACGGCGGCCCACTCGCGCGGGACCATGCCGGTGAACAGGCTCAGCTCCAGGTGCATCAGCAGGCCCACCACCGGGTGCAGTTCCAACCCGCGATGAGTTTTCGACCGGTGCAGGTAAATGGTCGTGCAGAAGACCGACACTTGCAGGATCACCAGAGTGATCGCCAACATCCACAGAATGCTCATCGTTCCCAGTGCCCCTCGATCATGCGGATTCGATTCTCTTGGGTGCGCTGGACGGAAAACCCCGGCCGGGCTCAAGATCGTCGGTTGTCTCAATCATAGCAGACCGAACGGACGCGCAATGCTACAATTCCAGCGGAGAACAGATCATTGCGTTTCGTAACGATTCAACGGAATGGCCGCACGGAGCCCGGCGTCCTTCTCGACGGCCGGGTAATCCCGATTCAAGGCGCAGGCTTCGCCAGCGTGCTCGAGGTGATCGAGGGCGGCGCCGATGCCCAGACCCAAGTGCGGCGCTGGATCGCCGGCCCTGCTTCGGTCCACGGCCTGGACCCGGCCGGCCTCACTTTCGCCGCGCCCATTCCACGTCCGCCCAAGCTGATCTGCATCGGGCTCAATTACCGCGACCACGCCGCGGAATCCAAGCTCGCCATCCCGGAAGTGCCCACCATGTTCGCCAAGTTTCCGACTGCGGTGATCGGTCCCGGCCAGCCCATCGTGCTGCCGAAGAACTCGGCCAAGCCGGATTATGAGGCCGAGTTCGCCGTGGTGATCGGCCGCCGCGGGCGCCACCTCGCGGAAGATCGCTGGCGCGACTACGTCTTCGGCTACACCATTCTCAACGATGTCAGCGCCCGCGATTTTCAGATGGCTACTTCGCAGTGGATGATCGGCAAAACCTTCGACACCTTCGCGCCCTTGGGTCCCGCCGTCGTCACCGCCGACGAGATCGCCGATCCGCACAAGCTCCGGATTTCGCTCACTCTCAACGGCGAAACCATGCAGGATTCGAGCACCGGCAACCTGATCTTCAAACTGCCCCAACTCATCGCTTACCTGTCGAGCGTGTTCACCCTGGAACCGGGCGATGTCATTGCCACCGGAACGCCCGCCGGCGTAGGCTTCGCGCGCAAGCCGCCGCGCTGGCTCCGGCCCGGCGACGAGGTGCGCATTCGGATCGAGGGCCTCGGCGAGCTCGTCAACCCCGTGGTCGCCGAGCAGTAACGCGTGTGAGCGAGGACGGCGCCCTGCTAGAATTGCGGTAGCGCGCGCCCGTAGCTCAGGTGGATAGAGCGGCTGGCTTCGAACCAGTAGGTCGGGAGTTCGAGTCTCTCCGGGCGCGCCAGATTCGAAGCAACTTGTGGCTCGACGAAGCCGAGACCTGCAGCTTTGACACCGCCCGTCAAGGGCCAGAGCGGGACGGTCGCCGACGTGAGTTTCGGTCGTCACCGCGAATCGACCGGAGCCACAATTCTGACAGGAGGAGCCAATCCGGCTTGATTTCGCCTCAGTCCGAGGCCGACCCCAATCGGGACCGGTGATGAATCTGGGGATTTAAGCCCCAAAACCGGTCACCAAGTAGCCAAGCTAAAGCCGTCCTGGGTCAAGCTGAGGTGTCAACTCCTGACGTTCGCCGTCAGAAAGGTAGAGCGAATCGATGTCGTGATCCCGAAGTTGTGCTCGCAGTTCCGCCAGCCTGGCGACAACTTGCGCCTCGCTTTGCTTGCGAACCTTGTCAACGATCAGATCTAGCTGGATGGGTTTGACTTTTGCCATTCTCTCTCCAAGTGAACATATCGGCAGAACCCTGCTTTTTCCAGTGACTCCTGCGTCTCGAATCGCAAGCGCTCGTTCGCTCTTCGGAGGCCGAACAGCTAGCGAAACTATACTATGTAGTTTTTCCCCTCAGAAGTCAACGTAATCACACGTAAACGCTTCAGTACTGCGGGCGCTTGTGAACCCTAGTACCACTATAGCACGTTGAGGGCCGTTCCAGCGCCCGGGGGCGCCATCTTGCCGCTTGGCCGCGCGCAGTCCAGCTTTTGTGCCGCTCGCCATCCAGAGGAGTAAGCCCGGCGCTCCGATGAGCCTTACCACCTTCACCCAATGGTATAGTAGTTCTCACGGTCCTAGAAGCAGCGTTTTTCTGTATGCCTTCAACACGGTCTAACCGGCGGATTTCCGATGGGCAACTCTGGGAAGCGATCAAGAATACAGCCCTTCACTTAAGCCGGCACCGTAAGGCTGAAGCGCTGTTGAATTTGCTTAAGCTAGACGAAATGGTGCCAAGCACCAAAGAGCAAATGGAGACCGACTGGAGGCACGCATCAACTCATGTGGCAACCAATGTGATGACCGGACGGTTGCCCCTCAGCGATTTGGATCCGGAGTGCTTTCCGCGCCTCGAAAGCGTTTGGCTAGACGATATAAGACAGAACCTTGCCTATTTCAGCTGGATAAATAACCGAGAAGAAGCGGGGTTTTGGTCACCGGACGGCGTCCGGCAACAATATTATCACGAGGCCTGCATCGAGATCCGCAACCTCCTCGTTGAACGAAGGGTTAAGGACAGACTGGAGAACTTTGTCTCGGTCCGGGAGTACATAGGCGAACGCTATCTCGACGAATTCCAACGCTTCAACGGAGAACATTCCAGTTCGCTAACCGAACTGAAGGTTCGCCGGCTGAGTGCTAACGCTGCGCGGCAAATGGCCGAAGTCCTTGCCGCGGAATACTCGCGGAAATTCTATGAAAACATCGTTCCGGCAGTTGAGGCGTGTGACCAAGAAGCGTGTATCGGCGTCTTGCAAGCGTTTCAGCATGGCGGAAGCCTTCCTGGATTCCCCTCTATCGTCACGTGCTTTGAAGCGTCAGTAGCGATTTCATTCCTCGATGCAACGACAGTTCAAGCGCTGTGGAAAACGGCGCCGAACGTCAGCAAAGACACAACCTTTTGACGAGGAGCGGCTGACCTGACTGTGAAACTTCACTCTGTTACAGCCGGAACCACATCCCCACCGCGCGCTACCGCAGGACCGAAGGACTCGATCAGTTGGCAAACCTTATCGTAAACACGTTCCTGGTCGACGTCCGACAGTTCAGCAAGTGGCCGAGCAGGGTCGTTGACAGCCTGAAACCGGTTCAAATTGGGGTCTCTGGGGAACCGGCAGGGCGACACGATTACGGGAAGGATGAGAGTGTTCTCCGATGCAGCTTTTTGGAGAATGGACGGCAACTCGCGACTCGTGACGAAGTCGGATGCGAGGAAGGCAGCTGATATGAGCAGAATCGCTGCTTTTGATCGCTTCAGTGCTAGCGCAATCTCCGTCTGCCACTGCTGGCCGGCCTTGATCTTGCTATCGTCCCAGAGCTCGATCCGCTGGTCCCTTTCGAGCGGTCGCAGATGGATCCGCAGGCGTTGCAGGAACATCTCGTCCTTGTGACAGTAGCTGATGAATACGCTTGTTCCCGGCGAGCCACTTTTCAATTTGCTTTGAAAGCGCGACGGATTATTGAGAGCGTCTTCGGCCAAAGCTCGGAAACCCTCAATGAAGGCCTCGTGCGACTCAAGTTTGTAGTGAAATGCTGGGACGCCGGTCACGTCGAACGGCACCCTGTCGGCGCTCTCGTACATGATCAGCACGGGCTTCTGTCCCGCATGGGCGTAGCCGAGCAAGTACATCGCGGCAGGACTGGAATCCGTGACATCGACAACGATCAAACTCGCGGCCTCAGCTTCCGCATAGATTTGCTCCAGGGCTGAATTGGCAAATGCCACTGTTGAGACAGGCTTCATTTCGGCCTTGAGAGCGGCGGCAACGCGCCCGATCTCTATCAACAGGAGTCGGAGTTGTGGGTTGTCAGGCTGTACGATCAGGATTTTCTTGCGGATAAGAGGCATTTCGCAGACTCCCTCGCTAAGCAACTAGATCCAGGAGAATACCACGAATTCCTCCGCTACGCCGCGCGGTCCAGTTCCGAGTTTGCCGGTTGCCATCCGAGGCCGGTGCATTCGGTACGCTGGCCGGCCGGTCATCGCAATGGAGCGGCGCTACAGTTAGCCGCGGCGGGTTGCGAAGCCGGCTGACCAGCTACCGCCGAGCCCGCTCGTTGCTCATCCTGGGGCACAAGCGTCCGGCCATCGCGGCGTGGAGAGAAAACCAGAATTCGACTGTCGATCGTATCCGCCACATACACGCAGCCGGCTGCATCCACGGCCAGACCTATGGGCTGGGCCAGTTGAGCGCTTGGGGCCGCGCTGTAATTCCCAGGCGCCACACCGGCCTCCGCGATTGTCGCGATGACGCCGTTTGATACCCGGTCCACAAACGAGCCGCCCGCGACGAAAAGATTGCCCTGCCCGTCTACGGCAACCGCCCAGGGGTAATAGAATGGCCCTGCAACCGTCGTGATGGTTCCGTCCGAGACCTTACGAATGACTCCGTTGAACCAGTCGGCGATGTAGAGGTTGCCGGCCTGATCGAGCGCAAGTCCTCGCGGGAAGTTCAGTTGGGCATTCTGCGCCGGACCGTTGTCACCGCTATAGCCGGCCGTGCCGTTACCCGCAACAATCGTGATCACGCCGCCTGAGAGTTTCCATACGCGTTGTTCGGGGGCCTCGCTGAAATATAGATCGCCGGTATTGGACACGGCAAGCGCCCCAACTGCGGCTCCGCCATCGATCTTCGCCGCTCCTGAATTTGCGATGACATACGGGCTGTTTGCGGCAATTGTGGTGAAAATCCCTTGGGTTATCTTCCGAATGTACCCACCGCTTCCACCGTCCGCGAGGTAGACATTCCCGCTCGAGTCTGTGGCGACGGCGGTTGGATACTCGATACCCGCGTCGACGGCCGGACCAATCGAGCCGTCCCCCTCGAACGTGCCATTGCCGACACCGGCGATGGTGGTTATAATTCCGCCCTTCACCATGCGAATGCGTTCGTTGTAACTGTCGGCGATGTACAGCGCGCCGGAGCGGTCCAGAGCGATGCCATAGGGACCGTATAGCTGCCCGGCGCCGGCTGGCCCTCCGTCGCCAAGTTCCGAACCGCCGCCGGCGATTACGGTGGCCTGCCCGTTCGTCACTTTGATAACAATCCCGCCGTGCATCCCGGTGCGACCCGCGTCCGCGACATAGTAGGCGCCATCGGCGCCTGCGGCGACACTTACTGGCCCTTCCAGCGGGAACTGCAGAGCCGGGCCGCTCGAGACAACTTCCGAACCATTTGGTCCCACTCCCGCCACTGTCGCGATGACGCCACTCGAGACCTTGCGGACATATATCCAGTCCGGGATGTACAGATTTCCCGCTGCGTCCACGGCAATGTTGGAGTTCGCTTCGAGATTCAGCTCGGCCTGCGCTGCCGGTCCACCATCTCCGCTATGGCCCGATGTACCGGTTCCGGCAACCGTAGCGATCACACCGCCGGATACCCTTCGGATCCTGTCGTTCGCGGTGTCGGCGATATAGATGTTTCCCGCGGCGTCAACCGCGACGCCAGTGGGAGAGTAGAGCGAGGCCTGGACCGCCGGGCCGCCATCGCCGCCGAACCCGGCGCTGCCGTTGCCGGCGACGGTGGTGATGATTCCGCCGGAGACGCGCCGGACGCGGTTGAGCGACTGTTCGGAGAAGTAGAAGTTGCCGCTCGAATCCACCGCGACGCCGGTAGGCGTTTCCAAGCGGGCCGATGTCGCCAGCCCGCCGTCGCCGCTGGTGAAACCGCCTCCCGCAACCGTGGTGATGATCCCGTTGACCACCTTACGGATCCGCCCGTTCCAGAGGTCGGATATGTACAAGGTCCCGTCCGGCGCCAAGGCGATGGTGTCGTAGTCCGAAAGTTCGGCGTTCACCGCCGGCCCTCCGTCGCCGCTAAATCCCTCCACTCCCGTGCCGGCCACCCGGGTCAGCATCCCATTCGAATCGAGCCGGAACACGACCGGAATATCCGACGGTGCAATATACACATTGCCGGCGGAATCAACCGCCAGGCCCGACATACGTCCCAAGCTGGCCGAGAGAGCTGCGGCGCCGTCGGGCAACGCGCCGCCCGCGAAGGTCTGGGCGCGATAGGCGGGATTAACTTGCGATACCGCCAACCCGCACAGGACTATTTGGCATAACACCACGCGCAACGCACACATGGCCGCTTCGAGAACATCTTACCGCAGCGGCAGCGATTGCGGCGCGATCCGGCGGGAGCCTCCATCAGAAGGTTCGCAGGAACTGGCGATACGCGCCGCTGTTGAAGGTGGTCCATGGTTCGAAGCCCCGCTCAGTGTATAGCTGGTACGCGAAGTCGATATTGGCCTTGCAATCCAGCAGGCTTCGCAGATTGACCCCCGCGCGTTTCAAGTGCACCGTGTTGATCTGGAAGTAGCCCCAATCGAGCGTGCCGTCGGAGTTGTAGTGGTAGACCTCGCAGGCGCCGCGTGGGTTCTCGGCGCGTTGAACCGCCAACGCGATGCGGCATGCAGGCCCGAACTTGTTGCAGGCGTATTGCTGGTATGCCGTCAACCTGACCCCAAGCTGATCTCGACGGGCCGCGGCGGCTTCCTCCGCCCAGTCTCTCGGGGCAATCACCAGGGGCCACTGAAGCCGTACTCGCACCGGCGATTGCAACGTGCATGTGTATTGGGACTCGACCACCACGGCGGCGACGCCGATTCCCGCGGCCAGAATAAGAAAGATTCCGACGAGCCTCGCCGAAATTCGCGGCGATCTCACCCGCCTGCCGCGCGCCCGTTTCGGCGCCATCGGTTTTAGAGGCATCGGATAGCCCCCGCGGGCAGCCGGCAAGCCGGGACAAAGATGTGGCGCAAGAATCGTCGATTGGATCGCATGGGAGCGGAACCTCGCTGAAGCATTCTCCGCTCCAGGGTACTAAGGTTCAGGCTCCGAATCTGGCGCCGGCGCGGGCTTTCGCTTTGACGGCCTCTTCTTCCCGATTCTTCGGCGGTGCGTTCGTCTCGAGCGAACGGAGAAGACGAGTCGAGACTCCGGCGATCTCATCGACCGCGGATTGGAACGAGCCTTCGTTTGCCTTCGACGGCTTCTTAAATCCGCTGATCTTTCTCACGAACTGGAGTGAGGCAGATCGAATCTCTTCGTCGGTGACGGGCGGATCGAAATTGAAGAGGGTTTTGATATTCCTGCACATTTCGCGATGCCTTCAAGGTATCAGAACGCTGAAGCGGAGTGCAGACAATGCCGCTTCACGGTTGCGCGAGCGGCCCTGCCGGATTGGGCCGCCTCGACACTAATCTCATGACCGTCCCCGGGCTCGCTTCGCCGTGCTATAGTCTGGCCATGATACCGGATCATTCCGTTTCCCGACGTTCTTTTCTCGCCGCTACGGGGGTCGCCGGCCTGGCGTTCGGCGCGCCGGGTGTGTCCATCCCGGTCGGCCTGGAACTCTATTCGGTTCGCGATGAGCTCGCCAAGAATCGCACGATAACCCTGCGCGAAGTGGCGCGCGACGGCTACCAGATTGTCGAATTCTACGCGCCCTACTACAGTTGGAGCGCCGACGACGCCAAGATGGTGCGCAAGCAGATGGACGACCTCGGCATCCGCTGCAATTCCACGCACAACGGCGGCGATTCGCTGACTCCGGAAGGCATCGGCAAAGCGATCGAGCTCAACCAGATTCTGGGTTCGAAATACATCGTCTGGGCCAGTGCCGGCAAGCCCGACGGCCTGGATGGCTGGAAAGCGGTCGCCGAGAAACTGAGCGCGGCGGCCGAAAAGCTGAAGCCGCTCGGCATGGCCACCGGCTATCACAATCATCAACTGGAGTTCATTCCCATCGAGGGCAAGCGCCCCATCGAGGTCATCGCCGCCAATACGCCCGCCGAAGTGATGCTGCAACTCGACGTGGGCACGTGCATTGAAGCCGGCTCCGACCCGGTGGCATGGATTCGGGCCAACCCCGGCCGCATCCGATGTATTCACTGCAAGGATTGGGCGCCTGGCGAAGGCAAGGGCTACCAGGTGCTGTTCGGCGAGGGCGTGGCGCCATGGCCTGCGATTTTCCAGGCGGCCGAAAACGGCGGCGGCATCGAATACTATCTCATCGAGCAGGAAGGCAGCCGCTTCCCGGAGTTCGAAACCGTCGAGCGCTGCATCGCGAATTGGAAGCACATCAAGGCCTGAGACGCGGCGCTAGGGGGTCAGTCTCCTACGACCTGGTGGCCGGCCAGAAACGGGGTTTCTGGGTTCTCGTGGGACTGTACTGTCGGTCACTTTCCCCGGTTCGGTTCCGGCGACCAGGTTGATGTTTTACTGAACCTTTGGGCCCGCAAACACGTACCTCCTGATCGACCTACGTTTCGAGGGCTGTTTTCAGCTTTTCTCGGAGCGATGCGACTTCATCTCAAAGGAGCGTTCCACGTGACCAGAAGACTCTCTTTCTTGCTCGCCACTTTGTCTGCCGTTCCGGTTGCAGTATTTGCGCAAGCACCGGCCCCGGCCCCCGCACAACCTTCGGCATCGGCACCGGCTAATCCCATTTCCTCGAGCGAAAACAAAATGTACACCATGCTCAGCGGCGTCGTCATCGCTGCCGCGGAGAAAATGCCTGAAGCGAACTATTCGTTCAAGCCAACCCCGGAGGTGCGGAGTTTCGGGCAACTGGTCGGCCACCTCGCCGATTCCCAGTACTTCTTTTGCTCGACGGTGGCAGGCGAAACTGCGCCCGCGAGCGGGATCGAGAAAAGCAAGACCAGCAAAGCGGACCTGGTAGCTGCGCTGAAGGACGCGGTCGCCTATTGCAGTAAGGTTTATGCCGGCATGACCGACGCCAAGGGCAGCGAGATGACGAAGATGATGAACTACGATTTCGCAAGGCTCACGGTGCTCTCGGCCAATACCGCACATGACTACGAACACTACGGGAACATGGTCACATACATGCGGCTGAAGGGGCTCGTCCCTCCTTCGAGCGAGAAAAGCGCCGGTGCAGGAGGGAAGTAGGTTCGCGGCGAAGAAAGGGCATCATTATTCGCGGCGGGCCCTTTGAATTCGCGCGAACCACGCCTGCTGCTCGACCAGGCCCGAGGTTGACGAAGGCGCTGGAAGGGCGGAGCCGTCCCCTCCGAAAATCTGTCGGACAGCCTCTTCGGTATCGACGGATTCGAGCTCAATTCGGCGAAGGAATGCCAGTTCCTCGCCCGCGCGACGCCACGTCTCCACCCACCGCCGGCGAAGGGAATCGTCCGGGCTGTCGTGTTGTGACATCGCGCTTTCATCATAGCAAGGCGAAATAACGAACCATCGTCCCGCGGACCACAAATCCACAGCTTGTAGAAAACCCCAGCGCCACAGTTGCGCCAGCTCGCGCATTCTCTTATCGTGGTTATTCCCTCTTATGGCTACTAAGACTCCCATCACGGTCGCCCACGGCGACGGCATCGGACCCGAAATCATGAACGCCACGCTCCTGATTCTGGAGGCGGCCGGCGCGGCTCTTGACATAGAGACCATCGAAATCGGCGAGAAGGTTTACCTGCGCGGCAATTCGGCCGGCATTGAACCCAGCTCGTGGGAGTCCCTGCTGCGGACGAAGGTGTTTCTGAAGGCGCCCATCACGACTCCGCAGGGCGGCGGCTTCAAGAGCCTCAACGTGACCACGCGCAAGACGCTGGGGCAATACGCCAACGTGCGGCCGTGCGTATCCTACTTTCCGTTCGTCGACACCAAGCATCCCAACATGGACCTGGTGATCGTGCGCGAGAACGAAGAGGATCTTTACGCCGGCATCGAGTACCAGTTGACCCCGGAAGTAACCTCGTGCATCAAGCTGATTTCGCGGCCGGGCAGCGAGAAGATCGTGCGCTACGCCTTCGAGTACGCGCGCCGCCACAATCGCAAGAAAGTCACCGTCTTCATGAAGGACAACATCATGAAGATGACCGACGGGCTGTTCCACAAGGTCTTCGACGAAATCGCCAAGGAATATCCCGACATTCAAAACGAAGCCTGGATCGTGGATATCGGCGCCGCCAAGATGGCCGACGGGCCGGAGAATTTCGACGTGATCGTGATGCCGAATCTTTACGGCGACATACTCTCCGACGTGGCCGCGCAGATCGCCGGTTCGGTGGGACTGGCGGGCTCGGCCAATATCGGCGACAAGTGCGCCATGTTCGAAGCCATCCACGGCTCGGCGCCGCGGCGCGCCGGCCAGAACCTGGCCAATCCCTCGGGCCTGCTGCTGGGCGCGGTGCTGATGCTGGTGCACATCGATCAGCCGGAAGCGGCCGAGCGCGTCCACAACGCCTGGCTGCGCACCATCGAGGATGGCATCCACACTTACGATATCTTCACCGAGGGCGTGAGCACGCAAAAAGTCGGGACCAAAGAATTCGCGGCAGCCGTGATCGCGCGCGTCGGCCAAAAACCGAACCGGCTGAAAGCCGTGAGCTACGCGCGGCGTCCGGCGCAGGCGGCGGCGCGTGCCGCGGCCGATCTCTCGACCGCGGTGGAGTTGAAAGGCATCGACATCTTCGTCTACTGGCCTTCGCGCGATCCCAATGCGCTGGCCGCCGTGATGGGCAAACTGGCGGGCGATGGACTCACCCTGCAGATGATCGATAACCGCGGCGTGAAGGTGTGGCCGGCGGGGCGCGCGGAGACCTTCTGCACGGATAGCTTCCGCTGCCGCTTCATGGCCGAAGGCGGCACGGATCAGGCGAAGTGCGTCAGCCTGCTCTCGCGGGTTGCCCAGGCTGGAATCGAGATCGCCGCCACACAAGCGCTGCACACTTTCGACGGCCAGCCGGGCTTTACGCTCGCTCAAGGACAGTAGAATACGGGTATGGCTGACAATCGCCCGTTGGTCGCCGTCATCATGGGCAGCAAATCGGACTGGGAAGCGATGCGCCAGGCCGACGAGACGCTCGCCCGGTTCGACGTTCCTCACGAATGCCGCGTGCTTTCGGCGCACCGCACGCCCGCGCAGACGGCGGAATATGTGAGCCAGGCCGAATCGCGCGGCATCGAAGTCATCATCGCCGCTGCCGGCGGCGCCGCGCACCTGGCGGGCGTTTGCGCCGCGCACACGCTGCTCCCTGTGTTGGGCGTGCCGATGGAAAGCGCGTCGCTGAAGGGTCTGGATTCGCTGCTTTCCACCGTGCAGATGCCGGCCGGCATTCCGGTGGGGACGCTCGCTATCGGCGCCCCCGGCGCGCGCAACGCCGCGCTGCTGGCCATCGCCATTCTCGCCGCCAGCCGGCCCGCGCTGCGTGAAAAACTCCGCCGGTTCCGCGAAGAACAAAGCGAGAAAGTGTTGCGCGAAACCCTGCCGTAGGTGGGGCACGCTTAGCTTGCCAACGCCCGCTCGCGGGCGCATGTTTTTTGCAACACGCTTTACTTTGCCTTTGTTTCTCCCGCTCCGCCGCGCGCGGCCATTCGCGGCCCATCGCAAGTGCGCGTGTTATCATTGGTTCGGAAGACCTTGCTGGAGGAATCAGCATGATATTTGGAAACTTCGGCCCCCAGGAGTTCATTTTGATCTTCCTGGTGGCGCTCATCCTGTTCGGTCCAAAGAAACTTCCTGAGATCGGACGGAAGGTCGGCAAGGCATTGACCGAATTCCGGCGCGCCTCCAACGAATTGAAGGCGACCTTTGACCGCGAAATGAAAAACCTGGAGGCTGAAACGGGAATCAAAGAGGCGGTCAACCAGTATCAGTACGATACTTACAACTATGACTACTCTTCTTACGACACAACTTATGATGGCGCGTACGTTGCCCCATCTTTAGAGCCAGCCGCCAACCCATCCACTGCAAGCGCATCCGCAACTGAGGGCGCTGAATCACCCGTAGTTGTCGCACCCGAAGGAACCATTGCCCACGTTCCGGCAACGGAACACGAGGGGCTGAGTTCCGGCCCCGTGGCCGCCGCCGCCGGAGATCATACTCCTTCTCCAGCTTCGACAAACGCGGAACAGCAAGCGTAACGAATGGACTCATCCGAAGAACAAAGGTGGGGCGCCAAGCCCCCGCGCGGCTCCGCGCCTGCCGGTGGCGCGCTCGAAAGAGCCAGGCGGCGGATGGGCGGCGGGCCACCTCCGCCACCACCGGGCGATGAAGAGGAAGGCATGCTGCGCATGTCCTTTCTCGAACACCTCGAGGAGCTGCGCAGGCGCATCATCTCGGCGCTGATCGGCGTCGGCGTGTCGTTTTGCCTGAGCTTTCTGTTCTGCGACCAGTTATGGAACATCATCAAGCAACCGGCCGTCACCGCGCTGAAGACGCTCGGCTATGAGCAGCGGCTGGTGCAGATCACTCCCATGGAGACCCTCAACATTATCTGGTTCAAGCTGCCCTTGGTGTGTTCCATCTTTCTTGCTTCGCCGTGGGTGGTCTACCAGGTGTGGGCCTTCATCTCTCCCGGGCTTTACCGCAAGGAGCGCCGTTGGGCCGTCCCCTTCATCGTGTCCTCCGCGGGGTTATTCATTCTGGGCGGTCTGTTCGCTTACTTCGTCGCTTTTCGATTCGCCCTCACCTTCTTGTTGGGTATGGGCCATGGCAAAGATATCGCCCCCTTCGTGTCGGTCAGCGAGTATTTCGCCATGTTTGTCAACGTGGTGCTGGGAATCGGCTTGGTATTCGAACTCCCAGTGGTCATATTCTTTCTTACCTTGCTGCGAATTGTTACTCCGTCATTTCTAATCAAACATAGTCGTTACGCCATTCTGATCATCTTCGTCATAGCTGCCATTGTGACCCCCACGCCCGATGCGTTCAACATGTTGCTGTTTGCGCTGCCCATGTGTCTGTTGTTCTACGTGGGTGTGTTCGCAGCGTACATACTGACCCTCCATCGCGAGAACCGGCGATTCCCGTGGAAAACCACCGTTATTATTGGTATAGCTGTACTATTGCTACTGGGAGTTGGGCTGTACATAGCCATTACTCGATATGCCGTCAAAGTAGTACCGCATTGGCCTTTCCTGCTCCGTTAAATAACCATCGGCTATAGAAAAGTGCGCGACCGCTGATGTAACATCGAGTGATCGTTAAGGTAACCGCAGGCAGCGGCATTTAGTGCGATGGATCTTTCTAAAGCTCTTCAGGACTTATACGCTGAAAAGGAAAAACTAGAACGTGCGATCGCCTCGCTGGAGGCCTTGCAGCGCGCCGGCGGAGAATTGCCCCGGCTTCCCAACAGCGGCAAACGGCGTGGTCGCAAGTCAATGAACTTGCAAGAGCGCGCGGAAGTGTCCGAACGCATGAAGAAGTATTGGGCGAACCGCCGCAAACACAAGATGTAGTCGAGGCATCCGACGGAGCGCCGCATCCGAGGCGCCATTCCATCGCCCGCCCCGTTTGCCCGGCACTGCGCATCGCGCCGCGGACGATTTGGTATCATAGTCAATGGAAGCTAGGTCCGTGGGCGACTAGCTCAGTTGGGAGAGCGCTGCGTTCGCAATGCAGAGGTCGGGGGTTCGAGCCCCCCGTCGTCCACCAGATTCATCTTCAGTAGTTCGCGATGGACTCGGGGTTGACGCACGCCCGTTCGCGACGCTACAGTAAGAGTGTCCTTCTTCGCTTGATCCCGCCAGTCCCCATCGTCTAGCCCGGCCTAGGACATCGCCCTTTCACGGCGGTAACGGGGGTTCGAATCCCCCTGGGGACGCCATCCCGGCAAAGCACGTCTCTAGCATAGTGGGCCAAGCTTTTGTCGACCGTTGCCGCCGCGATTGAGCGGTGCGACGCTCAAGCCACCGAAGAAATCCGCGAAAATCGGAGAATGCAAACCGTCCGCAACCACTACAGGGTAGCTGGTGGCTGGTAAGGAGCACGGAAGTGAAGGAGCAAGGGATGCCTCCAACCAAATCCACGCGGGAATCCATCGAACGAGCGGTGGCGAATATCGAGCGCGGGCTGGAAGCGCTGGACAGCAGGGGTGAGGAGGGGCTGCAGGACTTCCTCGATCAGCTGTATCCCGGAACGGAGCGAACGCCAGCGCCTCAGGACGACCCGCACGTGGACGTCGCGGAGGGTCTGACCGGCGATCAACCGGAGATGGCATTGCGGGACGGGAAAGCGCCGGAGACCTCGGCACAGGACGGGCCGTGGCAAGGTGAGGTGCCGGGCTCACGCCGGCAACTTGGGCATGGGCTGTATGCATTCGACCTGGACGGCCCGGTGCCAATGCACATTGTCGCTGGGCCGCCGGCGCCAACGGTGAAGTACCAGCCTGGAATGGAGGTGGAACTGTCTTCGCCCCCGGAGACGAACGCGGAGGCCCGCACCGTGCAGGAGCCAGCCACGCCGAATTCTCCAACATCGGCGACCAGAACTTCGGAGCCTCACAATCCGCGGTAGACGGCGGAAGAGAGCAGCACCATAATTCGAACCACGATGACACCCCTTCCGTGCGTTGTTCGGCTTTTCACGTTTGCGTTTCTCGTGGGCTGCGGAAGTGCTCAGGAACCACTTGCGACGCTTGTAAAGCGGACACAGCGGTCGGTCGTGACCGTTTTCGCGCGCGACGAAGGTACCCAAGGCACCGGGTTCTTCATCCGTCCGCAAGTCCTCCTCACCAATGCACACGTCGTTCGCGACAGTCATGATCTCGTAGCAGAAAGCATCGACGGCAACTCAATCACAATTGAATCGGTGCTGCTGAATGACCCTCAAAGAGACCTGGCAATCCTGCGGGCCCGTGCCTCCGGTCCTCCATTGCTGCTCGCTCCCGACCTGCCCGAAGCTGGCGAGCGAGTGTTCGTTGTCGGCAGTCCGCAGGGCCTCGCCCAAACCGTCACTGATGGCATCGTTTCGGCGGTGCGGGAGTCGCCCACCGAAGGCCGGCTACTGCAAATCTCGGCGCCAATCTCAGAGGGTTCGAGCGGTAGCCCGGTGATCAATGGCAGCGGTGTAGTTGTTGGAGTGGCGACCTTCAGAATAGTCGGCGGAGAGAGCCTGAACTTCGCAGTACCGGCACAGTACGCCGCCGAAATGCTCCGACAGGTCGCGGATCGGGCGGGACCACCGATGCCACAACCACAGAGCAGCGCCCATCCCCGACCGTCGAAGGACCCCTTTGTTGAAGGAATGGGGCTGGTGATCAGGAAAGACTACGCCGGGGCGCTGCCGTTTCTAGAATTGGCAGCGGCGAAGAATCCGAAGTATGCGGATACTTGGTTCTACATCGGTTTATCCCAGAGCAAAATGGGGAAGTTCCAGCAGGCCATCGACTCTTATAGTCTGGCGCTCCGGATCAAGCCGGACGCGGACACTTTCTATAACCTTGGATTGTGTTTTCTGCACCTGTCACGGGCGGACGAAGAGCTGAAAGCACTTCAATCCGCAGTAGCATTGAAGCCTGGTTTTGCTTTGGCGCATCTTGAGATCGGTAATGTTCGCGCCTTGCGCAAAGAAATCGCCGAGGCAGAACAATCGTACAAGCTCGCAATTCAGTCGAAGACGAACTATGAAGAGGCCTATCTGGCCCTGGCGGCCCTGTACGAGGGCCAGAAAAGGCGCGCAGAAGAAATCGGCACGTTGCAGGAGTTTCTCAAGTCCTTGCCCAGTTCAGTCCAGGGTCATTACCGCCTGGCACTGGCATTTCTCGCGACTGATGACCGGTTATCTGCACTTCAGGAATACGTGGTGCTGAAGGGCGCCGATCAGGCGCTGGCCGAACAGCTATACCGCCAGATTTACAAATAGAGGCTCGAGGGCCGCTGAATTCGCGCAAATGTTGCCGCAAAGATGAACCTCTCGTTGCTCCCAAATAGCGGTGACGCTATGGTGACGAACTGAAGGCCAAAGACACGCGAAGTGCGCCAAGGCACTCCAAGCGAGATTCGCTCCAATCCGGCTGAACCGCAGGGACTTATGTGATTCTCGGCGAACCATTGCAAATTGCGCTAAATGGGCCGGAACCCCCTTTCACGGCGGTAACGGGGGTTCGAATCCCCCTGGGGACGCCAACTCAACGACTGGAGCAATGCGCCTAGCGGTCAGCCACGGGAATCGTGCCAGTGGCTTCGATCACAGCCTCTTCGATCGAGCGCGCCACCTGCTCGGGCGGCTGCGCGCCGTCCACGGTGTGGACTCGCGCGTGCCCGTACCAGTCGAGAATCGGACCGGTAAGCTGGCTGTAAGCATGCAGCCGGTCGCGAATGACGGACTCCTGATCGTCCTCGCGCGTGAGCAACCCCGAACCATCTTCGTCACAATAACCCGCGATGCGCGGCGGTTGCGATTGGAGGTTGTAAATCCTCAGGCACTGGGGGCACTGGCGGCGGGCGGTCAAACGCGCGACCAGGACCCAGTCCGGCACGTCGAGGTGGATCACAACGGGCTCGGGCAGGCCGCGATCGGCCAGCAGCTTCGCGAAGTTCTGCGCCTGCGGCACGGTGCGCGGGTAGCCATCCAGCAGAAACCCGTTCCGGCAATCCGGCCGCGAGATGCGGCTGGCTACGATGCCGTTGACAATGTCATCGCCCACCAGGCCGCCGGCCTGCATGATGGCGCTGGCCTGCTTACCTAATTCCGTACCCGCCTTGCATTCGGCGCGGAACATTTCACCAGTGGAGATGGCGGGAATATGGAATTTTTCGGCAAGTGACGTCGCTTGCGTACCTTTACCACAGCCCGGCGGCCCAAAAAGCAGCAGAATCACGACAGCCTCCAGTGCCTTATTTTAGCATAATCAGGTCTGAAGCTATCTAATCTGGTTGAATCCTCCCGTCGGAGCGGAGGCGAAGGTGGAGGCCGCGCCATTCGACCGTTTCGCCGAAGAGGCCGGCGAGCCAGATGGCGCTCCCGAACAGATCGCGGAACGGGATCAGCGCCGCACTGCGGGCCGCATTGCGATCTTCCAGGACTTCGGCGGCGACCCAAACGCCGGCGGCGATGCGCAGCGCCAGAGCCGGAATGGCGGCCCACCACGCTCCGGCTAACAGTGCCACCAGACTCCACAAGGTAGCGTGGGTGACGATCGAGCCGCAGTAGCCGGCGAAGCGCGAGACGCGGATGGTGCGCGCCCAGCGCAACTGGTGCCGCCAGACGTCGCGCCACGAGCCGGCGCCCAGGTTGGTCTCGACCACCACATCCGCGAAGGCAATGTGCAGCCCGAGTTGATGGATGTGGCGGCCAAGCTGGTAATCGTCAGCCAGGTAATCGAAGATGGTTTCGAAGCCGCCGATGGCGCGCAAAGTTTCGGCGCGAAAAACCATCGTGGAGCCGAGAGCGAATTCGGCCACGCCCAAGAGGCGCGCGACCATCACGCTGGGAGCGAAATCGGTGGCGATGCCAAGCGCCTCCATGCGGGTTGCCACGGATCCGCCGTGCGCGCGATAGAGGCACGTCGACAGGCCGGTTCCGGCTCCGGCGAGCGGCGCCACCGCGGCGTCAAGATAGCCGGGCGGAACGAAAACATCGCCGTCGTTCACCAGCAGAACCTCGTAACGAGCCTGGCGCGCCAGTTCGGCCAGCACGCCGGCTTTGACGTTTCGCGCGGTAGTGGAAACCCGCGCGATGGAAATCGGCAGGTCGGGGAACTCGCGCTGCAGGCGCTCGATGTCTTCGATCGCCGGATCGTCCGGATCGCTGACGCCGAACAGAATTTCGAACTCGGGATAGTGCTGCGCGGCGTGGGAGCGGATGCAGGCGTAGAAGCCCGGGTCGCGGCCCTGAACGGGCTTGAGGATGGAGATGGGAGGCGCGTACGGCGATCTCTGCCGCGCCGCCGGCCCGCTCCACCGCGCCGCCGCGATCAGCGCCAACAGATAGTAAGCGGCCGCCGCCAGCGCCGGGAGTGCCAGCAGGATCACAGCGACACCAGCGCCACGCCGCAAAGGACTACTGCCGCGCCCGCCCAGCGCAGCCAGTTGACGCGCTCTTTCAAAACGTACTTGGCCAAAACCGTTTCAATGACGTAGGTGACCGCGGTCACCGGGACGGCGAAGCTGAGGCTGGTGAACGACAGCAGCCCGAGGTAAGCAAAGAACGAAACCGCCATCGCCACCACCGAGCCGATGACGATGCCGTTGCGCGCCAGCGTGCCCGCCGCGCGCCCGAGAGCGCCGGGGCGGAAGTCGCGAATCTCGCCATGCCGCCGCATGCCGATGGCTTGCAGCACTTCGCCCACGCTGGTGGAAGCCACGATGATGGCAATCAGCAGCCACTTCATGAGGGCCGCTCCATCTTCCCGCGAAAGGTCTGCGGCGCGGTGCCGCTGCCCACCAGCGCCACGCCGGCCACGATCAGCAGAATGCCGGCCCAGCGCGTGGCGGTGATCCGTTCATCCAGCAGCCAGCGGCCGAGGAGCGCCACCAGCACATAGCCGAGCGACGTCACCGGCAGCACGTAGCTCAAGTCCGCCCAGCTCAGCAGCGTCATCCGCGAAAGCAGCCACACGATCAGCAACGATACACCCAGCGCCACCCACGGCCGGAACAGCACCGTGATGTAGGAGAGCGGCGAAGGGAGCTCGCCCGGCATGCCGCGCTTGAGAAAGAAATTGCCGAAGACCTGGGTCAGCACGACGATAGCGGCGCAGGCCCAGGTCTTGCTGCGCAACCGCGCGGTTTCTGGCGTCATCCGAGGGGTCAATCGCCGGAAGAAACCGGCGCCGGCGTCGTGGCAGCCTTGTGGCCCGCCACGAACTTCTTGCGCTTCGAGCGAAGCGCCATGTATTCGCGTGCTTCCTTCGCCAGCCGCCGCCGCTCGGTCGAATTGAAAATGGCCTTCCTGACGATGCGCCAGATCACGCGCGGGCGGAAGAAGTACTCGCCATAGAAGCGCTCCACCCAATCCACCAGCTCGCCGCGGTCCAGACCCGGGTAGATCACGACCGGCAGTTGGTGGCCGGCTTCATCGGTCAGCGCATCGATGGTGAGCAGATCGTTCTTCTTGGCGTAATTGTAAAACTCGGTGCCCGGATACGGATGGGCGATCGAGACCTGGATGGTATCGTTATCGAGGCGCTTGGCGAAATCGATGGTCTTGCGGATCGTCTCTCGCGTTTCGCCGGGCAGGCCGATGATGAAATCGCCGTGCACTTTGAGGTCCAACTTCTTGCAGTTGGCGGTGAACCGCTCGGCCATCTCGACGGTGGCGCCCTTTTTGATGTTCTTCAGGATCTGCTGGTCGCCCGATTCGTAGCCCACGATCAGCAGCCGGCAGCCGGCTTCCTTCATCGCCTTCAGCGTGTCGTAATCGGTGGTGACGCGCGACGTGCAGGACCACGTGAACTTCAGCGGCTTGAGCTTCTTGCACAACTCGATGGTGCGGTCCTTGCGGTAGTTGAAGGTATCGTCGTCGAAGAAGATTTCCTTGATATTGGGGAACTGTTCGAGCGCGTAGCGCGCTTCCGCCGCCACATCGTCAGCCGAGCGCAGGCGCCAGCGGTGGCCGGAATGCGTCTGCGGCCAAAGGCAGAAAGTGCACAGCGCGGGGCAGCCACGGCTGGTATAGAAAGCGATGTAGGGGTTGAGCAGGAAGGGGACGTTGTAGCGCGTGACGTCGAGATCGCGCTTGTAGGTCCTGGTCACCCAGGGCAGCGCGTCCAGATCCTCGATGGCGGGACCTTCGGGGTTGTGGATCACGTCGCCATTGCGGCGGAAGCTCACGCCCGGCAGTTCCGCCAGCGGCTTGCCCTTGGCGTAATCGGCAATCTGGTAATCGAACTCGCGCCGTACCACGAAATCGATCGCGGTGGTCGAGCGCAGCGTCTTCTCCGGCTCGATGGTGACCGGCGGACCGACGAACGCCACCCGCAGCTTGGGGTTCGTATCCTTCATCATCTCCGCCATCTTCACGTCCACCTGAAAGCCCGGCGAGGAAGTGTAAAGCACCAGCAATTCGAAATCCTTGGCCATCTGGACGGTTTGCGGAATGGAAATCTTGTGCGGCGGCGCATCCACCACCTTGCTGTCGGCCAGCATGCCGGCCGGATAGCACAGCCACACGGGGTACCAGTAGGATTCGATTTCGCGCGAAGCCGGCCAGCGCGAGCCGGCGCCTCCATCGAATCCTTCGAAGGACGGCGGATTCAGAAATAGTGTTCGCATGGCAGTCCCTCGCCGGCGCCTGCCGCCGGCTACCGGGCTTCCTCCGCGGCATCGGTTTCATCCAATGCGTAGTTGCTGTAGTCGATGGTCAGCTCCGCGCGTCCCACCAGGCGGGTATCCACCACGCTCTCCATGCGCAGCGGCACGGCCTGGCCGTCGCGGATTTCGTATTTTCGCGTGAAGGCCACCCGCTTCACGAACAGAGACGGACTCTTGACCAGGTAACCCGATTCCCGCACCTTCAGGTAGGTGGCCGTGTCGATCCACAGGTCGCCCTTGAAAAGACCTTCCGCCTTGTGCTTCGGCGCCACCTGGAACCAGTAAACCGCGCGTCCGTCCAGTTCCCCGCGGCCCTTGAAGCGGAAGCGATAGTTATCCGGCGTCACGGCCATGGCGGCCTTCCGGTCCTGCTGCACGCCGATTTCGGCGGCCAGGTAGCGGGCAATCAGGTCGCGCTTCACCGTTCCGTCGCCTTCAAACCCGAGCACCTGGTACGTGATGCGGCCCAGCCTGGAGATGCGCCGCAGCGCGCGCAGCTTGCCGGTCTTGCTGAGCTTGGGCAGCGCGCCGTTGATTTCCACTTCCATGGTCGAGGCCCTCGAGGCATCCGCCTGGTTCTGCGCCGCCGCGCAATAATTGCGCACGATTGTGTCGGCGCCGTCGGAAGACTCTTCCGCCATCGCCACAGCACCGAGAAAAAGAATAGGTATAAAAACGCAGACCTTCAAAATTGGAACCCCGAGCCGGAAAAGAGTGGACTTTTCAAGTCTATCAGGGGAGGCGGGATGAGGGCAATTGCGGCCCCGTAACAAGCGCGGCTAAGAAAAGCCGAGATGACTCTCGGCTCAGCAGCCTGGATAGGCCGCGCCACGCCTCGCAGCCGCCCGCCGCCGCAGTGGTGCTACCATGTGGCTTCCTTGGCCGCCGTCATGGACCATATCCTTTCTATTGTCCTGTTCACTCCGCTCGCCGGGCTGCTGGTGTTGCTCGCCATTCCGTCGTCGAATGCGCGCGCGGTGAAATGGTGGGCCAACATCGCCGCGTTCCTCGGCTTCGCGGTTTCCCTCCCGCTGGTCTTCTACTTCGACCGCACCAAGGACTTTCAGTTCGTCGAACAGGCGCCCTGGATTCCCTCCATCGGCGCCACCTACCATTTGGGAATCGACGGCCTCGGCCTGCTGCTGGTCATGCTCACCACGCTGCTCGGCTTGATTTCCATCCTCTCGAGCTGGAGCGCCATCCACGAACGGCTCAAGGAATACTACGCCTTCTTTCTGCTCCTCCAAACCGCCATGCTCGGCGTCTTCATGTCGCTCGATTTCCTGCTCTTCTTCGTTTTCTGGGAAACCGTGCTGGTGCCGATGTACTTCATCATCGCCATCTGGGGCGGCCAGCGCAGGCAGTACGCAGCGATGAAGTTCATCATTTACACGCTGATCGGCAGCGTGCTGATGTTCCTCGGCATTCTGGTGCTCTACTTCCAGCACTTCATGCAATTCCGTTCTTACAGTTTCGATATCGTCGAGCTGCTGCGGACCCAGGTGCCGGTGACGATGCAATGGTGGGTGTTCTGGCTGTTCTTCGTGGGCTTCGCCGTCAAGGTACCCATGTTCCCGTTCCACACCTGGCTGCCGGACGCGCACACTGAAGCGCCCACGGCGGGCTCCGTGATCCTGGCCAGCGTGCTGTTGAAAATGGGGACGTACGGTTTCCTGCGCTTCTCCCTGCCGCTGTTGCCGGACGCTGCCAAGAACTCCACGGTGGTCACTGTGATGGCAGTCCTTTCTATCATTGGCATCGTCTACGGCGCGCTGGCTTCGCTGATGCAAAAGGACTGGAAGAAGCTGGTGGCCTATTCTTCGGTGAGCCACCTGGGCTTCTGTACCCTCGGCATTTTCGCGCTGAACCCGGCGGGCATTTCCGGCTCCATCATCCAGCAGATCAACCACGGCATTTCAACCGGCATGTTGTTCCTGATCGTGGGCGTGGTCTACGAGCGGCGCCACACGCGCGAGATCGCCCAATATGGCGGACTCTTCAAGGTGATGCCGATCTTCACTCTCGTCTTCGGCCTGGCCGCGTTGAGCTCGATGGGGATGCCGCCGCTCAACGGCTTCATCGGCGAAATCACCATCCTCGGTGGCGCGTTTCAGGTGTCGCACGTCTGGGCCTTCTGGGGAGTCGTCGGCATCGCTCTCGGCGCGGCCTACCTGTTGTGGCTTTTTCAGCGCACCATGCTGGGCGACGTAAAAGACAAGAACCGCGCGATCGCGGATCTGAACTGGCGCGAGATCGCCGTCTTTGCGCCGCTGATCGCGTGGGCGTTGTGGATCGGCCTCAACCCGCAGCCGTACTTCCGCGTGCTCGACCGCAGCGTGGCGCAAATCGTCGAGCGCGTCGAGCCCGGCTACTACGAAGAACGCCACCTGCCCAATCCGCTGGGCAATGCGCGCGTGATCGTATCCGCGACTGCGCACGAATAACGATGATCGTTCGATTCGCGCCAATTCGAGCCTGAGAACTTCCCGCCGGACGCCCGACTAAGTGTTCATGGTAAGAAGCGGCGCAGCCCGGATTACGGCTCTGGACACTCTTGTGGAAGGTGTGGTCGGAGCGGCCTATGAGGTGTCCAACGTGTTCGGGGCGGAGTTCCTGGAAAAAGTGTACCAGCGGGCGTTGGCCCACGAGCTGGCTCTGCGCGGGCTGGCAGTTCGGACTCAGGTTCCATTCCCGGTCGCGTATAAGGGGCAGACGGTGGGCGATTACGCCGCCGACCTGCTGGTCGAAAACCAGCTCATCGTCGAGCTGAAATGCGCCGACACCTTGTCCAACGATCATCTGGCGCAATGCATCAACTACCTGAAAGCCGCCAGGTTGAGGCTGGCCCTGCTCATCGACTTCCAAAAGCCGAAGGTCGAGTGGCGACGGGTGGTCTACGGCTGGGAAAACAGTGCCACGGATGGATGGGCCACGAATGAACATAAATGAACACAAATAAGAAGGGAGGTTATGGTCTGAGCGAGTGAACTCACGGCCGGAGCACCAGCGGCGCGGGAGCCTGGATCACAATTAGCCGGTTTTTGTCTTGACTCAAGTTCATTCGTGTTCATTCGTGGCTTTAATGTTCTTGCTTGGTTGATTCGTGGCCGCTTACCGCAGTTGCACGAGGTCCTGCGGCGAGGGCGCCCCAAGTGGCGATGGCGCCAGATCCTGCCGGCCGCGCCAGAAGTCGATATAGGAAATCTGGTGCACGCAGGCGACCGTGCAGCGCGGCGCGCAGGCTTTGGCGGTGCGATATTCTCGGGCGATGTCTTCGAGCGTGTATTCCATCAGCGGCTTGGCGGGGTAGCCACGCTGCTGTGAGCAGTAGTGCACCAGCCCGTCCTCGCAGATATAGAGATAGCGGGCGCCGGCGCGGCAGCGCCAGTCGTTCTCTTTGCCGTGGGCGATGTTGTCCTGGAAATAGTTGATCTGCGCGTAGCTGGATTTCTCCATCGCGCGCATGGCCATATAAACTTCGCGCTCCTCGCCGCCCAGCGGCCGGAGCTGTCCGGCGCCGTCGTGAATGATGCCGATAGTCGAAGTGAAGCCCAGCTCGATCGCGCGCCGGCCGATCACCGGGGCGTCCTGCGGATTCCGTATGCCGCCGCCGACCACCGAGTTGATGTTGACGTGGAATTCGGCGTGCTCTGCCAGCAGGCACAGCTTGCGATCCAGCACCTTCAGGCTCTTCTTCGAAACGTCGTCCGGCATCACGTTGTCGATGGAAATCTGCAAATGCTCGAGGCCGGCGCGGTTGAGACGCTGGATGCGCTCGGCAGTGAGCAGGTAGCCGTTGGTGATGAGACCGGCGATCACGCCATGGTGGCGAATGCGCGCGATCAGCAGATCCAGGTCGGGGTGAAGCAGCGGCTCGCCCCCGCTGATGGTGACGATACTGGTTCCCAGTTCGGCCAGCCGGTCGAGCCGCTGGTACATGGTTTCCATTGAGACCGGCTTCGAATGATCGTCATACTCGTTGCAGTAGGTGCAGGAGAGATTGCAGCGCCGCATGGGAATCACGTGCGCCATCACGGGATGGCGGGTCGAGGCCAGCCCTCGGGCGATCATCCGGATTTCCCGTGCGCGCAGGTGTGCGCGTTTCCAGGTCTTTCGAAGACGTTTTCCCAGGTCCCTCATTAGAGTGCGAAGTTGTTTCTATTACAACACATGCCGGCCCGATGGGGCATGCATTAGCTTGCCAACGCCCGCTTTGCGGGCGTAGTTCTTCACAGCCTCCGCGCGCTCAAACCACCGGGTTGCGCAGCACGCCGATGCCTTCGATCTCCACTTCCACCACGTCGCCGGGCGCGATCCTGCGTGTGCTGCCCGGCGTTCCCGTGTAGATCGCATCGCCCGGCTCGAGCGTCACCCAGCCGCTGATCCAGCTCGCGATCGCCGGACAATCGAAAATCAAATCGGCAGTAGTCTGTTTTTGCACCGTTTGGCCGTTAAGCCGCGTTTCGAGCTGCAGATTGCCGTAGTCGAGGCCGGTGACCACCGCCGGCCCCAACGGTGCGAAGGTGTCCGAGCCTTTGGCGCGCCACCATTGCATGTCCTTGGCGGGTCCGTGCTGCCAGTTGCGATCGCTGACGTCGTTGCCGCAGGTCACGCCGAGGATTCCCTCGCGCGCTTCCTCCAGCGAGGCATCGCGGAGCCGCTGGCCGATGATGACGGCCAGCTCGCCTTCGTAGTGAACGTCGATCGCATCGCGCGGAATGCGGATGGGATCGCCGGGGTTCTGCAGGGCGCTCGGCGGCATGAAGAAGATTTCCGGATGCGCGGGTTCCGGCCGTCCGGCGAGGTGGCTCCGGTAGTTCCCGCCCACCGCGAGGATCTTGCCCGGCTGGCACGGGCATAGCAGTTTCACTTCGGAAAGCGGCCGGACAGCGCTGGTTTCGCTGTAGTGGAACGGATCGCCGCGGATCTCGCGAACCGCGCCCTCCTCCAGGATGCCGTAGGACACGGCTGAATCGGCGCGATAGCGAACGAAGCGGATCATAGTTCGTTATTGGATGCGATCCGCGGCGCGCGGATGCGCACTCGGACGCTTCGCCGCGCCATCACGGAGGAAAACGGCGCGCGATGCGAGGGCCGGACACTCCGAGTTCGCCTCCGATCGGGCTTCCGATGGACAAGAATGCATTTTTCTCTTGACATTTTTCTCGAACAACCTTATATATGAATCACATTGCGATTTTTTTACGTCGCAAAATTTGATGTTAGGGAGAATCAATCGATGAAGAGCGCAACCAAGAAACCCGCGAAGAAAAAGGCTGCTCCGAAGAAAAAGAAGTAGTCCCGGGTTCGCCCTGAGCAAGGGCGTTCAAAACAAGTTCCACTCCAAGGCCCCGTTTTTCGGGGCCTTTTTATTTGTTTCAGGCTTCTCTCTCCGGTTCTCCCGCTCCCTGTTTGCGTTGCAGCAACACCCGAAAAGTCTCGCCCATTCCCACCAACAGCGTCTTCAGTTGCATGCGGCGCCGCATCGCCTCGGCCGGATCGTCCGCCTGGAGCACGGACGCGAACCGATCCTCCTCACCGGCGTCGAGCAGCGTTTGCGCCAGGGTTCGCAAGCTGACGCGGCGCAATCCCAACTGCGCTCCGCGCTCCTCAAGCGCCGTGAAGTTGACGTGCGCGGTGATGTCGCGCTCGCCCGGATCGGTGAGCACATCTTCCCGCGCCACGTGCGAGCGGTACCCCATCAGCGTGCCCATGGGAAACCGCGCGGCTTCGGCGCGGGTGTATCCGTAATCCACGGTGATCGCATACCCCGCATCGAGCGCCGCGGCAGCGCGGCGGATCCATTCGAGCGCGGCCAGGCCGGCCTCATACCAGTTGCCCTCCTGCGGCGGCGGGCCATAGCGCGCCAAATAATCGGCGGTCTCATCGCCGGCGCGCTCGCCGGTCTGCCAAACAAATCTTCCGTTGGAAAATCCGACGCGCTGCTGGCGGAACTCGCCGCCGCGGAAGATTACTACTTCCATCGGCAGGGCATCGAAGAATTCGTTGGAAAACAGGACACCGCTCCAATGTTCCGGCAGTTTTCCCTCGCCAATCTCGATGGGAATGTAGCGCCACGGTGCGAATGCATTGGCCATCTCGCCGCGCCCGGCTCCCAGTTCCACCACTGTCGGGTCCGCCGCAACGCCAGTGGCGCGGCAAAGCTGACGCGCGCGCGCGACCATGAGCAGCCCGAAGACCGGCTGCAATTGCTCGGCGGTGTAGAAATCGCCCTGCTTGCCGAACGGGTCGCGACGGCGCCGGTAGTAGCCGTGCTGCGGGTGGTAGAGCGCGACCTCCATGAACCGGCTGAAGCTCACCGGGCCGGCGCGGCCGATCTCCGCGGCGAGAATCTCGCCGGCGGGGGTCACTTCCATCGGTCCTTGTTCTTCGGCGTCTGCAAGAACATCTCCACCATGTAGTCGTGCATGCAGTCGTAGAGATAACGCTGGAACGTCCAGGCAAATTGCGAATGGTCGATATCGCGTTGATGAATCGGCGCGTAGTATCTGTGGGTTCCGGCGGTTGGCTGCTTGAGATCGATCACCAGCTCGATCGCGCCGTCGCGCTCCCGCGCTGAGAAACGCAGCAGCGCGTGATCGTAGCGCGCGATCTCCGCCTGCACCTTCTCGAGAGGCGTCACGGACCTATGCTAGCGTGAAATCAAGCATGGCGCTACCCGCCACCGTCCGCGTCAAACTGAGCACGGAAGCCGCCGGAGCGATCTCGATCACTCCCGTGGTGGTGCAGGAACTACCCATCCGCGACCTGGTGGGCCACATGCTCGCCATCGCCGGCAAGGACGAGGCGCGCCTGTGCGAAATCCTCCTGCGCGGCTCGCTGGTCAGCGGCGCCTCGCGTCTGCGCTGGGCGGGATGGGAAGCCGACCGCCAAGGCCTGCGCGAGCTGCTCGCGGTTTTCCCCGATCCCGATCCGACACTGGTCTTTGCGCCCAGCCGCTGCATCCGAGCCGTGTTGACCGGCGGCAGGCAGCCGATTGCGATCTCCCGCGAAGCGGCGGCCAGCCGCGGCCTGTTCCGGCGCCGCGGATTCTGGGAGGAGCTGATGGAGATGGCGATCGGCTCCGGCCCGGTGTACGCCGGCTACTCGTACCGCGATGCGGCCGACCGGTACCGCTGTCTGCTCTCTGCCGGAACTTGCGCGCGCCTGCGAGCCGCCGCGCAGAGCCTGCGCCACTCCACGCTGCGCGCCCGGATTCAAACCGAAACATTCGCGGTGGTGGAAGTGTACGCGGAACGCTTGAGGTAGGACAGACGATCGGTTTCTGTCGTCTGTCGCCCTTCGCCAGGGGGCGCACCGCATGACAGACGACAAAAGACGATCGTCTGTCCTACCTTGTCCGCCACCCTACTCCTCGACGGCCCCCGTGTCTTCGGCCCTGTTCTCGAACTTGGTTTGCGCGTGGAGGAAGACCAGGTTGACCGTCCCCACCGGACCGTTGCGCTGCTTGGCCACGATCAACTCGGCCAGGCCGCGCAGGTCTTCACGGTCCTTGTTGTAGACTTCCTCGCGAAAGATGAAGCCCACCAGGTCGGCGTCCTGCTCGATGGATCCGGATTCGCGCAGGTCGCTCAACTGCGGCCGGTGATCGCCCTGGCGGTTCTCCACGGCGCGGCTCAACTGCGACAGCACCAGCATCGGGACATTCAGCTCCTTGGCCAGCAGCTTCATGCCGCGCGAGAGCGCGCTCACTTCCTGCACGCGGTTTTCGAAGCGGCCGCGGGCGGTCATGAGTTGCAGATAATCCACGATGACCAGCCCGATGTGATGCCGCTCCACCTGCAAACGCCGCAGCTTTGCGTGCATGTCCATCAGGTGGACGCCCGGCGTGTCGTCGACATACAGCGGCGCTTCCACCAGCTCGGTCAGCGCGTGATGCAGCTTGCGCCGCTCCTCCTGGTTGAGATAGCCGGCGCGAAAGCGCTGGCTGTCCACCCGCGCCGAGGCGCACAACATGCGGGTCAGCAGGGACTCCTTGGACATTTCCAGCGAGAAGATCGCCACCGTCTGTTTCAGCTTGAGCGCCACGTGCTGCGCGATGTTCAGCGCCAGCGCCGTCTTTCCCATCGACGGCCGGCCGGCCAGGATGAGCAATTCCCCGCCGTGCATCCCGCCCGACAGATCGTCGAACTTGGCGAAGCCGGTGCTGATTCCCTTGATGCGCTTGCTGGGGTCGAGGAAGGCGCTGATTCCGCCTTCGTAGCCGGTGACGACATCGTGGGCGGTCTCGAGGCCGCTCTTGACCCGCGTATCGCCCAGCTTGAGCAGGGTTTCCTCGGCGCCGGCGAGAATTTCGTCCGGTTCCTCTTCCCCCATCAGGCAGCGGCTCATCATGTTCTGCGAGGCGAAAATGATGCGCCGCAGGATCGACTTGTCCTTGACGATGCGGATGTAGCTGTCCAGGTTGGGAAGCTGCGGGAGGCCGTCGTCGAGCGAAACCAGGTAGCTCAGCCCGTCGCAGGCTTCGAGCTCATTGAACTTCATCAGCTCATTGGCCACCGTGACGCGGTCGATCTTCTCGCCCCGTTCCTGCAACTCCCCCATACGCCGGAAGATTCGCCGGTGCTTCTCCAGGCTGAAATCGTCGGGCTCCAGCGTCCCGGCCGCCTGCACGTACATGGTCTCGTCCAGCAGAATCGAGCCGAGCACGAATCGCTCGGCGTCGAGGTTGACGGGGAGTCCCTTCTCAATGGCACTGGTAACGATCATGGCAACCGACCTAGCTTACCTTCTTGCAGTGCTGTGTTACAGGAAAAATACGGTCCGCGTTTTGACGAAGATAGGCTCAGGATAAAACGTGCCCCTTCGGCCTCGCGCGAGCCACGCCGCAACTCCCGCGCAATCAGCGCATCCCATTTGGATTTCCGCAACAGCGCACCCACTTTCCACAGCCTTTCCACTTTGGGCGGAAATGTCTTCTTCTGTTGTACCGGATTCTACTACAAGATGCCAGCTTTATGTTTTGGGGGCTCAAGACCTGCCAGGCTGGCCGCCGCCCAAATCCGGCATAATCGCTGGAGGAGGAATTACCGCCATGCCCACTTGGGCGATCTCGCAAAGCATGTGGCACGATATCTTCGTGGTCGGCGCTCCGGTGCTGGAGAAGATCATCCGCCCGATCATCGTCTACTTCTTTCTGGTGCTCCTGCTGCGGGCATTCGGCAAGCGCGAGCTGGCGCAATTGAATCCCTTCGACCTGGTGGTGCTGCTCTCGCTGTCAAACACGGTGCAAAACGCCATCATCGGCAACGACAACTCGCTCTCCGGCGGGTTGATCGGCGCCTTCACGCTGCTGGGTGTGAACTACATGGTGGTGCGCTTCCTGTTTCGCCACCGCCGGCTCGACGAGCTTTTCGAGGGCAAGCCCACCACGCTGGTGGACCACGGTGACATCGTCGAAAAAGCGCTCGCCAAGGAATTGCTCACCCGCGCCGAGCTGGTGACGGTGCTGCACCGCCAGGGCTTCGACGGCGTCGACGACGTGGCGCGTTGCGTGCTCGAACCCGGCGGGACATTCTATGTTCAGCGGAAGTCGCCGCCAGCCGACGAGGTACAACACGCCGAAGTCATCGGGCGGCTGAATGAGCTGAGCCTCAAGCTCGACCGTCTGCTCGCCGGGTAACGCCGGCGATCCTGTCGCCGGTGCCTTCGGTCGCGCCTTCAACGAAGTGCGGCAGGCCGCGAGGAATCGCCTCAAAGGTCCGGAATCCGGGCAGATCACCGGCGACAAGATCGCCGGCGTTACTCGCCCCATTGTAGAATCGAGGATGGAGGAATGGCCGAGCGGTTGAAGGCGGCGGTCTTGAAAACCGTTAGTGGGGTGACTCACTCGGGGGTTCGAATCCCTCTTCCTCCGCCACCCAAGGCGTGAGCGAATACGCTCCGCGCCAGGCACCCGGCCATCGGCGCGCGATCTCTTGATCCGAAAGCGGTCCGCCGCCGGGCGCTTGCTACAATCAAGTCATTCCCATGCCCACCCAGGCCCGCACCAGTGGCGCGCGCAAGTTTTTCTCCGCCCATGGCACGCTGGCCCAGTGGCATCCGAATTACGAATACCGGGCCGGGCAAGTGGAAATGGCGGAGGCCGTGGAAGCGGCGCTGGCCGATAAGCGGCACCTGATTGTCGAGGCCGGCACGGGCACCGGCAAGACTCTCGCCTACCTGGTGCCGGCGCTGGCTTCGGGCAAGCGCATCGTGGTCTCCACCGGGACCAAGAATCTGCAGGAGCAGCTTTTTCTTAAGGACGTTCCGTTCCTCCAGCAGCACTTCGAGCGGCCGCTCAAAGTCTGCTACATGAAGGGCCGCAACAACTATGCCTGCCGGCAGAAAATCTACGATGTCGAGAAACAGCCAGTGTTCGCTGGCCTGGAAGAGGTGGCCGATTTCGAGATCATCCGCGAATGGGAAAAGACCACCGAATTCGGCGACCGCGCGGAGATCAAGACCCTGCCCGAGTCTTCCACCGCGTGGGCGAAAGTGGATGCCCGCGCCGAGCTTTGTTCCGGCCAGAAATGTCCGAACTTCGCCCGTTGCTTTCTCACACTGATGCACCAGCGCGCCGCGGAGAGCGACATCGTCATCGTCAACCATCACCTGTTCTTCGCCGACCTGGCGCTGCGCGACGAAAACCGCGAAGGCGGCGTGCTGCCCGAGTACCACGCGGTGGTTTTCGACGAAGCCCACGAGATCGAAGACGTGGCGGGGCAGTACTTCGGCGTATCCGTCAGCAGCTACCGCTTTGAGGAGCTGCGGCGCGACATCGCCGTGGTCAGCCGCATGAAGAAATTCGGCACGCCCGAGCTCGACCGCGTGCTGGAGCGCCTGGGGCAGCTTGCCGAGCAGTTCTTCGGCCTGTTCCCGGAACAGGAACGGCGCGTGGCGTTTCAGGGCCGCGACGCCTTTCGCGCGGAGAACGACGAGGTTTACAGCAACCTGATGGCCGCGCTGGAGCTGGTCGGCTCGCACCTGAAGCTGCTGCAGAATCCGCCGGAAGAGATCATCCCGCTGGCGCGGCGCAACCAGGAGCTGTTGCTGGGATTGCGTTTCATCCTGGAGGAGGACGACGAGCGGTACGTCTTCTGGGTGGAGCGGCGCGGCCGCGGCTGCTTCCTGCAAGCCACGCCGATCGAGGTTTCCGGTATTCTCTCCGAGCGCCTGTTCGACCAGGTGGAAACGGTGGTGCTGACCTCGGCCACGCTGGCTGTCGCCGGCGAATTCGATTATGTCGAGAGCCGCCTGGGCGTGAAGAATCCGCGCACGCTGCTGGTCGCCGGGCACTTCGACTATCACAAGCAGGCGCTGCTGTACGTGGCGCAGCACCTGCCCGAGCCACGCAGCCCCGCTTTCACCAAGGCCGCCGCCGAGGAAGTGGTCCGCATCCTGGAACACAGCCGCGGCCGAGCGTTTGTGCTCTTCACCAGCTACCAGCAGATGCGCCTGGTGTATGACCGCGTGTCATTGGAGATCGATTACCCGACGCTGCTGCAAGGCACCGGCCCGCGCACGGCGCTGCTCGAGGAGTTCCGCTCCACGCCGCACTCGGTGCTGTTCGCGACCTCGTCGTTCTGGCAGGGCGTGGATGTGCCGGGCGATCAACTGAGCTGCGTGATCATAGACAAGCTGCCCTTCGCGGTGCCCAACGATCCGGTGGTGAACGCGCGCATCGAGGCCATCCGTTCGGCAGGCGGCAATCCGTTTTACGATTACCAGATTCCGCAGGCCGCCATCGCTTTGAAACAGGGATTTGGCCGGCTGATCCGCAGCAAATCCGACCGCGGCGTGCTGGTGCTGTTGGACAACCGCATCACTCAGAAGCGTTACGGGCAGGTGTTTTTCGACAGCCTGCCGGACTACCGCTTCACCACCAGCCTGGACGATGTGGAGGACTTTTTCCATGTTTGAAGTGATGTGGCGCGCGCAGTCTTGCGTGCAGGGTCGAGATTCGTCTCGACCTTTCTTAGCCAGCGCCGGCGAATGTCGGCTCGACAGCCGACACAGCAGGCTTGACAGCCCGCGCCACGACACCGGCCTGGACGATGTGGAGGACTTTTTCCATGTTTGAAGTGATGTGGCGTACGCAGTCCTGCGTGCAGGGTCGAGATTCGTCGCGACCTTTCTTAGCCAGCGTCGGCGAATGTCGGCTCGACAGCCGACACAGCAGGCTTGACAGCCCGCGCCACGACACCGGCCTGGACGATGTGGAGGACTTTTTCCATGTTTGAAGTGACCATCGAAGAGACTTTCGCGGCCGGCCACGCGCTGCGCAATTACAAGGGCAGGTGCGAAAACGTGCACGGGCACAATTACCGCTGCCAGGTATCGCTCGCGGGCGAGACGCTGGATGAAATCGGCCTGCTGGTGGATTTCGTGGAGCTGAAGAGAGCCGTCCACACCGTGATCGACCGCCTGGATCACCAGTGGCTGAACGATCTTCCGCCGTTCGACAGGCTGAACCCCTCGGCTGAGAACATGGCCCGCTTCATTTACGACGAAGTCGAAGCGGCCTTGCCGGCGCGCTCCGGCGTGGGGATCCAATTCGTCCGGCTGTGGGAGACGGACACCTGCAGCGCCACGTACCGAAGGGCGTGACACTTGGTTGGCAGGCGAAAGCGCCTGCCCCACTATTCTTCGCGCAGCACCGTGTTGGGGTCCAGGCGCGAGGCGCGGCGGGCGGGAACGTAGGCTCCGGCGAGCGTCATCGCGAACAGGGCCAGCGCCACCACGGCGGCGAGGCGCCAATCGAGTGCAGTCAAAAGGATGTTGGCAGCCAGGCCACGGCCCATCCAGAAGCTGAGCGCCAGCCCAATCGCGGTCCCCCATGCACCGAGTTGCACACCGTGCTGGAGCACCATGCGCACGACGGCGATACGGTCGGCGCCCACCGCCATGCGGATGCCGATTTCGCGCCGGCGCCTGGCCACCGACCACGACATGACGCCATAAATTCCCGACAGCGCCAGCGCCAAGCCCAGCAGCCCCATGCTGCCGACCAGGGCCGCCAGCGCGTTCATGACCTTGGTGGCCCGGTCGTTAAAATACTCTTCCATGGTGCGTAGCGCAAAAACCGGCTGGTTGGAATCGATGGATTTGACGAGGCGGCGCAGGGGCTGCGCCAGGCTGCCCGAAGGGCCGGACGTTGCGATCAGCAAGGTCATCTGGCTGCGGAAGTTCTGCGAGAGCGGCAGATAGACGAAGTTCATCGGCGCTTCCTCCAGACCCTGGTACTTGCTCATCCGGGCCAAGCCTACCACCTCGACCCAGCCGCCCTCCGGGCCTCCCAGCCGAAACCGTTTGCCGATCGGATTCTCGTTGGGCCAGTAGGTTTCCGCAAGGCGCTGGTTGACTACCGCGACGCGAGGTGAATTGGCGGTATCGGTCTCGAGAAATCCGCGGCCTTGCAGAATCGGAATATCCATCGCGCGAAAATATCCCTCGCCGACCACGTTCCCCTCCACGTCGATCGAGCTCGTGTCCTTCGGTAATTGGTAGCCTTCCGGCACAATGCTCACGAAGTCCGGATGGTTCGATATCGGAACTAGTTCCGCCACGGCGGCGGAGGTTGCCCCTGGCAACTGGCTGGCCCCTTGCACCAGGCGCTGGTAGAATTCGCGCGCCTGCTGATCGGTCGAATGGTCCAGTTGCGGGTCGAAGCTGGCCATCAACATGTGGGAAGAGCGAAACCCGGCGGGCGCCGAAAGCAGGTGCGACACGCCACGATACATTTGCGTCGCCAGCACCAGCAGACACAGGCTTCCCGCGACCTGGGCGACCACCAGGGCGTTTCTGCCCCAAAAGCGCCGGTGCGACGTCGCAGTTCTGCCGCCGGCCTTCAACGCGGTTGCGATATCGGCGCGGGTTGCCTTGATGGCCGGTATCAGCCCGAAGAACAGGGCGCTGATCAGCGCGGCGCCCAAACTGTAAAGGAGCACGCGCGCATCCATGCGTGCGTTGACCTCGATGGGAATCTGCGATGGTATCTTCCAGTGTGAGAATTTGTCCACGAACGATTCGGCGAGCAGGACGCCGGCGGCGCCGGCAGCCAGGGCAATCAGGACGCTCTCGGCCAACAGTTGCCGCACCAGCCGCCAGCGCCCCGCTCCAATGGCCAGCCGCACGGCAATTTCGCCGGAACGGGCCATGCCGCGGCTGAGCGTCAGGTTGGCCACGTTGGCGCAAGCGATCAGCAGCACCACGCCGGCGAGCACGAGCAGCGTCCTCACCAGCATCGCGTCGCCAGGCGATTCGTCCACGCGCGATTGGAACTCGGTTCGGATGGCGGCGGACCAATCGCGATTGGTGGCGGGGTATGCCTGCGCGAGGCCGCTCGCGATCACGCCCGCCTCCGCCGCGGCCTGTTCGGCAGTGGCGCCGGGTGCGAGGCGCCCTTTCACCATCAGCTCGCGGTCGTCGCGGCCGGCGAGCAGGTTGTGATTGTCGCCCGACAGGCGTTGCGCCATCATCAACGGAATGTATAACGCGGGACGAAAATACTGGTCGGTGCCGGTGAAGCTTTGCGGAGCCACGCCGACGATGGCGAACTCGATGCCATCCACCAGAATCTTTTTGCCGACGATATCGGGCGCCGAGCCGAAATCCTGCTGCCAGAGGTCATGGCTGATCACGGTTACCGCGTCGCGGCCCGGCACGGCGTCTTCTTCCCGCCGGAATGCGCGGCCGAGCTGCGGGACGACTTCGAACACCTCGAAAAAGTTGCCGCTGACCAGCAGCCCGGCTTTCATTTCCGGAAGCGCCTGCCGGTCGGCGGCAAATCCGAATGTGCCCAGCTTGAACGCCGCCAGGCCGGAAAAGACGCGGGTTCTCGCGCGGAAATCCACGTAATCCGGGTACGACATCACGTCCGGTCCGTGCCCGCGAAGCTGGGAACGCAAGTTCAGTAATGCGGAGGGATGTCGCACCGGAACCGGCCGCAACAGCAAGGCGTCCGCCAGGCTGAACATGGCCGTGTTGGCGCCGATGCCCAGTGCGATGGAGAGCGCGGCCACCGCCGCAAATGACGGGTTGCGCCAGAGCGAGCGCAGGGCGAGACGAAAATCGCTGAACATACCCGCGGCAGGTGCAGTTCACATGCCAGCGCGCCGGCGACGGGGCCGTTTAGTTTGAACCACATACGGCCAGAGCGGGAGCGAGTAGTGTTCGCTTCCGGGATATTCTGGTGCGTGGGCGGACGGCCCGGCAGCCTACTTCTTGTAATATGCGGCGTTGATCGCGGTGTACTCGGCCCACTTCTCGGGCAGATCGTCGAGTGCGAAGATCGCCGAGACGGGGCATACGGGAACGCAGGCGCCGCAGTCGATGCATTCCACCGGATCGATGTAGATCAGCGCCACGTCGGCGAAACCGGGTTCGTCTTTCTTGGGGTGGATACAATCGACCGGGCAAGCGTCGACGCAAGCGGTATCTTTGGTGCCGATGCAGGGTTCTGCGATTACGTAAGCCATTCTTGTTTCCCCAGGTTTCCTATTGATACCACAGCCGGTGCGGGGAAGACAACGGCCGCTTGCCAAAGCGCGAGTTCCGGCCTCAAACTGTAGAAGATGCCAGCTAAAGTGCGAAAGGCCGTTTTCCCCGCCGCCGGACTCGGGACGCGTTTCCTCCCGGCTACCAAGGCGCAGCCCAAGGAGATGCTCCCGATCGTCGATAAGCCGATCATCCAGTATGGCGTCGAGGAGGCCATTCAGTCTGGCATTCAGAACATCATCATCGTGACGGGCCGCGGCAAGAGCGCCATCGAGGATCATTTCGATGTCAGCTTCGAGCTGGAGTACCTGCTGGAGAGCCGCTCGAAAAAAGAGCTGCTGGCGATTGTGCGCGGCATTTCCGACATGATCAACGTGTCGTACATACGCCAGAAGGAGGCGCTGGGACTGGGGCACGCCGTGTTGCGCGCCAAGGAACTGGTGGGCGACGAGCCGTTCGCCGTCGTCTTGGCGGACGACCTGATCGAGGCCGAGACGCCCTGCCTGCGCCAGTTGCTGGACGTTTACAACTTCTTCAACGCGCCGGTGCTGGCGGTGATGGAGGTGCCCAAAGACAAGATCTCGGCGTACGGCGTCATCGATGCCGAGCCGGTCAGCCATAACGGCGCGAGTGACCGCGTGTACCGCATCCGCGACCTGGTGGAGAAGCCGCAAGCCGCCGACGCTCCCTCCAACCTGGCCATCATCGGCCGCTACGTGCTCACGCCGGAGATCTTCGCCTGCGTTCAGGCCATCGACCCCGGCGCCGGCAGCGAAATCCAGTTGACCGACGCGCTGCGCCACCTGCTGCGCAGCCGGCCCATTTACGCCGTCCGCTTCGAGGGAACGCGCCACGATGCCGGCGACAAGTTAGGCTTCCTCAAAGCCACCGTGGAGTATGCCCTCCGCCGCCACGATTTGGGCGAGCCCTTTCGCGAGTATCTGAAAGGGTTGAAACTGTAGGCGGGCACGGCCCCGAGTGGCGGGTAACCCAGACAGAATCCGCTGTCACAAGTTCCCAGATCGCGCTCTGAGGTGTGAGACTACGGGCACCTCAGCGGGATGGTCCGGTGCCCCTCATTTGCCCCCAGCGAGGTCGACGAGCACAATGTCAGAACGCTCCTGCACCCGTTCCAAGACAGCTTCAAGGCCGTTCAGGGAGATGTCGAAGTCCTGGATGTCAAAACCGTCAGGGAGGTTGGTCAACCGCCGCTCGGCGCCGGTGTCGAGGTCCGCTAACCAGAGATCTTTGTGCTCAATGCTTCCCCGCAGGAAGGCGAGTCCACGTCCGCCCGAGAGGAATTTAAGGTGACGAGCGCCCCGCGTCAAGTTAGTCAGACGCGGAAGCGGATGCGTGACGCCCTCGGGCGTCACGGCTTTCACTGAAAACGTAGTGCCAATGTCGGGTCCCGAGTAGACAACGAATCGGCCGGAAGGCTGCCAAGCCGGATCTACCGAGTAGCCGCGGAGAAACACAGCTGCGGGACCGCCATCGATCGGTATTTGGAAGAGGTGCGGCACACCGTGATCGTTCGCGGCCGAGGTGATCGACCGGCCATCCGGCGCCCATGCTGGGGAGCCTTCGAGATCGAGTGAATCGGCAACGATGCGCACGTTGGTCCCGTCCGCCCGCATCACATACAACAGGGTCTCCGAGCGTTGACGGACCGAAAATGCGATACGTCCGCCATCGGTGGAGATGGTGGGGCCACCGATGATTTGCGCTCCACGGCCGCTCCACAGTTCCGTGTCCGTTCCGTTAGCCCGCTTCCAAATGTTTTCGCTACCGCCGGCCGAAGAGACATATATAAGATAATCGGGCCCCAGTCGTGGAGAGAACGCGGTTCCGGGCGTCAGAGAGATGCGATCTGGAGGCGGCAACCCGGCGGGTGAATCGCCGATCCGCAATCGCCAGAGAGTTCTCCTCGGACTTGCGCGCGTGACAACCAGGCGCTTGCCACCGGCTGCGGCAGCCAGTGACGTGTACCGGTCCGGACCAAAAGTAAGCCGGTGGGGAATGCGGCGTTCGACGTCCATGCTGTAGAGCCACGGTCCTGAACCGTCGGGATCGCCGGCGAGGTACATCAACGTGCGGCGATTCAGCAAGACCGGATGGCTCACGCGCCCATTGTGTGACGTGATCCGTTCCGGTGTTCCGCCGGCTGGCTTGATGCGCCAGATGTCCAGTTTGTCGGGAAGCGCGCCCTGGACGAAGTAGATGAAGCTGTTGTCGGGCGCCCACAATGGAAAATGGGAATGCTGGCCCACCGGCGCGGTAAAGATCGGTTGTCCCTGAGGATGCGGCATGCCGTCGGAAACGAAAAGAGGGTCTCCCGCGCCCGTCGTATGGTAGGCGAGTCGCGAACCGTCGAGCGACCAATCGAACTCGCCCACGCCATCCAGATAGGGGTTGGCCTGTCCGCCCAGCGTTGGTATGGCCCATATCCCGATCTGCCAAGTTGGGCCGGCTGGCTTGCGAAGCCAAAGCGTGACCAGTGAGCCATCGGGCGAGAATCCCAAAGCCCGGATCGAAGGATTGCCGAGTTCCGGAGCGCTTCCGCGGGTTAGGTTGTGGAACTGTCCCGAACCGGATTGTGCGACCCAAACATCGGTATGTCCTTCCCGGCCCGATAAGAAAGCCACGAACTTGCCGTCGCGCGACACGGCAGCCTCCCGCTCGGTTCCATCGAAATCTGTGACGGTCTGAAATCGCGCTCCCTCAAGGGGGTTTCGCCAGAAGCGCTCGGTCCTTTGAACCCAGACGATCGCGGCGACCGCCAACGCGATGGTTACCGCTGCCGGGACGAGCCAGACGCGGTGGCGTATCTTCTTCGCAGGAGGCGGCGTTTGGAGCGCCGGTTCCCGCAGGCGAAAGACCGGTACGTATCCGCCCTTCGGCAACTCGATGACGACTCTATCGTCTTTTCCTTCGCCCACGTAATACTCGGCCAGCCGGGCGCGAAGCCGGCCGGCTTCAGTCCGCACTATGGAGTCCTGCGCAGGATCATGGTCCGGTTTGCGTCCAAACACCTCGACGGCAATTACCGACTCCTTGAGCTGGTTATCGCGGCCTTCCAGATGCCCTTCGGCGAGGAACCTGAGGAATCGGGTCATCCGCTCGTTCCGCAGGAACCCGGGGCTCGCCAGGACCACTTCCAACTGCCGGCGCGCGCCCTCGGGGTCTGTAGGCGCTATGGACACGGATTTGAGTATATATCTTGTTTTCAGCGATGTGCAAATGTATGAAACACCCTTTCAACATGTCCGGACTTGCTCTTTCCTCACCCCCGGAGCATCGTGGAACCTGGTTGGGTCGCAAGAAAGATCCAATTTAAGGAGGAGCTGTGAGAATTCGACATAGGTGGTTTCTTTTCGGCATCGCTCTCACTTTGGCGGCCGGCCTGATGCCGGCTCAAGATCTGAGGCTGGTGCATTTCAAGGGCGTGATCAACGACTACTCGCCCTCAAACGTATCCGGCGGTCCGTGGGAAATTCGCGGTGTATGGTCCCTGGACGTGGACAGAACCGGCGCCGCCAATTTCTCGGCGGACCTGACGATGGAGACGTCCGACTACGGCATTACCTCCGCCGCTCAGGTGGATCCCACGAACCCCGCCACACGGAGCCCACACACGCACCATATCAGCTTGACGAACGCCACAGTCAGCTATGACACGTCCGTCTGCCCCGCCAACAGTCCTGCCACCACTGGCCCAGGTGTCGTCGTCAGTAATACTGCCACCACAACAGCGAATGGAAACACCGCGCCTTTTGAGTCTAAGGGCGCATCCACACTTCAGGTCTGCCTCACCGGAGGATCGCTGGTCAATTTTTCGAACCTCACTCTGGTGTACACCGGACCTGCAACCGGGCATTTCGGTCCGCAAGCGATCCACGGGGTCGTCACTCAGGTGTCGACAAAGTAGGCTCTGCGGACGTGGGGCACGAGCATGATCGATATCTACCGGAGCGATGGATGCTGAACCGGATAGAAGAGGGCAACGCAGCGATGCAGCCTGAGCGACTAGTTCCCGGTAAGGCAGGGGGCGGCACCTAACGCCGCCCTCAGGCTTGGAAACTGCCCCTGATCCGAGTCCGGAGTTCCCCGTCTACCTGGCCGAGAAGCTATAGACCGTGGTGGTGTGATACGTCGCGCCGGGCTTCAACTCGGTGGTCGGGAAAGCCGGATGGTTGGGCGAATCCGGGTAGTGCTGCGTCTCCATGCAGAATGCGCCGCGGCGCGGGTACACCTTGCCGCCCTTGCCATGTATGGAGCCATCCAGGAAATTGCCGGTGTAAAACTGCAAGGCGGGCTCGGTGGTCCAGACCTGGAGGACGCGGCCGGTCTTCGGCTCGTACACTTCCGCCGCCTTGGCCAGGCCGGCGCCGGTCTTGTCGAGCACCCAATTGTGGTCGTAGCCTTTGCCGAACTTGAGCTGCTGGTCGTCGCTTTCGATGCGGGCGCCGATGGCGGTTGCCTTGGTGAAGTCGAACGGCGTGCCCTTCACGGCCCGCAGCTCGCCGGTGGGAATCAGCGTGGCATCCACCGGTGTGAAGCGGCTGGCGTTGATGGTCACTTCGTGGCCCAGGATGTCGCCCTCGCCGGCGCCCTTGAGGTTGAAGTAGGCATGGTTGGTGAGGTTGACCACGGTCGGCTTATCCGTGGTCGCGGTGTAATCGATCTTCAGCTCGTTCTTGTTCGTCAGTGTATAAACCACCTTGGTGGTCAATGTGCCGGGAAAGCCTTCCTCGCCGTCTTTGCTCAAGTAGCTGAACTCGACCGCCGGCCCCTCCGCGGAAGCCACTTCCCGCGCCTGCCACAACTGCTTGCCGAATCCGAGCGGGCCGCCGTGGAGAGTGTTGGGACCATCGTTGATGGGCAGATGGTAGGTCTTTCCCTCCAGCGTGAACTGCCCGCCGCCGATGCGGTTGCCGTAGCGGCCGATCAGGGCGCCGAGGTAGGCGGTTTGGGCGCGACAGCCGTCCAGCGTGTCCATGCCCAGCACCACGTCGGCGAACGCGCCATGACGGTCGGGCGCCGTCAGCGATACCAGCGTGCCGCCGTACGCCGCCAGGTGGGCCTCCATGCCGTTGGCGTTGGTAAGCAGATACAAATCTACCGGGGTGCCATCCGGCATCTTTCCGTAGGATTGCTTCTTCACGTTGGGTTGTCCTTTCTTGGCAGGCGCCTGGGCAAAACCAGCGCACACGAGCAGGGCCGCGCACACGGCGGCCATCGAACGATGTAGCGTCATGCCCTCCATGGTAAGCGATTTGCGCACGCGCCTGGAATGTCGGGCCGCCGGGTTCGGGGGTACTCTGAATAGAGGCGATGCGCACCATCTCAAAACGCACACAATACGGCCTGAAGGCGATGCAGGTGCTTGCCCGGCGGTATCGGGAGGGACCGGTGATGATCGGGTCGATAGCCCGCGAAGAGTCGATCCCGCTGAAATTCCTGGAAGCGATCCTGCTGGATCTCAAAAGTCACGGGCTTCTCGAGAGCAAGCTGGGGCGCAAGGGAGGCTATCGTTTGAGCCGGCCGCCGTCGTCGATAACGCTGGGGTCGATCATACGCATGATGGAGGGGCCGCTGGCGCCGATCCCCTGCGCCAGCGAGACAGCCTACCGGCCGTGCGCCGAGTGCAAGGATATCGAAGGCTGCGGGACGCGCATCATCATGCGAGAGGTGCGGGACGCCATTTCGGACGTTCTGGACCGTACGACTCTCGCCGATTTGCTGCGCAAGGCGGACAGCAACCGCCCCGCGCGCGAAAGCCCCGAGATCGCGCAGTACGAGATCTGAAGAATCGCGGCGCAGCGAAAGCAATCGGAGCCGCGACCATAGGGAGCGGTCGTTGGCGATTGAACTGGTTATCTACTGCACCGCGATGGTCGCCGTTGCAGGGCTGGCTGTGCCGCCCACCGCGACGACAACGGATACCGCGCTCCCCGGCGCCACCGTCGTAGGCACCACGGCATTCACCTGGATCGCACCCTCCACAAAGCCGGGCGCGTTTCCGGCATAGGAAACCGTGGCTGTCTGGCCGCCGATCTCGACCGTGACCGCGAGCGGCGGCTGGCCCGTTGACGCGGCCAAGGCGACCAGCCCATCCACGCCGGCGGGCGATGCGGCGCCCTGACCAGTGGCGTAGATCATGACGGCCTTTCCGCGCGGCGCCGGATTGGCGGCGGAATTCACCGAGTAATCCTGGTTCAAAACCGCGGCCGGCCCCATACCCTGACCATTCAAAGTGAAAATACCCGGCTGCGCCGCGAGCACCGGGACGCTGACGGCGGGAGAAAACGCGCCCAGGTACTCGATCCGCACGCTGGTGCTGGCTTCACCCGCAATCGCATACGGCGCCACGACGTTGAGCTGGCCGGCGCTCGCGTAAAGAATGGGCGCCGCAATGCCATCGAACCACACTCGCGTACCGGCCAGCGAATTGGGCACGATCCCCGCGCTGACCTGATTGCTCTGGCCCGAGGCAGGTCCCAGGTTCTCTCCGAAGATGGTGAGCACCTCTCCGGGTGCGACCCCGCCGCCGGCATAGCTGGCCGCGTTGAGGATGCCGCCCGCTGCAATCTGCGGCTGCGCCTGAGTCAGGCGCACGAACGCCACGCCGTAACCGGGGAAGGGAATCTGGATGGTGCCTTGCGGCGTGACCGATTGCGGAGGAGGTCCTGCGGAGGGATCTGTGTTGGCGTTGATGGCGGTGACGGTGGCGGCCGAGAACGAGCCCAACGCGGAGACGTCCAGCGTGATGTTGGCGGCCACGCCGGGGCCGTTATTGTCGCTCGAATTGCGGACGGCGTGGTTGGCCAGCAGGATCGCCACGGAGCCGTCGTCGTCGCGCACGGCCAGCGCTTCAAGCGCGCCCGGGTCGGAGTTCGTCACCTGCAAAATGGTCGCGCCGGGCGGCGAAGGAAACAGGTGCGCCAGCTCGTAATCGGTCCAGTAGCTGAGGTAGGTGGCGCCGGAAGTGTAGTCCACCTCGGCGAACTCCGCATCGGCGTCAAAATCCCAATGGTAAAGGGACTGATTGCCGCCCTGCGCCAGTTGCGAAAACAAGTAAGGACGCCAAGCCGCGAAGAAGGCGTCGGTGGCGCGGTAGTCGGTGTGGTAAACCTCTCCCGGGTTGCAGGCGCTCATGCCGTTGTTGCTGTAATCGGCGTTGACATTGTTCTCAGTGACCCATACCGGAACGTTGCGGAGCGCGGGGTTGGTTTCGAACTGACCCTCCACGTATTTCAGATCCGCCAAAAATCCCGGAATGCTGCCCATGATGGATTGATCGGTGCTTGTCTGGTTGCAGGTCGAATAATAGTGCAGCGCCACCACATCCACTTGTGCCGTCACTTGCTGCACGAAGGTCGGAACGAACGCCTGTGACTGGCCGGAGAAATCGGACTCCTCGATGGCCACGAACTTGATGGTGGGATCCACCGCCTGCATGGCCGGCACCACGGTGTTGTAGAGCGTAACGTATTGGGACGCGGTGAGTCCGTTGATGTTCGGTTCGTTGAAGATTCCCCACCAGGTGATGTGGTACGGACTGGGAGATTGATAGTGCACCCCGTTCGACTCGAAGCCACCGGTGTTGTAATAACGAACCACGTTGGCGCAGTAAGCGGCGAAGGCCTGGAAGTTGGCGGGCGTAATCAGGATGTGCCCGCTCGAGTCGCTCATGAACGCCGGCGCGGTGGCGAGCTGCAACTCGGGGCTGTGATCGCCGGTATTGAGCACGGGCTGCAGAATCTCATCGAGGATGGTGAAGTTCCACTGATTCGGCCCCGTCATGGGGACGCCCTGCGAGACCGGCTGCAAGCGTATGTGTTGCGGCGCGAGCTGCCAGAGCAAGCCGTCGGCCGCCGGCAGATTGCTGAAGAATGCGTTGTCCCATTCCGCGGGCTGAAACGCGGTGGACATAAAAGATTGAAGCCGGCCGTTCAGCCCGGCGTTGGAGTTGGTCTGGTTCAGAACCTGAACGCTGATGGGCGTCTGCGCCGCGAGCGAAAGCGCAACCGCCAGGCCCGCGCATACCGTTTTGATTCCCATGGATCGGTCACCACCGCTGATGGTAATTCAGCGCGCGCCGCGGGTGGGGCACGCTTTTGGCTTGCCCGAGATTTCCTTCGAGAACTGAAGAGCGCTCCATGGTTGCGTCGCACACCCTTGCCTGGCCCACCCATCGCCTGGCGTAGCGTAGCTGCGGTAGGATTGGACGCATGGCAGAAATACTAAGTCTACTGGTGGGAGTGGCTACGTACGGCACGGCGCTTGTCGCCGTCGTTCTACTCGTGCAAGCCATTGTGCGAATCAGCAAGGCGGTCGACCGGATCAGCCGGAGTCTCGACGAAATCGCGACCGCGATGCGATCCGCGCCTCGGCCGTAGGCAGACCCGCTGGTGATGGCTCGGGCGAATCGGGGACACCGCGTCAGGCGGTTGCATTAGACCCCTGCCGCAGCGGCTCGAGAGAGCCGGCCGTAGTTGCCGTGGGGATCGGCCTCGGCGGCGCGTTCAAAATGTCGCGTGCTTTCTGCCTTGTTCCCTAAGACGGCGCATGCCTGACCGGCACAGAAGTGGACCCTCGCCAGTACGGGCTTCGTATCTTCGCCGCAGATCGCGAACGCTTCGTTCAATGTGCTTTTGACTTCGTCCGGATCGGCCGAATTGCTGGCCAGGGCCCAGGCCAGAAAGGCGAGCGACTCACCCAGGTTGCCGTCGTGAGCCTCTTTTTCGAATTCTCCACTGCCCAGCAATCGAGAACGATTGGCAGCCACGGCCTTTCGCGCCTCGTCCAAGGCTACCGCATACTGCTCGCCGTGCCGCAGCAGCAATTCCGCCATCGCGCAATGGCCGCCGCCGCGGTTGGGATCCTCCGCGATGCATTGCCGAAAGCAGTCGGCCGCATCGTCCCAGCACTCTTGCTCCATGAGCACCAACCCAAGTTGGTCTCGGCAGAGGGTCCTCCGAGCGCCTCGTCCGTGAGTTTGCGGTGAAGCCAGTCGGAAAGCCGGATGCCTTAATTGGGCAGCGGGCTTGGTTTCCGCCGCCAGACTTCGGCGAAGCGCCCGCTCGGCCTCTTCCAGGCGCCCAAGCTGATAACAGGCCGAGCCACGAAAGAACCAGTAATAGGGTGGCTCGGAGTTCTTGGTTCTGAATCCCTCGATGATCTTCAGTTGTTCCAGGTAGTTGCCACGCCGGTAGGCCGCAAGCTGGGCCCGGAGGATACGGAGCTTCCGTGCTGCGGCACGCCTGACCACAAGCAGCCAGAGGACAAGACCCACGATTAGCAGCCACACGAGCGTCGTCATCGAGTACCAGTATAGGACGCTGCGGGGCGGCGGGCAGCGTGGTACCCTGTCCTGGGAACCGATATGTCTGCCATCCGCGAAAAGGCCCAGCTCATGAGCGCTTCGGAGATCGACCGGACGCTGGTGCGGCTGGCGCATGAAGTACTCGAGAAGACTCAGGACCTCGATCAACTCGCGTTCATCGGCATCCGCCGCCGGGGCGTTCCGCTGGCGCAACGGCTGGCGCGAAAGATCGAGGCGCTCGAAAGCCGTAAGATTCCGACCGGCATCCTGGACATCAACCTGTACCGCGACGACCTGACCACCGTCGATATTAAACCGGTGGTAAGCTCGACCGACATTCCTTTTTCGGTGCAGGGCAAGGACATCATTTTGACGGACGACGTGCTGTACACCGGCCGCACGGTTCGCGCCGCGCTGGATGCGCTGTTCGATCACGGCCGGCCCTCGCGCGTGCAGCTTCTGGTACTGATCGATCGCGGCCATCGCGAACTGCCGATTGAAGCGCGCTTCGTGGGCCGCGTCGTGCAAACCAGCGACATCGAGATCATCGAAGTGAAATTCCAGGAGGTGGACGGCGTGGAAAAAGTCCTCCTGGTGGAACGCGCAGCCGCCCAGGAGGCATAACCGATGCCGGCCGGGTTGCTCGGAATCGAAGAGCTCGACCGCGCCGAAATCGAAGCCATTTTGGTGCGCGCCAAGCATTTCCAGCCCATCCAGAGCCAGACGCTCAAGAAACTCGACACGTTGCGCGGCAAGATGATCGTCAACCTCTTTTATGAGGCCTCGACGCGCACGCGCACCAGTTTTGAGATCGCCGCCAAGCGGCTGGGCGGCGATGCGGTGTCGATCACGGCCGCCGGATCGAGCGTTTCCAAGGGCGAATCGCTGGTGGATACGCTGAATACGCTGGCCGCCATGCGGCCGGACGCCATCGTGATGCGGCACGCGGCCTCCGGCGCGCCGCACTTTCTGGCGCGCCATCTGCCGACGCCGATTATCAACGCCGGCGACGGCGCGCACGAGCATCCCACCCAGGCGCTGCTCGATGCCCGCACCATTCTAGACCGCCGGCCGTCGCTCGAAGGCCTCAAAGTGGCCATCATCGGCGACATCGCCCACTCGCGCGTGGCGCGCTCCAACGTTCACCTGCTGGCCAAGTTCGGCGCGCGCATCGTGCTCTGCGGCCCGGCTTCCCTGCTGCCTGTGGAGCTGGCGCAACTCGCCCCCGGCGTGACGCTGACGACCGATATCCGCGAAGCCATTCGCGATGCCGACGTAATCATGATGCTGCGCGTGCAACTCGAACGGCAGCACGAAGCCTCGTTCCCCGCCAGCGAATACTTCCGCTTTTACGGCCTGCAACTGGAGCACCTGGACCTGGCCCGCCCGGACGCCATCGTCATGCACCCCGGCCCCATCAACCGCGGGCGCGAGCTTTCCTCCGAGGTCGCCGATTTTCAGCGCTCGGTGATCCTCAACCAGGTGGAAAACGGCATCGCGGTGCGCATGGCGGTGCTGGAAAGGGTGATTGGATAGCCCATGTCCCTCGTCATCCGCAACGGCCGCGTGATCGATCCGGCCGCGCAAACCGACTGCATCGCCGACGTGCTGATCTCCGGTGGCCGGATTGTGGGCGTGGCGGAGAATCTGGCCGCGCCCGCGGGCGAAGTATTCGATGCCACCGGCCTGGTGGTGGCTCCCGGCTTCATCGACATGCACGTCCATCTGCGCGAGCCCGGCTTCGAGCATGCCGAGACCATCGAAAGCGGCGCGCGCGCGGCGGCGGCCGGCGGGTTCACTTCCGTCTGCGCCATGCCCAACACCAAGCCGGTGAACGACAGCGCCACCGTCACCAGTTACATCGTGGAGCGCGCGCGGCGCCTGGCGCCGGTGAACGTGTTCCCTATCGGCGCCATCACCAAGGGGAGCGCCGGCGAAGAGCTGGCCGCCATCGGCGCCATGAAAGCCGCTGGAGCGGTGGCGATCTCCGACGATGGCCTGCCGGTGATGAACGCCCGCGTGATGCGACGCGCCATGGAATTCGCCCGCTCCTACGATCTGCCCATCATCCAGCACTGCGAGGACGTGAACCTGGCCGCCGGCGGCGACATGCACGAAGGCGCCCGCTCGGTGCGCTGGGGATTGCGCGGCATCCCCGCCGCTTCCGAAGACGTCATGGTGGCACGCGACCTGGTGCTGTCGCAGTTGACCGGGGCGCGCTACCACGTGGCCCACATCTCGACGCGCAACGCGGTGGCCATGGTGGATTACGCGCGCCGGCACGGCCTGCCGGTCACCTGCGAAGCCACCCCGCACCATTTCTCGCTCACCGACGAAGACATGGCGGCGTATGACAGCGATTACAAGATGAAGCCGCCGCTGCGCTCCGCGGCCGATCGCGCCGCCTTAGTGGAGGGCATTGCCGCCGGCGCCGTCGCCGCCATCGCCACCGATCACGCTCCGCACCCGGGCAGCGAGAAGATGCAGGAATTCGAGCGCTGCCCGTTCGGCATCATCGGTCTCGAAACGGCTCTCGGCCTCGCGCTCGACCAGCTTGTTCATGCGGGCAAAATCACCGTGGCCCGCCTGGTGGAGCTGTTCACCACCGGACCGGAATCCATCGTGCGGCTGGGCCGCGGCACACTCGCCCCCGGCGCGCCCGCCGACGTCACCATCTTCAGCACCGAGCTGAGCTGGACCTACGACGTCAACCAGTCGTTTTCCCGCAGCCGCAACTCCCCGTTCCACGGGCGAACGTTCCGTGGCGGCCCGGTAGCCACCATCGTCAACGGCGAATTCGCCTGGCGGCGGGCATAGTTAACCGTTCGAAGCCGCGACCGTGAGGGAGCGGTCGCGATGGAAGCCTTGACGGTCATAGACAATCGACTGAATACTGTCAACAGAGAGAAACGATGGAAACTTCGGTAAGAGGCTGACTATGTGTAAACCGATTGCGTTTGCGAACCTGACCTGGCTGGCGTGCTGCGCCGCGTTCGGCCAGAGCAGCTCCGCGGCGCCCCCCACGGCGTCGCCCGAATTCGAGGTGGCAACGGCGAAACCGGTGCACCCCGAGGGCTTTGGTTACTCCGTGGGCGCGCAGTTCGACCCCGGCCTGGTTCGCATGAACAACATGTCCTTGGAGAACTATATCGAGTCGGCGTATGAGATCAATTCGTATCAGCTCTCCGGGCCGGATTGGATGAAGACCGAACACTACGACATCACCGCCAAAATGCCCGCCGGCGCTACCCAAGAACAATTTCCGGCCATGCTTCGGAAGCTGCTGGAACAGCGCTTCCAGTTAAAAGTTCACCGCGAATCCAAAGTGCTGTCGGCCTATGCGCTGGTGGTTTCGAGCGGTGGTCTCAAGATGCACCCATCCAAAACCGGGCAAGGGGGAACGACGCAATGGGGCATGGGCCACGTGGAGGCGCATGAAATCTCGTTGGCCTATCTGGCGGCCTCGTTACACGGCTGGGTGGGTCGGCCGGTGGTAGACCAAACCGGCATTCAGGGAGTTTTCGACTTCACGCTCGATTGGGCCGAGGACGAAGAACACGAAGCCGCCGGCATCCCCTCGATTCGCACCGCGCTCGAAGAGAAGCTAGGACTGAAGCTCGAACCGCGCAAGCTGCCGGTCGAGATGCTCGTCATCGATCATCTAGAAAAGAAGCCCACCGAGAATTGAGCGCTGGCGATCGACCAGATCAATTGCGAGCAACCGCTCCCTGACGGTCGCGGCTCCGATCCCCTCAGCCGATCAGCCCTTCCAGGTATCGCTTCGCCGCTAGGATATCCGCCGTCTGCTGCGGTCCCGAGATCTCGCGTTCAATCGTGATCGGGCCGCTGTAGCCAACTTCCTTGAGCCGCGTCAGGAAACGCGGAAAGTCCACTCGTCCCTGGCCGATCGGCGTTTCCACTCCCAGTTTCTCCGGATCGGTCGGATAACGGCCGTCCTTGGCATGCACGCCCATCACCAGCGGGCCCAGCACGTCGAGCGCGTCAACCGGGTTCGCCTTGCCATAGAGAATCAGATTGGCGGCATCCAGGTTCACGCCGATGTTGGGGAACCCGGCCGCGCTGATCATCCGCAGCAGCGCGATCGGAGTTTCCTGTCCCGTCTCGCAGCGAAAGGTCTGGCCGTTGTGCTTGCAGTGGTCCGCCACGTGCCACAACGCATCCACGCACGGCTTGAACATGGGGTCTTCCGGATCCTCCGGGAGGAAGCCGAGATGACGCTGCACGGCGGGAATACCGGCCGCTTTGGCGAAGTCGGACGCCTTGTGTAGGGCCTGCACCCGTTCCGCGCGGGTTTTCGGCGGCACCAGGCCCACCGTGTGCGGCCCTTCGCGAAACGTGTAAACCTCCGGCCCGGGCCCGGTCACAATCAGCGAAGTGGCTTCGATGCCGTAACGGTCCAGAGCCGCCCGCAGGTTCTTCGCGGCAGCCCCATCGTACGATGCCACGGTGACTTGGCAGGTGGGGAAACCAAGTTCCTTCACGCGGCGGATTCCCGCGTCCGGGTCCTGGCAGTCCGCGACCACACCCAGGCGTAGCGGCTTGGCAGCCTGCTGAGCGCGCGCGGCAACAACGGCCGCCGCCGCCAATTGCAAGAACTTCCTGCGTCCGGGAGCAACCACCGGAAAACCGCTCCCGGTTTCTCCGCCTGTTACCATAAGTTTCATCTCCCCCGAAAAGTACTATTATGTCTGAAAAGCCGTACGATCATCGAAAAATCGAACTGAAGTGGTACCAGCGTTGGCAGAACGCCGATTTCTACCGCGCGGAAGAGAACTCCGCCAAGCCTAAGTTTTATGTCCTGGAAATGCTGCCTTATCCCAGCGGTACGTTGCACATAGGCCACATTCGCAACTATTCGATCGGCGATGCCCTGGCGCGGTACAAGTGGATGCGCGGCTTCAATGTGCTGCATCCCATGGGTTGGGATGCGTTCGGATTGCCCGCCGAAAATGCCGCCATCGCCAATAAGCTCCCGCCGCGCCAATGGACGCTGCAGAATATCGAGGCGATGAAAAGGACTCACCGCCGCTTCGCCTTCAGCTATGATTGGAGCCGCGAGATTTCCACCTGCGAGCCCGAATACTATCGCTGGAACCAGTGGTTCTTCCTCAAAATGCTCGAGCGCGGCCTGGCCTACCGCAAGAAAGCGCTGGTCAACTGGTGCCCGAAGTGCGCCACCGTGCTGGCCAATGAACAGGTGGTGGAGGGCTGCTGCTGGCGTCACGAAGATACGCCCGTCGAGCAGCGCGCCCTGGAGCAGTGGTTCCTCAAGATTACCGATTATGCCGACCAGTTGCTGGCCGATATGCGGCAGCTGGAAGACGGCTGGCCGGAGCGCGTGCTCATCATGCAGCGCAACTGGATCGGCCGCTCCGAAGGCGCCGAGATCGATTTCACCCTCGCCGGCACGAACGAGAAGATCCGCGTCTTCACCACCCGCGTCGACACCATCTACGGCGCAACCTGCGTGATCCTGGCGCCCGAGCATCCGCTCAATGCGCAACTGCTCGATGCCGCCGGCCAGGCGCGCGCCAAGGCCATGGTCGATGCTCGCGCCGGACGTGATCCGGGCGATATCGAAAAGGAAGGCTTCTTCAGCGGCAGCTACGCCGTCAATCCCTATAGCGGCGAAAACGTGCCGATCTGGATCGGCAACTTCGTGTTGATGGGTTATGGCACCGGCGCCATCATGGCCGTGCCCGCGCATGACGATCGCGATTTCGAATTCTGCCGCAAATACGATATCGCCATCCGCCCGGTCATCCGTCCCGTGGATGGCGAGCTGGGCGTCGAGCCGGGACTGACAGCGGCGTTCACCGAGGATGGCATCGTCGAACACACCGGCGACTGGTCCGGCCTTTCGAGCGAGGCGGCCCGCGACAAAATGGCCGCTCACGCCAGGGCGAATGGCTTCGGCGACGACGCCGTGACCTTCCGCATCAAGGATTGGGGCATCTCGCGCCAGCGCTACTGGGGCACGCCCATCCCAGTGATCTACTGCCCGGCCTGCGGCGCCGTTCCCGTGCCTGAGGACCAGCTCCCCGTGCGCCTGCCGGATCGGGTGGAGATCACCGGCGCCGGCCGCTCGCCGCTCGAAAACGTGCCCGAGTTCGTCAACGTCGCCTGTCCGAAATGCGGCGGCGCCGCGCGGCGAGAGACCGACACCATGGACACCTTCATCGATTCGTCCTGGTATTTCTACCGCTATTGCGATCCGCACAACGATAAGGCTCCGTTCGATCCGGCCAAAATCGCCTACTGGTTCGAGATCGATCAATACATCGGCGGCATCGAACACGCCATCCTGCACCTGATTTACTCGCGCTTCTTCACCAAGGTGATGCGCGATATCGGCCTCATCCGCAATAATGAGCCCGTCCGCCGCATGTTCAACCAGGGCATGGTAATCGCCGAAGGCGCCAAAATGTCGAAATCCAGAGGCAACGTGGTGGGCGCCGACCCGCTGGCCGAAAAGTACGGCGCCGATACCGCGCGCATGTTCGTCCTCTTTGCCGCTCCGCCCGAAAAGGAAGTCGATTGGCGCTGGGAAGGCGCCGACGGCATTTACCGCTTCCTCGGCCGCGTCTACCGCTTCGTCACGAGAACAGCGGTCGCTGGCTGGGAATTCACGCCGCCCGGTGCAGGCGATCGGAAAGTCCTGCGCAAGCTCCACCAGTGCCTGCGCAAGATCACCGAAGATTTCGAGTCGCGCTGGCACTTCAACACCTGCATCGCCAGCATCATGGAACTCGTGAACTTGCTCTACGCCGAAGAGGCCAACCTGAGCGCCAAGGCGCTCGGTGAGGTCAATGAGAAGCTGGCGCTGATGCTCGCCCCGTTCGCGCCGTACCTCGCCCAGGAGATCTGGGAGGAACTTGGCCACGACGGTCCGGTCTTCCGCCAGCCCTGGCCCGCCTACGATCGCGAGCTCGCCAAACCCGAAGAAGCCGAGATCGTTGTCCAGGTCAACGGCAAGCTCCGCAGCCGCGTCTACGCCCCTTTTGGCACACCAAAAGACGAGCTAGAAAAACTCGCCCTGGCCGACCCGAAAGTGCAGCAGTCCATCGCCGGCAAACCGATCGTCCGCATCATCGTCGTCCCCGACAAGCTGGTCAACATCGTCGTTAAGTAGTGCACGCTTCAGCTTGCCAACGCCCGCTTGCCGGCGTCTGTTTTTCACATCTTCCGCGCCGGAAAGCCCCGCAACGGGACGAAAGAAGTTCTCGCCGGTGGATCCTTACGCCCCCATCGGGGCATGTTCAATTAGGCGGATTCGGACCCACTCCGCAAACACCCATGCAGTCCGCCCCCGTTTCAGCCGATAGTTTGCGCATGGACCAATGGCCCACCGACAACGGCCCGGCGCGCGGCGAAACCGACGCGTCGCGGTCATGCACCGTTGCCACGGCTGGAAGCGAATGGTGCACAAGGGTTTCCGGGGCAGAGCCTGCTTTGGCTGGCTGGCTTCTGGTGGCCGCAATCGCCCTGTCTGTGACCGGCGGCGCAGCCAGTGCCCAGACGCCGCCAGCTCAGCCCGGCGCATTGCCAATTCTGACCACCGCGCAGAGCGTCCATAGCCTGCCCCCAAAGGAAGCCGGGCGCCATTACCCGGTCCACCTGTTGGCCGTCGTCACCTACTACGATCCCTACATCGATCCTCGGCACGGCGCACTGTTCGTGCAGGATTCGACTGGCGCCATCTTCGCCGCCGTCTCCGCCAGACCCATCCTTCCCATTCATGCTGGCTCGCTTGTCGATTTGACTGGCGTTAGCGACCCCGGAGACTTCGGAACGCTGATCGCCCAGTCTCACGTCACCCGCGTCGGCGAGTCGCATGTACCGGCCGAAGCTCCGCGAGTGAGCCTGGCCCATTTGCTGACGGGAGTGGAGGACGCGCAGTGGGTAGAGGTCGAGGGGCTCGTGCATTCGGTCGTCGAGTCCGGCTCGAATGTGATCATTGGAATGATGATCAGCGACGGTCCCCTCACCGCCATCACGGTTAAGGAAAACGGGGTGGACTATTCGAAACTGGTGGACGCCAAGGTGTGGATTCACGGCAACGCAGGCGCTCTAACCACCCCAAGTCATCAGATCGCGGGCTTTCGAATAATGTTCCCGGGCCGGGACGAAGTGAAAATTGAAGAACCTGCTCCGGCCAATCCCTTCGCCTTGCCGCTGCGTCCTGTCGACAGCCTGTTGCGATTTACTCCGGATGTCGATTTCGTGCATAGAGTGCACATTCGCGGCCGGGTGACACTCGCGTGGCCTGGCAGGGTCGTCTGCCTGCAAGACTCGAGCCAGGGGATTTGTGTCCAATCCGTGCAAATGACGCCGCTCGCCGAGGGGGATCTGGTGGATGCGGCCGGCTTCCCGGCGGTTGGGGATTACACGCCCACCTTGACGGATGCCACGCTGCAGCCGCTGGGCGGCGGCCGACCCGTGGCCGCCAAACGGGTGACCGCGGAACAGGCCTTTGGCGGCGGTTATGACGCTGCCCTGGTCGAAATCGAAGGCCGCTTGATCGGCTTGGATCGCGCTACCAAAGATCCAGCCCTGGTCCTGTCTTCGGGTAACTTTCTCTTTCCCGTGGTCCTTCCCAGCGGGACGGTAGGCGACGCGGACCGGAATCCGCCGGTTGACTGGAAGCGTGGCAGCCAGCTTCGCGTCACCGGGATTTGCTCCGTGCAAGTGGATACACAGAGCACCATGATGCAAGGGGGCCTGGCGCGGCCGAAGTCGTTTCGCATCCTGTTGCGCTCGCCCAAGGATGTCTTCGTGCTCGCGAATCCCTCCTGGTGGACCGCCGGCCATGCGCTGATGGTGATCGGCCTGGTGCTGGCAGTTACGCTGGCCGTGCTCTGCTGGGTCGTCGTGCTCCGCAGCCGCGTCAAACGCCAGACCGAGGTCATTCGCGGCCAGCTCCAGCAGACCGCCGCGCTGAAGGAGGAAGCCGAGGCTGCCAGCCGCGCCAAGAGCGAATTCCTTGCCAACATGAGCCATGAGATCCGAACGCCCATGAATGGCGTAATGGGCATGATTGAACTCGCCTTGGAAACCCAACCTTCCCCCGAACAGGCCGAGTGCCTCCTCACCGCCCGCAGTTCCGCCGATGCCCTGCTCGCCGTGATCAACGACATTCTCGACTTTTCCAAAATTGAAGCCGGCAAACTGGACTTGGAATCCACGGCTTTCGATTTGCATGACTGGCTGGAGAGGATCGTCGCCACATTCGCGCTGCGCGCTTCCGAAAAAGGCATCGAACTCACTTGTGAGATATGCCCCGGGACGCCCGTGATGGTTCGGACCGATGCCAATCGCCTGCGCCAGGTGATCGCCAATCTGCTCGGCAACGCCCTGAAATTCACCGAACGCGGCGAAGTCGGTCTGCGGGTAAGTGCCGAAAGCTCCAACCGCGAGGGCGTGACTCTGCACTTCGGCGTGACCGACACCGGGATTGGTATTCCAGCGGAAAAGCAGCGCCTTATTTTCGAAGCCTTCAGCCAGGCTGACGCTTCCACCGCCCGCAAGTACGGCGGCACCGGGCTGGGGCTCGCCATTTCTTCCCGTCTGGTGGCGATGCTGGGCGGCCGCATCTGGGTCGAGAGCCAACCAGGCCACGGCAGCAGCTTTCATTTCACCGCCCTGGCTGACACCGCCGCTAGCGGGCCCGGGCCGCAGCCCGCGGAGACCGGCTCTCTTGCGGGGGTTGCCGTGCTCGTCGTCGATGACAGCGCCACCAGCCGGCGCATTCTCGGCGAATTGATGACTGGCTGGGGCATGGAGACCACTCTGGCGGACAGCGGTGCCGCCGTGCTGGAAATCCTCACCCAGGCTGAACAGCAAGCCAAGCCATTCCCGCTGCTGCTGGTGGACGCGCAAATGCCGCAAATGGATGGCTTTGCGCTTGCCCGGCTCATCCGGAGTTCGCCCACGCTGAAGCAGCCCGTGATCGTGATGATGACCTCGTCCGGAAAGCCCGCGGACGCAGTTCGCTGCCGCGCGGCAGGCGCGGCTGCTCACTTGTCCAAGCCTGTGACGCGCCGCGGGCTCAGCCGCGCTCTCTTAGAAGCGTTGCATCCAGGCTCGCTTCTGGCCCTTGCCTCGGCAGCGCAGTGCGATGAAGCGGCGGAGCGGACCCAACCGCGCCCGCTCAGAATCCTGCTCGCTGAAGACAACGGCGTCAATCAACGAGTGGCCAGCGGGCTCCTGGAAAAACGCGGCCACGCGGTCGCCGTGGCCTGTAACGGCCGCCAGGCCATCGATCTCTTCGACGCGCAAGCCTTCGACCTCGTCCTGATGGACGTGCAAATGCCGGAAATGGATGGCTTCGAGGCCACCGCCGCCATCCGCGCAAGCGAAAAGGCCACCGGCCATCGCGTTCCCATTCTTGCCATGACCGCGCACGCCATGAAGGGCGACAAAGAACGCTGTCTCGCGGCCGGTATGGATGGCTACTTGACCAAGCCCATCAAACCCGCCGCCCTCCTCGCCGCCATCGACGACGCCAGCCGTGAGCGGATTGCCATCCGCCGCTAGACCCGGCGTGGGATCTACTGAGCGCCCAAATCGCCCTCAGCCAAGTCTTTTTTTTCTGGTGAAAATATCCGCAAGCGATTGATATTTCTTAAATGGCATGGAAGAGGTCATGAGTTCGAATCTCACCAGGTCCACCAGAATCTCTCAAACACTTACAGCCGAAACATTCCTCAAAAGCTCCGTTTTGGAGTCCAACTGGAGTCCAAGACGAATTCCACGCAGCAAAGCCCCTCGTTTTTGTCCCCGAATTCTCCGGGGCTCTCTCCTCCTGTAAAAACCCGAACTCGCCCCGCTTAAGGTGATTCAGAATCGGGCGCCACATCAGTTCGACGGGCTTTTCGGTTGGGTGGTCGAATCTCGTCTCGTCGGAACCGCCCATGATGAACTTCGGCGAGGGAGAGGCCCAAATCGTAGAGCTTTCGCCGGCCTTCCTTACCAGGGCGCATTCTTCTTTCCGCACAGACCAGCACGGCTCGTGCTGAAACCAGTGCAACGTCCGAGTCAGAGAACGAAGCGGTATTGAGGGTGTGGAATGATTACATCTCCGACGACTACCGGGCGAACTCGGCGAGCGCGACTCCCCAAAGCTCGCCTGTTGAGGCATGAAATCCGCAACTGGTACGACCTGGGCGGTCTTGCTGCCTTCGCGGGGCCCGGCTTGCCGCCCTCGGCGCCCTTCTGCAGAGGATCGCAGCCCTCAAAGCTCGCAAGCCAGTGACACCGCCGGCGCCAGACGACTTCAACTTCGACCCAACCCAACCGCTCCGGCTGCTCAGGCCGGGAAAAGCGGCATCGGATAAGTGAAGCGAAGCCGGGAACCGGTTTGTCGCTCAGCCTGCTGTGCGTTCCACCTGCTTCTGCGTTGAACGGCGACGGGGCAGCGCCTTGGCCGGAGTTCGCCACGTTCCGTGTGCAGTCGCGGCAATGCCTGAAAAAGTTTCGGGCGGCGTGAGGCATTTTGCCTTCCGTCGTCGCTTCCCTATATGAAGGCCTCATTATGACGATTCGACACGCCTCAAAATACCTGCTCCTGCTGTCAGCGCTGCTCTGCCGGCAGGCTCTGCCCGGCCAAACCGGAACCGCGGGCACGATCGACACCTACGCTGGCAGCGATGCCCTGTTTGCGGGCGGCGGCCAGCCCGCCACCTCGGCCCAGTTGGTGAATCCAGACTACATCGCCTTCGACGCCCAGGGCAACCTGTACTTTTCCGACAGCGGCTTTGCGATGGTTTTCAAGGTCTCGGCGGCCACTGGCGTAACTTCCGTCGTCGCCGGCAACGGTCTGAGCAACGCCGGAGGCGATGGCGGGCTGGCCGTCGGCGCGTCGCTGGGGTATCCGCAGGGCTTGGCGTTCGATTCGTTGGGCAATCTCTATATAGCGGAGCGCGACGCCAATGATGTCCGTAAGGTGGATACGAACGGGATCATCACCACGGTGGCCGGCACGGCAGGGGGCGGCTTCGCGGGAGACGGAGGGCCGGCAACGCAAGCCTCGCTCAACGGACCCCATGGGATCGCCGTGGACAGGTCCGGCAACCTCTATATCGCCGACTATGGCAACAATCGTATCCGCATGGTTACGGCGAGTACGGGGATTATCACCACCATCGCGGGTAGCAACACCATTGGTTTCGCCGGCGATGGCGGACCGGCTACCAAAGCCACATTCTGGTTTCCTACGGGCATCGCGGTCGATTCATCCGGCAACGTGTACATCGCCGACACATACAACCACGTCATCCGCAAGATCTCGACCAGCGGGATTATCAGCACGGTTGCCGGCAGCAATCAGGGAGGGTACGGCGGCGACAACGGTCCGGCCACCAAGGCGGAGCTCGCGGCACCGCAAGGCGTGACGCTTGATGCGTCCGGTAACCTGTATATCGCCGACACAGCGAACGAGCGCATCCGATACGTCAACGCGAGCGGTATTATCACCACCATCGCCGGAAACGGCACGACCGGCTTCAGCGGCGACGGCTCGTTGGCTACTGGAGCTACCTTCGGCAATCCGGTCGGGGTAGCGGTTGACGTCTCCGGCGCTGTCTATGTGACCGACCTCAATAACGGCCGCGTGCGGCGGTTCGTGGTGGGCGGCGACATAACGACGTTCGCCGGAACGGCGACCTCCGTCGGCGATGGCGGACCATCTATCCAGTCGCGCCTGGACAGGCCCACGTCTGCCGCCGTGGATTCTTCGGGTAATCTGTACATCGCCGATCCAACCGCCAACCGGGTCCGCAAAGTGACTCCGTCGGGCACGATCACCACCCTGGCCGGAAACGGCCAAGCGGGATACGGTGGCGATAATGGCCCAAGTTCAGCGGCGATTCTGAATTCGCCCAACAGCGTGGCGGTGGACTCCTCCGGAAACGTATATATCGCCGACTCAGGCAACGGCAGGATCCGCCGCGTGAATGCGACCACGGGAATCATCACGACGATGGCTGGCGGCGGCAGCGGCACCTACACCGGACCTGGGACGGGCGGAGACGGCGGTCTGGCGACGGCCGCCATCCTCAACTTCCCGACGGCCGTGGCGGTTGATGGGGTGGGAAACGTGTATATCGTCACTGCGGTGTCTTCCAACACTACCCCTAACGGCTACTCCGTGCGCCGGGTTTCCACCGACGGGAAGATCAACACCTGGGCCGGAGGCAGTGCCGTACCCGGATTCAGCGGCGACGGCGGGCCGCCGCTCCAGGCCCAGTTCGGCAGCAGCATCAATATCGCGGCCGGAGCCGACGGGAGCCTGTATATCGCGGACCCCAACAATAATCGGGTGAGGAAGGTGGATCCGGCCGGCGCCGCCATCAACACCATAGCCGGCAACGGTCAGGCCACCGATTCGGGCAACGGAGGCGCAGCCACATCGGCGGGCGTGAACGCTCCAGGGTCGCTCGTGGTGGACGCGGCGGGAAATCTTTACATCGGAGAGACCGCCAGCGTTAGGAAGGTCACGCCCAGCGGCATCATCGGCCTTTACGCGGGTGGCGGATGGGGCTTCTCTGGCGATGGCGGACCCGCCACGGCCGCATCGATTGCATATGTCGCCGGACTGGCGTTGGATTCCGGAAACAACCTATACATCGTGGACCTGGGCAACCGCCGCGTCCGCCAGGTTCAGCCCGGGGCGAGCCCGGCCATCGCCTTGTCGTCCACCACGATTACATTCTCACTGACGGCCACCGGTTCCACGCCCACCACGCAAACCTTCGTGCTCACCAATAGCGGCCAGGGCACGCTCAACTGGGCCGCTGCCGCTTCCACAACTTCCGGCGGCGCGTGGCTTTCCGTTTCGCCCGCCAGCGGATCGACCATTGCCGGGCAGACCGGGACCACGGTAACGGTCACCGCCAATCCCGCCGGTCTCGCAGCCGGCGATTACTACGGCCAGATTCAAGTCACTTCGCCGAACGCGACCAGCCAAATCCAGTTGCTCACCGTGCGATTGACGGTCGCCACGGCCGGCGAGGCTCCGCCGGTGGTCTTCGCCGGTGGCGTGGTAAACGCCGCCAGCTACACCGCGCCGGTCGCGCCGGGAACGTTCGTTTCCATTTTCGGCTCCGGCTTCACCGATTCGACGAGTGCAATCGTGGCCTCGGCTTTTCCGTGGCTCAACGAGCTCGACGAGACCTCGGTCACCATCGGCGGCGAATCGCTGCCGCTCTACTTCGTGACGGCCGGCCAGATCAACGCGATTCTGCCCGACGATTTGCCGGTGGACACCAGCCTGCAAGTCGTAGTGACGCGTAATGGCGCCGTATCCGCGCCGCAACCGGTCAACCTGGTTTCGTCACAGCCGGGCGTGTTCACGCAGGCGCAGACCGGCCAGGGGATCGGAGCGATTCTGATTGTGCATCCCGATGGATCGTGGGTGGTCGCCGGCAATGGCAACTCGGCCAAGGCGGGTGATACGCTGGAGATCTTCTGCACCGGTTTGGGCGATGTGTCGCCGCGGCTGGTGGCCGGATACCCGGCTCCGCCTTCGCCGCTGTCTTACGTGATCGACGCCGTCACACTCACCATCGGCGGCGTCAACGTGGTGCCGTTCTTCTCCGGCGCAGCCCCCGGATACAGCGGGCTGTATCAAGTGAATGCGACGATTCCGGCTGGCATCGCGCCGTCACAACAATCGCCGCTGGTGCTCTCGCAAGGCGGCCGCGCCGGCGTCACGGTCACGGTGCCCATCCAGTGATCCGCTACACCACCCGTAGGGGCCGGACATGTCCGGCCCCAGCCCAATTCGGGCCAAAAACCGCCCGGAAATAAAAAGGCTGATGCATTTTAACGAGCCTTGCCGCTTCACTGTATGAGCGGCCGTGCAGGGCCATGAATGCGCGCAGATATACAAGGAACGCTGCGGCGAGAACTGGCTGCAGTTCACCGCTATCCTCCAGCGCCTGTTGGCTGCCCTCGACCGCATCGAGCGCGAAAACGGCTTGCGGTAGGGCACGCTTTAGCTTGCCCGTCTACTTGGCCTGGAGTTCCGTCCACGGCCTGGCGTCCATATCCCCGAGGATCCGTCCGTACCACGCATACTCCGGGTGTTTTGCCAGGTGTGCGGCGGAATGGAAATCGCGGCCGCAGGCATGGCCCAGGGCGGCCGTGAACGACATCCTGGCCGCCATTGCAGCGCTGGTCACTTTGTTCTGCACCGCGCCAGCCGGCGCGTACGGCTCCAGCCAGTCCGCCACCCCGCGCGGGGAAAGGTCGGCGTGGCCGCACAACGTGCGCTCGCTCGGCTGCACCTTCTTCGCAAACGCGTCGTAGTGGTCGGCCAGGAAACGCTGTCCCGCGGCGACGTCGATCCTGCCTCGGTTCTCTTCCATCAGCTCGATCCAGCGTGCGTGGCGCGCGTTTGCCGAATTGCCGGCATCGTCGGTCTTGAACGTGGTCTCCTCGCGGATCAACTGAGGATGGATCGGAAAATTCGAGCCAACAAAAAATCCGTCGCGCTTACGCTCGAGATTCACGTTCTTGAGGCCCAGTTCCAGATCGGCGATCTCGTTCGTGTTGCGGTCGGCGATGAGCCAGTTGTTGGCGTAGCCGCCATTGTTGCCTTCCTTCATAATGCGCGCGAAATCGTCGATGGACGCCGCGTATTGCATGGCCTTCCGCGCCCGCACGAATTCGGGAACGCCGCCCGCATCGAAGCCGTTGAATTCGGCGATGGTGGTTTCCGTGACGAGGATGCCGGCGGAGTTCATGCCGAAATCGTCGCCGCTGTCGATCAGTCCGGCCATGCCGTCCATCAGGATGTGATAACCGCTGGCCGGCACGATATCGAACACGATGTTCCAGCGCTCGCCATCGGCATACGTGGTCCAGTTGTTGTGGCCGATCACCACGCGGCCGTCCGCCGTGTAGCTGCCGGTAGCCACGAAGGCGCTGCAACGGCCGGCGGTGCCGCCGGTTTTGTGATTGAGCTGCTTGGTGTAGTACGTCACCTCCGTCCAGGAATTCAGCGCCACCACGTCCCACAGGTCGAGCTTGCTGCCGCGCGCTTTCAATCCCTCCACGATGCCGTTGAGCTCGGCGCGGTACTGTTCCTCCACGTGCGGCCAGAAAATGTCGCGTGCAGTATCGCGGAAGAACGCCCAGTCCCGCTTTTCGTCGTGCGCGAACTCGGTTGAAACCACCTTGAGGGTATCTTCGATCTCATCGGCCAGAAGAAACCCGTGCTGGAAGCCGATCTCCGCCGGCGAGCCCTCCAGATGGACCTGAATCCAGCCATTGCGCCCCGTAACGCGCGAAGCCTTGCTCAGCCGCGGATCGGTGCTGGGATCGCTGGACGCGAGCGTCAGCGCCACAGCCAGCAGCAGTGCGGGAAAAAAGAGACAGCGGTGCATTGCCGCTATTATAGTAAAGCGGCCAAAGGTGCGACGGAAGAGACGCCATGGAAGATACGACGCAGCTTCGCAAATTGACGGCGCACGTAAAGGCGGCGGGTTGAGCTTCCAAGCTGAGTCCAAAGTTGTTGGACCAGGTTCTGGCGAGCGTCCCCCGCTGGGCAAATGAGAACGTGCTGATCGGGTTTGATACTGCCGACGATGCCGGCGTGTACAAGCTGACGGGGGAGCTCGCCTTGGTGCAGACGGTCGATTTTTTCACTCCCATCGTCGACGATCCGTACACCTTCGGCGCCATCGCCGCCGCCAATGCGCTGAGCGACGTTTACGCCATGGGCGGCCGGCCGATTTCGGCGCTCTCGATTGTCGCGTATCCCGCGAAAGGCAATGTGGAGGACTTGCAACAGATTCTCAAGGGCGGCGCCGAAAAAATGCATGAGGCGGCCTGCTCGATTCTGGGCGGGCACAGCGTGGCGGATGACGAAATCAAGTTCGGCTACGCGGTCACCGGCACCGTGCATCCTGCGCGCATAACCGCCAACGCGGGCGCGCTGCCCGGCGATGCGCTGGTCTTCACCAAGCTCCTCGGCACCGGCGTAATTGGAACCGCGCTGAAGCGCGGCATCGCGGCGCCGGAACACATCGAGGAATCGGTGCGCCAGATGCTCACCCTGAACCGGCGCGCAGCGGAGGAAATGCTGCGGTTCAACGTCCACGCCTGCACCGACGTCACCGGCTTCGGCCTGATCGGCCACGCGCGCGAAATGGCGCTCGCGAGCGGCGCCACGCTCGAAATCGAAACGGATCGAGTGCGGTTTCTGCCCGGAGCGGTCGAGTATGCGCGGCTGGGCGCCGTGCCCGGCGGTCTCAAGAACAATCGCGAGTTCGCCTCCTGCGTGGTCGAATCCGTGCGCGAATTGCCGCGCGAGATCGAAGATCTGCTCTATGACCCGCAAACTTCCGGCGGCCTCTTAATTTCACTGGCCGAAGCCGATGCCGCGCGCCTCGAACAGGCGCTCGAAGGCGCTTACCGCATCGGCCGCGTGCTGGATCGCGGCGCAAAGGCGATTCGTCTGATATGAACTACAACCCCATCATCATTGCCCTCGACGTGGAAACCGCCGCTGACGCTCGCGCGCTAGTCCAGCGCATCGGCGCACGCGTGGGCTTTTATAAAATCGGGCTGGAGCTGTACGCCGCCGCCGGTCCGGAGATCGCGCGCCAGTTGATCGAGCAGGGCAAAGAGATTTTCCTCGATCTCAAAATGTACGACATCCCCGAGACCGTGAAGCGCGCGGTCGCACAGGTGGCGCGCACCGGCGTGCGGTTCCTGACCGTGCACGCGGTCGGTTCGGTGATGCGCGCGGCGGTGGAAGGCCGCGCCGCCGCGGATTTGAAGCTGCTTGCGGTGACCGTGCTCACCAGCTTCGGCCGCGAAGATATGCAAGAGATGGGCTACCAGGGCGAGATCGCCGAGCTGGTGGGGCGCCGCGCGCGCCTCGCGATGGAGTGCGGCGTGGATGGCATCGTGGCATCGCCGCTCGAGGCCGCGGACCTGCGCCGCCTGTTCGGCCCCGCGCCCATTCTGGTCACGCCCGGAGTGCGCTCGCCGGGCGCCAATCGCGGCGACCAGAAGCGCGTCGCCACGCCCGCCGAAGCCCTGCGCGACGGCGCCAGCTACCTGGTCATCGGCCGCCAAGTCACCAGAGCCGCCGATCCCGCCGCCGAAGTGGAGCGATTGCTCGAGGAGATCGATGACGCATAGTGGCGCAGGCCCCCGGCTTGCGTAGGGCTCATGCTTTCGCGAGTGTATGGAGATCGAACACGCCGTCCTTTGGTTTTTCCCCATGCCCCGCCAACGCCGCTGCGCCGCGGTTTGATAAACTCGAAGTTGCCTCCCCTTCCAACAAGCTCATGAAATTCGGCGTCATTGTTTTTCCCGGCAGCAATTGCGATCACGACGCGTTCTACGCGGTGAGTCACAACCTGGGCCAGCCCACGGAGTACATCTGGCACGATTCACGGTCCCTCGGCGACGTGGATGCGGTGATCCTTCCGGGCGGCTTCGCTTACGGCGATTACCTGCGTTGCGGCGCCATCGCCCGCTTCTCACCGGTGATGCAGGCGGTGCAGCGCTTCGCCGCCGATGGCGGCCTGGTGCTCGGCATCTGCAACGGCTTTCAGATTCTGGTCGAGGCCGGGCTCCTGCCGGGCGCGTTGATCCGCAATCGCGGCCTCAAGTTCATCTGCCGCGAGCTGCGGCTGCGCGTCGCCACCACGCGTTCCCCCTTCACCGGCGCGCTCCGCGAAGGCCAGGTGCTGCGCGTGCCCATCGCCCACGGCGAGGGCTGCTACTTCGCCGAGCCGCGCACGCTCGATGAGCTGGAAGCCGAAGACCGCGTCACATTCCGTTATATCGATAATGCCAACGGCTCGCTGCGCGATATCGCCGGCATCCTCAACCGCGAGCGCAACGTGATGGGCATGATGCCGCATCCCGAGCGCGCTTCCGATCCGCTGATGGGGTCCGCTGACGGCCTGGGCGTCTTTCAATCCATGCTGGCCGCCGTCGAAGCCGCGCGGCCGGCCGCGGCGGTGCGGCCGTGAGCACCATCGCCATCACCCCCGATCTGATCGCCCAGCACCAGCTCACGCCAGGCGAGTATCGAAAGATCGTCGAGATTCTGGGCCGCGAGCCCAGCTACACCGAGCTGGGAATCTTCAGCGTGATGTGGAGCGAGCATTGTTCGTACAAGAGCTCGCGCCTGCATCTGAAAAAGCTGCCGACGCGCGGCAAGCTGGTGGTGCAGGGGCCGGGCGAGAACGCCGGCATCATCGATATCGGGGGCGGCTACGTCATCGCTTTCAAGATCGAGTCGCACAACCACCCCAGCTTTATCGAACCGTTTCAGGGCGCGGCCACCGGCTCGGGCGGCATTCTGCGCGATATTTTCACCATGGGCGCACGGCCCATCGCGGTGCTCGATTCGCTTCGCTTCGGCCGGCTCGACGATCCGAAAACCGGCGCCCGCAACCGCCGCATCCTCTCCGGCGTGGTGGCCGGCATCGCCCATTACGGCAACTGCTTCGGCGTGCCGACCGTGGGCGGCGAGTGCCTCTTCGAACCGTGCTATGACGGCAATCCGCTGGTGAACGTGTTCGCGCTCGGCGTCTGCCGCAAGGAAGACGTTTTCTACGCGCGCGCCGCCGGCGTCGGCAACCCGGTGATCTACGTGGGCGCGCGCACCGGTCGCGACGGCATCCACGGCGCCTCCATGGCCAGCGCCGAATTCACCGAGGAATCCAAGCAGAAGCGCCCCAACGTGCAGGTGGGCGATCCGTTCATGGAGAAGCTGCTGCTGGAGGCCTGCATCGAAGCCATGCAAACCGGCGCGATCGTCGGCATTCAGGACATGGGCGCGGCCGGGCTCACCTGCTCGACTTGCGAGATGGGCAGCCGCGGCGAGGTCGGCATCGAAATCGAGCTCGATAAAGTGCCGCAGCGCGAAACCGGCATGACCCCGTACGAGATCATGCTCTCCGAATCGCAGGAGCGCATGTTGCTGGTGGCCGCCAGCGGCCGCGAGCAGGAAGTTTTCCAGGTGTTCCGCAAATGGGGACTCGAGGCCGTCGAAATCGGCAAGGTCACCGGCGACGGCCGGCTGCGCGTCCGCCATCACGGGCACGTCGTGGCCGAGATCCCCAACCGCGAACTGGCCGATGAAGCGCCGCTCTATGACCGGCCGCACACTGCTCCGCCGGCCGTGCCCACGGTCCCGCCCGCAGAGTGGCACCAGCCCGCCATCGCGGACGCGCTGCCGCGCCTGCTCGCCGCGCCCGACATCTGCTCCAAGCGCTGGATCTGGGAGCAATATGACTACCAGGTTCGCACCAACACCATCGCCGGTCCCGAGCGCACCGACGCCGCCATCCTGCGCATCAAGGAAACCGGCACCGCCATCGCACTCTCGCTCGATGGCAACGGCCGCTACGCGTATCTTTCGCCGCGCGAGGGCGCGCAACTGGCCGTGGCGGAATGCTGCCGCAATCTCTCGACGGTCGGCGCACAGCCCGTCGCGGCCACCAATTGCCTCAACTTCGGCAATCCGGAACGGCCGGAAATCATGGCGCAATTGGTGGAAGCCATCGAAGGCATGGCCGATGCCTGCCGCTTTTTCGAGACGCCGATCACCGGCGGCAACGTCAGCCTCTACAACGAAACGCTGGGCGGAGGCATCTACCCGACGCCAGTGCTCGGCATCGTCGGGCTGATGAAGATCGCTGCGCCGCTGGGCATTCCATTTGTGAATGCCGGCCGGGCGGTGGTGCTGCTGGGCGGACTCGGCGGGTGCGACGACGTGCGTTTCGGTTCCACCGAGTACGCCAAGGAAATCGCCGGCTCGCTTTGGGGTCTGCCGCCGGCGCTCGATCTCGAGAGAGAGAAGCGCGTGCAGGAAGCCATGCGCCAGATCGCCGCGGAAGGTCTCGCCGAATCCGCCCACGATTTGAGCGATGGCGGCCTCGCCGTGGCGCTGGCCGAGTGCTGTTTCGGCGCCCGCCAGATCGGCGCGCAGGTGGATCTCGATTCCGACTTGCGGCCGGAGATCCTGCTCTTCCACGAAGGGCCATCGCGTATCTTGGTTTCCACGGCGAATCCGAAGGCCGTTGCCGCCGTCGCGGCGAAGGACGGCGTGGAAGCCATCGTGATCGGGACGACCATTGAAAATGGCCTCGAAATCCGCCAGCGCGGCAACACGCTCGGCGCCTGGGAAATCGCCGCGCTACGTCCCGCGTACGAAAACGCGCTGATGGGATGAAGATAGGTGGCGCACGCACTCGTGCGTGCCGCGCCGGCACTCGTGCCAGCGCACGGCTGCCCACGCGGCGGCCAGGCGTCGAGAAGAGTCTCGACACGGCACGCATGAATGCGTGCGCCACGTCCGTCGACAAAGGCCTAGCTGAAAATGTTCGCCCCCTGGAAAGCTCGCCTGCGCGACGCCAAGATCCCGCTCCTGGCGTGGGTCGCGTTGGCGCTCGTGTGCCTGGTTTACTTCTATCGTCTGGATGCGGCGGGCGTACTCGGCCCCGATGAGCCGCGCTACGCTTCGATCGGCCGCGGAATGGCGCGCTCCGGCGATTGGATCACGCCCCGCCTGTGGGGCCAAGCGTGGTTCGAGAAACCGGCGCTGCTGTATTGGATGACCGGCGCGGCGTTCCGCCTTGGCCTGGGTCCGGACCTCGCCCCGCGCCTGCCGGTGGCCCTATGCTCCTTCGCGTTCCTGGTCTTCTTCTGGTGGCTGCTGCGTCGCGAGTTCGGCGGGTCAGTGGCCTGGCTGGCCGCGCTGATTCTGGCGACCAGCGCGGAGTGGACCGGTTTCAGCCAGGTGGGCGTTACCGACCTGCCGATGGCGGCCGCATTCACCGCAGCCCTGCTGCTGGCGCTGCCCTGGGTGGCGCGCGGCGAAACCCGCGGCTTGACGGCGGCCGGCGCGCTGCTTGGCGTGGCCGCGCTGGCCAAAGGGCTGGTGCCGCTGGCGCTAGCCGCGCCGCTTGCGTGGCCGGCGTGGAAACATCGCAGCAGCCTCGGGCGCGCGCTGCCGCGCCTTGTTCTGCCACTCGTCGCCGTGTGCCTGCCCTGGTACGGGCTTTGTTACCTCCGCAATGGCCCGGCGTTTTTGACGGAGTTTTTTCTCAAGCACCATTTCGGCCGCTTCGCTTCCGACGCGCTCCAGCATCGCGAGCCCTGGTGGTTCTACCTGCCGGTGCTGGCCGGCGCGCTGCTGCCGTGGACGCCGCTGGTTTTCGCAATCGTCCGGCGCGGCTTCTTTCGCGATTCGCGCCGCCTGTTTCTGCTCTTGGTCGTGTTGTGGGGCCTGCTGCTATTCTCGGCTTCCGTCAACAAGCTGCCCGGGTACGTGCTCCCGCTGGTTCCCTCCTGCGCCATTCTGATGGCCCTGGGCATGGAAGAGCCCGTCAGGGCGAAAGAGAATAGCCCAGGGCATGAGCCCTGGGAAACCAGCCCGCCCGATCAGCCCAGGAACGGGGCGGAAGAAATCCCCACGTGGAAACGCCGCGTTCCCGCACTCCTGGCGCTCTGCGGTCTGCTGTTAGTCTCGTTTTGGGTTGCCGGGTCCATGTTGCCGGGCGCCCTGCTGTCAGGGCTTTCGCGCACGCCGCTGCCGGCATTCCATTGGGTCTGGCTCGCCCCGCTGCCGGTGGCGGCGGCCGCGTGGACGCTCGCCCACCGCCAGCGCCGTCTGGCCGCCGTGGCATGTGTAGCTTGCGGCGCGGCACTGGGAGTTCTATACCTGAAGAGGGATGTGATGCCCGAAGTGGACCGCGTGGCTTCCGCACGGCCGCTCTGGCTTCGGGTTTCCGCCCAGGCGGACCGCGCGTGCGTGGAGACGATCCACAGGAACTGGCGTTATGGATTGAATTATTATTCTGTGGTACCCTTGCCGGATTGTCCGGCCGCGGGTCGGCCTCTTCATATTTTCCAGGCGCCCGGCCGCCCGCCCGAATTTGAGACTCGCTAAGCTAAGGCAGTACTGGAATGGTTGACCTGCCCATGTCGCGCATTGTACCCTCACGATTCCGGAGCTTGATCGATGATTCTGCCGCAGACTTACACCGCCGCTCTGTTTCTGATGATCCTGAGCATGATTTGCTGGGGATCCTGGGCCAACACTTATAAGCTGGCCGGAAAGTGGCGCTTCGAGCTTTACTATTTCGACTTTGCCGCCGGTCTGCTGCTCGCCGCCGTCATTCTGGCCTGCACGGCCGGCAGCATGGGATTCGACGGTTTTTCGTTCTCCGACGATCTCATGCACGCCGGCAAGCGGCAATGGCTCCTCGGCTTCGCCGCTGGCGCGGTCTTCAATCTGGCCAACATGCTGTTACTGGGAGCCATTTCCGTCGCCGGCATGGCGGTGGCCTTTCCCGTTGGCATCGGGTTGGCGCTGATCATCGGCGTGCTGCTCAACTACATTCTGCAGCCGGCCGGAAACGCGACCCTGCTGTTCGCGGGCTGCCTGCTGGTGTTGGTCGCGATTGTGGCGGATGCATACGCCTACGCCTTGTTGGGGCGCATCCAGCATGAAGATCTGGCCAAACTTGGAAAAGCCAAGAGCACGCGGCGGCCCACCAAAGTGAAAGGCGTGGTCATCGCCGTCATCGCCGGTGTGCTGATGGGTTGCTTCTTCCCGCTGGTGGAGATGGGCGAGGAAGGCGACGTGGGGCTGGGCCCTTACGCCATCGCGGTTGTCTTCGCCCTGGGTGTGTTCGCTTCCACCATGGTGTACAACCTGTTCTTCATGAACCTGCCGATTGAAGGTCCGCCCATCGAATTGCGCGACTTCTTCAAGAAGACGGTCATCTGGCAGCATCTGCTCGGCATCGCCGGCGGCGCCATCTGGTGCCTCGGCGCGGTGGCCGCGTTCGTAGCCGCCAAAGCGCCACCCGAGGTTCATGTCGGCCCCGCTACCGCCTATGCCATGGGCCAGGGCGCCACCCTCATCAGCGCGCTTTGGGGCCTCCTGGTCTGGAAGGAGTTCAAAGACGGCGACACGAAGGTCAAAACCTTGGTCGCCGTGATGCTGGTACTCTATGCGTGCGGCCTGGGCCTCGTCTCCATGGCCCCGCTCTACGGCCAGCAATAATGTGGGGCCGGTCATCGGCCGGCCAACAGCCCCGTGAGGGGCGCTGCAAGTGTCTCCGGAGCATCCGGCGCGCGCCCGCGCGCCGCGCGTCCATCGAAATCCCGAATCCGCGCCATAAAATCTTTCGGTTTCCCTTTGCACGCGGATTTCGCGAGCATGGATACTGGGTATTTGTACACTGGAGCACACCTTGCGGTTCTCAGCGTATCGGACCGAAAGCTTCTACGATGAAATGTTCCAGGACGACGGCACACCGCGGCCGCACGTCCGCCTGCTGGTGGATACCATCGAGAGCCTGTCGGATGGCCACCTGCTGCGCTACCAGCGCGCCGCCGAACGCCTGCTGCTGCAAATGGGCATTACCTTCAACGTGTACGGCGATACGGCCGGCACGGAACGCATTTTCCCCTTCGACCTGATCCCCCGCATCATCTCGGCCGGCGAGTGGGACCTCATCGAGCGCGGCCTGGTGCAGCGCATCCACGCCCTCAACGCCTTCATCGACGACATCTACCACGACCAGAAAATCCTCAAGGACGGCGTCATTCCCGCCGACGTGATCCTCTCCGCCGCCAGTTACCGCAAGCAGTGCCACGGCCTCAATCCCCCGTGGCGCGTGTGGTGCCACATCACCGGAACCGACCTGGTGCGCGACCGCGACGGCTGCTTCTACGTGCTCGAAGACAACCTGCGCGTGCCCTCCGGCGTCAGCTACGTGCTGGAAAACCGCGAAGTGCTGAAACGCATTTTCCCCGCCGTGTTTGAAGGCCTGTCGGTGCGGCCGGTCAACGAGTACCCCAGCCGCCTGCTCGAGATGCTGGAGTCTCTCTCTCCCGGCGAACAGAATCCGCGCGTCGTCCTGCTCACGCCCGGCATTTACAACTCGGCCTATTTCGAGCACAGTTTCCTGGCGCAGCAGATGGGCGTGCAACTGGTGGAAGGGCGCGACCTGGTGGTTTCCGGCGGCGACGTCTTCATGCGCACCACCAAGGGCCTGGAGCGCGTGCACGTAATCTACCGCCGGGTGGACGACGATTTTCTGGATCCGGAGGTTTTCCGCGCCGATTCGATGCTGGGCGTGCCCGGGCTGATGGCCGTCTACCGCGCCGGCCGCGTCGCCCTGGCCAACGCTCCCGGCAACGGCGTGGCCGACGACAAGGTCATCTACGCTTACGTTCCCGACATGATCCGCTATTACGATGGCGAAGACGCCATCCTGCCCAACGTGCCCACTTATCTTTGCTGGCGCGACGCCGACCGCCAGTACGTGCTCGAACATCTGGCGGAGCTGGTGGTGAAGAGCGCCAACGAATCGGGCGGTTACGGAATGCTGGTGGGCCCGCACTCGACGCGGGCCGCGCAGGAGGAATTCGCCGTCCGGATTCAAGCCAATCCGCGCAATTACATCGCGCAGCCCACGCTGGCGCTTTCCCGCGCGCCCACCATCGTCGACGACCATTTTGAAGGCCGCCATGTGGACTTGCGGCCGTACGTGCTCTGCGGCAAGGAGATTTCCGTGCTGCCCGGCGGCCTCACCCGTGTCGCCATGAAAAAAGGCTCGCTGGTGGTCAACTCGTCGCAAGGCGGCGGCAGCAAGGATACCTGGGTGCTCGCTCCCGGAGGCCAGTCGTGATTACACCCGCCCAGCCGCTGCTGAGCCGCGTGGCCGACGCCGTCTACTGGATGGCGCGCTACATCGAGCGCGCCGAAAACGTGGCCCGCTTCCTCGACGTCAACCACAACCTGATGCTCGACCTGCCCGGCGTCTTTTCCAGCCAGTGGCAGCCCATCATCAATACCACCGGCGACCGCGCGCTGTTCGCCGAGCGCTACGGAGAGGCCACACAGCAGAACGCGGTGCGCTTTCTGGCGTTCGACGCCGAATACCCGAATTCGATTCACTCCTGCATCCTGGCGGCGCGCGAAAACGCCCGTTCGGTGCGCGAGACCATCTCCTCGGAAATGTGGCAGCAGATCAACACGCTCTACCTGATGATCACCGAGGAGGCGCGCAAGGCCGCTCCCGAATCGCTGCCCGAGTTCTGCCACGAGGTGCGCATGGGCTGCCACCTGTTTGAAGGCATCACTCACTCGACCGTCAGCCACAACGAAGCCTGGCATTTCATTTCGGCCGGCCGCCGCCTGGAACGCGCCGACAAGACCACCCGCATTCTGGACGTGAAGTACTTCATCCTGCTGCCATCGGTGGCCGACGTGGGCACGCCGTTCGACGACGTACAATGGGCGGCGCTGCTCAAGAGCGTCAGCGGCTTTGAAATGTACCGCAAGAAGTATGGCCGCATCGCGCCCGAACGCATCGTCGAGTTCCTGCTGCTGGACGGCGAATTCCCGCGCGCCGTGCGTTACTCCATCGGCCAGACGGACGAGGCGCTGCACTCGATCACCGGCACGCCCCGCGGCGGTTTCTCCTGCGCCTCGGAACAACGCATCGGCCTGCTGCGCTCGGAGCTGGACTTTGCCCGCGTGGAGGCCATCCTGGAAGGCGGCCTGCACGAGTTTTTCGACGCGCTGCAGACGAAAATGAATACAATCGATGAGTGTATCGGAAACGACTTCTTTGCCCGGCGCGCCGAAGGCGCCAGGGTGTGGGTGTGAAGAGAAGAGTAGGACGGACGATCGGTTTTTGTCGTCTGTCGAGGTTTCGTGCTTTGGCCAGCGATGACAGACCACGAAAGGCGATGGTCTGTCCTACCTGCGGTTTCTGAGGGGAGAACGATGACATTCTGTTTGGGGATCAACGTGGAACAGGGCCTGGTGGGCATCGCCGATACGCGCGTGCTCACCGGCAACGAATGCCTGACGGCCAGGAAGACCGCCAGCTACCAGGGGCCCGGCTTCGCGTTCTTTGTCATGAACTCCGGCCTGCGCTCGCTGCGCGATAAAATCCTCCTGCACTTCGAAGATGCCTTCGCCAAGGAGTCGGTGGCGCGCAACCGCCTTTATAAAGTGGCCAACCTCTATTCCAGCCAGGTGCGCCGCGTGGCCGAAGAGGACCGCGCCGCGCTCGAGCGCGCCGAGCTTTCCTTCAACTCGCACGCCCTGATCGGAGGCCAGATGGCGGGCGATTCGGCGCACCGCCTGTTCCTGGTTTACCCGGAAGGGAATTGGGTCGAGATCGGCCCCGATACGCCCTACCAGATCATCGGCGCCAGTGGCTTCGGGAAGCCCATTCTGGAACGTTCGCTGACCACCGCCGATTCCATGCTCTACGCTTTCAAGGTGGGGCTGCTGGCCTTCGACGCCACCCGCCTCTGCGCCGCCGACGTGGGTTTCCCGGTGGACGTGCTGCTCTATTCGCGCGGCAGCTTCGAGCTGGTGGAGCACCGCTACGGCATGGACGATTTACGCGAGATCTCCAACTGGTGGCAGGAGCGCATGAGGCGCAGCGTGCAGGACCTGCCCTCGGAGTGGGTGGAGGCGGCTTTCTCCCGGCTTACCGGCTCGTCCATGGCTTTCTGATTCGCTGCCGTTTCTTACGCATACCATGCGAATTCAAGTTCACCACTCGACCCAATACGTTTACGACAGCCCGGTTTCTCTCGAACCGCACACTTTCCGGCTGCGCCCGCGGGATGACGGCGCGCAACGCCTGCTCTCCTACCGGCTCGAGATTAAGCCCGCGCCCGCCGGCCGCAGCGATTGCCTGGATCAGGACGGAAACGTGGCGGTGGAGGCGTGGTTCGAGCGAAAGCTGACCGAGTGGAGCATCGAGAGCGAATTCGAAATCGAAACCCTGCGCGAGAATCCGTTCGATTTCGTCGCTTCGGCCGGCATGCTGGCGCTGGCTCCGGTGTATCCGGAATCGGTGGCTGCGTCGCTGGCGCCGTACATGGAATCGGCCCCACCCTCGGCCGCCGTCCGCCAGTTCGCCGCATCCGCCGCGGCCGCCGCCGGCGGTCACACGCTGGAGTTCCTCACCGTGCTCAACCGCAGGCTCTTTGAAGGATTCGGCCACGAGGTGCGCGACACCGGCCCGCCGCACCCGCCCGAAGTCACGCTCGGCCTCAAGGCTGGGACCTGCCGCGACCTGGTGGTCCTGTTCGCCGCCGCGGCGCGCGCCGTCGGCATCCCTACCCGCTTCGTGAGCGGCTACGAAGCCGGAGCCGCCGACCAGGAAGAGCCCGTCCTGCACGCCTGGGCCGAAGTGTATCTGCAAGGCGGCGGCTGGCGCGGCTACGATCCTTCCGCCGGCCTGGCTGCCTCCACCCGCCACATCGCCGTGGCCGCCGCCGCCGACCCGCGACTCGCCGCCCCCATCACCGGCACCATCCGCGGCTCCGCGCGCTCGGAAATGCGCTTCTCGCTCGCCATGCAGCTCGGCGCGTAGGCCCCGTGGCGCAGGCTGTCCGGCGGGCTTCGACGGCCCGTGCCATGATTCTCAAAAGCTCGTTCGCGCGGTGGTCGCGGTCCCGGCCGAGTTCATCAGTTGCACCGTGAACCCGCTCACTTGCGATGGATTGCCGTTGACCGGGAAATACGCCGCCAGCGCGAATTGGCCGCCACCGCCCGACCCTGCGAAATAACTGCTGAACGCGGCCGCACTGTCGTAGCCGATGGCGCCGGGCAGGATGACATTTCCTGCCGAATCGTAGAAAGTGAAACTCAGCATTCCGGCGGTGCGCGTGTTGTCGAAGCCGGTGACGTTCACCGACACACCCGCCGCCTGCCGGGTGCCCGTCACCGCGGCAACGCCGATTGCCGCCGGCGCAATCGTGACGTTCTGCTGGCTCACCGCGCTGCCGATCTGCGCCGCGAGCGTCAAGGTTCCGGCCGTGGTGCCGGTCTGGAACGCGGCGCTGCGGGCTCCTCCAAAGCTGGCCGCCGTATCGCCCTTGTTGAACGTGAAGTTCGCCGTCTGGCCGCCGGCGGCAAAGACGATGCCCGGGTCCAGCTCACCCTCGGGCAGCGATTGAAATTCGAGCGTCACCGTGCCCGACCCGCCAACCTCGGCGGGCGCGTCGAAGCTCACCGCGACCGACCCCTGCTGCGCGCTCTGCGCTTCGCCTAGCGTGACCGACAACGCGGGCGTGGGAAGGGGCGGGGACACTCCCGTGCCCGTCAGCGTGAACTGCCGGCTGCCAATCGACAGCACCGCCGTGCGCGTGCCGGCCGCCGTCGGACTGAACTCGATCGAAAAAATGGCGCTCGCTTGCGGACCGAGCGGCGTGCCGCTTGGCGAACCCCCAACCAGCGCGAAATCTCCCGCCGCCACGCCGATCGGATCCACCGTCAACGCGGAGGTGGTCTCATTGACGGCCAGAAAACCGAGCGTCGCGTTCGATCCCACCTGCACGCTGCCGAAATTCACCGCCGCCGCGCCCAGGGCGCTCGTCCCTGCAGGCAATTGCACTTCGTAGGTGAGGCCCGCCGTCACGTTCGCCATCAGCGCCACCGCAATCCCGGCCGCATCCAGCGAACCGCTATACGGCCCGGTTGTTGCACCTTCAAAGGTGACTGTGAACTGCACGCTGGCGCCCGCTTTCACGCTCATCGGCGCCGCCGCGTCGATCGAGAATCCCACGCCGCTCAGCGATAGCACCGTCACCGTCTGCGTCTGGCTGGTGGTGTTGAGCAGGCAGAACGTCACGGCATCCGGCTGGTTCGGATAGACCGGTCCAAAATCGAACTGCGCGCCGGCCGGCAGTTCCGTATTCCCCGACACCTGAAACAAACTGAACTGCGACGCGGCCGCTCCCGTGCCCGTCAGCGTGAACTGCAGGCTGCCGATGGACAGCACCGCCGACCGCGCGCCGGCCGCGGCCGGGCTGAACTCGATCGAAAAAGCGGCGCTTGCTTGCGGATCGAGCGATGCGCCGGTCGGGCTGGGCCCAATCAGCGCGAAATCTCCCGGCGCCAGGCTGATGGGATCCACCGTCAATTGGGTCGTCGTCAAATTCACCGCCAGGAAAGTGACCGTGGCGCTCGATCCAACCTGCACGCTGCCGAAATTGACCGCCGCCGGGCCCAGCGCGGCGGCTCCTCCGGAAGGCAGTTGCACTTCGTAGGTGAGCGCCGGCGCCACGGTGGCCGTCAGGGTCAGCGAAACGCCGGTCGCGTCCAGCGAACCGCTATAGGACGTTGCGACTGTTCCCAGAACCGTCCCCTGAAATGTGACCGTGAACTGCACGCTGCCACCCGCCGGCAGAGTCACCGGCGCCGCCGCTCCCGTGAGCGAAAACCCCACGCCGCTCACCGAGAGCAGGGCCAGCGTCTGGGCCTGGTTGGTGGTATTCCCGAGAAGAAACGTCACCGCCTCCGGCATGTCCGGATACGCCGTTGGGAAACTGAACAGCGAGCCGACCGGCAGATCCGCATTGCCGGACACCCGATAGAGGCTGAACTGCGCGTATGCCGCCGGCGCCAGCAGGCCCAGCAGCAGGCACGCACCGCGCCAACAGCTCATGGTTTGCTCACCGTGATGCTGGGCGGCCCGATGGTAAGAATGGGCGTGCTTTCCGCCGTCGCAGCGGCCGGCGACGAATGCACCAGCGCCATGGCGCCTCCCGCCGCCCCGGCGCCCGCCACGACGGCCGCGGCAAGGATCAGCCACCTCTTTCGACGATGTCCGCCGCTCTTTGCCGCCACCGCCCCGGCGCCCGGGCTCGGCCCGGCAATGTACTGGAACGAGACGGTGCCCGCCCGGGCCTGCTCCTTCGAGGCCAGGATGCGGATTTCGAACCGTCCCGGCACGCGGTTGAACTCAATCGAGTGTATGGCGGCGCGTCCGCGATCATCGGTAACCGCGACCTCGGTGCGCAGTCCGTTGACGAAGGTGCCGCTGGGGCCTTGCTCCGGCAGGTGGAAGCTTACCGCGGCTCCCTCCACCGGGCGGCCGGTTTCGTCGGTCACCACCACCGCGATGCCGCGCGAATCCCGCGCGCCCGCGGCGTGCACCGCTCCTTCCCCGCCGCTGACCTGAATCTGCAGGATGGCCACCTGCGCAGCAGCCGGCTGGTACAGCGCCATCAACAGCGCCGCCAGCGCCAGAAGCTGCAAGACTAGTGCGATGGAGTGTCGAAAAACCACCGCGACGTTTCGGGATCGCGGCAAATCACCGGCGACAAGATCGCCGGCGTTACCGAGGGTTTTCGCGGCCTTGCCGGTGAAGCATTCCGAGGCTTGTGGGGCAGGCGCCATCGCCTGCCAACCGAGCTGCCGGAGACTAGACACGTGCCTTACCCGTGTCTAAATTGTGGTTCGGTCAGGCGGCTTTTCTCAGCAGAATAACCGTCACGTTGTCGGGGCCTCCCGCCGCTTTGGCGGCCTCGATCAGTTGGCTGCAGACTTCTTCCAGTTTCGCGCCGTTCCTCCCAGCTTCGAGGATCTGCTGCAACTGGCCCGCATCCACCACGCCATGCAGTCCGTCGCTCGACATCAGAACCAACGATCCGCTCTCGAGCGCCACCGTGTAACAGTTCACCGTGAGCGGCCCGTTCGCCCCAATCGCCATCGTCAGCACGTGACGCATCGGATGGTTGCGCAGGGTCACTTCGTCCAGCCCCAGCGGCCGGCCCACTTCGTTGACCCATGTCTGGTCGTCGGTGATCGGGTGCAGACCGCTCGCGTCGAGCGTGTATGCCCGGCTGTCACCCACGCTGGCGATGTCCAGCCCGCCCTCGTCTTCCAGGGCCGCCACCAGCGTGGTGCCCATCCCTTCCAGGCTGCTGTCGGACCGGCCCGCCTCGAGCACCCGCTGGTTGGCCTCTTCCACCGCGCGCAGCAACGCCAGCCCATCGCGGGACGCCGCCGACCGCACCATCTCCACCACCGTCTCCACCGCCAGCCGCGATGCCCGCTCGCCCGCCTTCGCCCCGCCCATTCCATCCGCCAGGACGTAGAGGCCCAGTTCCGCCTCCACCTGGCAGTAATCCTCGTTGTTCCCGCGGACGCAGCCGAGGTCCGATTTTGCGCACACTTCCAACATGGGCGAGCTTTCCCGGCCGAAGCCGGCAATCGATCATTGTATCCAAACCCAGCGCCGCAGCGGTAGAATACCGGTGGGGCATGACTAGCTTGCCAACGCAAGGCGGGGCAGGCTTCAGCCTACCAACGCCCGCTTGCGGGCGCGTTTCTTGTTCCCTCCGCGGGTTCTCTTCATGCTCCTCAAGCGCTTGCGCCTGACGCTCGAAATGATCAAGTTCGAGCATTCCGTTTTCGCTCTGCCGTTCGCCCTCACCGGCGCCTTGCTGGCGTTCCGCCAACAGGGATTTCACGCGCGGTCGGCGGCCGCGAAACTGGCCTGGATCGTGGTGGCCATGGTGGCCGCGCGCTCCGCCGCCATGGCCTTCAACCGCCTGGTGGATGCCGATCTCGACGCGCGCAATCCGCGCACCCGCCTGCGCCATCTTCCCGCCGGCATCCTCTCGCGCGGTTTCGCCTGGGGATTCGTCGCCGTTTCCGCCGCCGTCTTCCTGTTCGCCGCCGGCCGCCTCAACCCGCTCTGCCTGCGCCTGGCGCCGCTCGCTCTGGCCGTCGTCTTCTGCTATTCCTTCACCAAGCGTTTCACATCCTTTTCCCACCTGGTGCTGGGCTTCTCGCTTGGCATCGCTCCCGCCGCCGCCTGGATCGCGGTGGCCGGCTCGCTCGACCCGCGCATTCTCTGGCTCACCGCCGCCGTAACTTTCTGGACCGCCGGCTTCGACGTCATCTACGCTTGCCAGGATTACGAATTCGATTGCGCCGAAGCGCTCGGGAGCGTTCCCCGCCTCCTCGGCATCTCCGGCGCGCTCTGGGTCTCCCGTTTTCTGCACCTGCTCATGGTGGCCTGCCTGCTGGCTCTGGTTTACTCGCTCTCGCTCGGCTTCCTCGCGCTGGCCGGAGTTGGCGCCGTCGCGGCCCTGCTCGTTTACGAACACAGCCTGGTTCACGCCGACGATCTCTCGCGCGTCGACGCCGCCTTCTTCACCATGAACGGCTGGGTGAGCGTGTTATTCTTTATATTCTGGGCCGCCGATATTTTCCTGCTTCGTTCGGGTGTTTGATCACATGCAAGTCCTCTTCGAAGACTCGCGTCTATTGCCCATCGGCGAAAAGGTCAAAGCCGGCGAGCGGCTGTCATTCGAGGACGGCGTCACTCTCTATCGCACCAGTGACATCCTTGCCGTAGGTTACCTGGCCAACCTGGTGCGCGAGCGCCTGCACGGCAACACCACCTATTTCAACGTCAACCGCCATATCAACCCGACCGATGTCTGCGTCGCCAGTTGCCGCCTTTGCGCATTCGGCAAGCACGCGCGCGATCCCAAGGCGTACACCATGTCGCTCGAAGAGGTCTGGCAGCGCGCCGGCGAAGGTTACACCGAAGCGGTCACCGAGTTCCACATCGTGGGCGGCCTGCATCCCGAGCTGACCCTCGATTGGTATTGCGAAATGCTGCGCGGCCTCAAGCAGCGCTTCCCGCGCGTCCATCTGAAGGCGTTCACCATGGTCGAGATCGCTTACCTGGCGCGCCGCACCAAGATCGGCGTGCGCGAAACTCTCGAGCGCCTGCGCGATGCCGGCATGGATTCGCTGCCCGGCGGCGGCGCGGAGATCTTTGACCAGCGCGTGCGCCGCATCATCTGCGACCACAAGATCGATGGCGACGATTGGCTGGAAACCGCGCGCGCCGCGCACCAGCTCGGCCTGCGCTCCAATTGCACCATGTTATATGGCCACATTGAGAATGAGGCGGACCGCGTCGATCACTTAGTCAAGCTGCGCGCCCTGCAGGATGAAACCGGCGGCTTCGTGACCTTCATTCCGCTGGCCTTCCATCCCGATAACACCCCGCTCCAGCACATTCCCAAGACCACCGGCTTCGCCGACATCCGCAACATCGCGGTGGCGCGCCTGATGCTCGATAACATCCCTCACATCAAAGCCTATTGGGTGATGATGACACCGCGCATGGCGCAGATCGCCCTCCGCTTCGGCGCCGACGATATCGACGGCACTATCGTCGAAGAGCGCATCTACCACGACGCCGGCGCCACCACCAGCCAGGGCCTGCGCCGCGCCGAGCTGTTGCAGCTCATCCGCAAAGCCGGCCGCACCCCGGTCGAGCGCGACACCCTCTATCGCCCCGTCCAGCGCACTGAAACCGCCTTCACCGTGCTGGTCTAAAGTGGGGCCGGTCCCCGACCGGCCAGCCGGGCGCAGCCCGGAAGGTTTTCCCACGTGACTCATCCCAGTCACAACGCTTCTTCCCCACTAATCCAATCACTTAGCCGTCAAAACCCTTGACACACCCTGCATACTGGAATTGGGACTGTGGCGCCAGGCTCCGCTGCTAGTCCTTACTTGCTGGCCAGCAAGCGTTGCACTCAGGTGGTACTGAACTTCCGGCGCCCCTTAAAGGCATGCGGGGTCCCCCTCGGGCTGGACTCTCGACGGAAGACTTTGGGTTTCGAAACCTATAACCGCCGGCGGAATACGGATAGCCATTATCGCCGCCCGCCGGATAACAGAGAGTAAGGAACGAATCGGCAAGGATGTGCCCGCCATCCAGCGGGCCTAAATCATCGAAGTTTCTACTCAAATCATTGGGTGGCCGATACGCACGGCGCTAAGTCCGCGAAGCCCGGCCACCCGCAACGCACTCTTCCTTTTTTTCACCCTACTCCTCTCGGCCATAGTGTCTTCATGCTAATGTCCATAATGAGGTCTGATTATGGCACTTACCGCGTGGGCGAGAAATGTCCTTCTCTCCCTGATCTTCCAGGCAGTTTCCTTTCCGCTCGCGGGTCAATCTTCCTTTCGGCTTCCCGGTCCGGAGGTTTCCGACTGGCGCATTTCGCCTGAAAACATCAACGTCCAGGTGGGGGACGATCGTACCTTACAGTTGCTCGACGATTCGGCGCAGGAGGTCCAGGGCGCGACGTGGTCGGTCGATCAACCCGATCTGGCCGATATCCAGGAACAAGACGGCCGCGCGTTGGTACACGCGAAACAGGCCGGCACGGTTCAAGTGAGCTCCTCCCTGCGCGGGGAAACCAGATTCCGCGCAATCACGATCTGGCCCTCAGACCCGCCGCTGGGAACCACACGTTGGGGAACGCACGACATCGGCCGCGACATTCGGGACCTGGCCGCCGTTCCTACCGAAGACGGGCCGAACCTGTTTTCGATGGAGCAGGCCGCCGGCGACAATACCTACCTGCGAGGCTTTCGAGAGGACGGCATTCAGATATGGTCCTGGCTCATGCCGGAGAAAACCCACGATGTGGAGTTGGTCTGCGGCGACTGGTTGGGTGGCGCATTAATCAGCGCCAACCGCGCCGACTCGTTCACCCTTTATACCGTCGGCAAGGATGGCAAACTGCGCTGGCAGCACACATTGGCCGGCCTTCGTAAAGGACATGCTTACACTCTCCAGCACCTGGTCCACATCCTTAGCCAGTCGCCGGACGGCACCGTCACCAAACTTACAGGCTTCAACGAAGAGACAGGAGAACAGGAATTCGACCTCACAATTCCGGAGTCCCGCGAAACACTGACTAATGTGCGGAACGCCGGGACTAAGGTCCTGTGCGCATCCACATCCAGTTCCTCGCCGACGCGCACTCTCTCGAGCCACCTGTTCGTGAACATCGATGGATCCGCTTATGTCGCGTTCACTCAGGTTGATTGGAAGTTGGGAGTCGCGAAGTGCACGCCGGGATCGGCGGTGGGACGCCGCGATGTCAACTTCACGCGCGACGAACGGGTGGTGCTCTGGCAGATTCATCCTGACGGAACCTATCGCAGCACCATCGTCGACGAATCCAAGAGCAGCCGCCCGCTCTCCGAGATCGTGAGCGCTGCTTCTCCCACAGGAGCCATCATTCCGGACGGGTTGGGCGGCGTGCTTCTTTCGGTGCGCCGGTCGCGAAGCGCCGTCGTTGAAGATGTGCACGGACTACCCGACGAGCTGATTTACCGCATTGGCGAGGATGGCGAGGTCGTCTATAAGCTTCCCCTGCCGAAGTATGCCGGTCCTCTGCACGACGAAATGGTGCTCGGAGAACACGAGCTCGGCTTTGCGACCCGCGGCGCCTTTCTGATCGCTTTCAATGTCAAGACTGGGAAAGAAATCTGGACCTGGGATTCAAACACACCGGGAATCGAGGTCTTCGCCGCCCTCGCCAACGGTGGATGCATGGTTCAGACCCCGACTGCATTGGTGGAAGTGGACAGCGCTACCGAGTCGAAAGAGATTGCCAAAGGCAAGGCCATGATGGACTGGCGCGGCCAAATGTATATCAAGCACGACTGACCTCCTAAAGGGTCCGACCCATCGCAGGCGATGCCGCGCGCACTCGCTTGAGCCGCCGTTCCTCAGTCCCCGCCGGTCTCCGGCTGCACGCTCTCGATCAAAGCAGGCTGCAACTTACCGTTGAAATCCCGCGCGCTCTCGGGCGACTTGGCCCCGTGCCATCGGTTCAATGAGTCACTCACCACGCGATAGATCGCGCCCCGGTTCTGGAAGGCCAGCTTCAGCCAGCTCCACGCGCCCTTATGCGGGAAATAGATTCCGCGAAAGAATAACCGTGACATCAGGTGGCTGATCTTATAGGCGGCCGGCTCGTCTGCGATCGACTCGATGGCGCCCTCGATCGCCGCCGGGCTATAAGAGTTTGCCCAGGCGTACGTTACTTCGTCCTGCACCTGGGGAATCGCGATCTTCAGAGGCGTGTGCGCCATGCGGAACGGAGCGAACTCGAGCCAGTGTTTCGGCCGCGTCAGCCGGCCTTCCTTGTTCAGCCGGTCATACAAGGGAGTCGCCGGAAAGGGAGTGATCTGTCCAAAAACGGGCAACCCCGGCGGCCACTTTCGGATCTCGGCGAGCGTACGCTCGGCCACTCCTGGAGTGTCGTTGTCCAGTCCAAAGATAAACGAAGTGATGGCGTAGACGTGGCGCTTGGCCAGCGCCTCCAGCACGCGCGCGTAATCCGCAGGCTTATTGAAGCTCTTATTGACGCTGGCCAGATTGGCGGGGTCGAGTGACTCCATCCCGATGAAAATCCATTTCCCGCCCGAAGCCGCGATTAAGTCGAGCAGCTCTTCGTCCTTCAATAAATTGGCACTGATCTGCCCTACCCAAGATAGTTGGGCGCCAGCCGCAACGATATCGCGCAAGAGCGACTTAGTCCGCTTGACGTTGATCGCGAAATTGTCGTCGACGAAGAACACCGCGGCCTTGCCGCTACTTCGGCGCGCGCGCTCCTTGATCTTGAGCATCTCCTCGACGATGCTGCGGTTGGAACGGAACCGGATCGAATCGCCAAAGAAACCCGTCACCGTGCAGAACTCGCATCCATAAGGACAGCCGCGTCCCGATTCAATCGGGATGATGTGGAATGTCTCCCACTCGAATCCGAAGTGCCGCATCAAGGGACGGAAGAAGCCCGGAATCCGGTTGAACTGACGCAGGTCGATCGAGTCCCACGGAATCATCGGGTAATCGGCCAGATTCGGTTTGCGCTCCTGCCCGAACGCGTCCACCGGAGAGTAGATTTCCTTGAGTTTGCCGCGCGCCGCATCCTGCACGATGCGCGGCCAGGTTTCATCCGCTTCACCCAGCGCCAGCGCGTCCGCATGACGTGGTCCACCGTCGCGGCCAAGAGCCTCGTCCGGAACTTCCGTCACGTGCGGTCCGCCCATGATGACCGGAATGCCCGCCGCGCGGATCGCATCCGCGACGCGGTACGCTTTGGCGATCATGCGGGTCATGGCGCCGATGCCGACCAGCCCTATCCGCCGGTCCCGTACGTACTGAACCAGCTCGGCGTCGCTCATCGGCTGCGTGTTGCCATCGATCAGAACCACTTCATGCCCGCTGGGCGTAAGGGCCTGCAGCAGGAACATCCAGAGGTGAGGCATGAAGTTTTGTGTGACTCCATTGTCGGGGTTATAGAGCAGGATTCGCAGTTTACTTGCCTTTCCCAGCTTCGCGACAGAAGCTAGTGTTACCTTTCTCCGGCAAGTAATCCGCGTGTTGGCGGATGAGAGTTCCGTGTCGGTAGGGCGATATTATCATCAATTTGCCGCGCTACTATGTTCAATAGTGCTCATTCTGGGGATTGAATCTTCCTGCGATGAAACCGCCGCGGCGGTAGTCGAGAACGGCGAAACAGTTGTGTCCTCGGTGGTGGCGTCGCAGATGGAGACTCACGGCAAGTACGGCGGCGTGGTGCCGGAGCTGGCTTCGCGCGAGCACTTGCGCGCCATCGTTCCGGTGGTGCGGGAAGCGCTGGAGCGCGCCGGGGTTTCGCTGAGTGGCCTCGACGCCATTGCCGCCACCTCGGGGCCCGGTCTGGTGGGATCGCTGCTGGTGGGCCTGACCTACGCCAAGTCGCTGGCCTTTGCGCGCAGCCTGCCGCTGATCGCGGTCAACCATATCGAAGGCCACATCCACGCCGTGATTCTGGAATCGCGCCGCGCCGGCACGCCGGTGGAACTGCCCGCGCTGGCGCTGGTGGCGAGCGGCGGCCACACCCACCTGTTTCGCGTGGACGAAGACTTCGCGTACGCCTTGCTCGGCAAGACCCGCGACGATGCCGCCGGCGAAGCCTACGACAAGGTCGCCAAGCTGCTCGGCTTCCCGTATCCCGGCGGCCCCATCATCGACCGCCTGGCGCCTCACGGCAACCCGCTGGCGGTGCGTTTCACCTTCGCCAAGATGAAAGGCAACGCGCTCGATTTCAGCTTCAGCGGCCTCAAAACCGCCGTGCTGCGCTGGGTGGAAGCGCGCGATCTGGCGGCAGACATCGCCGCCCGCCGCGCTCTGGCACGAGCCACGCCGCACGCTTCGCTCGATCAGTGGCTGGCGGTCACGCCGCCGGAGACGCTGGATCTGCTCGCTTCGTTTCAGCACGCCGTCATCCATGAACTACTGACGCGCGCCGCCGCTTCCGCCGAACAGATCCACGCCCGCGCGCTGATCGTATCCGGCGGCGTCAGCGCCAACGCCGGTTTGCGCGCCGCCGCGCGCGCCGCCCATCTGCCGTACCCGGTTCACTTCCCCTCGGCCGGCCTTGCCACGGACAATGCTGCCATGATCGCCGCCGCGGCCTTCCCCAAGCTCCTGCGCAAAGAGTTCGCCGGCTTCGATATCGCCGCCGACGCGAGTCTCAGGTTGGCGTAAGGTAGCCTGTCAGGAAATAGCGATTCCAATCGCACGCGACCGCTCCCTGACGGTCGCGGCTCCGGGTGGCTCTGAACGCATCGGAGCCGCGACCATAGGGAGCGGTCGGTTTGGCTGTCACACAATGGAGCCTAGTCGCACCTAGCCTCCCGCGCACGGCTGCTATCATCAGACCGTGGATCAGCCAAGAACCGCGCGCACCTACCTGTTGGTATTGCTTTTTATCGGCCTCAGAGGATTCGGCAACCTGCTGCTGGCGTTTGGAACGAAGCACCTGCCGGCGGTGCTCGGTGTGCATCCGGCGGCGTATTTGCGAGCGATGCTCGATCCGGCGGTAGCGGCCGGCATCGCCATGCTGATCTTCTCGCTGTTTACCCGAATGGCGCTGCTGAGCATCGCCGATTTGAGTTTCGTGCTGCCGGTGACGGCCGTGGGCTACGTGCTGGCCGCCGCGCTGGGCAAAGTGTTTCTGCACGAGGAAGTGACGGCTGTCCGCTGGCTGGCGGCGTTTCTCATCTTCGCGGGCGTGGCGGTGGTGGGATCCACTCCGCAGAACACCACCAAAGAGGCGCGCGCGAAATGAAGTGGCTGCTGGTTGCGATCACGGTGGTGGCCACGGCCTTGAGCGATCTGCTGCAAAGCTACGAGTTGAAGCGGGCGGGCGAGCAATCCGTCGGCGCGCGCGGCATCGCGCGCCTGGCCCGGCTGATCGCCGAGCGGCGCTACCTGATTCTCTCCATCGTCTGCCTGGCGTTTTCGTTCTTCTCGTTTATGGCGCTGGTGCAATCGCAGCCGCTGAGCTTCGCCGTGCCCGCCAGCGCGGCCAGCTTCATCCTGGAGACGATCGCCGCCCAGCTGGTGCTGCACGAACAAGTCGGCCCGCGCCGCGCCGCCGGCACTTTGCTGGTGCTGGGAGGAATTGTTCTGCTGGCGCGCTAAGAGGATGATAGCGTGCCATGGGCCGATGCCGATGAAGATGAGTCATAGGGGGCGTCTTGGCTACAGCAAACAGATTTGGATGGAATACGGTCGAGCGGGTGGGGTTGCCGGTGGTGGTGCATTCCGCGCGGACGGCTGTGGCGGCTGTAGCTTCATTGCTGGTGGCGCGGTTATTCCGGCTGCCGGAGGCGTACTGGGCGCCGATCACAACCCTGGTCATCGCTCAGTCGTCGCTGGGTGCGGCGTTCCAGGTCTCCTGGCGGCGTATCGCCGGAACGGCGCTGGGAGCGCTGGTCGGCGCGATTGTGGCGAGTCACTTCGGGTCGCGCGTGCTGGTATTCGGCGCTGGCGTGTTCCTCCTGGGACTGTTCTGCGCCCTCGTACGTTTGGACCGGAGTGCTTATCGGTTCGGAGGAGTTACGTTGGCAATTGTGCTGTTGGTGCCGCGGGCGGGTCCCGCATGGCAGATCGCCTTTCATCGGTGCGCCGAAGTGTTCATCGGAATCGTGGTGGCGCTGGTATTCACGGTGGTGTGGCCGGAGAAAGAGCTTACACCATCGAAGAAAATGTGACGCGCCCCCAGTTCCGCGGAGACATCCGGGGAATGGCTTGCCATGCTGCGCCGCGGCGGGCGAGAACGAAGGAGAGACGCGCCACAACTTTCAGAGCGCCCTGAATGCACACTTCGATGCCATGCGGGAAGTGGGCGAACCAATCCCGGAACCACAAACCTCCGTAGACTACGTCGAAGTCGCCGCTTAGGGCGCGAACGTCGAGCGCGTCGTCCCTAGATGGGTCGGCGGGAAGGCTAATTGGCATTGAGGCCAAATTCACGGGTGTGAAGGCGGTCCTTCCAGGTGTTCTCGCGCTCGATGACGTCCTCCGGCCTCGCCGTGGGTGAGACTAGCTCCAGAATTGAGAAGAGGAACCTATCAGGTGCGCGTTCGCGAAGCCGCTTGTTACCCCCGTCTCCTTTGGCCGCATAGTCCGACCAGCGACCGTAAATGTTCTTTTTGTCGCCCTTGTCCCCATACGCCGAGCCGACGTAGCCTTTTCCGTCGGCGCCGTCGAGGATGAGGTAGACGCCTCGCCACTCCGACAGCGTGCTCACCCAGCTCTTCGGAAGCGTCCGCAGATCCTCCCACGTGAGTACCAGCTTGTCCCATGGAGGCATCCTCTCATCGAGGGCGCTCTCCTCGAGGATTGCCTTGACCTTGAACTCATTTTTGTTCGCCCATCGAGCATACCTTATCTCGGGAGGTGGCCAGCTTATGATCAGCTTGCCTTTCCAATCCGCGCATACGTCGGTAAGCCTGAGGTCGAACCAGAGGGCAGACGAACGGTGGCCACTTCGTCCCCCGGCTTTCATTCCGAGCTTCTGAAGCTCCCTGTTCGCGGGCAGGCCCCACAAGTCCTTGAACGCCAGTCGCCGTTGGCCGGCCACCTTGTACAGGCCGACGAACAGCCCCTGTCCCGCCCTGCGTCCGATGAAAGACGCCAGGTAGTCGGCGCCCATCAACTGCTTCTCGACAGCGGGGTTCTGTCCCCGCTGATACGCATTGAAGAGATCCGGCCTCTCGGCTGCCAGCCGCGGAAGCCTTCTGCGCAGTTGCGGCTCCGTCGGAGTGTGGCGCATTACGAGAACCCGCGATGTCTTCGTATCGATGCCCCTGGTGAATAGCAGGTAGTTGAGGTCCATGTACGTCCTCCCGGCCGGTCGGCCCCCGGCCGCCTAGATTATCTCTCCAGGTCGGGCGAGCGGCAAGGGGTCGATTTGTGTTCCACCCCTACTCGTACCGTAGCGCTTCCACCGGATCTAGCCTTGCGGCTTTGTTGGCGGGCCAGATGCCGAAGAAGAGGCCTACTGCCACCGAGACTACTACCCCGGTGACGGCGGCCCAGAGCGGGACGCTGGCCGGGATCGAGGTGAATACCAGCCGGCTGATGAGCGAAATCATCCAGCCGAACAGGATGCCGGCGACGCCGCCCAAACCGGTGAGCACGGCGGCTTCGAGCAGAAACTGGATCAGGATATCGGTGGTGCGCGCGCCGACCGCCTTGCGGACGCCGATTTCGTGCGTGCGCTCGGTCACCGATACCAGCATGATGTTCATCACGCCGATGCCGCCCACCAGCAGGCCGATGGAGCTCAGCACGGCCATCACAATAAACGTGATGGCGGTGATCTGGTGGAAATCGGCGACCATCTGCTCGGCCGTGGAAAGCGCGAAGTTGTCGGGCTTGCTGTAAGGCACGTGGCGGTCGATGCGCAGGACGGTGCGCACCTGGTCCAGCGCTTCCGGCAGCATGCCATCGTAAGCCGTCGCTATGATGGCGATCTCCTTGGCGTTGGGGTACATTTTGCGCATCATGCCATAGGGGACCAGCACGCGGTTATCGGTGTCGCCAAAAAAGGAAGCGGCCGGGCGCAGCATGGTGCCGACCACCAGAAACTCGTGGCCATCCACCAGGATGGTCTTGCCGATCGGGTCCATGTTGGCGTAGAGCCCTTTTTCGATGTCGGCGCCGAGCACGGCCACCGGCATGCGGCGCCGGCCCTCTTCGTCGCCGAAGAAGCGGCCCAGATGAATGTCCACCTGCCCGCCGCGTGCGTAGGCCTCCTCCACTCCCATCAGGTTGACGTCGTACATGTCGTTGCCCTTGAAGCGCACGTTGACGGTCTTGTTGGCGAAGATCATGGGCGAAACGTCCTGGACGGCCTTGCAGCGCTCCTTGATATCGACAGCGTTTTCGTACGTCAGGTCCTTGCGGGTGCGTTCCTCCGGGCTCAGGTTGCCGACGCGCGGGCCCACCGGGAACTTGAAAACGATAATCGAATTCGGGCCGAAGCTGCGGAGCACGTTGGCGATGGAGGCGTCGAATCCGGTGAGGATGGCGCTGACGCCGATGATGGTGCCGGTGCCGATGATCACGCCCAGCACGGTGAGAAACGCGCGCAGTTTGTGCCCGCGAATGGTATCGAGCGCCAACTTCAGGCCGTTGAAGAAAGCGAGTCTCTTTACGATCACCGCTCCGCCCTCAGCGCCTCGATCGGGTCCAGCTTGGACGCCTTGCGCGCCGGATAGATGCCGAAGAACAACCCGACCACGGACGACAGTCCCACCCCGATGGCGATCGACGATGCGGGCAGAGACATCGGCATGGAGGTAAAGGTGCGCACCGCGACCGCAATCAGCCACGCCGTTCCCACGCCGATCAATCCGCCCGCCCCGGCCAGCACCGCCGATTCCACCAGGTATTGGTTCAGGATGTCGCGGCGCCGCGCGCCCAGCGACTTGCGAATGCCAATCTCGCGCGTGCGTTCGGTCACCACCGCCAGCATGATGTTCATGATCACGATTCCGCCCACCACCATGAACACGGAAACCACGCCCACCGCCATCGCCGCGATGGTTTTGGTGAGCTGCTCCCAAAGGGTCACGAAGGTCTCCGAGGCGAAGACCACGAAGTTGTCGTCCTGGGCGGGGCCCAGGTGACGGTAGGAACGCAGCAGCACGCGCGCCTCGTCCTGCGCCTGGACCAGGTGCTGCTGGTCGATCGCCTTGGCAACCAGGCGAATCCCCATGCGCGCCCCGTAGGTTTTGAAATAGCTCTCGACCGGAATCATCACGAAGTTGTCCTGCGACTGGCCGAACACGCTGCCCAGCGCCTGGGCCACGCCGACAACTTCGTATGGGTCGCCTTCGATCGCGATGGTCTTTCCCAGCGGATCCTGGCCCTCGAAGAAGCGCGTGAAAATGTCGTTGCCGATGAACGCCACTGGCATGTGCCGCCGCACTTCGTCATAGGTGATGCCGCGCCCGATTCCAACCTGAACATTCGTGATGGCCGGTATGTTGTCGGTGATGCCGTTGACGGTCACGCCCTCCACCGATTTGCCTTTCGAGGCCACCCGCGCCTGCCGCGCCGTCATCATGCCGATGTCTTTCAGCAGCGTGGCTTTCTCCTTGATGAACGCGTACTCGTCCACGCGGATCTGCGGGTTGCGTTTGTCCATTTCGAAAAACTTCTTGGGATCCCACTCGCCGAACCACGCCATGCGCACGATGCGAAAGCCGTCCGCCCCCATGTTGGAAACCTTGTCGGCGATGTACTGGTTCATGCCGTGAATCAGCGCCGTGACGGCGATCAGGGTGGTGGTGGCCAGAATGATGCCCAGCAGCGTGAGAAAACTGCGCAGCTTGTTCTTGCGCAAGGAATCGAGAGCGATACGGGTGGCCTCCCAAAGGGAGGCGCTCCATTGGAGCTTGCGCCTGGGCACAAAGTTAAGACGGGCGACCACCCCCGATTGTTCCGGGAGCGCAACAGATTATTTGAAAAAAGCCCGCAAAAGGCGCGGATGGCTGGCCGCCGGGGCCTGGTTACGTAATAACCGGTACCGGCCGCTCCCTGACGGTCGCGGCTCCGTAGCGTTCTGAGGGGGCCGGCCCAGCAGAAGCCTTCAACTGGTCAACCGGCTTCGGGATCGAGCGTGTGCCTGCTTACTATAGGTGTAAATGCCGCCGGAATCGTTGTCCACCATGGCGGTGATGAACCCCGGCCCGATGACCGCGAGAAAGATCAGAATGTGGTTGCGGAACCGGCTGGACAGTCGCGCCATCCCTATTTCCGCCTCAGCACGGAAATGATGTCGTCGGCGGTGCTCACGCCGGCCAGCTTGCCTTCCTGGTCCACCACGGGCATGGTGAGAAGGTTGTACTTGTCGAACTGTTCGGTGACCCGATCCTGCGAATCATCGACCCGGGCCTGAATCAACGGATCGCTCGCCAGCTCTTTCAACCGCCAGTCGGCGGGCTTGACGAACAACCGCGCCAGCGGGATGGCGGCCACCAGCTTTTCCCGGTCGTCCACCAGAAAAATCGTGTTGAGCTGCTCGATCAGGTCTTCGCTCGAGCGCAGCGCCGCCAGCGCGTCGGCCACGGTAGCCGCTTCGGGAAGCGCCACGAACTCGGTGTTCATCATGCCGCCGGCGGTGTCTTCCTCGAATTCGAGCAGTTCCTCGACCTCGGTCTTGGGCTCGGCCTCCATCTCATCCAGGATCTCTTCGCTGGTTTCGTCGTGCAACTCGGAAAGCGCATCAGCCGCTTCGTCGGGCGCCATCTCCTCGACGATGTCGGCCGCCTTTTCCGGTTCGAGTGATTCCAGAATCGCCGCCTGCATCTTGGGTTCGATTTCCGAAAGCGTGTCGGCCGCCACTTCGCTGTCGATGGTCTCGAAGATCGCTTCGCGCTCGGCGGGGCTGAGATCCTCGACGATGTCGGCCAGGTCGGCGGGGTGCAGACCCTCCAGCTTTTCATAGATGATGGCGAGCCGCAGGCGCCGCAACGGATCGGATTCCACAACGTTGCGAGTTCCCAGCGGATGGAGTTGGGCGGGATAGGCCGCCGGATACAGCGGCCATGCTACGGGAGTAAGCCAGCGCCCGGCGTCTCAGCCAGCCAGCCCCTGCGCCCCTTCCCTGTGCGATGCTTGTTGGAGAGGCTCGATGGAGGTTCGGCAATTACAACTGTTTCTGGCGGTGCTCGATTGCGCCAGCGTCACGCGAGCGGCGGAGCGGGTCAACCTCACTCCGGGGGCGGTCAGCCTGCAACTCCACAGCCTGGCGGCGGAGCTCAACACCGAGCTGTTCGTGCGCGCGGGCAAGCGGCTGGCGCCCACTGGCGCGGCGTGGCGTCTGGCTGAACACGCCCGCGAGGTGCTCAACCAGCTCCGCCTGATCGAACAGGAATTCGAAGGCGCCGCCATGGACGACCGGCACCCGTTCCACTTCGCCACCGGCGCCACCGCGCTGATCCACCACCTGGGCAGGCCGCTGCGCAAGTTGCGCAAACAGTATCCGCACCTCCTGATCGACATCATGGTTTGCCCTACCGAGGAGATGGTCTCGGGCCTGCTCGACCGCCGATTCGATCTGGCGCTGATCTCGCTGCCCTATCCCGCCGACAACGTGGATACCGTCCCCTTGTTCGAAGAAGAGCTGTTGGTGCTGAAGCCTTCCCTCGAGCGGATCAGCGGCTGGCATGTGGCTCCGGCAGAGCCGGCCGAGCTGGCCAAGGCTTCCTTCGTCCTCTATCCCAAGCGAAGCAATAT
>Ga0326727_10001003_pt1 | contig 109698 bp, 97 predicted proteins | sample MB2enrmetagenome_FD_207643 | JGI IMG/M metagenome (GOLD analysis project Ga0326727, IMG submission 207643) | Lab enriched peat soil microbial communities from McLean, Ithaca, NY, United States - MB29MY | ecosystem: Environmental > Terrestrial > Soil > Wetlands > Peat | place: USA: New York...
CCTCACTGCTGGCAGGGTAAAAGGCTCGGGATGCAATTCAAATCGTGGACAGGCAAGAATCGGCGCAACTCGTGGTTTAAGTATGAGTTGCAGACGATGAAGATGGATTTAACCGGACACTACTGACATTTCTTGACCTTTCATTTACATGGTGCGTTTGCCCTTGCCACAAAGCAGGAAGGACGACCCTCGGCCGCCCTTCTGAACTGCCGAACCCGGCTGCAGGGGCTAGTATCCGTTGGTAGCCGCCGGGACCAGGTTGAGCTGCTGGGTCAGCGTGAACTGCAGCGTCGTGCCCGTTTCAAGCGTGGCCTGGGGGTGGCTGATGAGCAGGTGCGCCGTAATCACTCCGGCGCCGATCAGGCTGCCGGTCAGCGCTCCGACGGGTCCAGCCAGATAGGCTCCGGTCAACGCGCCAGCGCCCACCGCGCCGCCATATTCGACGCCGTCCTTCTTCAGCCGCGAGCCGGCATAGATGGTGCCTTCGCTGCCCACGCGCGCCTTCGATCCGGGAGCGCCCGTCACCTGGGCATACATGCGAAAGCGCGAACCATCGGGCAGTACCACGATCTCCGGGCGCAGGTGCATCGAGCCGCGGCCGCCGGGGTGACCGGAAGAAACCAGCAGGATGCGGCCATCGATTTCCGAACCTGCCGGAATCAGCACCTGGCCATTTTGTAGGACGTCGGTCGCCACGCGCGAACGGAACGACTCGCCACTGACCGCTTCCGCCGAGGAGATGCGGCCCAGCAGATGCACGCGAATCGTGGTGCCATCGCCAAGCTGGCCGGGGCCGAGCCCCGCCGGGTGCACGATATCGCCATCCGGGTCATAAGGAACGGCGCGGCGGCGCAGCGACGGTTGCGAAGGGGAATCCGAGGTGACCTGCACCACGCTGTCGTCGTTGCCCGGATCGGGGAAATTCAGCGAAGGGTCCACGGATGTGGGCTGCGTGGGAACCGCGTATTGCATGGGCGCGGTCTGCTGCGCGGCTGGCTGCGCGTAGAGCCGCTTGCCGGCCGCTGGCTTAGCCGACGGCGCTACCTCGGTGGTGGTGACGATCGTCTCGTCCGGCGGGGGATTCGAGGTGCCCTGGTAGGGATTGGTCTGTCCTTCTTCCTGAGCTCCCAGAGCAGCGGCGGCAGCAAGGAATACGCAAACAACGATTGAACGCTTCATCCGTCTCTCCATCTTCGGGACCTCCCTTTCCGGGCAGTCTGTCCCCTGAACGTACAAACCCGCGCGGGGGCGAACTGTTGCGCCCGCCAGTAGTGCCTCGGCCAGCGCGCCGGATTATCCAAACTAAGGCTAGCGCGCCCGAGACTCTGCAGGAGCCGCCGGTCAGCGTGCAGGTGCCTTTCAAGGCAAGTATCAAGATCATTACCTGCCGGCGCGCCGCTCCGGTCCGCTTCACCCGCATTTTCCGGCCTTTCCGTCTCTGTGACCGCCGCCACACAGCGCGCTCGCGCCGGGCTTGCTAGAATCGTTACGGTATAGATCCTTTCTTAAGGGCTTTTTCCGAATTCATCCGGCTGCTTCGAACCACTCGCCCGATACCGATTGGGCCATACAACTGCGGGTTCGCGGACAAGATCGAAAGGAATTTGGACGGGGCCGCAAACTTAGGACTGACAGGACAGATTGGAGATCCCAAAGATGCCGGAGCTTCTACACACGATTCAAAGCGCCGCCGGAGAAGCTCTTGCCGTGGATCGCCGTCCCAAACTGAACGACCGGCTGCTGCACCGCATCATGAGGAGCGATATGACTGAGATTGTTGCCATTCGTGCCCGCGAAGTCCTTGACTCGCGCGGCAACCCGACCGTGGAAGCAGATGTAATTCTGGAAAGCGGCGCACTGGGCCGCGCGATTGTACCCTCGGGCGCCTCGACAGGCGAGCACGAGGCTGTTGAACTGCGCGACGGCGACAAGAGCCACTACCTCGGCAAGGGCGTTCTGCAGGCCGTTGCCAACGTGGAGACGGTGATTGCGCCGGAACTGGAAGGCATGGACGCCGCCAACCAGCGCCTGATCGACAGGACCATGATCGAGCTGGACGGTACGCCCAACAAGGGCAAGCTGGGCGCAAACGCCATTCTGGCCGTCTCGCTGGCCTCGGCCCGCGCCGTGGCGCAGACCCTCGAAGTGCCGCTCTACCGTTACCTGGGCGGCGTCAACGCCAGCATTCTGCCCACGCCGATGCTCAACGTGCTCAACGGCGGCGCGCATGCCGACTCCAACGTGGACTTCCAGGAGTTCATGATCATGCCGGTCGGCGCCGAGCGTTTCTGCGATGCGCTGCGCTGGTCCGCCGAGACCTTCCATACGCTGAAGGGCGTGCTGAAGAAGCGCGGCTACAGCACCGCGGTGGGCGACGAGGGCGGCTTTGCTCCCTCGCTCAAGTCCAACACCGAGGCTGTCGAGCTGATTCTGGAGGCCATCGAGGCTGCCGGCTACAAGCCCGGCGAGCAGATTGCCATCGCTCTCGATCCCGCGTCGAGCGAGTTCTACGACAAGGAAAAGCAGAAGTACGTCTTCAAGAAGAGCGACAAGCGCGAACTGACGAGCGAGGAGATGGTGGCTTTCTGGGATAACTGGAGCCGTCAGTATCCGATCGTCTCCATCGAAGACGGACTGGCCGAGGACGACTGGGCCGGCTGGCGTTTGATGACCGACAAGATGGGCAGCCGCATCCAGTTGGTGGGCGACGATCTGTTCGTGACCAACGTGAAGCGCCTGCAGCGCGGCATTGAAGAGGGCGTGGCCAACTCCATTCTGATCAAGGTGAACCAGATCGGCACCCTGACCGAGACGCTGGAAGCCATCGAACTGGGCCGCCGCTACGGCTACACCGCCGTGATGAGCCACCGCTCGGGCGAGAGCGAGGATACGTTCATCGCCGACCTCGCGGTTGCCACCGGCGTGGGCCAGATCAAGACCGGTTCGGTCAGCCGCACCGACCGTATCGCCAAGTACAACCAGCTGCTCCGCATCGAAGAAGAGCTGGGCTCCGGCGCTACCTACCTTGGTATCGAGTCGATCAACTACAACAGCTAGGCAACGCTGGATTTCAGCGGCATCCATGCGCAATGCAGGAACGCCCGGACGATGCAGCAGAGCGGGAGAGGCAAAAGCCTCTCCCGCTTTGTTTTGCCCGGCGCTGCCGCCGTAAGAAGGCCCGCTGTTTCGAGCACAGGGCCTTCCGCTTTAATATGAAAGGAATGTTTCGTTCGCTTTCATCCATCATTCTTCTCTGTCTGCTTCCCGCTTTTTCCTTCGCACAGTCAACCTCACGCCCGGCAGCGGTACATCTCGAAGACGCCAGCGACTACGGTCAGGAGATTTTTGAGAATTCCGGCACCACCGGAATGGTTCTGGTCGTCGTGCATGGCAACAAGGTCTTCATCCAGGGCTACGGCGAGACGGCCCCGCACTCGCATGAAACTCCGACGAAAGACTCCGTAGTCCGGCTCTGCTCGCTGACCAAGATCTTCACCACCGATCTGCTCACCAAACTCGTGCTCGACCACACGGTACAGCTCAGCGATCCGCTGCAGAAATACGCGCCTGCGGGCGCCAGGGTCCCGGAGCGCAACCAGCAGCCCATCACGCTGCTGCATCTGGCCACGCATACGGCGGGCCTGCATCGCGAACTGGGCTATCCGCCCAATGGAATGGCGCACTTTACGTATCCCGACGCGGCCTTGCGCTGGAACTGGCTGCCGAAGCAGCAACTGCGGTTTACACCGGGAACCGTTGCCTCCTACTCCAACATCGGCTACGACCTGTTGAGCGATGCCATCCAGGCGGCCGCTAGGAAACCTTATCCCGCGCTGCTTGCCGAGCGGACGCTGAAGCCGCTGCACATGTGGGAGACCACCTATTACCCGACGCCGGCGCAATGCAGCCGATTGATGCTGAGCGCGCAGGACAACGGTGAATGCACCGTGACAGCAAACACCGAGGGCAGTTCCGGCCTGTACTCCACGCCCACGGACATGGCCCGGTGGCTCAAGTACCTGCTGGGCACGGGCGAGCCTGGCTTTCCCGCACAGCCGCATCAGGCCCAGGACGCATACATCGCGCCCGATCAGCTGGTGCGCCAGTCCGGGCTGGAATATGGCGGCGATCCCAGCGGCATCGGCCTGGGCTGGATCCACGTGCTGCCCGCCAACGACCCCTCGCACATCGTGGAGAAGACAGGCGGCGGCGCGGGCTACCTGACTTACATCGTGCTGCATCCGGCCAGCCATACAGCCATGTTTGTGGCCGCCACCGAGGGCCGCAGGCTGCCGCATGTGACCCACTTCAATCTCTTCAAGGCTTCAAACAAGATTCTTCTTCGGCTTGTCGGTGCTCCTCCCATTCCCGAAGAAGAAGAAAAGCCGCGCGCGAAGATGCGCAGAGGCCAACCGGCAAAGACGCACGCTCAGGCCGCAGTTCAGCCAAAGGGCAAGGCGCATGGAAAGGCAGCGGCAAAGCCCGCGCCACCCACGCGCAAACAAGCGACGAAGTCCCACGAAGCTCCCTCGCGCAAAAAGCCCGTGGCGAAACCGCGCGCGCACACAACACGCAAGCGCGGCTAGACGGCTTTCAGCCGTTGGTGATCCGGCGCTTGGGTTTTGTGTGGGGGCCCACCCATTTCGCGGTAAGGCCCGCGAAATGGATGGTGCACGGAGGGTGTGCGGGAGGGACGGCCCACTCGATGCGGCGTTTCCACTGACAGTCTGCGAATGCGGAAATCTGCGAAAAGTGCTTGAATTCTCAGCGCGTTGGCTACAGAAGCGCCTTGTGCGTGAAGCCTGTCACACGCCAGCCTGAAGCCCCGCGCGGTATTCTGAAAGAGAACCGTTTGAAGCAAACTGAGGTGTATTCCCGACCATGGCAACCAAGCGTCCTGTCGTACTGACCATCCTCGATGGATGGGGTTATCGTCCGCAAACTGAGAACAATGCCGTAGCACTGGCGCGCAAGCCCACATTCGATACGCTGCTGCGCGAGTATCCCAACACCCTGATCCAGGCCTCCGAGCGTTTTGTGGGCCTGCCCAGCGGCCAGATGGGCAACAGCGAAGTGGGCCACCTGAACATCGGCGCGGGCCGCATTGTGCAGATGGACATTACCCGCATCGACGTGATGGTGGCCGACGACACGCTGAAGAAGAACGAGCGCGTCATCGCCAGCTTCGAGCACGCCCGCCAGAACGGCCGCGCGCTGCACCTGCTGGGACTGGTCTCCGACGGCGGCGTACACTCGCACGAGGAGCACATCTACGCACTTCTGCGCGCGGCGCGCGAGTTCGGCCTGACGCGGGTCTTTGTGCATGTCTACCTGGACGGCCGCGACACGCCGCCGACCTCCGGCGCGGACTACGTGGCCAAGCTCGAGCAGAAGATGCGCGAGTACGGAGTGGGCAAGGTCGCCACGGTCTCAGGCCGCTACTATGCGATGGACCGCGACAAGCGCTGGGAGCGCCAGCGGAAGGCCTTCGACGCCATGGTCATCGGCAAGTCGGAGGGCGGCACAGCCACCAGCGCGGTGGACGCCATCCGCGCCAGCTATAGCGCCAACGTGAACGACGAATTCGTGCTGCCCGTGGTCATCGTCGACGACAAGAAGCAGCCCGTGGGCCTGATCAAGAGCGAAGACGCGGTGCTGAACTTCAACTTCCGCGCCGACCGCGCCCGCCAGGTAACGCGCGTACTCTGCCGCGAAAGCCACCTGAACGCCGAGGGCGGCCGCAATCTGGATCAGTGGGAGGCGCTCGACGAGATTATTCCGCGCTCTGAGCTGCCGAAGAACCTGCATTACACCTGCATGACCCAGTACGACGAGAAGTTCGAGTTGCCCATCGTCAGCCCTCCGCAGTCGATGGAGCACCTGCTGGGCAACATGCTGGCCGACGCCAATCTGCGCAACCTGCGCACCGCCGAGACCGAGAAGTATCCGCACGTAACCTTCTTCTTCAACGGCGGCAGGGAGAAGCCCTTCGGCGGCGAAGAGCGCATCATGACGCCGTCACCGAAGGTGGCTACCTACGATCTGCAGCCCGAGATGAGTTCGGTGAAGGTGGGCGACTCGATTGTGAAGGCCATCGAGGACACCGCGTTCGACGTGATCGTCTCGAACTTTGCCAACCCCGACATGGTGGGCCACACCGGCGTGCTGCCGGCGGCCATCCAGGCTGTGCAAGCCGTCGATATCCAACTGACACGCATCTACAAGGCAGTGCGCGAGCGCAACGCCATCTGGCTGGTGACAGCGGACCACGGCAACTGCGAGACCATGGTGGACCCGATCACGGGCGAGCCGCACACCGCGCACACCACCAACCCGGTTCCCTTCATCTACGTTGCGGAGGAGGCCAAGAACTTTAACCTGCGCAACGACGGCAGCCTGCGCGACATTGCGCCGACCATCCTCGGCTCAATGAAGCTGGCGCTGCCCACCGAGATGAGCGGGCGCGACATGCGCATTCCGATCGTGAAGTAGCAGATTTCGACAGGTAGAGGAAAAGGCGGGCCGCCATGGCTCGCCTTTTCTTGCTTTTGCAACGGGAAGGGGTCGAATGCGATGAAGGCATTCAGACGCACAAAGGCCTCCCGTGGAGGGAGGCCTCAATGATTCTTGCGCCGCCGCGTTGGATCAGCGCGGGCGCAGCGCCTTGATCGCCGCGGGCAGCCGTTCCTCGATCAGTCTGGCGCGTTCCGCAGCCAGGCCGCCCAGGTAGGTGGGCGCGGGGGTCGTGGTCAGCACCAGAGCTAGCGCGATCACCGAGAAGCAGAGCCCGGCCACGCCGGCTGAGACCAGCATGTGATAGGTGTCCGCAATGTCGAGGCCGAAGACGTTGAAAGCAACGTGCTCCAGCGGCTTGATATGCTTCAGAACTGCCAGCGCAAATAGAAAGAAAAGAGCGGCGGTAGAGGTGAGTACAGCCAGCGTTGCATCCAGGCTGCGATGGAACTTCTGGCGTGCGCTACAGCACGGGCACTCCGTAAAGTGTTGTTCGTAGTCCTTGCGCATTTCCGGAGAGATTCCGGAGATGTCGTATCGCCAACTCGCCAGGATGGCGCCTACGACCCGGTCAGTACATTTTGTTCTTGCCATATAAGATTAGACTCGCTTTTCAAAGGATTTGTTCGTCCGCGCAGCTAGTACGCGGCCCGCTCGACCATCGGATTCAAGCTCCAGAAATCGTTGCGGGATCTATGGGATTCAGCGGACTCTTCAGCTCCATCTTCCGGCCGCTGCAACACCGTCCTGGCACGTCTCCCCTGCCCATCCTTCGTACAACCGTACTATGCCTATGTAGCACTATTGTAATCCAAATGCACTAAAAAACGATGGGGAAAAGCGGTTCGTGCTGGCTGGCCAGCAGCAGGCGGTTGGCCAGCAGGCTGGCCCGTCCCTGGAGGGCGCGCTCGGCCGCCACCCGCGCCAATTCTGGAAGGTTATTATTTTCAGAGAGATGCGCCAGGATTACGTAGGCCGACTGGCCGTCGTAATCCCTCTCAAGAAACTCGGCCGTGGCGTCGTTCGAGAGGTGACCGACCCGCGACAGCACCCGCTGCTTCACTGCCCATGGGTAGGGGCCGTCGCGCAGCAGTTCCAGGTCGTGATTGGCTTCCAGCAGCAGCAGGTCCAGCCCCTGCAGTTGGGCTTTGACATTCGGCGGGACATAGCCAAGGTCGGTGGCATAGCCTATGCGGACGCCCTCGGCCTCCAGAACAAAGCCGACCGGGTCGGCGGCGTCGTGCGGCGTGGTGAAGGGGGAGAGGTCGATGTCTCCGATCCGGAAAGGCTCACCGGCTGCAAAGTACTCGACGGCCGGCAGCCAGGTGGGGTCCTGCTTGCGCGAGGGAGGCTTGGAGGCATCAAGCTCCGCCTCGGCTACGGCGGCGGCTTCGGGGACAACGGCGCATTCTTCCGCCTCAGGAGGGTCGGGTTCGCCCTCGTCGCCGACGGGCTCGGCCTGGCGCTCTGCGGCCTGACGCCGCACCTGCTCCATCCATTGCGCGTAGGTCATCTGCCGCCGCGGAGTGAGCCATCGCATCCATGCGCGGTGGGTCGCCTCAGTGAAGTAGACCGGAATGCCCAGCTTGCGGGCGGTCACTGAGAGTCCGCCGACGTGGTCGGAGTGCTCGTGGGTGATGAGAATCGCGTTGAGGCTCTCCGGCTCTTCGCCGGCCAGCTTCATGCGGCGGAAAAGCTCGCGGCAACTGAGGCCTGCGTCGATAAGAATGCGGGTGCGGCCGCCGGAGACAATGGTGCTGTTGCCCTTGGACCCCGAAGCCAGCACGGTGAAACGAACCATGTGTCGAGGATACCGCGAAGGGCTGGGCCTTGCGCGGCAACGGATCGCCCGGGGCAGGGCAAACGCACCATGCAAATGAAAGGTCAAGAAATGTGGTTTTGAAAGGGCACGGATTTATCCGTGCCATTTCAAAACTAGGGATGATGCGTTTGCCCTGGCTTTGTGGCAAGCGAAGCGGAAACACTTACGTCCGGCGATTTAAACTGAAGATTCAGGAAAGTCCCAGGCAGCGGCCAGGTCCGCGGCCGTGCTCGATGCCGCCAGGCAGATGGCGCACAGGCAGCCTGTCCTGCAGATCGTTGGAACGGAGCCTTTAGTTTTTCATGGATAAATTCATCATTCGCGGCGGCAATCCGCTGGTCGGCACCATTCGCATCTCCGGCGCAAAGAATTCGGCACTGCCCTGCATGGCCGCGGCCATCCTGACCGAGGAGCCCGTTACCCTCGAGAACATTCCCCACGTGCGCGACATCGCCACCGAGCGCAAACTGCTGGCCTCGATGGGCGCTGAAATCGACCTGCATGAAGGCGATCCTGAAGCCCGCAACACCATCTGCTGCCGCAAGCTCTCCGATCCGGTTGCGCGCTACGAAATCGTGAAGACCATGCGCGCAAGTTCGCTGGTGCTGGGGCCGCTGGTGGCTCGCGCCGGGATGGCGCGCGTCGCCATGCCAGGCGGATGCGCCATCGGCGGACGGCCCATCGACCTGCACATCAAGGGTCTGGAGCAGATGGGCGCCACCATCACCCAGGAACACGGCTATCTGGAAGCCCGCGTCAATGCGCGTACGGGGCGTCTGCGCGGCGCGCACATCGTCTTTGACAAGATCACCGTGACCGGCACGGAAGACCTGTTGATGGCTGCCGTTCTGGCCGACGGCGAGACTCTGATGGAGAACTGCGCGCGCGAGCCCGAGGTCACCGACCTAGCCGCGCTGCTGACCGCCATGGGCGCCAAGATCGAGGGCGCGGGAACCTCGACGATCCGTGTTTGCGGCGTCAGCCGTCTGCGCGGCGCCAACTACCGCATCAATCCCGACCGCATTGAGGCAGGCACGTTCCTGGTGGCGGGCGCCATCACCAACGGCGACCTGATCGTCTCCGGCTGCAACCCTGGGCACATCGGCGCGGTGATCGCCAAACTGCGCGAGACCGGCGTGCGCGTCGATCTGCTGGGGCCCGACTCGGTGCGCGTGCGCGGCGCTGAGCGGCTGCGCGCGGCAGACATTTCCACCGAAGAGTATCCCGGTTTCCCCACCGACATGCAGGCCCAGTACATGGCCCTGACCACGCAAGCCGAGGGCGTCAGCATCATCAAGGAAAACATCTTCGAGAACCGCTTCATGCATGTGCAGGAACTGGTGCGCATGGGCGCGAACATCAAGGTGGATGGACGCACGGCCACGGTGCGCGGCCCTGCGGCTCTCTCCGCCGCCGCCGTCATGTGCTCGGACCTGCGCGCCTCCGCCTCGCTGGTGCTGGCCGCGCTGGTGGCCGATGGAGAAACCATCGTTGACCGCGTCTACCACATGGATCGCGGCTACGAGCGCTTCGAGGAGAAGCTGCGCGGCGTAGGCGCGCAGATTCGCCGCATGGGAGACATCTTTCCGCCGAAGAGCGGAGAGTAAGCTCACCGCCATCGGCGCGCGCCGCGCTTATTCTGCTTCGGAATGCGATTTCCCAAGCAACTTATCCCTCCGCGCGGAGTTCATATAAGCATCCGGGACAAGATTCGGATTCCGGAAGTGCTTTGAACGTGGAGGATTGGTTCGCTATGAAGAAGTTTGTGCTGGCATTCCTGTTGGCCGCAACCCTGTTGCCTGCGGCCGCCATGGCCCAGGTTGTGATTCGAATTGGCCCTCCGGCTCCTGTGTATGAGCGGCCCGGCCCTCCGCCGGAGCGCGGAATGGTCTGGGTTCCTGGCTATCACCGCTGGGACGGCCGCGGCTACGTCTGGGTCCCGGGCCACTACGACCGCCCGCCGCGCCCACGCGCCGTCTGGGTTCCGCATCGTTGGGTGCATCGCAACGGTGGATGGGTTCTGGTTGAGGGCCACTGGCGGTAGTTTTCAGGTGCAAAACACGAAGAGCGGGGCACGTGCCCCGCTCTTCCTTTCTTGCACAGCTTGATGGTTTAGCTGATCTCGATGACGTCGGTTGCTGCCGCCGCGGACGCTTCGGCCTGCTCCACCAGTTTCGCGGCTACGGCATAGAACTCCGCCGCCTGCGGGCTCTTGGGGCCGGCCAGCGCCACGGGCATCCCCTTGTCGCCGCCTTCGCGAATGGCCGGAACCAGTTCAATGGAGCCGAGGAACGGCACATTGAACTGCTTGGCCGTGCGCTCCGCGCCGCCCTTTGAGAAGATGTCGATCTCCTGGCGGCAGTGCGGGCAGGTAAAGTGGCTCATGTTCTCGACAATGCCCAGAACATCCACGTTAACCTGCGCAAACATCTCCAGCGCCTTGCGCGCATCCTCAAGACTGACGTCGCTCGGCGTCGATACCACCACCGCGCCGGTCAGCGGCACGGTCTGCACCAGCGAGATCACCACGTCGCCGGTGCCCGGAGGCAGATCGACGATCAGGTAGTCCAGTTCGCCCCACTCCACCTGCTGCAGAAACTGGCGGATGATCTGATGCAGCATCGGTCCGCGCATCACCAGAGGCTTGTCGCCGGGCGAGATGTAGCCAATTGAGATGGTCTTGATGCCATGCGTGTCGTTGGGAACGATGACGTTGCCTGCGCCCACGCGCGGCTGCTGCGTGGAGCCCATCATCAGCGGTACATTGGGGCCGTAGATGTCGGCGTCGATCAGTCCCACGCGATAGCCCAGCTTGGATAACGCGATGGCCAGATTGACGGCGACCGTGGTTTTGCCCACGCCGCCCTTGCCGGAACCGACCGCGACGATCTTGGAAACGCCGGGCAAAGCTACCGGCGAAGGCATGGCATTGGAATGCGCCATCATGTTTTGCTGCTCCTTTGGGTAGAACCTCAAATCTGCTGCAAGTGCTCGTATCTAGTATTGATTAATCGCCGCCGGTTCCGGATTCATCCAGCGCCATCGTGGCTTGCGCTTCTTTCTTGCGCCGCACGGCTTCGGCCTCGCGATGCTTGCGCCGCAGCAGGGCATCGGCGTAGCGGCGCTGTTCGTCGGCTGTCTCCGGCACGGCTGCCGGAATGCGCACCGGCTTGCCCTGCTCGTCGATGGCCACAAACACCAAATAGGCGCTGGCCACATGGACCACCGCGCCGGTTCGCGTGTTTTCAGCCCACACCTTCACACCCACCTCCAGCGAGCTGTTGAAGGCGCGGTTGACGCTGGACTTCAGCGTGACCAGATCCCCCAGGTGTACGGGGCGGATGAAGTCGATATGGTCCATGGCCGCCGTCACCACATGCGTCCGCGCATGACGGTAGGCGGCCAGCGCGCCGGTCAGGTCGATGAAGTGCATCAGCCGGCCGCCCAGCAGATGGCCCAGCGTATTCGTGTCGTTGGGCAGAACGATCTCGTTCATCTCCGACTGCGTGCTGGCCACGGTGCGTGCTTGCGGTTTGTCGTCGTTGCCGCTCATCGTTTCGCTCCGTTCGTTGATTCCTTGTTTCTCGCCTTCCGGCTACAATGGAAGGAGAGAAGGCGGCCAGCCCGGCAGCGAAATCGGGCAGGGTCCTCTGTTCCAGTTTCGGCAATCGCCGCCATTTAAGCAAATTTCTTTCTCAAGTCATCGCGCACGGCGGTCGATGCAGGACACAATGGACAAGATTTCAGCACTCAGCGAAATCCTCGCGCTCGACCCCACCAACAGCTTTGCCCGTTACGGCCTTGCCATGGAACTGGCGGGCAAGGGACTGACGACAGCCGCGATGGATGAGTTCGACACGCTGCTGGCGAACGATCCCGACTACACCCCGGCCTATTTCATGGCCGCCCAGACCCTGGTGGGGATGGGAAAAAAAGAAGATGCGATCGCTCGATTGCAGGGCGGCATCCAAAGCGCCCAGCGTAGCGGCAATCGTCATGCAATCAATGAGATGCAGGCAATGCTCGACGATCTGGAAAGATAATTTGCGCCTCCAGGCGTTTCGCTTTGGGGCTGCTCCGGAAGGCAGTTTCGCGATCTTTACGAATTCCATATCATCATTCACCGCTAAAAGGGCGTCTAATCATTTGCAATGGCTAAATACTCCATAGTTGTGCCGTTTCATAACGAAGAAGAGAATGTCACGATCCTGTACGCCCGCCTGAAGCAAGTAATGGAGCAGGTGGGTGAAAGCTTTGAGCTGGTCCTGGTGGACGACGGCTCCAGAGACCGCACCTACAAGCTGCTGGAAGAGATCGCCGCGGTGGACAGCCGTGTGCTGGTGGTCAAGCTGCGCCGCAACTTTGGGCAGACTTCCGCCCTGGCTGCGGGCTTCGATCATGCCTCCGGCGAGTTCATCCTTGCCATGGATGGCGATCTGCAGCACGATCCCAATGACATTCCCGCATTCCTTGAGAAGCTGGACGAAGGCTACGATGTGGTCTCCGGATGGCGCAAGGAGCGCATCGACAACTTCATCATGCGCCGCATTCCTTCGCGCTGCGCCAACTGGCTCATGGCCAAGCTCTCCGGCGTGGACATCCACGACTTCGGCACCACCTTCAAGGCCTACCGCCGCGAGGTGATTCACAGCATTCCGCTCTACGGCGAGATGCATCGTTTCATCCCGGCCCTGGCCAGTTGGTATGGCGCCTCGATCTGCGAAATCCCCATCAAGAACATCAATCGCGAACGCGGCAAGAGCCATTACGGCATTGGCCGCACCTTCCGCGTCTTCTTTGACTTGATGACGATCCGCTTCCTGCTGAAGTACATGGCCCGTCCGCTGCACTTTTTTGGAGGGTTTGGCGTACTCGGCATCGTGAGCGGCAGCGGAATGGCGATAGCGCTGCTGGTGATGAAGCTGATGGACCCGCAGACCAGCATGATGCATCATCATGGGCCAATGTTCGTGATCGCTTCGGTACTGATTGTGTCGGGAGTGCAGTTGCTGGCGCTCGGCCTGTTGGGCGAACTGCAGGTCCGCCACCACTTCACCAGCGAGCACCCCACGTCCTATGCGATTGATCGCATCGTGCGACTTGCCTCTTCGGAGGATCAGGCGCTGATCTCGGGCAATCAGGACGAGAACTTCTAGACATTCCGGAACCATCGTGAAAAGCCCCCGCGTTCCATCGAGCGGGGCTTTTCTTTGCCCGACGGCTTCCATTCCATCGGGGCGCGCAGACTCGTCTTGCTCTTCGCCGCCCTCAGGGTTCATGCTTAGCGTGTCATGAAGGCCATCGAAATCCGCGCCACAGGAGGGCCAGAGGTTCTTGAACTGGCCGAGTTGCCCATTCCCGCTCCAGGTCCTGGGCAGGTGTTGATCCGCGTAGAAGCCATTGGGGTCAACTTCATTGAGATCTACTTCCGCAAGGGTACGTATAAAGCCTCAATGCCTTTCATCCCGGGCAGCGAGGCCAGCGGTACGGTGGAGGAACTGGGCCCAGGCGTAACCGGCTTTGTTTCCGGCGAACTGGTGGCCTCAACGGCCGTTCTGGGCAGCTATGCCGAGTATGCGCTGGTTCCCGCGGCGCAACTGGTCAGGGTGCCCGCCGGTCTTACACCCGAGCAGGCCGCCGCGGCCATGCTGCAAGGCATGACGGCCCACTACCTGGCTTACTCCACCTTTCCGCTCAAGAAGGGCGATACGGCGCTGGTCCATGCCGGCGCGGGCGGAGTGGGGCTTCTGCTGACGCAGATGGCGGCGCGCATCGGCGCGCGCGTCCTCACCACGGTTTCCACACCGGAAAAGGCAGCGCTCTCGCGCGAGGCCGGCGCATCCGACGTGATTCTCTACGCCGAGCAGGACTTCGAGGAAGAAGTGAAGCGCCTGACCGGCGGCAAGGGCGTGGACGTGGTTTACGACTCGGTGGGCAAGACCACCTTCGACAAGAGCCTCAAATGCCTGCGTCCGCGGGGACTCCTCGCATTGTTCGGCGCATCCAGCGGGCCTGTGCCGCCGTTCGATCTGATCCAGCTCAGCAGCAGAGGATCGCTCTACGTGACGCGGCCCACGCTCTGGCACTACATCGCCACACGGGACGAACTGAACTGGCGCGCGGGCGAAGTGCTCGGCTGGGTGGCCAACGGCCAACTCAAGCTGCGCACCGAGCACATCTACGCACTGGCCGACGCGGCCCAGGCGCAGATCGACATGGAGTCCCGCAAGACCACAGGCAAGATTTTGCTGGAACCGTAATGGCAGGGATCAGGGAACAGCGATCAGGGATCAGTAGTTTCTGATCCAAAAGATATAGCCTGCACATATCTGCAGGCCGGTTTAGCCGCGTGACGAAGCGGGATCAAGAAAAGCTCTGCAATGTTCACTACCTCCGGTGCTCTGTTCTTTCCTGATCCCTGTTCCCTGATCCCTGTTCCCTGATCCCTGTTCCCTGATCCCTGTTCCCTGATCCCTGTTCCCTGTTCCCTGATCCCTGTTCCCTGTTCCCTGCCTCACGAAGGAGTTACTTTGCAAACTATCTCCATTTCATCTTCCGATCGTGTCTTTGTACTGACCGGCGCGGGCATCAGCGCCGAGAGCGGCCTGCCCACCTTCCGCGCCGAAGACGGCCTGTGGGCCGGCAGCAATGTCGAAGACGTTTGCACGCCCGAAGCCTGGGTGCGCAATCCCGAGCGCGTGTGGCTTTTCTATGCAGCCCGCCGGGCCGCCGGCATCGAGGCTGAGCCCAACCCCGCCCATCGCGCGCTGGCGGAGCTGGAAGCGCAACTCGGCGACCGCTTCTTCCTTTGCACTCAGAACGTGGACGACCTGCACGAGCGCGCCGGCTCGCTTCGCCTGCTGCACATGCACGGGCAACTCGACCGCGCCCGCTGCGAGCGCGAGTGCGGCCGCCCGCCTGTGGAGGATCGCACGATTTACGCCAGCCTCGCGGAAGTGCCGCGCTGTGCCTGCGGTGGCCGCCTGCGTCCGCATATCGTCTTTTTCGGCGAGATTCCGCTGGAGATGGACCGGATTCAGGAAGAGATTGCCAAAGCCACGGTGATGGTGGTCATCGGTACATCCGGCTCGGTCTATCCGGCGGCGAATTTTGTCCACTGGGCCGGGAGGAACGGCGCGCGCACGGTCTACATCGGCCCCGAGCCGCCGCTCAACGCGCAGGCCTTCACGCACATCGTTGAAGGCAAGGCCGGCCAGGTTCTGCCAGGACTCTTCACCGTGGCCGGTTGATCCAGTCTCTTCCACGCAGCGGTCCCCTGCACTCTCGCTTTGCCAGGCGCGAGTGCAGGCGAACAAAGCCAGGCAGGTGTGGGTCGCCTATTGAGAACGCTCAGCCCTTGCGCAGCGTGAAGGCGGAGATCTCCGGCGGGCAGTTGAAGCGGAAGGGAACCCCCACCGTGCCGATGCCGCGGTTGACGTAGAGTTGCAGATTCTGCGGCCGGAACCAGCCGTGCACATATTTCCTGCCGAGGTACGGCAGCGTCAACGGTCCAACGAACGGGAAATGTACCTGCCCACCGTGCGTATGCCCGCTGAACATGAGGCTCACGGCCTGTCCAGCGGGCCGGGCCAGCAGAACATCGGCAAAGTCCGGTGAATGGCAAAGCAGGATCACGGGCTCTTCGGGAAGATGTCTTATGGAGGCGGGAATTGCCAGGTCCGGTTTGGGAACGCAGTCGGCCGGATCGATCATGCCCGCAATCCAGATTCGCTTGCCGTCGCGTTCCAGAGCGTGACAAGCATTATTCAGAACCGTGACCCCGTGCGCGGCCAATGCGGACGAGATTTGCCGAATTCCCACGATAACGTCGTGGTTGCCCATTACCGCGCAGACCTGATTGCAATCCAGGCCGGCGAGAATCTCCGCGCATTGCCACGCCGCCCCGATTGCGAAGGAATGTGGTTTGGGCCCGGTGCTGACGTAATCGCCGGTAAGAAAGACTGCGTCCGGCAGCAGGCTGTTGACCTTGCGCACCACCTGCCGCAGGTAGAACGGCTCGGTGTATTCATCCATATGGATGTCGCTGAGTTGCACAATGCGCAGGCCATCGAATGCCTCCGGCAAATTCGCCAGGACCACTTCGTGGCGGGTGACGTCGATCCAGTGGCGCTCAACCTCGCTGGAGTAGAGCGCTAGGCCGCCGGCACCGAGCAGGCCTGCCTGCAGGAAGCGACGCCGCGTCATGGACTCCTGAAGAGGAGGGGGAAGAAAGGCCATACTCCATGGTACTGTTTTTCGCGTTCTGAAAGATAGCGCGCATGTTCGCGCGCGCCATCTTTCAGAGCAACTCCGGAAGGCCGTTAAGTGAACATGAATTCCGCGGTCATTTTGCAGCTAGTACCGGGCACCAGCCGTACCCATTGCGCGCTGAACGCGTCGGGGAAGACTACGGGGCGATATTCGCTGCCGGCGAGCTTGACGGTCTCATAGCGAACCCAAGTGCCGTTGCCGAGGAAATCCACCTGAATCTCGACTTCCGTGCTCTTTTCCGCCAACAAATGAAGGACCTTGCGCGGAAAGTCTGTAAACAGGAAAGGATCGGAGGGCGTCCCTGCTGTGACGTCGTCGTTACGCCATGGCCCTCCCCATCCCTGCGGCCGTCCCCAACTCCACAGGTCGTCCGATTTTCCGAACCAGATGCCGCTTTGCGGTTGCCCGACAACCGCATTGTTGTCTTCGTTGGGCGTGGTTTCGTTGCCGGCCAGTGCAAGCAGACCGCGGAAGCTGCAATAGTCGGGAATCGTGCGCAGGTGCTGGCATACGGGCTTGACACCCCAGATGCGGTTCTCAAACGCGAAAGGCTGAAGCTCGTAAAACATGCCCTGGATATCCATCATGTAGTGCTCTGTTTCGATCTCGCGGATGCGCATCCACTCCGTCTGCCAGCCGTGCTCGAAGGCGTGCGAGGCTTTGGGCAGGCGGTAGCGCTGCCATTCGCCATTGACCAGCGCCTCCAGCAGAACGGAACGCTCATCCCATCCGGAACTGAACATTACTGAGCCGAAGTTCTGGCGAGCGGCAACATCCATGTGGGGCTTGTCGGAGATTCTGCGCCACTTCTTGCCGCCGTCCCATTCGAACAGACCGGCCTGTGTCTGGCCGTAGCCGAAGAAACCGTTGTTTGATACGACCACACGATTCTGCGCCGTAAAACCGCCTTTGAAATGGGGCTGCTCGGCGATCTTCATTTCAGCTGCCAGGTTGAAGAGCACACGCGGCTTCAGGTCGGTGACGTCCATCTCCAGGAACAGCCCTTCCATGGTTTGGAAGTAGACTCGATTCTCCGGATCTGTCAGGTGCGGCATGGTCGCAGTCAGACGATGCTCCAGCAGTCCATCGATACGCCGCCAGGTGCCTTTCGAGTCAATGATGTACGGGCCGATGATGCATTGATTGGAGTGGTGATGAATAAAGCGGTTCGCATGGACCCCATTGACGATATCCAGAAGTGTGGGTTTCAGGGACTCGTCGATGCGATAGAGTCCCAGGCCACTGCCGCTCTTTGCTCCCGCAGAGCGGCCGCCAGTGCCTGCCGAGTTGTATGTGATCGCATAAAGCCCGTCGGCCCATGGCATTAGTGCGCCAATTCCACATTCTGTGCGGGACGGATCGGTATCGGCCTTGAAGCCAACGTTGGGGATTCCGGGCAGGAAGCTCTGCGCTGCGGCACTTCCTGCCGCTGTGGCAAGGGCGGCAAGGACGGAACGGCGGGTAAGAACGGACACAGGTTTCTCCTTCAGGCTGGGACCGGGCATAGGCCCATAGATTACGGAAATGGATCAAGTTTACCGGTTTACCTATTGCTCGACAAGGGTAATCTGCGAGCGTGGGAACCGGCCGTAGAACCTCGGGGGAGAGCAAAAAAGCCTGAAATATACACGGAATGCCCGGGAAGATTCAAATCCCCGTAACAATTGCCGTAGACAATAATCTCCGGCAGTAGAACTGCAAGGGAGAAACCGTGAAAAGGACTTTGGTTGCCGTATTGGCTTTGATTTCTGCTCTGAGCGTGGCGCAGGCCCAGAAACTGACAGGGGCAGGTGCTACTTTCCCCTACCCGATTTATTCGAAGTGGTTCAGTGAGTACAGCGCAGCGCATCCGGGTGTTGAAGTCAACTATCAGTCGATCGGTTCCGGCGGCGGCATCCGTCAGGTGACCAGCGGCCTGGTGGACTTTGGCGCTTCCGACGGCCCCATGACCGACGAGCAGCTTGCAGCTTCCAAAATCAAGCTGATCCACATCCCCACGGTTCTGGGCGCTGTGGTTCCCGTTTTCAACGTTCCCGGCGTTAGCGACCTGCACTTCAGCGCCGACGTACTCGCCGACATCTACCTCGGCAAGATCGTTACCTGGGCCGATCCCCGCATCGCCAAGGACAACCCGGGCGTCAAGCTGCCTGACCAGAAGGTCATCGTGGTTCATCGTTCGGATGGTTCGGGTACCAGCTACATCTTCACCGACTACCTGAGCAAGGTCAGCAAGGAATGGGCAGGCGGCCCCGGCAAGGGCACCTCTCCCAGCTGGCCGGTGGGCGTTGGCGGCAAGGGCAACGAGGGTGTTGCCGGCCTGGTTCGCCAGCTTCCCGGTGCCATCGGCTACGTGGAACTGATCTATGCTCTGCAGAACCACATCAGCTACGGCTCCATCAAGAACCCCGCGGGCAACTGGGTGAAGGCTTCTATCAAGGGCGTTACGGCTGCCGCCGCCAGCATCAAGCAGATGCCGGCCGACTACCGTGTCTCCATCACCAACGCTCCGGGCGCCGAGTCCTATCCGATTTCCAGCTTCACCTGGATGCTGATCCCGACGCACGCTGCCGATGCCGCCAAGGGCAAGGTTCTCAAGGACATGCTCAGCTGGATCGTCAAGTCCGGCGAAAACGAAGTTGAGTCCCTCTCCTATGCTCCGCTGCCGCCGAGCGTTCAGGAGAAGGTCCTCAAGACCATCTACTCGCTCCAGTAGTCTGTTGAAAGCAATTGAAGACAAAAGACCCCGGCCGATGGCCGGGGTCTTTTGTCTTGCTGCAATTTTCAGCGCAGTCTTGCGCGGTGTCTGGGACCCGGGGCTGCATCGGCGCGAACTGGATTGCTTGTAAGATGTCCTCTTGTGGTGAGCCTGAGATTTGTTGAGAACAACCCCTGATCGTACGGCTCCGCTCAAGCAAAACCTGAGTGGCTGTACCCAGTAGCAAAGCTCTCAAGTGGCTTTTTCCTCAAGAAAAAAGCCACCTTCCAGGCCCTCGGCATGAGCACGTTGACTCTGGTATTTCTCTAGCCAGGGGAAGCGCGGATTGCTGCTCTCGGGATGACGCCTCAGTCATTGGATGAATTTAAGATTCAGGACACTCGGTCCCTGACCGGAGGAACTCCGTACTTTCGTAGCGATACTCTCTAGAGCTTTTCTGTGCGTAAACTGCCAGTTAAAGAGAATTCCGTAAACAACTGATTCTAGATGATGGGGCGGCTAGTGGGGATCGAACCCACGACATCCTGAGCCACAGTCAGGCGTTCTGCCGCTGAACTATAGCCGCCGTGTACCTCATTGATTGTAGCATCGATCTGCCCTCGTTCCCACTCCCCCCCCCTCACAGGGGACCAAGGCAAACGCACCATCCAAATGAAAGGTCAAGAGATGAGGTATTGAAAGGGCACGGATTTATCCGTGCCGTTCAATGCCCATTCGAGTGCTGGCCTTTAAGCCCTGAGGAATGTTTTTCTGTCGCAAACCTTCCCTCGGGGGCTGAAGCCCGGCATATTCCCTACATTTGTGGCAAGGATAAATCCGTGCCCTTTCAAAACTACCGATGATGCGTTTGCCCTGACAGGGGGACTCGGGGTCCGACCCATTTGTGCTTTTTGGGAACAATGAACCACGGCAGCGCAGCCTATAAGAATCTGTTTAGAAACTTACAGATTGAAGGGTACGGGCTTCAGCCCGTACGTTCGACCATATAAAATTTGCCGGGCTTTAGCCCCTGAGGCAATGCAAACGCCCCGAAAAACTGCCTCGGGGGCTAAAGCCCTGTTCTATTTGAACTTTTGATGTACGGGCTAAAGCCCGTACCCTTCGACGAAAGCTGAATTTTTAGACAACCTCTAAGAAACTCCGCTCCTGCGCGGTTGCGCAGGAGCGGAGCGTGCAGGCATTTTGCGCGGCGCGGCGGTGACGAATACGCTGAAACGCGCTCTAGTCGCTCTTACCGGATTTGCCCTCGACGCCCGCAGGCAAATCGAGAGCCACCATGGCAAAGCGCGTCTTGCCGTCCTTGGGATCTTCAAAGCCAACAATGTGCTGATGGCGCTTGGAGCCGGCCTTCAACTCCAGTTCTCCATTGTCGGCCAAGCCGTTTTTCTTGCCGTTCAAGTCGATCTTGGTGCCGCCATCGTCCGAGCAGGTCAGCCCTTCCGAGGTGATGGCGGGCGCGCCCACCGGCTGGTGATTGCGGCAGGTCAGCACCTCTCCGTAGCGGGCCAGCGCCTTCTTGTAGAAGGCCGCCACCTGGTCCTTCGAGTCCGGGGTGGCATAGCTGACCGCGCGCACCCGCAGTTGCCACTCGCCAAAGCCCAGATGCACATCGGCGGACTTGTGTTCGTCGTCGGCCTTGATCGGCTCCGCGCCCGGGTAGACGGGCAAGCCCAGATCGGCGGCGGTGGTCTTGTCGGTGTTCACATGCACGCCGCCAAACGGCGTGTCCACCTGGACATTCTTCTCTTCGCCGTTGGTGTCCTTATCGACATGCACACGGCAGCCGGCCAGGCCGGCAGCCACCAGAGCCGCGGCCAGCACTCCGGCCCCTGTTGCAATCCTGCTCCGCATCATGGCATTCATCCTCATGCCCCTTTACTACGGCAGCCGTCCCCGCGCGGTTCCGCGAAATCGCGCGGGGCGGTTGGGTTGGCCCTGCTGCGCTCAGTGCGACGAGTGTCCGTCTTCTTTTGTGCGGGTTGAAATCAGTATCCCCACCGCGAAAATGACCACGATGACGGGAACCACAAAGAACGGGGAAGAAAAGTTCATTGTGCAGGCTCCTTGACTGCTTCCAGAGTAGCAAAAGGTGGGTGGGCAAGGCGTAGCGTTCTTTGCCGGTGAAGTGGCGCCAAGGGCGCGCGTGTTCTGCTGCGGAAGCGGCGAAGGCCGTCGTACCTGTGCCGGTACGAATCGTAACGCTATCCCATCCTTGCGCGACGAAGCGCAAGGATGGGGCATCCACTTCACTGCTCTCTGTCCACTGACAACTGTCCACTGTCATCAGCCCTACTCCTTCGGTCCTCCCGATGGGTAATCCACCCGCACGGTGAGAATTTCGTACGGATGGATCGGCGTCTTGACGACATCGCCGGTGACGGCCAGGGCGCTGCCTTCCGGCGTCTCCGACATATTCGTCACCGTAGCGCTCGTAGCTCCCGCCGGCACGTGGAACGCGACGGTCCCGGTCTTCCCTGCCCACTCGTAGACGCGGAAGATCAGGCCCTTGGCGTCTTCGGCCTTCTTCACAGCGGTCAGCACCACGTTCTCCGGCTCGACGGAGACGAACGAGTGCGCCGCCGGCAGAGCGCCGCCGTGCACCGTTGCTGCCTGCGCCGTGAGCGGGTAGTCATATTCCCAGCCCTTGCGCACCGTGCCCGCTTCCTTCCACGTGCCCGCGTGCGGATAGATGGCGTAGTGGAAGTTGTGGTGGCCCTGGTCGGCCTCGGGGTCGGGCCACGTGGGACCGCGCAGCAGCGAGAGGCGCAGCAGGTTGCCCACCGCGTCGTAGCCGTACTTGGTCTGGTTGAGGATGCTCAGGCCGTGCCGGCCGTCGCCCAGGTCGGCCCAGCGCATGGCCGGAACCTCAAACTGCGCCTGCTCCCACGTATTGTTGCGCGTGGTGGGCCGGTCGATGGCTCCGTAGGGAATCTCGTAGGTGGCCATGCCGCTGGTGGCCGCCAGTGCGAACGAGGCCTTCAGCAGAATGTGCCGCTCGTGCCAGTCGAAGGAGTTGTCCACGTCCACCATGCCGGAGGCGGGCGGAATGGTGATGGTCTGCACGAACTTCGATTTCTGCCAGGTACGCGTAACGCGGATGCCCGGATGCGCGCTCTTTGCGCCCACCAGTTCCACCGCGTCGGCCTTGGTGAGCACGGTGGGCGCAACGTCCAGCGTGCCTGGGTCCACGTTCCACGCGTCGTACTGCTTCGGCAGGTCCTTGAAGGCCTGGAGTTCGTTGCCGCAAGCGCCCTTGGCCAGCGACTCGAAACCGTCCTTCTCAAGGCTCGTGATGCAGCCGGTCTTCTTGTCGACGACCACGCGCAAACGGCCTTCGCTCAGAGCGATCGAGTCAGCGGTCTCCGCCGCAGCCGAGCCCGTCGCAACCCCGCTCTTCACAGGCACCACGCGGATGACCTTGTAGCCCAGCGCCGGAACGCCGGCCACATGCACGGTCAGGTGGGCCACGCCGGTCTTCGCGTCCACCACGCTCGCCAGCGGAACCTCCGGCTTGCTCTTGGCGGCAGGATCGACCACCAGGAAGCTGGCCGCACCCGCATCCGCGGCCTGCACGTCCACCTGCACATCGCCCGAGCGCTCCCAGCCCAGCGGGTTGGAAACCACCACCGGGATGCCCTCGCCGCGCGTATCGATCTGCTCCGCGATGGTGGCCAATGCGCCGGCCTTGATCTCATTGGTGGACCAGCGGACCACGTCGTAGTCCTTCTGCGCATCGGCATAGATCACGCCGATGCCCGAGCCCGCCGCCAGATCGTGGAACTGGTTGAAGAGCACCTTCTTCCAGTCTTCGGTGATTTCGTCGCCCGGATAGCTCTTGCCGTAGAGCCACGCCAGCGAAGAAAACTTCTCGGCGTTCAGCACCTGCTCTTCGCTCTCGCGCATGTTGCGCTTGTGGTTGGCCTGCGTGGTCATTACGCCACGGTGATACTCAAAGTAAAGCTCGGCCTTCCACGTGGGCACGGTGATCTTGCCGTTCTCGGCCTGCGGGGGCGTATAGCCCTTGGCGATGGAACGGTAGTTCCACTCCGGACTCTGGGGCGCAATCTGCTTCTCGACCGCATCGAAGAAGGCCTGCGCGCCGCCGAACTTGTAATTGGGCGTAATCTTGCTGGCGCCGTCGCCCTTCTCCGTTGACCAGTGGAAGCCCTCGTCGAGAATGGCGCGCGTCGGGCCGCCGCCGTGGTCGCCCACGCCGTACAGGTCCAGCATCTCCAGGATGCCCGGCGCAAACTGCCGCGCCTGCTTCATGTCGCTCGCCAGCCGCACCGGGTTCAGGCTCGTGTTCACGTAGTCGTGCGGGAAGTAGGTAAGCACCTTCGAGCCGTCCGGCGACTCCCACCAGAAGAGCTTGAAGGGAAACTGGTTGGTGTCGTTCCAACTCATCTTCTGCGTCACAAAGTAGTCGAGTCCGCTCTTCTTCAAGATCTGCGGCAACTGCCACGTGTAGCCGAAGGAGTCGGGATTCCAGCCGATGCGCGCCGTAACCCCGTAGTTCTTCTTGAACCAGCGATTGCCCACCAGCAGTTGGCGCACCAGGCTTTCGCCGTCGGGCATGTTCAGGTCAGGCTCAACCCACATGCCGCCGACGATCTCCCAACGGCCTTCCTTCACGCGCTGGCCGATCTCGGCATTCATCTCCGGGTACTTCTGCTGGAGCCACTCGTTGTAGGCCGCCGCCGACTGCGAATAGGTGTAGCCCGGATACTCGTACATCAACTGCAGCGCGGTGCCGAAGGTGCGCTTCACCACGTCCACCGTCTCGGTCCACGGCCACAGCCATGCCGCGTCGATGTGCCCGTTGCCGTCCAGATGATAGGTGGCCTGCTGCAACAGCGGCTTCAAGGCCTCCAGTTGCGTGCGCGCCGTCTTCAGGCTGGCGTCGAACTTCGCCTGATCGTTGGCGTCGAGGGCCTTCACATCCACGGCCGCGATGGCCGCTTGCAGCGTCGCCATCTTTGCCGCATCGCCCGGAGCCTGCGACGGAACCATCACCGCCGCCGACAAAAACTCCTGCCACAGGTCCACAGGGTTCGGCCGTGTCTCGGGAATATCGATGCGCAGCGTTGCGCCGCCGATCCCCTTGGTGTCCACCGTGTGCAGCAGCTTCACGGCCACCACCACCTTGTCGCCCGGCTTGGCCCGATCGAACAGAACCACCGGCTCCAGGTCTTCGCCCAGCGCCACGCGGCGGCCGTTGAAGTAAATGATCTCCGGCATGGGCCCGTTGCCATTGGCGTGGAACTGGAACCAGATGCGCGCGCCCGTCAGATCGTAGCCCTTCAGTGTCTGCGGCACCGTATAGGTCTGCCGGAACCAGACCGCTTCATTCGGAGCGTTGAAACCGCCACCGATTGTCTGCCAGCCGCTATCGTCCAAGTCCGTAGCTTCGCCGTGGGCCATGTCGCCCTCATGCATCTTCCACGCGCCGTCCTGCAACTCGCGCAGCGCGCCCAGCCGGTCCAGCACCGCCTGCGCATCCACCGGCAGGGTGGCCGTCGCTTTGGCGTACTCGCTCCCCCGCTGACCATGCGCCAGGGCCGAAAATGATAACGATCCCGCCAACGGCAGCAAAACTACGCCGACGATCAATTTCAAGGCAACCTTCATCGGAAAGAATCCTCCGCAAGCATCTTAGGGTATTTGCCCTGTTTCTGGCTGCCCATTGCTCCGTGTAACCGCCATTCATCAACTCAACTCGCTCGGTCCGCGGAGGACAAATCTTCATCTGCATTCCTCAATCGCACTCCAACAATCCCGCAAAGCGGTATTCGCTATTTCTTGATCGATTATTCGTTTTCATTCAGTCGCGTTTGCCAGATTCATAATTCTTTTGTTTTCAATCTCAACTGAACTAAACTCAACACATCGCAGAAAACGATAAATTTTAACCGATTGAAGAACAGCGCAGTGAGGCTCGTCACATCGCATTGTTCATCGCGATGATGAACATGGTTTGCCATGACCGCTGCGACCCTTATTTTGATCGCTCCCTGCTCGCTTCTTTTAGGCGCGGTATTGCAGATTGTAGTCGCGCAACTCTGCTCCGCCCGGGCGAAAGGAATCCTCGCCTTCCTGTGCTGCGTTCCGGCGATGATCGCCGTTGCCGCACTGGTCCCCTGCATACAGGGCGGCCAGGCCATCGACCTTCATCTCTTTTCGTGGGACGGCCCTCTGGCCATGGTCCTGCACGTGGACGCCCTCAGCATCCTGTTCGCGTTCATGGGAACGGGCATCGGTGGAATGGTGCTGCTCTACTCGGTGGGCTACATGGCGCACGACAAGGCCGCCACCCGCTTCTTCGCCACCATGCTGATCTTCATCGGCGGCTTCGTTGGGCTGGTTTTCAGCGCCAACCTCTTCATCTTTTATCTGTGCTGGGAATTGGTTGGGCTGTGCTCGTTCTCACTGGTCGGCTTCTGGTACACCAATCCGGAAGCTGTCCACGGCGCGCGCAAGGTGCTGCTGATGACGCACATCGCCGGCTACGGCCTGCTGGCGGCCATCCTGGTGCTCTACTTCCGCTCCGGAACCGCCATCATGACCGATCCCGCTGTAGCGCACAGCATGTCCACCGGCATATTCCTGCTGATGCTGGTGGCGCTGGTGGCCAAGAGCGTGCAGTTCCCCATCCATACATGGATTCCGGAAGCCATGGCCGCGCCTACGCCGGTCAGCGCGCTGCTGCACGCCGCCTGCTACGTAAAGGCGGGCGTCTATCTGGCGGCGCGGCTGCACAGCTTCGGCGCATGGCCCTTTGCATGGTCGGCATCGCTCATCTGGGTGGGCACGGTCACCATGGCTGTGGGCGTCATGTACGCCATGGTGCAGACGGACCTGAAGCGCATGTTGGCCTTCTCCACCGTCAGCCAGATCGGCTACATGATGTTGGGGATCGGCATCGGCACGCCGCTGGCTATCACCGCCGGCCTGCTGCACTGCCTCAATCACGGCTTCTTCAAGGGCGGACTGTTCCTGACCGCGGGCTCCGTGCAGCACGCCTGCGGCACGCGCGACATGAACAAGCTGGGCGGACTGGCGCAGAAGATGCCCAAGACCACGCTCTCCTGGATGATTGGCGTGGGCAGCATGATGGGCATTCCGCTGATGAGCGGCTTCGCCAGCAAGTGGATGCTGTACGCGGCAGCGCTGCAGGCCGGGTGGGCAGTGCCCGCCATGGTAGCCTGGGCCGTCTCGCTCGGCACCGTCTTCCTGGGCGCAAAGGCCACCAGCGCCGTCTTCCTGGGCCCGCTGACCGACGCCACCAAGGATGCGCATGAGGCTGCGCCGACAATGGTTTGGGGCATGGGCTTCCTGGCTGCCGGCAGCATCGTTCTGGGCGTGGCGCCGCAGTTGGCCGTCAACGTCTTCCTGAACCCGGTTCTAAGCGCGTTGGGCATGGGCGCGGGCGTCCATGTCACGTGGCTGGGCCTCTCCTCCGACGCGGGCAGCTTCTCCACCGCGGGCGGCCTGGTTCTGGCCGTTGTCTCGCTGGTCTTGGGCGGCGCCATCTACGCCATCGCCTACGCCTCGCGCGGCGGATCGGCCACGCTGGCCGGCGCTGGAGCAGGCGGCGGCATCTTTACCGGCGGCGAACCGCTAGCCGACCAGACCCGCCTGACCGCGGGCGACTTCTCTGACATCTTCCTGCACAACTGGAAGTCTTTCTTCCACTGGACCAACGTTGACGCTGTCTACCTGGGCGTCTGGAGCGGCCTCAAGGCTGTCTCCCGCGCCATCGGCGTAGTGGTCGGCTGGATGGAGCGGTATGCAGCCGTTCTCGTTGCCGCTCTCGCCGCGGCCATCTTTGCACTGGTCCGCTGGGTGCTGCCCGGCGTGCAACCGGGCGGAAGCGGCGTTCCTCTCATGCCGGAGCCCCACGCACCCATCCTGCTCATCGCCGCCATCGCCGTGGCCGCCGTGGCTTTGTTCTTCGCTGCGTTGGTCAGCAGCGCAAAGAGCAAAGTTCCGCTGTGGCCCTGCATGTTGATTGTCGGCGGACTGGCGGTAGGCGGGCTGCTCGTGGACAATTCCTGGCTGCGCCTCGGCCTGCTTGAATCGGCCGCGCTGTTGACCGTTGTCCGTGTGTGGATTACCGCGCGCTCAAAGGCAGCCAAGATCACGTATGCCACCGTCGTTGCCGTCTCCGTGCTCTGCGCGTTCGGCAGCGAGCTTCTTTATACCGCGCAAGATCAGTCCTGGGCGCGCGCGCTGCTGCTCACCGGCATCGTCGTCAAGCTGGCTGCCGTTCCGCTCTTCTTCTGGCTGCTCTCGCTGGCCGACGAGTTGCCCGCGCTGGTCCTCGCCCTCATCATCGCCGTGGTGGACATGGCAGCGTTCGCCGAGTTCGCCATTGCCCTGCAACTTACCCCCAGCGCCTTCACGCCGCAACCGCTGTGGATGTGGACCGCGGCGCTGACCTCGCTGATCGCTGCCCTGCTGATGCTCACCCAGCGCAGCCTCAAGCGGCTGCTGGTGCTGTCAACGGTTGAGGACGTGGGCTTCCTGCTGCTTGGGCTCGGTTCGGCTACGCTCATCGGAATGCAGGGCGCCATCTTTGCCGCTGCCACCCACGCACTGGCCAAGGCGCTGCTCTTCATCTGCCTCGCGGCGCCTGAAGCCGACGGCGCGCTCGACGGCAACCCCAAAGGACTGGCCTCCCGCTATCCCGTCAGCGCCTTCGGATTCCTCTTCGGCATGTTGGCCATGCTGGGCGTTCCGCCGCTGATGGGCTTCATGGGCCGCTGGCGTCTCTACTTCACCGCGCACCAGATCGGCCTTTGCCCGATGGCCATCTTCGTCGTGTCGTCGATTCTGGCGCTCATTGCTTACGTCCTGGCTCTCACGCACAACTGGTGGGGTCCGCCGCCGGAGGACGCCGCACCCAGCCGCGAGCCCTTCGCCGTTAAAACAATCATTGTCCTGCTGGTCGCCGTACTGCTGATTGCAGGCATTTGGCCGCAGGCCGTCGAGCTGCTGATGGGGGTAAGATCGTGAAACTCTGGAATAAATTGATGTGCTATTGCCGCCGCCGCAGCCCGTGGCTCTTCCATATGAACTCGGGCAGTTGCAACGGCTGCGATATTGAATTGATCGCGGCCCTCTCGCCGCGCTACGACGCCGAGCAACTGGGCGTCCGCCTGGAAGCCAGCCCCCGCCACGCCGACATTCTCTGCGTAACCGGCCCCGTAACCGCCAAGGCCGTTGGCGCAGTCAATACCGTCTATGGCCAGATTCCCGGACCGAAGGCGGTCATCGCCATCGGCTCCTGCCCGGCCACCACCAACGTCTTCATTGACAGCCGCACCCTCGACGGCCCGCTGGCCAAGCACATCCCCGTCGATGTCTTCGTTCCCGGCTGCCCGCCGCGGCCCGACGCCATCCTGCAGGGCGTCGTGAAAGCCGCCTCCATCCTGGCCGAACGCAACAACGGAAGCCAGCCCGCCGCTCTGCCTGTCGTCATCGGCGAAGCCTGCGGCGAGCCCTGCTTCCGGGCAAGCGAGGCGCAGAAATGAACGTTGACTCCACCCTCATCACAGCGCTGGCCCGGCTGCTCATCTTCCCGGGTCTGCTCTTCGCCGTGCCTGCTGCCTGGTTCTTCCTCTGGGTTGAGCGCAAGGCTGTGGCGCTCATGCAGGGCCGCATCGGGCCGCCCTTCATGCAGCCCTTTTACGACTTCGTCAAGCTGATCGGCAAGACCGCGCCGGATCGGCCCGGCGTTGGCGGCATGTTGATGCGCATCTGGCCGCTGCTGGCCATGGCGTCGGCAGCCGGCGCTGTCGGCCTGTTGCCCGTGCTGCCCACTTCAGGCGGTTTTGAAGGCGATCTGATCCTGCTGCTGGCCCTGCTGGAAGTTCCGTCGATGTGCATCATCGCCGCCGGCTTCAGCTCGCGCTCTATCTTTGCCGAGATCGGTTCGGCCCGCGAAGCCATCCTCTCCGTCAGCTACAACGTCGTCTTCCTGCTGGCCATTGTTTCCATCGCCGCTTCGCAGCACACCTTCCGCCTGGAAACGCTGGCCACACTGCCCCATACGCCGCTGCGCTGGATCGGCATTGTGGCTCTGCTCATCTGCCTGCCCGCCAAGCTGCATCTGAATCCCTTCTCGCTGCCCAATGCCGAGCAGGAGATCTATTCCGGCCCCATGACCGAATACGTCGGCCCCGAGCTGGCCATGTGGGAGCTTTCGCACGGTCTGGAATGGATCGCCTCCACGGGCTTGATTGCGGCTCTCATCATCCCGCACATGGCCATCTGGTGGCTCGCCGCGCTCACCTTTGTCGCCATCTGCTTCGGCATCGTGCTGCTGCTTTCCGTCGTTGCCTCGGCCACGGCGCGCATGGCCATCGACTCTTCCGTGCGCTTCTACTGGCAATGCACGCTCATCTTCGCCGGGCTGGCCGCTGTCATCGCCGTCGCCACCCCGATCCTCGTGAGGCTTAAACAATGAACATTCTCACCATGCTGTGGAAGAACCTATGGGGCGGCAACCGTACCTTGCAGTACCCTGCCCGCCCCTCCATCTACCAGCGTTTTCGCGGACTGGTGCGCTTTGACGCCGACAAGTGCATCGGTTGCGGCATCTGCAAGAACCGCTGCACCTCCCGCGCCATCGACTTCAAGGGCGGCAAGACCGAGTTCACCTGGAGCTACGATCCCGGCCAGTGCACCTTTTGCGGACGCTGCGTGGAAGGCTGCAAAGACGGCGCGCTCCGGCAGGAAGAAGACACACCGCCCATCTACACCACGGCTGGCGAACTGAAGGAAAGCTACACGCTCACCCGCAAGCCGCCCGCGGCCCGTGCCGCAGCCAAGCCCGCCGCTGAAGCCGCGGCACCCGCACCTGCCGCGCCTGTACCCGCGTCGGAAACAGCGTCCGAACCCGCCTCCGGAGGCGCACAATGAGCAATCCGATCGACCTCGCATCCATTCAACAAAAGCTCGGCGTCGAAACCGCCTTTGAGCCGCGCAACGGAGCCCAGTGGCTCAACGTCGCCGGCGTCGGCGTCCGCACGCTGGCCGAGACCATGAACGCCATCGGCGCGCGCTTCGTCACCATCACCGCCTATCAGTTGCCCAAGGACGAAGGCTTCCGGCTCGAATACCACTGGGACACGGAAGGCACGCTGCTCGGCTTCACCTTCGACCTGATCGACAAGAAGATCGACTCCATCTTCGACCTCTGCCCGGCCGTCGACTGGATCGAGCGCGAAATCCACGAGGGCTACGCCATCGAGTTTGTTGGCCGCCCGTACATACCGCTGCTGCTGCGCGAGGGCGTCACGCCCGGCGTCAATCTGCGCGAAATGCCCGTAGCGCCCTCTGCGGAGCCCATTACGGAGGTTGCCAAGTGAGCTACAAAATCCCCATGGGCCCCTATCATCCGGGCCTCGAAGAACCTTACAAGCTCGACATGATCTGCGAAGGCGAAACCGTCAAGGACGCCGAGTTGTATATCGGCTTCAACTTCCGCAACATCGAGCACCTGGCCGAGACCCGCAACTTCATCCAGGTAAACGCCCTCATGGAGCGCGTCTGCGGCATCTGCTCGTTCATCCACACGCTCACGCTCTGCCAGGCCATGGAGCCGCTGGCGGGCGTGGAAGCGCCGCCGCGCGCCAAGTACATCCGCGTCATCATGGCCGAGCTCGAGCGCCTGCACTCGCACGTGCTCTGGGCCGGCATCGCCGCCAAGCTCATGGGTTTCAAGACCATGTTCATGACCTGCTTTGAACTGCGCGAGCAGGTGATGGACATCCTGTCGGCCATCAGCGGCAACCGCGTCAACTACTCCATGAACCGCGTCGGCGGAGTGAATCGCGACATCGAAGATCCCGCGGCCATCCTCAAGATGGTGGAGGCGCTGGAGAAGGCGATGGTGAAGACCGTCATCCCCATCTTCACCGGCAGTTCCACGGCCCTGTCGCGCTGCACCGGCGTTGGCGTGCTCACGCATGAGCGGGCCATCAGCTCCGCCGTCGTCGGCCCCATCGCGCGCGCATCCGGCATCCCGCAGGACCTGCGCAAGGCCGCTCCCTACGCCGCCTACGCCGAACTCGACTTCGACGTTCCCGTGCAGCCCGCCGGCGACGTGAAGGCGCGCCTGCTGGTCCGCGCCCTTGAGATCATGGAGAGCTGCAAGCTCCTCCGCCAGGCTCTTCAAAAGCTGCCGCCGGGCGAGATCGACACCGGCGACGACCGCAAGATTCGCTTCACAACGGGAACTTCTACGAGTCGCGTGGAAGCGCCGCGCGGCGAAGTCATCTACTCGGTCACCTTCAAGGAGGGCCAGCGCAATCCGGCCCGCGTCCACGTCCGCACGCCCACCTTCGCCAACATGCCGGCAGTCCGGTGGATGGTGCAAGGCGCGCGTCTGGCAGACACGCCGCTGATCCAGGCCTCCATCGACCCCTGCTACTCCTGCACCGACCGCTAGAGCATTTCTCCCTTTGGGATAGCGTTCGGGTGCGGGCGACCATGTGCGGTGCGATTTTGTTTTCGCGCCTATAGCGTTTTCGATTCTGCTCTTTACTGAAAGCACATCGCGAAGTGGCTCTTTCCCCAGGAAAGAGCCACTCTTGCCGCACTTCCAATGTGCGTAGATGAATCGAAAACGCTCAAACACGGGATCGCACGAATTCCGACCGGGACAGATTCATCTTTTGAGCGCCTCCTGCACAGATACGGCTTCTTGCAGTGGAGCGGTTCCAGCGATGCGGCAACGCCTCCCGCCCGTGCGGTGGAAAGAAGACTACGTCGCAAGGAGCGCGCTCCGTCATCTGTCCTGCTCATCGGGAAAGATGGTTGGTGCGCCTGTTTCCCCGGCTTGCTACACTGTGGCCATGATGGATGAGCAGGATTTTCGCCGTTCCGTGGAAGCCGCCCTGGAAGCCCTGAAGCAGCACCTGTTTGCCCAGGAGGATAAGAGCGGGGAGTTCGAGGTCGAGGAGCAGGCCGGCGTCCTCAATGTCTTCTTTGAAGATCCGGCGGGCAAGTTCGTCATTACCCCCAACGCGCCGGTGCGCCAGATTTGGATCTCGGCGCTGGCCACCAGCTTCAAGCTGGATTGGGATGCCGCTGCGCAGGCTTTCGTGCTGCCGCGCACGGGCGAGCAACTGGCGCCGCTCGTGGACCGGCTGATCGCAGAGCATCTGGCCAGTTAAAGCGTTCGCTTGAACAGCGGCGTGGCGATCAGAAGCGTGCCGATGCCGAAGACAAACAGAAATGCCAGATCGAACTGGATCGCCACAAACCCGCCGTCCTTCAGAATGATCGCTTTCAACCCATGAATGGCGTACGTGAACGGATCGATCACCGAGATCGCCTGCAGCCAGATGGGGAACGCGGTGATCGGATACATGGCGCCCGACGGATAAAACAGCAGCAGGTTGAGCACGCCGAACATGGCGCGCGGCACCAGCGGATCGTCCACGCGCACCATCAGCAGGAACATCATGCCGTTGAAGGCGATCGAGGTCACCAGCAACAGGCAGACGATCTCAACCATCTGCGCCGGGTGGAAGATGATGCCGAGGCCGGCCATCAGCGATCCGACCACGGTCAGCACAATGCCGCTCAGCACGGCCTTGATGGCGCCTGCGGTGTTGAGCCCCATCACCAGTTCCAGCCGCGTGATAGGCGTAACCAGGTAGCCCTCGTGTACGCCGCGCGCCTTGTCGTCGATGTAGAGCATGCCGCCGCCGATCATCACCGAGATATACATGGCCAGCGCGATGCAGGCCGGCAGCAGGAACTTCATGTAGCCCACGTAGGGATACAACTCGACGATGTGCAGAGCCAACGCGGTGGTCAGCCGCGGCTGGATGGAGTTGGCGCTCAACGCGGCGATCAGCGACTGCATCTCTGCTTCGACGCTGCTGGAGGTGAACTGGTCGGTGTTGTCCACCACCAGACCCACGCGCGGCGCGTCCTTGGCGTACACGCGGCGCGAATACTGCCTGGGGATCACGACCGCCGCATCCACCTTGCCCGTGCGCACGTCCTCGCGCGCCTGCATCTCGTCGGTGTAGTCGAGGGTCTTGAAGGTCTTGATGTTGGCGGCGACTGAGTCAAAGCCCTCGCGCAGCTTGACGGCCTCCGGGCCGTGATCGTAATCCACGACGGCTACGCGCGCGCCCACAATCTTGCCGCCGAAGGCGTTGCCCATGATGATCAGTTGCAGAACAGGCATCATCAACGACATGATCATCAGCGTGGGCGAGCGGAAGAACTTGCGCATCTCGCGCTCGACAATTGCAAGCATTCGGTTCATCGCTGATCTCCCGGCCGCGGCGGCATGGTAAAGGCCGCGGGCTTGACTTGTTCGTCGCGCAACTGGCGACCGGTGTAGTGAACGAACACATCGTCCAGCGTGGTGTTCTGCACGCTCAGCGAGGTGAGCGTTTCGCCCAGTGAAGCGGCCAGTTCCACCAGTTGCATGGTCGTGCGCGAGCCCGAGCTGGTCATCACGCGATAGAAGCCCGCGCTCTCTGCCTGCACGCTCTTTACGCCGTCCAGATTCTCCAGCCGCGCCTGCCAATCGGTGGTTTCTCGGCCAAAGTGCACCTCGACCACGTTCTCGCCGGGTACGCTGTGCTTGAGTTCCAGCGGAGTGCCCAGCGCCACCAGGTTGCCGTGATCCACAATGGCGATCCGGTCGCAGAGTTTGTCGGCCTCTTCCATGTAGTGCGTGGTCAGCAGGATCGTCAACCCGCGCTCGCGGCGCAGCATATCCAGCAGTTCCCACACGGCGATGCGCGACACCGGATCGAGACCCGTCGTCGGCTCATCGAGAAAGAAGATGTGCGGATTGTGCACCAAGCCGCGCGCAATCTCAAGCCGGCGTCTCATGCCGCCGGAGAGCGTCTTGGTCTGCGCGTCGCGCCACTTCATCAGGTCCACGGCTTCAAGGACTTCAAGGATGTTCTTTTCGCGCTGTGCGCGCGGCACGCTGTAGAGCTTGGCGTAGATGCTCAGGTTCTCGCCCACGGTCAGATCCGCATCGCTGGTGAGCGCCTGCGGAATCACACCGATGGCCCGCCGCACAGCGTCGGGGTCGGCGGCCACATTGTGCCCGGCCACCGAAACGCTTCCGGCAGTGATGGGGATCAGCGTGGTCATCATGCGGATCAGCGTGCTCTTGCCCGCGCCGTTAGGGCCGAGCAGACCGAAGATTTCGCCTTCCGCAACATCGAAGCTGACGCCTTTCACCGCCTCAAAGCTGCCGTAGCGCTTGACGACGTTCTTTACTTCAATTGCGGGCCGGCTGCCCGCGCCGGTTGTCGCGAGCGTGCTCATTGTTTCACCAGTTTGGACTTCGGAATGTAGACCTCGGCGGTCATCCCGGGCACGTACTTTTCGCCGGGGTTGTCGATTAGCAGTTTCAACTGAATGGTCTTGATGTCGCGCTTGCGGCTGCTCACGTCGCGCTGCGTGGCAAAGTCGGCCTCCGTGGCCTTGTTGATGACCTTGCCCCATACTGTGCCGCCGGAGGGCATCACGATGCGCAGGCTGTCGCCCATCTGCACGGCGTCGGCCTGCGTCTCCGGCAAAGGCGCATAGACCCACGTTTGGGTCAGGTCCATGATGGTCACAATCGGCGTACCGGCGGAGACCACCTCGCCCTGTCGTGTGGCCCACACGTTGATGCGTCCGCCGATGGGCGCCAGCACCTGCGCATAGCCTTGCTCCACACGCGCCTGATCGGCAAGGGCCCGCGCGTTCACCACTGCGTCGCGCGTGGAGGCGACGTTCTTGGCGTTGGCAACGGCCAGCAGTTCGTGGGCCCTCGCCTCGCGCAGATTGGCCTGTGCGGCGGCCAGCGAGTGGCTGGCTGAGGCCACGGCGGCCTCTGAGGCTTGCAGGCTCGTCGCTGCCTCGTCGCGGGCCTGCGCGCTCATAATGCCCTGCTGGGCCAGCGCCACGGTGCGCGATGTGTCGGCCTTCTGGTGTTCCAGTTGCGCCCGGGCCTGGGCCAGCGAGGCTTCCGCCACGCGCACTTGCGCCTCGGCGCTCTGGGTGGCGCTGGAGACTTCTCCGCGCGTCTGCCGCTCGGTGTCCACAGCCTCGCCCAGCTTGCCCTGCTGGCTCTTGGCGGTGGCCTCGGCGGCGCGGACGGCGGCGCTCAGGTCGTCGCTCTCGATGGTCGCGATCAGTTGCCCGGCCTGCACCTGCTGGCCTTCGGTCACGGTCAACGTCTTCAGCCGTCCGGCGATGCGCGAGCTAACCTGTACCTCGTTGGCATCGACCGTGCCGATGATCTGCAAGTCGCTCGTAGGATGAACCGTGACCAGATACCAGATCAGCGAACCGATGGTCAGCAGCCCTAGAATGACAAAAACTCGATTGCGTGCGCTCACGTCGACTTCACCTCAAAACTGTTTTCATCTGCCAATGTTTGAAATTGCCGCTGGGCGGCATGGGCGTGGCCGCAATCACGCGCGCGGCCACCTCGGCTCCGTGCGCCCGGTCGCGGAAGATGGTTTGCCCCAGGTATTCGACCGCTGCCTTGCGCCGGAGTTCCAGTTCCTGGATCGAGAACAGCTCCCGGCCTGTCAGCAGGCTGACGACCGGCGAAGAAAGAAAGTAAAAAATGTTCGCCCCGAGGGCGGCGTTAATGAGCTGCCAGGGGTCGGCCTCTATCAACTCTTCCGTCTTCTGGCCTTCGACAATCAGTTGGCCCACCCGCTCCGTCATCGGCCGGAAGACCTTGTCTACGATTGCTGAAAGCGCATTTTCCTCACCGCGATGCAGCCGGATCATCTCCTGATGCATCAGGCCCTGAAAAGTATGCTGCGAATGGATGCGGTCAAAGTGGTTGAGAATGAACTGCACCAGCCGTTCTCCGGCCGAGCACTCCAGATTGAGGGCCGCCAGACCGCTGCTGACGACCGACCGGGCCACAAACTCAATGGCCGCTTCGTAGAGGGAGGACTTTCCACGGAAGTAGTAGTAAATCAGGGCTTTATTTACACCTGCAGCTTCCGCTATCTGCTCTGTGCGCGCGCCAGCCAGACCATTTTCGCTGAAGGCACGAATCGCAGCCTCAAGGATGCGGGCGCGGGTCTGGTCGGCGCGTTCCTGGTGTGGCCGGGTTGCTGAATCGGTCGCCATAGAAATTAACTAACTGGTTAGTAAAATACCTCGTTCAGCTGGATTGAGCAAGAGAATCTTCTGTAATTTTCCGAAATCTATACGCGCTGGAAGGGCAACTCGTTCCCGGCAGTTTCCAGCAGGGCCAGCGCCATCTCGTTCATGGGCGTTGGAATTCCGTGCTTCTTTCCCTTGCGCACCACGGCCCCGTTGCGCGCGTCGGACTCCATCCGGCGCCCTGCCAGGCGGTCGGCCAGCAGGGAGTTGACAGAGTCTGCGGGGTGGCTGCGGTACATGCCGACGATCTCGTCGATCACGGAGTCGTCCAGCCGGGCCCCTTCAGCGCGCGCGACAGCCAGGCACTCGGCGGCGATGGCGCGGCTTACCGCCGTCATACGCTCGCTCCACAAGACGCGGACCGGCTGCAGGCTCAGGGCGTTGAGCGCGCCCACGGAGTTTATGCAAAGCTTCCACCATGCGGCGGTGGTGAAGTCCTTGACCGGCACAAGATTTGCGCCGCTGCCTTCAAAGAGCGACAGAAATCCACGGCCCAGCAAGGAGTCTTCCACCTTCAGCAGAACCGTGCCGCGTACATGCACCTCGCTGTCGGTCTTCCGCTCGCACGGGCAGTCGATCACCACCGGCAGCAGCCGTTCCTGGCTGACCCACGGGGCAAAGCGCTCGCGATGCTCCACGCCGTTCTGCACAATGGCGACCGGCGCGCCCTCGGCGCAGAGGCCGGGGAACCACGCGGCTGCACCCTCCGCGTCATAGGCTTTGGTGGCCACCAGCACCCAATCCACGGGCGTGGCCTCGGCCGGTTTGGTCAGGTTGCGCGCGTGGATGCGCACTTTGCCCTTCGGGGTCAACGCAACCAGTTCAGGCAGCGGCCGGCGCGTGCAGAGCGTGATCTCATGCCTGCCTGTACTCTCCAGCAGCGAGGCCAATGCGCCTCCAATCGCTCCAACGCCGACAATCGCGATCCGTGCCATACGAGGCTCCTTTTGCCGTGATTCAAGACCACCCTACACGCTGGGGAAGCTCCTGCGCCAGTGAGGACTCAACCCTGCTCCAGGAGGATTTGCGCGGGCTACATGGGCGGCAGAGCATCCAGAATCGTTACGCCCGGCGGCGGCGCAAAACGGAAAAGGTCCGGGGACAGCGCCACGTTTTCCTGCTCGCTGGTAAAACTGAAATGGGTGATGGAACCGTCGTTCTCTTCGCCCTCGATGGCCAGAATCGCGCCGTCGGCCGTCACCGTCAGGCTCAGCCGCGCAACCCGCTGTTCCTGGCCTTTGGGCTGGCCGGTCAGCGTATACGCGCCGTTGGAGGCGGCTGTCAGTTGCAGATGTACCAGTTCCTTCTCCAACTGGGTGTGACCGAGCAGAAAGCGCAACGGCGAGCGCAGGTCGTCGAGTTGCTTGGCCGGAATGCGCTGCGCCTGGGCGCTGCCGCGCGTATAGAACCAGGCAAACTTGCCGTCGAGCAGGAAGAGCTTGCCCGCGGGCTGCGAGTAGTCCCACCTCATGCGGCCGGGCTTGGCGAGCAGCAGAGTGCCGCTTTCGGTGCGCTTGCGGCCCATTCCCGCATAGGTTTCGCTGAAGCCGGCCTTCAGGGAACGCATACGGTTATAGCGCTGATCGACGCGCTGGGCCAGATCATGGACGGAGGGCGCGCTTTGCCCGGCGCAAAACGATGCGGCGGCCAGCAGAAAGGCGGCCGTCAGCAGACGGCCGCCCTGGAACTTTGTAAGGAATGGTCTCATTGCAGCAGTTGTGTGCAGTTCGTGCCTCCGGCGGGATCGTACTTGATCACGCCGCCCTCATCGCTGCAGAAGCCCACGTCGCCGGTCTTGCCCAGCGTCTGCGGCACGGCTGTGACCATGTAGCTGGTGGCGCGGTCCACGCCGTTCACCGTGATCTTGTTCTTGCAGGTAATGGAGATGATGTAGCCAGACTTGTAGCCGGAGACAATGTCGCCCTGCAGAATCTGCGCGCCGGCCGGCGAAGGCCCGCCCGCGTTGGGGTCGCCGCCCAACTGCGCCAGCGAGCAGGCAAAACCGCTGGCGGGATAGTCGTTGCTATACTGCACCTCGGCCTTGTGGATGGTCTGCACGGAGTTGATGGCCGATGTGCGGTTGGCGCTCTTGCGGAGGCTGCCGATGGTGGGAATGGCCATGAGCATGAGGATGAGAATGATGGCGATGACGATCAGCAATTCCATCAACGTGAAGCCGTTCGACGGAAGAGCCGCGCGGCGGCGGCTAGTTTGCAGGACTGTACGATTCATGGGATTCTGCGCCTCGGTATGCGGGCCGGTTCCCCGGCCATTCCACTGAAGATGCTACAACGTACGGACGCGAAAGGGAAATCGAACGCTCGCCGGCAGACCTGGTCCACCCGCACACAGCACGCCGACCCCGCTAACGCCGCTAACCCCGCTTAGCTCCATTTACTCCCGCCACAGCGCCACGCCGCCCAGCAGGCCGAGCTCGTTGGAGACGATGCTCACGTTCTTCGGCAGCTTTACGGCGATCTTCTTGGTGTTGCCACCGCCCAGGTAGAGGTAGTCCCAGTTGAAGAGCCTCCCGGTTTCGTCGATGGCGTCCAGCAGGTACTGGTTCCAGCGGGCCTTGCCGAGTTTGTCCAGTCCGCGCCGCCCGATGTAATCCTCGTAGGTCTTCTTCTTCCAGGGATGGTGGCCGAGTTCGAGCCCGGGGCAGAGCCGCCCATCGGTGAACAGCGCCGCTCCCATGCCCGTACCCAGCGTCAGCACCAGTTCCACGCCGTGGCCCTTGACCGCGCCGGCGCCGGCCACGTCGGCGTCGTTGGCCACGCGCACCGGCTTCTTCCAGCGCGTCTCCAGTTCCGTTTGCAAAGGAAACTTCATCCAGCGAGGATGCAGATTGACGGCGGTGTAAGTGATGCCGTGCTTGATGACGCCTGGAAAGCCCACCGAGACGCGGTCAAAGCCCGGCAGCAGCTTGACCAGTTGGTCCAGCCCCTTCATCACGGCCAGAGGCGTTGGGATGGCCGGCGTAAGCACACGCTGGCGCTCGCTCAGCGGCTCTCCTTTGCAGTCCAGCAGCATGGCCTTCAGGCCGGAGCCGCCGATATCGATGGAAAGCGTGACAGGACCGGAGCCCCGCATCGAGGAATTCGCTGAAGATTTCTTCTTGGTTGCCATCAGCATTGAATTGTACTTCGGAATGCCATGGAAGAGGCCGCAGAGACTTAAAAAACTCTCTCCAACGTGCAGCGGGCGCGCCGCGCGCGCCCGCTTCGCCTTACGTCTCGTTCCGCACGGTCTGTGCCTACTTTGCCGTCTCGAACTGCTGGTTCATCCAGTTCCGGATGGCGTCCATGTTCTGCGGCCTGCCCAGAAAGTCCTTCACCAATTCCGCTGCGGGCTTGGTGGCGCCGGGCTCCAGAACCGTGTGCCGGTAGCGCATGGCCGTGGGTCCATCCAGCAGGTTCTTGCGGTCAAACTGCGCGAAAAAGTCCAGCGCAATCACCTTGTCGAGGATGTACGTGTAGTAGTTGGAAGCGTAGCCCGTCAGATGCGTGAAGGAGGCGTAGTCGTGCGCGCCGTTCAGATCGGGGAATGGGCTGAACCGCTTCGTATCGGTGTCCCACAGCGCGTCGAAGTCTAGCCCTGCGGGAGCCTGATTGTGCACCTGCAGCGAAAAGCTGGAGTAGATCATCTGCCGCTGCAGCCACTGTCCGCGTCCGTAGGCGCTGGCCGCGTTCATCTTGTCGATGAGCGCTGCGGGCAGCACCTCGCCGGTCTGGTAGTGGCGTGCGAACGATTGCAGAATCGCCGGCGAATGGAACATCTCTTCGAGCATCTGCGAGGGTGACTCGACAAAGTCGCCCTCGACGTTAAAGCCGCCCGCGCCCGACCACTCGCCCTGGCTGCCGAGGATGTGGTGCATCAGATGGCCGAACTCATGGAAGTAGACCACCACTTCGTCGTACTGCATCAGCCCCGGCTCGCCGGCCTTGCCGCCGGAGAAGTTGCACACCAGCATGCCTTCGGGCAGTTGGCGTCCGGCGATTCCCGGCGTCACCGGCGACGAGGAGAACCACTTGTCCTTGCCCTCGCGCGGATGCATGTCCAGGTAGATGCGGCCCAGCCGTTTGCCTTCGTGGCCGGTGGCCGCGTCAAACACGTCGAAGGTGTCCACGGACTTGTCCCATACGGCTGCGTCCTTGACCGGTTTGAACGACACGTGGAACAAGCGCGCCGCGGTCTTCAGGATGCCGTCCTGCACACGGTCGTAGGGGAAGTAGGGACGCACGCTCTGCGCGTCAAAGGCGAACCGGGAGCGGCGATAGAGCTCGCCCCAGTAGCGGCGGTCGGCCTGGGTAATGCTGGTCAGTCCCGGCTGCTGCTTCTGGGCAAAGGCCAGCAGTTGCTGGTACTCGCGGGCGGCGATGGGGCGCGATGCCTCATCGAGAGAAGCGATCAGCTTTTCCACGTTCGCGGCCGAGCCGATCATCTGGTCCGCGGTGGCCAGGTCGGCGTAGTGCGCGTAGCCAAGCGTCGAGGCCATCTCCTGCCGCGTGGCCAGCAGGTCGCGCAGCACCGCATCGTTCTTCGGATAGGCGCGGCTGTGGTAGGCCGTGTAGAGGCGCGCCCGCAGATCGGCGCTGGCAGCGTAGTCCATCACCGGGTCCACGTCCGGCTCGTCGGTGGTCAGCGTGATGCTGCCGTCCGGGTCCGGCTTGTGCGCGGCAATGTAGTCGGCGGGCAGGCCGGCAAGTTCGGCGGGTGTAGCCTTCACCTTCAGCGTTCCGTCGGCGATGTTGCGCCCGAAGCCGAGCATGAGATTGGTGATCTTGTCCTGCAGCGCGTGTATTTTGGCGCGCGTGGCGTCGTCGCGGTCCACTCCGCTCAGCCGGTATTCCAGCAACGTGCGCTCCAGGTAGTGCCGCGTGGCCGGGTCGGCAGGCGTGGGAATTGCCGCCAGCGCTTTGTAGACCTGCTGGTTCAGGCTCAGATCGGTCTGTGCCGAGGAAACCGTGGCTTCCATCGCCTGGCCCTTGTCGCGCAGCGCGGCGGAGTCGGCCAGCGAGTAGAGCAGGAAGGCGTTGTTGCCGGCCACGTTCAGTTCGTTCTCCGCGTCGTCATAGGGCCGCAACGTGTTCGCGACGGTGCGCGGTCCGCTGACGGCAAGCAGTTTATCCACATCGGCTTTGCCGGCGGCCAGCCGCTGGTTGATCCAGCTTTCAAAGGCCGCCGGATCGCTGGCCGCAAGCCAGCCATGCAGCGGATCGGGAGTGGGAGACTGCGCGGCAACGTGAAGTCCCGCGAACGCCAAGGCAAGCACGATGAGGGCGAAGCGAAGAAATCTCATGCCGGGAGTATTTCACTTTGGGATGCGATGGTGAAGAGGCAAATGAGTCGGCGGCACGGAAAATCCTGTCCGGCGGGCCGCATCCCCTAAACTGAAGGTTGTCTTCCATGCCTGCTTACTGCGAAGTCGCGTTGCCCGTGCCGCTTGACCGGTCCTTCACCTATGCCCTGGGCACGGGGCAGAAGGTCGCGCGCGGCGTGCGGGTGATTGCCCCCTTCCGCAACGAGAAGCTGATCGGCGTGGTCATGGCCGCCGACGTGAAGGCCCCGCCCGACGTGGAGATACGCGCTCTTGAGGCAGTCCTCGATGAGGAGCCGCTGCTCAGCGAGCAACTGCTCTCCCTGGCCGAGTGGATGGCGCAGTACTATCTGGCTCCGCTGGGCGAGGTACTGCGCGGCATGTTGCCCCTGATGGCCGAGGTACGCCGCACCGTCTACTACCGCATCACCGATCTGGGCCGTGACGTGCTGGCCGGAACCCTGGACGGCGACTCGGCTGCCGGCCAGCGCGCACGCGCCGCACGCGGCAGGGCGCAGCGCCACGGCGCGCTCTCAAAGGAAGACCAGAGCCTGGAGTTGCGCGTTCTCGAACGGCTGGCCGACGGCGAGCCAGTGAAGGTTTCCACGCTGCGCACGGCCACGGCCGCCACTCTGCCCGTGCTGGCCGCGCTGGTGCGCCGCAAGTGGATCGCGCGCGAGAACACGGCTGTCGAGCGCGATGCGCGGCGCATGGAGCGCTTCGCCGTTCTCACCGAAGAGACGCGCCTGCCCAAGCTCACTGCGAATCAGCAGGCCATCCTGGCCGAGCTGGCTGCCCACGGCGGCGAACTGCCGCTGGCCGAACTGCGCAAGCACGAACTGCCCTCGTCCACGCTGCAAACCCTGGTTCGACGCGGCCTGGTGCGGATCGAGGAGCGCCCCGCGGCCTTTCGGCTTGGCGGCCTGACGCCTACCACTGCGGACTTTGAACTGAACTTGACCCAGCAAGGCGCCTTGGCCAGCATCACCGCGGCCCTTGGCACGTTCAAGCCCTTCCTGTTGCATGGCGTCACTGGCTCGGGCAAGACCGCCGTCTACATTGCCGCCATGCAGCAGGCTCTCGACCGCGGGCTTTCTTCGATTCTTCTGGTTCCCGAGATCGGCCTGACGCCGCAGACCGTCGGCCTGCTCGATGCGGCATTTGGCCAGCGCGTGGCTCTGCTCCACTCCGCGCTGACGCCCGAAGAGCGCAGCGAGCAGTGGCGCAAGATTCGACGTGGCGAGGCCCCGGTCGTCGTCGGCACCCGCTCGGCCATCTTTGCACCCGCGCAGAATCTCGGGCTGATCCTTGTGGACGAAGAGCACGACCAGAGTTACAAGCAGGAAGAGACGCCGCGCTACAACGCCCGCGACGTGGCCGTAGTGCGCGCCAAGCTGGCCGATGCGGTTGTCGTGATGGGCTCGGCCACGCCCTCGCTGGAGAGCTGGCAGAACGCCGCGCAATCGAAGTACACGCTCATCGAGATGCGGGAACGCGTGATGCACCGCCCGCTGCCGGAGGTCGAACTGATCGACATGCGCCAAGAGTTCCGAGAGACGGGCCAGGAACAACTCTTCTCGCGCTCGCTTGTGGAACAGACGCGGGCTGCGCTGGAGCGCGGCGAGCAGGCGCTGATCCTGCTCAATCGCCGCGGCTACTCCTTCGCCGTGCTCTGCCGCGCCTGCGGCGCAAAGCTGGAGTGCGAGAACTGCGCCATCGCGCTGACTCACCACAAGCCGGCCGCAGAAGATGCGGGGATGGCCCGCGAAGGCCAACGGCTGGAGTGCCACTACTGCGGCTTCCGGCGCACCGTGCCGGCTCGCTGCCCCAAATGCGACAGCGAGCATCTCTACTACCTCGGCGCGGGCTCGCAGCAGGGCGAGGAGCGGTTGCAGGAGATCTTTCCCGGCGCGCGCATCGGGCGCATGGACCGCGACACCGTCCGAGGCCGTTACGATCTGGAGCGCCTGCTTGCCCGCCTGCACTCCGGCGAAGTGAATCTGCTGGTGGGTACGCAGATGATCGCCAAGGGACACGACATCCACGGCGTCACGCTGGTGGGCGTGGTGGGCTGCGACCACTCGCTCTCCATGCCCGACTTCCGCGCCGCCGAGCGCGTCTTCCAACTGATGACGCAAGTTTCAGGCCGTGCGGGCCGCGGCGATCTGCCCGGGCGCGTAGTCGTGCAGACCTACTACCCGGACCACTACGCCATCCTGGCCGCGACGGCGCACGACTATGCGGCCTTTGCCGAGCGCGAACTGAAATACCGCCGCTGGATGCACTATCCGCCCTTCGGTGTGCTGGCCAATGTGCTGGTGCAGTCGCCGAAGCTGGAGGAGGCTGCCGGCTGGTCGGCGGAGCTGGGCCGCTGGTTCCAGAAGACCGCGCCGGAAGGTGTGCGCGTTCTCGGCCCCTGCACCGCGCCCATCGCGCGCATCAAGGGCATCTATCGCTTCCACATGATCCTGAAGGCTGCTTCGCGGCGCGCTCTGAATGCGGCCTTGCGCGGTATGCTGGCGCACGCGGACCAGGCCAATGTGCCCCGCAAGGGGCTGGTGGTGGATGTGGATGCCGTGAGGCTGATGTAGGTGTACCCGGATTCGCCGGACAGCCTGCCTTAGCGCGGCGTGGTCGTGAACGGGTCCACGTGCAGAAAGTGCATCAGCGAGTTGTCGTAGAAGGGCATGGGCGTGAAGCTCAGCACGAAGATGATCAGGCCGACGATGCCCAGCACCAGCCGTCCGCCCGTCAGTTTCGTCTGCTCGGGAACTCTAGGGTGCCGCATCGCAGGAATCATCAGGAAGATTCCCCACAGAATCCAGCCGACCCAGAAGACCGCTCCGGCAATGAAAAGCACAAAGGGCAGAAAGTTTGTGACCACCCGGTGCGTCCTCGGCGAGATGGCATAAAGTATGTGGCCGCCGTCGAGTTGCCCGCCGGGTATCAGATTCAGCGAGGTGATGAACAAGCCTATCCACCCCGCCACCAGCACGGGATGCGGCGCAATCAGCGCGAACGAAGGCACCTCGGGGTCCCATTGCGCCATCACCGCGTGCAGAATGCGGATGGTCAGCGGCTCTCCGCCGAAGCGCACAATCGCGGCCGGCGCGTTCGCCGAGGCGTTGATGCTCAGGGTGAAGCCGACGGCAATGGCGATGACCGAAGCAATGTAGCCGGCCAGCGGACCGTAAAGGCCCACGTCCATCAGTGCGTTGCGGCTGGGAATGCGCGAGCGGATCTGAATCACGGCGCCCGCCGTACCGCTCAGCGTGGGGGCCGGCAGCACCATGGGAAGAGTGGCTTTGATCTTGTGGGCGCGACAGGCGAAGTAGTGCCCAAACTCATGGGTCAGCAGGATGCCCAGCAGCGAAAAGGAGAAGGTCCAGCCCAGAAACCAGAGCTCGGGATGATCCGACAGCCAGGCCCAGGGCCACAGGTCGCTGTCCCGCACCACCGGCGGCATCCCTTCGAGAAAATTCTGCATGAAACGTGCGCCGTTAGCGGTGGTGGTAACCACGCTGGCGGCGAGTAACGCAGCTGGCAGGCCGTAATCCCGGAAAGATCTGCGCACTGAGTTCCTCGTCGTTCCTGCTAGCCTGAACCTCGTCCATTACCGTGGACGGGCATATCCCATGCGCCCGCCCACAAGAACTGAGCTGCCTTTGCTGCTCAAAAGTTGCCCGTCTGCGATTGTCCGTCCGCGCAAAACTGCTGCCCTCGCGCGTTCAGGACTTGGCAGGTCCGGCGTTCTCCAGAGTGTGCAGTTCCTTGCCGGGCTTGAAACGTACCGCTTTGCCCGGCGCAATGCTGACCTCGGTGCCGGTCCGAGGGTTGCGGCCGATTCCGGTCTTCCGCGCGCGGACGCTGAAAACGCCAAAGCCGCGCAATTCGATCCGTTCACCGGCAGCCAGAGCCTGCTTGAGGCCCTCGAAGACCGTATCCACCGCCGCTTCCACCTTGGTCCGCGGAAGCCCGGTGCGCTCGATCACGTGATGCACGATGTCCTGTTTAATCAATGGGGAACCTCACTGGCACGACTGAGTATGAATGTACAACACTCTGTCTCTAGAGATGTTACAGATTTTTTCTGGATTATGGAACTTGTCCGCGAATTGCAGATGCGTTTCCGAAAAAGAAAATAATTGCTCTTTATGTGAATAAGACAAGAAAACATTCTCCCTCGCGAGTCGTACAACCATCATCGCCGCCTCCAAAGGCCTTGCGTTACAAGGGCTCGCACGTTACAAATGATTCACAGGAATTTTTCCGCAGAAGAAACGACATATCGAATCGCAGGGGAGCGTCCGTGCACAGCGGCCCAAGTTGCAGCGTGTGGTTTGACGGGTGGTCGGGGGAACGGCAATAGGCATGCAAAGAGCATTCGATTCGATCTACATTGGCCTGGTAGCCGATGAACCCATACGGCTTGAGGGACTGATCAGCATCTTCGATCAGCCTGCGCACGAGGGGCACCCTCAGTTGATGCCGGTTCACGCCACGTTAGACGAACTGCTCGCAAGGCCGGACCTTTCCTATCTCGTGGTCGATCTCCACTCTCTCCCGAATTACTCCGAGACCCTGGAAAGAATCCGCTGCGAGCGGCCTGACATTCGCCTCATCGTCATCGGACCGGAAAAGGACGATGCTCTGGTTTTGAGCGCCATCGTCGCGGGAGCACGCGCCTATCTGGACCTGACGGCGGGCCCGGAGGTGGTCCGCGCGGCAATTGAGATTGTCACGGCAGGTTCCATCTGGGCCCCGCGGCGGCTCCTGTCGCAGTTGATTGACCGGCTTCTGAAGGGGGACGACGCCACCCCCGCTCCGTCCGCTCCCCATCTGACGCGGCGGGAGGCGCAGGTGCTGGAGCTCATCCGCCATGCCCGATCCAACCGCGAAATCGCTGTCCAGCTCGGCATCGAAGAGCGCACCGTAAAGGCATATGTCAGCAAGCTCATGCATAAGGCGGGCACCGACAATCGCATCAAGCTTTCCATGTCGCCTCTGTGGTTGTCCCTCAAGCCCGGAGAAGGACGGCGCCATCCAATCTAGGACGCCGTACTGGCGCAGTAACACGCGGGGAAAGTTCTCGGAGTGGTGTTACGAATGGTCACTGGCCTTAAGTAATCTTGTGCATACGCTCGATTTCCACAATCCTGTTAACAGAAACAACGCAGATCTGGGGAAAGGAGTTCCCAGGCTGCATGGCTACATGAAGCCTGGGAACTCCTCTTTTTTTCGTTCCACACGAGCACGGACAGGTATTCTGCGTCGGTTTTGCCCCTCAGCCCTCCCCCTCCTTGATTCCCGCATCTCATCTGATGAAGGCCGCAGCTTGGGCCATTGCGCCAATTCTGCGGCGTACGCCCCGCGCGAGGCTGCTTTCGTAACGATCTCAGCTGCCAGCGGGAGCATTTGCGCTTGATGAATACCGCCGGTTTACGCCAAGTGTACGGTCTTGGTTCGCCCACCGATGGAGTGCAGAGCAGACTGTGCAGATCTCAACGCGTTGGCATGGGATTGCGGTAGGCTGATTCTGGCGGTCGGCGTTCCTGGTCCGAAGACGGCTCACCCCTTGTGGAGGGCACTCCGCGGGGCGGGCATCGGGAGACGCCGCTCGGGTAAACCAACATTAGCTCCGCTATGGATGCGGACGGCAATTCTGGAGAGGGTTCGACAAATGAAGAAGTTCATCATCGCTATCAGCCTGTGTTTTCTGTTGCCATGCAGTTCCTTTGCGGCTTCCTCCCGCGAGGACCTGCAGGCGCGCCTGGACTCGGCCAAGATCGTGCTCGATCAGATCATGGGCTCGCAGGATCGCGGGATTCCGATGAATATTCTGCAGCAGGCCACCTGCGTCGCGGTGGTGCCAGGCCTCATCAAGGGCGCTTTCGTCTTCGGCGGCCAGTACGGACAGGGCGTAGTTACCTGCCGCACCGGACATGGCTGGAGTGCGCCGGTCTTCATCCGCATGGCGGGCGGTTCCTTCGGCTTCCAGATTGGCGGGCAGTCAACCGATCTGGTTCTGGTGGCCGTCAACGACCGCGGCTTTCAGGACCTGCTGAAGAACAAGTTCAAGATCGGCGGAGACGCCGCTGCGGCAGCCGGCCCGGTGGGCCGCAATGGCCAGGCGGCGACCGACTGGAAGATGAATGCCGAACTGCTCACCTACTCGCGCAGCAAGGGCCTCTTCGCGGGCATCGATCTGGATGGAACCAGCGTGAGCCAGAACCGCGAGGATACCGAGCTGTTCTTCGGTTCTCCGCACGGCTTCGAGTCGGTCCTCAGGGGTAATGTGCCGGTTCCGGAGGGCGCAGTGCCCTTTGTGAAGACCGTGGCCCACTACTTTGTGGAGGCCAAGAACCGCAGGTAGCGCTTGCGGTCCATGCAGACAGCTGCCGAGGTCAGTCGGCGAGTCGGTTTTTTGCGGTTGAGGGGTAGCCTGGCAGTTTCCTGGCTGCCCCTCTGCTATCTCCACGCCCTCCAGCCCCTGCCCGATGCCCTAAACTGGTTGAAGTTCCTAACGATGCAAGAATCACTCGAATATTGGCTCGTGGTGGGCGTGGCGCGCAGTCTGGGTTGGCTGCCGCGCGGTATGGCCCGTCGCTTCTCCGGTTTGCTGGCCATCGCGACTTTCTGGCTGCACGGGCGGCTGCGGCGCGTGGGCACGCGCAATCTCCAACTGGCCTTGCCGGAACTCGGCGAGCACGAGCGGATGCGCATTCTCCGCGGCGTTTATGTCCATCTAGGTTGGCAGTTGGTGGAGTTCTGCCGCATGCCCCGCTATACGCCGGAGAACCTGCGCAACTGGGCTCGCACCGACGGTCTTGAGAACTATCTCGCCGCCCAGGCGCGTGGCAAGGGCGTGCTGGTCATCACTGGCCATCTGGGCGCGTGGGAGCTTTCCAGCTTCTACCATTCGCTGATGGGCTACCCCATGTCGATGGTGATCCGCCGCCTCGACAACCGCCGTCTCGACGCCTTCGTCAACGGCATCCGCTGCCTGCACGGCAACCAGGTGTTGCACAAGGACGACTTTGGCCGCGGCCTGCTGACGGCCATGCGCGAGGGCCGTACGGTTGGAATCCTCATGGACACCAACATGACCCCGCCGCAGGGCGCCTTCGTTGACTTCTTCGGCCACCAGGCCTGCGCCGCCACCGGGCTGGCGCACGTGGCCCGCAAGACGGGCGCGGCCGTGCTGCCCGGCTTTATGCTGTGGGAGCAGAGCGAGAAAAAATACGTGCTCCATTTTGGCCCCGAGGTCGAGATTCCCCACACCGCCGACGTGGCGGCAGACATTCTGGAAGGCACACAGCGCTGCACCCATGCCATCGAGGGCTGGATTCGCCGCTATCCTGACCAGTGGCTCTGGATCCATCGCCGCTGGAAGACGCGGCCCGCGGGCGAGCCGAGCATCTACTGAGGAGAAGGCAATGACGCTCCACGATCTGATTGCACAACTGGGAGGCGCGCTGGCCGAGGGAAGCGGGGATCGCGAGCTTACGGGCGTCAGTTCCGCGCAGCGGGCCACCGCGGCCGACCTGGTCTTTGCCGAGGACGCTGCCTCTGCAGCCGAGGCCATGGCCAGCGCCGCCGGCGCGGTGGTGCTCAGGTCGGGCGCTCGCACGGCTTCGGCCTCGATGGCAGTTGTTGAAACCCGCGAGCCGCGCCTCTGGTTTGCTCGGGCCGCTAGGCTTTTGTCCAAACCTCTGCCTGCCACAGGCGTGCATCCTGCCGCGGTTGTCGGCGAGGGCGTCACGCTGGGCGAGCGCGTGACCATCGGGCCATGCGCCGTGGTTGGCGATCGCGTCTCCATCGGCGCGGGCACGCGCGTCGAGGCTGGAGCCGTCATTGGCGAAGGCGTTTGCATCGGCAAGGACTGCCGCATCTTTCCGCGCGCCGTCATCTACTCCGGCGCTACCCTGGGCGACCGCGTGGTCCTTCACGCCGGTGCGGTTCTCGGGGCCGACGGCTTCGGATACGTCCGCGACAATGCAACCGGCCGCTATACGCAGTTTCCGCAGCAGGGCACGCTGGTCGTCGAGGACGACGTTGAGATCGGCGCCAACTCCACCGTGGACCGCGGCGCTCTGGAAGAGACCCGCATCGGCCGCGGAACGAAGCTCGACAACCTTGTGCACGTGGGCCACAACTGCAACATCGGCGAAGACGTGATTCTGGTGATGGGCACTGGCATCTCCGGCTCCAGTACCGTCGGCAATCAGGCGGTAATCGCCGGACAGGTGGGTATTGGCGATCACGTCACCATCGGCCCGGGGGTAATTCTCGGCGGCCAGTCCGGCGTCTTCAACGGCAAGACGGTCACCAACGAAGGTCTGAAGCCCGGCACCGTGCTCTTCGGCACTCCGGCGCGTCCGCTCAAACAGGTGATGCGCGAGCAGGCCATTCTGGCGCGGCTGGCAAAGCGGCGCGGCGGCGAATCCGCGGGTTAACAGCATCACGGACCAGCCGCTTCGAGTGCACACAAGGATCGCGCGAAAAAATGCGCGATCCTTTTTGATGTGTCGAACGAGAGTCTCACTTTGGCGCACTGCTGAAGAGCGCAGAGCCGTGTGATCGGCGAAACTATGCAGATAGCGGAGGAATTCATGGACCGGAGAGACTTCTTGAAGAATGCAACCGTCGCGGCCGGGTTGGCCGCCACCGAGCAACTGCTGACGCCCTCGCGGGGCACGGCGGAGGCAGCACCGCCAGCAGCCGAGATGATCGTTCGTCCCCTCGGCAACACCGGCGAAAAGGTTTCCGCCATCGGTTTCGGCGGCTGGCACATGGGCAAGCCGGGCCTGGAAGAGGCCGAGGCGATCCGCCTGCTCCACCAGGCCATCGACCGCGGCATCACCTTCATGGACAACTGCTGGGACTACAACGGCGGCGTCAGTGAGCAGCGCATGGGCAAGGCGCTGGCCGGCGGCTATCGGCAGAAGGTCTTCCTGATGTCAAAGATCGACGGCCGCACCAAGGTCGAGGCCGCGCGCCAGATCGATGCGTCGCTCGAACGGTTCGCAACCGACCGCATTGACCTGATGCAGTTCCACGAGGTAATCCGCTTTGAGGATCCGGACCGCATCTTCGGCGAGGCGGGCGCCATGGAGGCCCTGCTGGAGGCGCAGAAGGCGGGCAAGGTGCGTTTCATTGGCTTCACGGGGCACAAGGATCCCTACGCGATGCTGCGGATGCTGGAGATGGCAACCAAGCGGGGCATCCATTTCGACACAGTGCAGATGCCGCTGAACGTGATGGACGCGCACTTCCGCAGCTTCCAGCACCAAGTGTTGCCGGTTCTGCTGCGCGAGAAGATCGGCGTACTGGGTATGAAGGCCTTCGGCGACCACTTCATCCTCGAAAGCAAGACGGTGAACCCCATCGAGTGCCTGCACTACTGCCTGAACCTGCCTATCGCGACGCAGATTACCGGCATCGACAGCCAGGCGGTACTGGACCAGGCTCTGGAAGCGGTGCGCACCTTCAAGCCGATGTCAGAGGCGGCAGTGGCCAGCCTGTTGCAGCGCACAGCGGCGGCTGCGCAGGATGGGCGCTTCGAACTCTACAAGACCTCAACCCATTTCGACGGCACCATGCACAATCCAAAATGGCTCGGCTAAAGGTGACGCGGAATGAGGACCCAATTCTCTCCCGCCGCAATTCGCTTCCGCGCCCCGTTCACTCCGCACGACTGCTTCGCGGGAGTTTGGAGGCAGTTGTGACCACAGACGATTCCGCGCTTTAAATCAGGGTCAAGGGCATCCACCTCTCGTTTTGAACGAGCGGTTGTGGAAGCGGGCCAGCCAATGCCTCCACGGTAAGATGCTACATTGGACTCAATTGCTCGGAGACATTCATGCGGCGCTCAATCGCACTTGTGTTCTTGTTCCTCGGCCTGCCTGCGTTGGGCCAGCAGAATGCGCACCCCACACTCCCGGTCGAGAGCGAAATAACCGCTCCAGTTTTGCTGCCATACTCCATGGCAATAGCAACCCCCAGGCACTGCGAAGCCTTCGATGGGACTGTGCATTTCGCGGCCTCCATCGATGCAGCGGGCCTTCCGCACGTGGCCAAAGCTCTGGACGCAAGCGACAGCCGTCTGGTCGCCTTTGCTACGGAGTTCGTCAACGCGCAACGATTCAAGCCAGCCTCCATCGCTGGCGCGCCTGCGGCGGTTCCGGTCGAGTTGACCGTCGGCCTGCATACCTGCGCGCAACACGAGAGACATGCGGCGGAGGATAACTTCTATCGCTTCACGCTGCGTACCCACCCACTGATTGCACTGTCGGTAGTTGCGCCGACCGCAGCACAGGAAGCCAGCCTACCCACACACTCCGCCTCAGCCCTTGCCGAACAGATCGGCGGCCATATCGGTGCTCCCGTTCCACTGCACATCGTCGATCCGCAGATTCCTGTTTCCGGCAAATTACCGAAGCACGGCCTTTGCCTTCTGGCCGTCACGATCGATGCAAATGGCGTCCCGCAAGACATTCGCGTTGCCCGCGGTCTTGAGCCGGAGCTTGATGCTTATGCTATCGAGGCGGTGAAGAACTGGCGATTCAAACCCGCACTCCGCGATGGCAGTGCTCCCGTCGCCGTTGCAGGAGCCGTTGCGGCAACATTTGAATATCTGGAAAAGGAACCGGTAGCCTTTGCCTTCTTCATACCGGGCGCGCCACAAAAAATTCTGGAGGCCAACGCGCACAGAAGCAAGCCCGAGTGCAAACCCGAACTAACCAACGCCGACGAAGTCGTCGCACGGTACATGCCTCAAAGCCGCGTTGCGGGCCGGGTTCTGGTATCGCTGGTCATCGGCACGGATGGAGTGCCGCAGAACGTACACGCCGTCAAGGGCCTGGATTCAAGCCTCGATCTGGAGACCGTCGCGATGGTCGAACATCTGCGCTTCAAGCCGGTCATGCTCGACGAGAACACACCCGTACCGGTTGGCTACACCATCTCCATCCACTATCGGGGGCCGGTAGTCTCATGGCGCGACCTGATTGGCGACAACCTTGGATTTTTGATTTTCCTTCTCTGAGGAACACAAAACCGGATTCAGGCAGCTTCAACTGGAAGGCCCGCAATCGAGCGATTGCGGGCCTTCCAGTTGATTTGTTAGATCGATTTTACGTTTCGCAGCGCCGTCGATAGCAGAAACAGAGTAGCCATACCCCAGTGGCAATGCTCTGAAGTGGCTTTTTCCCCAAGAAAAAGCCACTTCAGAGACTCTCGACGAGTGCACGATTACTCTGATTCTGCTCTATCCCGCGTTCTTCACGCGCACCACGGTGATCTTCTCAAAGCCTTCTTCGAACACAGGCGGCTTCAGCTTTTCGGCCATCTTGCGCATGATGTCTTCGCTCACCGAGCGGTCGCGCTGGCGGTTGCGCTCCAGGCAGACTTCCAGCGGCACGTCGAAGAAGACGGCCTGCACCTCGTAGCCGAAGCTCTTGGCCATCTTGATCCACTGGCGGCGCTCGTGGACGGAGAGGTTGGTCGCGTCCACATAGTTCATGGGCATGCGGGCGATAAGGCGGGCACGCAGCAATGAGCGGAGGGTGGAAAAGACAAGTCCCTGGTAGCGCTGCTCCTCCACATCGTCAAAAAGAATATTGCGGAGCAAATCGGAAGAGAGCGGGGTGATGCCGCGGCGGCCAAACCAGGTGGTTTTGCCGGAACCGGGCAGGCCGATGGCCAGAACCACGGAGCCCTTGGGTGCCTGGCCGGAGCGTTCCGAGGCCTCGGGCACGTGTACCGGAGGCATGTCGGGCTGGGTTTCGACTTCGAGGCGGCCCGTGTTGGCCGGTTCATGCCAGTCCTGCTGGACCGGCGCCGCGGGCCGGGGAGGGCGGGCGGGCGGCTGCGGGCGCGCTGCCGCGGGCTCGTCCATATAGCTGGGCACAAGCGGAGCGGGTTGATTCGATGGCAGTTCCTGGCCGATGCGGCCGGTGGACTCCGATTCGTTCGGGGAGCGTCTGGAGCGTCTTCTCATCTGTGGTTGCACACCTTATGTTACTGATACCCGAATACCATACTTTCACTGGGCGCTGCAAATGCTGTGCACCCCGTCACATACAGTTCCACACTCCGGATAGCATTCTAGCGATGAGCGATTCTTTGTTTGGCGGCGCACCTGGGTGTATATGTTTTCATCTCCCGGACACCCGCCAAATGGTACGATGAAGGGTTTGGTGGACTGCGGCGAAAGCCAACTCCAGACCCCTTGAGTTCACAGCTCAAAACAACTCAGCCTCACCGACTACGAAGGAGAAAAGACATAATGGCAGTAAAGGTTGGCATTAACGGCTTCGGCCGCATCGGCCGCAACGTGTTGCGCGCCTCGCTTGGCAATCCAGAGATCGAATTTGTGGCCGTCAACGACCTGACGAGCCCGAAGACCCTGGCTCACCTGCTGAAGTATGACTCGATTCTGGGCAACCTGAAGAACGAAATCGAAGCCGGTGACGACTTCATCTCGGTTGACGGCAAGAAGATCAAGGTCTTCGCCGAGAAGGACCCTGCCAAGCTGCCCTGGGCCGAAGTTGGCGCGCAGATCGTGGTTGAGTCGACGGGCCGCTTCACCGATGCGACGGTTGCCAAGGCGCACCTGGGCGCGACCGTGAAGAAGGTCATCATCTCCGCTCCGGCCACCAACGAAGACATCACGCTGGTTCTGGGCGTCAACGAAGAGAAGTACGACGCCGCCAAGCACAACGTGATCTCGAACGCCAGCTGCACCACCAACTGCCTGGCGCCCGTGGTCAAGGTCCTGCTGAAGGAGTGCGGCATCGTCTCCGGCATCATGACCACCATCCACAGCTACACCAACGATCAGGTGATCCTGGACTTCCCGCACAAGGACCTGCGCCGCGCCCGCGCCGCTGCCCTCTCGATGATCCCCAGCTCGACCGGCGCCGCCAAGGCCCTGAAGCTGGTTCTCCCCGAGACCACCGGCAAGCTGGACGGCTTCTCGATGCGCGTCCCCACGCCGAACGTTTCGATCGTCGATCTCACCTTCATCAGCGAGCGCCCGACCGACGTGAAGTCGGTGAACGCCGCCCTGAAGGCTGCCGCCGAAGGCGAACTGAAGGGCATTCTCGGCTACGACGAGAACCAGCTGGTCAGCTCCGACTTCAAGGGCAACCCGCTCAGCTCCATCGTTGACGCTCCCCTGACCAAGGTAATCGGCAACAGCGTGAAGGTCCTCAGCTGGTACGACAACGAGTGGGGCTATTCCAACCGCGTGGTCGATCTGATCGGCTTCCTGGTAAAGAAGGGCCTGTAAGTACGAGTGATCAGTGGTCAGTGAACAGTGGTCGGTTTCGGCAAGATGCATTGGATGGAGCGGCAGCGAAAGCAAACTGCCTCACCCACGTCTGTCGAAACTGACCGCTTTTCTATGCCCCTGACGAAAGAGCACTGATCACTGACCACTGACCCCTGATCACTTTTCGAAAGGCGCATTCCCATGGCAAAACTCTCCATTCGCGACATCGATCTGACCAACAAGAAGCTTTTCATCCGCGTGGACTTCAACGTGCCGCTGACCGAAGACGGCTCGACGATCACCGACGACACGCGCATTGTGGCCACGCTGCCCACGCTGAAGTACGTGCTGGACAAGGGCGCGAAGGTGATTCTGGCCTCGCACCTGGGCCGCCCCAAGGGCAAGGTGAACCCCAAGTATTCGCTGAAGCCCGTCGCCGCCCGCCTGAGCGAGCTGCTGGCTACTGAGATGGGCAAGACCGTTCCGGTTGCCTTCGCCACCGACTGCATCGGCGCAGAGGCCGAGGCGCTCGCTGCCGGCCTTGAATCGGGCCACGTGCTGCTGCTCGAAAACCTCCGCTACCACGCCGAGGAAGAAGCCAACGACGCCGAGTTCTCAAAGAAGCTGGCCGCGCTGGCTGAGATCTACGTGAACGACGCCTTCGGCTCCGCGCACCGCGCCCATGCCTCCACAGAGGGCATCACCCACTTCCTCAAGCCCGCCGTTGCCGGCCTGCTGATGGAAAAGGAAATTACCTATCTGGGCAAGGCTCTCGAAGCTCCCGAAAAGCCCTTCGTGGCTATCATCGGCGGCTCCAAGATCTCCGGCAAGATCGACGTCATCGACAACCTGCTCGACAAGGTTGACACGCTGGTGATCGTCGGCGGCATGGCCTACACCTTCCAGCGCGCGCTGGGCGTCACCACCGGCAAGTCGCTCGTCGAAGAGGACAAGATCGACATGGCCAAGGCCGCCATCGAGAAGGCCAAGGCCAAGGGCGTGAACCTGCTGCTCCCGGTCGACAACATCCTTGCCGATGCCTTCGACGCCGAAGCCAACACCCAGGAGTGGGATTGCGCGAAGAACTTCCCGGCCGACTGGCAGGGTCTGGACATCGGTCCCAAATCGATTGCCGCGATTGAAGCTGTCGTGGCCGCGGCCAAGACCATCGTCTGGAACGGCCCGGCCGGCGTCTTCGAGTTCCCGCGCTTTGCGGTGGGCACCAACGCCATTGCCAAGGCTGTTGCGGCGAACAAGGGAGCCATCTCCATCATCGGCGGCGGCGACTCGGTAAGCGCGATCAACAAGACCGGCCTGGCCGATCAGATCACGCACATCAGCACCGGCGGCGGCGCCAGCCTCGAATTCCTCGAAGGCAAGAAGCTGCCGGGCGTCGAAGCGCTCACCGACAAGTAGACGGTTCGTAGTTCACAGTTCACAACAGAAGGCCGTATCCAGCGAAAGCCGGATGCGGCCTTTCACTTTCAGACGCTTCCTTGCATCAGCCGAGATAACGTACAAAATTTGGCAGCGCTGTGTGGTGGGCAATGGAGACAACTTCAGAGGCGATGCAGACGGCTATGGAGGCCGTTCCAGCCCCATGATGCAGTTAAGCCCCCATTTAGCCCCCGGCGGCTTTCAAACCGTCCGAATCGCGAAGCGAATCTCCGAATAAAGTCTATTATTTTCCATTAAGTTACTTGGTGCCCGGAGGGGGACTTGAACCCCCACGGCCTTGCGGTCTGCGGATTTAAGTCCGATTAAACTCTCAATGCACCGAACTGCACGGTCCTGCACAATGGAGCATATGTTATATATTATCAAGTCTATAAAACTCGTTCTTTGATGCAACAATCTGCACAGGCCCGCACAGAATTTCGAAAAAAAGTATCACCAGAAGTATCACTGCCTAAGTGGCAATATTGGCCCCCATGTAGACGCCGCGAATGGGCCTGTGCAGAAGACCACCAATTCGGTTCGAGGCAAGGCCAGAAAGTCCCCAAGACGGCCTCAGCAGTAAGAAGAGAACTACGGAGTGGGTCAACTATCGGCGACTTCGGCGTGGAATGCTCCGCCCTTCCCTCACTGCGACCGCCAAGGAAGCCGGCGCTCTCCGCTCCCCATTCATGCGGGCCTGTTCCTACCCGCAACTCCGGTCCTTCATTTGTAAGGTGCAGCCTGCGGCTGGTCATCCCGTCTCGACATTCATTTCCGGGCGAACTCTAGGCTCCGTTCGGCTCCTTCTGTCAACTCCGCTTGTGCAGCTCCGCCCGGCAAAGAAGCCGCCGTGCTCGCTTCCGCGCCCCTTTGGGCTTCGGGAGTTGTCGCGACCAGGCTTCGCAGCCCACGCTGTCGCGTTTTGAAAACGCCGCTGGTGCGCAGTGAAGCAGCGCGGGCTGAAGGGCGTGGAACTGTTCGTCTCAGACAAGTATCTGGGGCTGGCCGAGAACCTGGCTGAGTTTTATCCGGAACCCAAGTGGCTGCGTTGTGTGGTCTACTTTTACTCCGCCCATGACAAGCTGGAGGAGCGGGCTGTCTGTTGCGTGGTCAGGGACGAAGGCCCCATGTTCATGCTGGAAATCAGCGACCGATTCTGGCCGTATCAGCGACATCAACCATCTGGTCGCTCTGGGCCTGAGGCGGAGTTCGTCCAGAAAGTGCGCGGCTTGTTGCTGGCCCCGGCTTGCGTTCAGGCCAGCTTCTCGGCCGCCGATGAAAAGCTGGCGCTCGGCATGTACCGACGAGGGGTCTCCATAGAACAGGTAACTCGGGCCATCCTGCTGGGATGTGCGCGCAAGTATGTCGCCATGCTCAACGCCGGAACCCGAACCCCCATCACCAGCCTGCAATACTTCGCCGACATCTTCGAGGGAGTGAAGGAATCGGCGATTCCGGAAAGCTACTGGGAGCCGCTTCGCACGAAGGTGACGCGGATGGAACAACAATGGCAGAAAGGATGCCGGGCAAGACCTTGACGCCACAACCCGCGGGGCAGCCATCACCTGCCTCGCATCAACGGAATGCCGGCCCACCGCCAACGGAATCGCGGCCCTGACGGGCGACAATTAGAAATCCCGGTGGAAAGAATAGTTGACGCCAAACACGGCCCACATGAAACGGAATGATGGCCCGCATCCAGCGGAATCCAAGATCCTGCCACTCGGCAAGTCGGAAACGGAATGATGCTACTTGATGTATTATTTACCCTTTTCTTGACTCATGTGGGCCACGTAGCTAATGTAAGAAAACAACCAGCGTCGCTTCGCTCCGACTCTGGCCCACATCACCGGAATCAGCGGCCCACTTCACTGGAATACGCACCCTAACCGCTCTTGAGATTCAGCAAATGACAGCATCGGTTCAACTAATTGAATCTCTGGGCGGAGGTTGGGACCGTTCGCAATTGCCCACGCCTGCCCAGGTCAGGCTGAAGCCTTCAAAATCCGAAACTGCAATCCAATATTAGTTTTCCGGGCTACCACGAGCTACACCAGCGCATTCAGATCATGTGCGCGAATATCGTCGAAAAATGGGGTCCCTTTTTGCTGCACACACTCAGCAGCATATAGGTACATGGCGGCCGACCAGGTCTGCCAATCGCGGCCGCTCGGCTTACCGGTTTGCGCGTGAATCCACTCGTTAAAGCCCCACTCCGCCGCGTTTTCATGCCACGGCTTCACTAACTCAGTCAACGCCAGCATTTTGCGCTCCGCCAGGTCCATCTTCCCCGCCGCTACGCACGCTGCCACATAGAAGCCACAAATGAAAGGCCAAACACCCCCGTTGTGATAGTCACCCGGCCGGTTATAGCGCTCGTATCGCGGCAGCCAATCCGCATGATGCGGCAATATGTAAGGAAACAAGCAGGGCGGCAAATCTACGGCCAGTTCCCCGTGGCCCCGCATCGCCTCGCACTCTGCTTCTATCCATGCAAGAAGATTTGCAGACCATTGCGGTGAAGCGACTCCGGTCAGGATTGCCAGACTGTTGCCGAGCAGATCGAACCGGTCGCTGCTCATGACTTTGTAGGAATAGAGTGCGTAGTAGGGCGCGGTTGGCTCCACTAGAGCCTCTTGCTCGTAACTCTTTTGTTGCTCGCCGCTAACTTCAAGGCGTCCCATCGACCCGCGCAGTTCGCTGGCGGACTGGTGCTCACCATAGAGGCGAAGGTATGCATAGACGATCATGTTCACATACAGCCCATACCCCATCACATACTGTTCATCGCGCCAATCGCTAGTGGGCAACTGACCCACCATCACCCTGTCATCGGGGCTCTGGTACTGCATCCACTTCTGGGCCTTCTGCGCAGCCTCGACGAGAAACTCCGGTTGATTCGCCGCTATTCTGTAGATCCCCAACCCGAAGAGGAAGAGCGGTGTCGAATCGCTCGATCCGCGATTATCCGGATCGTGTGCGAGGGACGGGATGTGGCCGTGCGCAGTTTGATTGTTCGCAAGTGCAACCAGCGTGCGCTCTAATGCATCGGCGAGTTGAACGTTGCCGGTAGCCAGGAAGCCGAGCGATGAAATCATCAGGTCACGGGTGTAAGGTTCCGGGTAGCCCCAACCTGCAGTTCGAGGCAAACCTTGATAAGGTCCACGTGCATTATGCAACAGGATTTGAAGAGCAGCCTCTTTAGCCTGTTCGATAGAAATGAGCGATTTATCGTCCATCGACATAGATCCCTCGAAGACGTGCTGAGTTGAGGAGGCGAATCTTCGCGCCTCGTTGCTCTCTACTGGATTCCCAATCTGCCCGAGACTACCTCAACGAATTGCCTGGCAACACGACGATAGTCGAATAACTCGACCACGCGCTTTCGACCCGCTTCTCCCATTCGCTTTCGTAGATCGCTGTCCTGCATGAGCAGCAGAAGATACTTGGCAATGTCGGGCACACTGGCCCGGTACTCCGCCGTGCGCGGGTTTGGATACACAATACGGCGGCTACTCACGTATTCGTGACCTTCTCCGATCCGCCCCTCGTCGATCTTCCTCTCCTCAGCTACGTTCGCCAGGAATGCCGTCTCGCCATGGACCATGGTGTCGCGAAATGCCATGGCATCGATCGCGATCACCGGCCTTTCGCAGGCATTCGCCTCTACCTGAATCATGCCGAACCCCTCCAGCCGCGACGGTGCAGCGTAGATGTCGCAAGCTGCCAGCAAGTAGGGCATAACATTCTGCGAGACCACATTGGTCGAGTAGATGACCTTCTTGCCGATACCGAGATCTTCCGCCAACTTGAGGTCGATCAGGTTCTGTTTTACAGTGCGGGGCTGAGGCCAAACCTTGCAGACATATTTCCAGTCAGGCGCCTCGCCATCGATCAGCGCCAACGCCTGCATGACCTCCTGCGCCCCTTTGGAAGCCCCGTCTCCGCCGGCGGTCAGGATCATCAACTCGTCATCCGATATTCCCAACACCTCGCGGATGGCCCGCACCTCCGCGTTGTGGCGGCTATGCGGCGCATAGCGGTCTGTGCCGCAACCCACGGGAAGCACGACGATGTTGTCTCCCTTAATCCCGTCCCTGATATATACCTCTTTCACCCAGTTGGAGGTGACAAGAATCAGGGGTAACGCGTTCAGCACATCACGATGTTCGGCGATATATCCGTCGGCAACAAGCCATGGCACCGCCGTCATGCCAAACTTCTGCGGGTGCAGGACCAGGTTGGGAAGGTGTCCCCAGAAGCCCACGCCGACGACGATGTCCGGCTTAAACCAGCGGTAGTACCATTCCTTTTCCAGAGACGATTCCAAATGGACAGGGTGGACATCCACACCCATTTCGCGAAGCCCACGGCACAACAGTTGGCCCTGCAGAGCTAGGCCGGAGGCCGGCGCCGGATATTCCGTCAGCACAAGTACTTTCATGGTAGTTACTCCCGTGGGGCCGTACGCTTCGCTGCCGCATCTGCCGAGGCGGAACACCAGAATCCTTCTTCTCGCGGTGTAGTCTTTACTTCCCAACTGCCGGTTGCATACCCGTACACATCGGTCATCAGCCTGCGCTTCTCTAGCCAAATATCGTTGGTCAGAACGTCGCGTCGATCTGCATCCTTGCGAACCCGCGGAAGATAGGTTCGGCCTCCGTCTTCGTAAGCAAACTGCCACAGTTCTCGCGTGTTCACACGGCCCGATTGCCAGAGCCCCACCACCGATCTGCAGCATTCCTCATGGCGGCGGTGTTGCGTGTACTCGCCTCTTGGACCATGCGTCATCAGCAGGTTGTAGCTGTGCGCCGGCAATAACCGCAGAATCGTTTGCTGAACCTTCTCGATTGGCAGCGGGATCTGATTGGGTCCGTCATCGAGGTCCGCCATCTCACCCTCTGCTCCCAATTGCTCCAGCACACGCCGGAACTTCGGAGCGCGATCTGGATCCGTTGCCCTGCAAAGGGTCACGATTCTCCAACGAAACTCCGGATGGGCAAGTATGTAGCCACCGCACCAGAGCGTCTCGTCGTCTGGGTGGGCAACAACAACGGCGGCTAGCGCCCGGCCGTCTAACTCCACATCGTCGAGCGGATTCGGCGTCATTGTATCCTCACCTACGGCAATCGCCGAGCAGGGCGGCATAGTTGTCATCTAAGGCCTTACTCTTGGCCCCCCGGCTCTTCCGGCGGATCTACCATCATTCCCTGCCCGCCTGAATGCACGGGTAATCCGCTGATAAGTCCCTGATAGTTTGTCAGGCGCTTGCCGAGGATCACCACACCCTTGGACGTAATCTCATACTCGCGAATATCCTTGGCGTGATTTCCGCCCCGCATCTTGATGACCACCATGATTTTGCGGAGTTGGCCGTCGATGGAAACGTACCGCAGCCGGATAATGTCATCGGTAAGGAAAGATATCGAGTACGTGCTGAAAGGGAACTCGGTGAAAGACTCATCCACCTCTACCGTGCTGAGAATCGTCACGCCGATTCCAGTCAACGCGAAGATCATGCGGTAGAGGGACTCACGGAAGTCGGCACGGAAACCCGGCGACAGAGCCATCTCAAAACCCGCCAGAGAATCGATTACCAGGCGCTTGGCGCCAATCTTCTGCACCGCGTCCAGAATCGAGTGCATGGTCTCGTCCACGGAGAGATCGAGGGGACGCAAATAGAGAATTTCAAGCTTCCCATCTTTCTGCGGAGTGTCCAAATCTAAACCTAGATTCGCAGCCCTCTCCGCGTAGGCTTGCGGCCGCTCTTCAAAAACCGCCACAATTCCGGGATCGCCCTGTTGGATGCCTTCAGCAATGAATTGAGTTGCGAGAACAGATTTCCCTGTTCCCGAAGGCCCGGCCACCAGAACGCTGTCGCCTTCGCGAATCCCTCCATCCAGCATTTCGTCCAACGCTGGAACTCCGAAGGAAAGACGCCGCCCGTTGGGCAGATGCTTCCTGTGTCCGGTGAGCCCAAAGGTACGCGAGAACGCCTGGAGCCCGGCATCGGTGATGCGGAAGGTATGCAGGCCTGGCACAGACGCCTGGCCGCGCAGCTTTATGATCTGCAGTTTTCGAACAATCGAATTACGTTCGGTCGACTGGCGCAGCCAGAGCAAGCCATCGGCGACGGTAAAGATGGGATTATCGCGTAACTCATCCTCTGCATATTCACCAATCAGGAACGTTGTAGCTTGCCAACTGGCCAGAAAGAGGGCTAAACGTTGAATGAACGATTGCAAATCCATGTCGCTTTGCGGCTTGCGTACCATGGTTCGGAAGGAATCTACAACTACAACAGCGGGGTTGGCCTTTTCGACTTCCTTGGTAATCTCCCCAAGGACATTGCCAAGATCCTTATCGAGGACAACCTGGCTCAGGTTGATAAAGCGGATGGAGCCGGGCAACTTGGACGGATCGAAGAAGGTGTACTGCTGTTGGTAGCGCAGCATTTTTATCGCGGATTCGCCAAGGACTGTGAAGTAGAGAGCAGGCCTCTCCGGAGTTGCATTGGCAAACACAAACTGATGTGCCAGGGTCGTCTTCCCGCTGCCCGGAGCGCCCGCGATGATGTTGAATGAAAACTCCGGGAGACCGCCGCCCACTATTTCGTCCAGGCCTGGAACTCCGGTCGGTAGTCGATGTATCGTCACTTTTCCTTGAGTGCTCATGCGTTTCTCCCGTTCCCCGAATCACCATCGTCAAAAGATGCACCTGGCCACGAATTCCGCAGCAGGCTCATTGTTAGAGCTTCGCCAAGGAAGATGAGAAGCAGACCAACTAAGTGCGCGATCAGGAGGAACCCTCCGTCGCGGGCCCGATCCATGTCAACGCCACTTTGAGGCTCATGCCCGGTCGTCCCCTGCAGAGATCCATCTGCAGCAATATATGCCGTGCCAAGACTGGGCGCTTCCTCTTTGGCCATTGCAAGCGCGCGAGACGCCAGCAACTGAAATGCGGTGGCTCCAACCACCGCATCGAGACTCTCGCGCAGCTTCTCGTAGACGCGAAGAGTTGCAGACTCCGATGGCTCTGTTGCCTTGCCCGAAGTGGCATCGCAGGCGAGAAGACGCAGGACCAACTCTCTTTGTTTCGGTGGAGTCATCGTTTTCAACTCTACATCGCTCCCGGTTGAGGCTTCCGACACAAATTTCAGGCTTCGTGGATAAATCGGGCCGTCTATTCCTCTTGCCCTCTCATTCGAGCCGTTTCCATCCAGAGATGCACGGCCGAGCCAAGGAAGCTGGGCATGCGTGACTCACATCAAATATTGAGTCGTCTGCAGGCTCAATTCACCTTCTTGCGCCCCCTCGGACCTTCGCTTAATGGCCGCGAACACATCGAGAATGGTAGCAATGTCACGAATATTCCCCGAGATCCCCGCCAAGCCATCTTCCACATCGGGATGTTCGCCGGCGAGGATCGCCAGACGCTCGCTAACATTCCGCAGTTGGCTCACTTCTTGCAGCATATTCTCAAAAGGTGTGGATACGCCCTGCTTCGAATCTACTTCAAGAGACGGGAATATATTTTGTACCATATGCTTCGTCGTGAGTGGGCCAAGCAGAGTAAGGAATAGCCCGAAAAGGTTGGCAACAAAAATGACTCCAGCCTCGACATCCGGATGATTGTACGGCTCGGATTCAGAATCCTGACCGTCAAAACCGCACAATCTTCCGCCAGCAGTAATCTGCGCTGTAGCAAGGCTGGGAACAGTCGCTTTCGCCAGCATCAAAGCACGCGTAGCGAGCATCTGGAAGCCGTCGACACCTACGAAGGGACAAAGACCATGGCGCAGCTTTTCATAGACACAGACGGTCTGAGACCCGCCCTGCAGGGGAAGGATAGCAGCCTCGGCCTCACGATCAAGCAGGTGCCGGGCCCAGTCGAGCGTCTTCAGCGGAGGAAGCATGGGTTCTAATCCTCCTGTGCCCGCAATGCCCTGCGTTGAGCGCGCGGCGCCAGTTGGTATCATACTCTGCTGCCGGTTGCTTTGACGAACTCCGCGGTTCGCACCACGAGAATGCATATTTCCCGCCACTCATCGAAGCCTACCGGAAACATCTTTGGGTGGATGTGCAAGATGGAACAGTCCGTGTCCAGCCGCCTGCGTAATCATCATCTCAGTCCTGCGCACCATTGGACCGTTCCAATAGCCTACTCGCTCGCGTGGCGATGGAAGTATCAATCCCCCACCGCCATCGTCCGGCGTTTCGATGGAAGCCCTTGCCCTAAACTCCTCCTCAGGGCCTGGTGCTTGAGTCGTCAAATGGGTCACTGGTAACCGCCGAGCACGGAGATGGCCCTTCGGAGAAGAACCCAACCAACATCACACTCGGAAACGAGAGAGGTCAGGAACTCATGGCACAGTCAATATTCGAACAAACAAGCGAGCAACTTGCCGATACGGCGCACAAGGCTTCGCGGGCTGCATCCGCGGCCGCCGATGCACTTGAGGATGGCGTAGCGGCAGCGCGCCGCGCGGCAAAACAAGGTGGCTATGCCGCCGAGGAACTTCTTGAGGACACGAGAAGGTCCGTGCAAAAACGCCCGATCCAGGTCGTCGCCGCAACATTTGCTGTTGGCGTCGCCGCTGGTACAGCGATCGGCTGGATGATGAAGCGGACGCATTTCTGCTGCAAGCCGAATGTCCGGGAAAATCTCTAATCCTCATTGTCCCCGCAAACTGAATATCCCGTCACTGCCTGGCTTCCGGTCGGGCGGTGACCCGGGAATTCGTCGCTGCAGGCGACGCGTTTCATCTGGTTGGGGAGCATTCGAAGCGGCGAGTCTAAATCCATACCCATCCGCTCGGCACCCTCAGGGCCGAATCACTTCCCCAAGAAGGACAGCGAGCCCGTTCCACGCGATCTGCACGCCAATGCAGAGCAGGATGAAGGCCATCACCCGCAGAATGCCATGCGCCGTCGAAGACGGGATGGCCCTTGAAATCTGTGGCGCATAAGCATAGCAGAGGTAAACCAGCACGCTGAGAACAACCACGGCAAGGTACACTCCGAGATGCGCCAGAATGTCTTTCGATATCACTCGATGAGAGATATGGGCGGTGAGCGTTAACAAAGCTACGAGTGTTCCAGGTCCCGAGGTTAATGGAAAGGTGAACGGGTAGAACGATTTCTGTTCAAGATTCCTTGTCTGTATCTCGGTGCGCACTTCAGTCTCTTCGATCCTGATTCTGGAATCCGAACTTGCATCCCTTTCGCTCAAGACAGACCAGCCCATGGCCGCAATAACAATGCCGCCTGAGAGCTGGACGATGGGAAGAGACAGTCCGAAGAAATTGAGGACTGTAGCGCCAGCCAACTCGATAATCCCCAGGAAGACGATGTTATTGATCGCGATTCTGCGCGCCAGCGAACGATATAGCTTGGGAGGCGCGTCACCACACAGCCCTAGAAATACGAGAGCCGACCCGAGCGGGTTGATCAGCGGAAGAAGCACGCTGAAGGCAAGTAAGAATGATGTCCAAATCTGCAACTTGATCTCCCGGCCGGGCCTGGTTGGAGCCTGCACTTCCTCCGAGTGGAACCATGCCAGATTTCTGGATACTTATCGACTTGCGTGCGGCACGTGAACATAGATATTCTGCGCTGCTACGAACTCGGTATCTCAGTGTGCAGGGCTAGCCGCGGTTGGTAGCGGCATAGCCGCAGTCTTCAGCCTGTCTAGATCGGACAGAACCGCTTGCCAGCGCGCTGCATTCTTCTTCGTCGCGATCGGCAACGATAAATCCGAGTAGAACTCGAGAATGTTATCGCGCAGTTGTGGCGAGGTCAGATTGAACTCCGTAGCGTTCAACTCGGCAAGCAGCCGCGCATAGGCTTCGTCCCCTAGCGAGTATTCTGCCGCCGCAGTCAATCCTCCGCTATCGAGATCTCTGTTGGGCAGAACCAGACTGCCGGCGCGAACCTCTTCAAGAAATGCACGGTACTGATCGGTGGACGCATTGATGCTCTTGATATACAGATCTTCGGTCTGCGGAGTGGGGTTGTTGAACCCCAACCCCTTGAAGGGGCCAATCTTCGGGAAATATCGCAAGAGCACTGCCATAAGGCGGGTTCCAAAACCTGGCCTCTCGTAGGTTTTGCCCCACTCTCTCTCATAATCGGAGCGCGATAGACGATAGAGAAACTTCTTCTTGGCGAAGTTCGGCGTCTCGCGGATCAGGTCCTTCTTGTGCGCTTCCAACGCGACCTTGGTCATCCGCGGGATCAGACTGCCGACACAATAACGATAAGAGCCTACCGCCATGTCCTGGTTCTTGAGCACTTCCTTTAACTGCATCCCGTAGACAACTGGAAAGACGCGCTCCAGCAAAGGCATCGAAACCTGGAATCCGATAAAGTCGTGGTACTGCTGCGACGCATAACGGTTCTTCGCTACCTGCAGCGTGTCGAAGCCAAACTCGGTCTTCAGATGTGCCACTTTGTCCTGGGCATAGCGAACGGACTTCCCATACTTCGCTCGCAGCTTCGGATAATCAATCGCTACCGACTGATTGATTGCAGGGTGACCGGCGATGTCCGATGCATAGTGCGAAAGCGCGCCTAGCGCAAAAGCATACTCGTTGGCGTCCTGGCTCTCCAAGATCATTTCGCTGACAATATCTCCGCTGCGAACGTAATGCGCCAGGTTGCTGAATTCCTTGTTGCCGAAGGGGTAATAGCCAAGATCCTGGATGACCGAGCCCCCATAGGCATAGGCGTGCGCTTCACGAATCTGCTCCTCAGTGAGTCCAGGAAAGCGCTGCAGCAGAAGGGGCCGAATCTCACTCGTCCACAATAGATCGACGATCTCTTCGTGAGTGAGGACTGAGTATGCAAACAGCCTCCCACTGCACGGCAAAAGTACAAAGAGCACAATCGCCGCCTGGAGCAGGAGAATACGCCAACTCGAGCCCGTAGTGCGTGAGGGTATTGCTTCCTTCGAACAATCGTTCACGCTTCTCCTATGCTGCACTATCGGGTGTGAAGAGCAGACTGCAATCCTCGAATAGACGTATCCGCAACGAATCACGAGGCGGCTATTTGCACTGGAGACGGGGAAGACCTATCCGGCGCAACCTGCATCTTCGAGTTACAAGTTAACTTACTTGTCATTACCTGGAAGTGATACCCCATCACGGCCAGAGTCATGGCCGCGCCGATGCAATGGCGATAACGCGTAGCCACGGTGAGCAGAAACTTCCAATAGCTCCAGCGCTGTCTACCGAAGACGCCCTGGCGGACAAGCGAGGTCACAAAAGCACGCGCATTCCCTTTGGTCATCCACCGCTGCCGGGTCATCCGCTCACCGCCGCGTGGCTGGGTTCGGTTCAGGTAGAGCTTTACGCGCTCGTAGTAGGCCTCGCAGGAGTAGATCTGCTTCAGAACCGAGCGGTACCCCTCCACCAGTCTTTGCGTATCCATGCGGGGAAGAAAATTCAGCTTATCGTCCGTATTGTCGCCCAAACCCGCATCCAGAATCCTGCCTTCATTCCACAACCGCCGGAACAACTCCGTTCCCGGCATGGCTTGCAGCAAGCCCACCATAGCAACAGGAATGCCGCTCTTCTGAATAAACTCCACCATGCGGTCGAAGATGTCGTCTTTGTCGGTGTCGAAGCCCAGGATAAAACCGCCCATCACCTGCATCCCGTAGCTTTGGATCAAAGCCACACTGTCCAGCAGGCTGCGATGTGCATTCTGTAACTTGTGGCTGGCGATCAGGCTCGGCTCGTCCGGTGTCTCAATGCCCAGGAAGACCGAGACAAAGCCAGCGTCCTTCATCAGTTGCATCAGTTCCGGATCGTCGGCCATGTTCAGTGAGGCCTCCGTACAGAAGTCGAAGCTTGTCTTGTATTGTCCGCGCCACTCGGCCAGTGCTCGAAGTAGTTCCTTCGCCCGCGCCTTGTTGCCAATGAAGTTGTCGTCGACGATGAACACGGCCTCACGCCAGCCCGCCTCGCGCAACTGATCCAGTTCGGCCAGCACCTGCGCTACGGCTTTGGTTCTTGGACGCCGCCCATAGATCGCGATGATGTCGCAGAACTCGCAATTGAACGGGCAGCCGCGCGAGTACTGCACCGTCATCGTCGAATAGAGATTCATCTTGATCAAGCTCAGGTCGGGAATCGGGCTGGTTGTCATCTCCGGCCGTTCCGCCGCCTGGTACACGGGCTTGGCAGTTCCCTGTTCCAGGTCCAGCGCCAGGCCTGCAACCAGCCCCTCCGCCTCGCCGATCACGACGTGGTCTGCGTTCAAGTCGGCCGGAGGCACACTGCTGGCGATCGGCCCGCCCACCACGATGCGCAATCCGCGTTCACGACACCGCTTCACGATGGCCGCCAGCGACTCGCGCTGGATGTGCATGGCGCTCAACAACACAACGTCTGCCCAGGCCAAGTCGCGATCACGCAGATGTTCTACGTTGGTATCCACCAGCCGTTTCTTCCATGTGCATGGCAACAGCGCAGCAATCGTCATGAGCCCCAGCGGTGGTTGTGCCGCCCGTTTGCCCAGGAACTTGAGTGCGTGTTTGAAGCTCCAAAACGTATCCGGGAATTCCGGGTAAATCAACAGGGCGTTCATCGTCCACCTCTCCGGGAAGAAGGACCGGCGGCAACGCGTGAAGGTCTGCGCTCGCTTCGGCGACTATTCCCAGGGCACGGAAAACCAGCGGGCCTGCGCTCCGGAGGCGCACTTCTTCAAGATCAGATTGCGCCGATGAACCTGCGCAAGGCTGTACAAAAGGGACCAACTGCCCGGGGAGACCGCGTGCCAGAGCCTGAAACGTCCTTTGGTTCCCGATCGCGCAACACGACCGCGGCGAACGTTCGCGCTACAAAGCGCTGCGGCGTCCTGAGATCAGGTTAAAGATCAGGATCACCAGAGCGACGACCAGCAGGATGTGAATGAGACCACCGGCAATGTGAAGGCTAAATCCCAAAAGCCACAAAACCAGAACGACGACAAAGATTGTCCAGAGCATATGTACCCTTCTCCACGCTGCGGGCGCCTGAAACCCGATAGGTCTCCGGCGCCCGCGTGTGTAGGCCTCATGGCTAGTTAGTTGGCCGCGTGAGCCTGTTCTTTTGCCTCTCTTACGGCATTGAGGAAGTGGGCTGCTCCAGCGGGCGTTGCAACTTCGCCACGCAGAACGCGGTGCGAAGAAACGTCATGCCCGTAGAAGGCGTCCATGGAGTCGTCGTCCCGGCGAACATCCGCGCCCGTCAGCGTGAGTCCGGCAAAGGCGCCCTTGGCTCGCGAGTAGGTAAGGATCTCGGTGTTCAGCTTCCAGTCGGTATCGGCCGTCGCGTGGCGTCCAACCGGACCCGCTGCTGCCGAAGCATCCGCTCCAAGCTGAAACTTGGCCTTCTCCAAGCGCTCCATTCCTCTGTCACCCTGGAACACCATGACCAGATCCACGCCCTCAACGCCGATCTGCAATCCCCAGCTGCCGCCGGTGATGGCGAAGAATGCCGGTGCGCTCCATCCGTGCTCGGTCCTGCAAGTAGCCACACCACGGCCGTTCTCGCCGCCAAACACAAAACCGGCCTTGATCATACGCGGCACGACGGCGATGCACTTGGCGTGATCCAGCACTTCGTCAGGAATGCCTTTATCCGGCGCTCCCATGATCTCATGCAGAACCGTGGCTGCATTATCCAGCCGGTTCTGCGCGTCTTCGCGGGTTTCCGCACTGGCGGCCATGGCCGCCCCCAAACTGATGAATGCAACTAACGTCACAAGTTTCTTCATGTATCTCACCCTTTTCTCCTCATGCACAGTGACTCTTGCTTTCCGCGCACTGAGGCGCATAAGGTGTCTCCACGTTAGAGCGATCGAGTGGCGCAGTCTGAGCAATAATGCACTATGGGAGAGGATGGCCTGCGCTCCATTTCGATCCGTTTTGGAGTGTTCTTCCCCATTGTTCCGTCCTCCTTGACTGTTTGCGGCCCACCCCAGCTCCGCGCGGCTAGCAGCAGACTCTTTCCCACCCAGCGAAGAATCGCGAATCGGCTTTTTTCATTCAGGCGTGAGGCGCAGCTGGCCGACCGCGCGCTCATCACTCTGCCGGGGAATTGATGCGGAGAGGGCGCACGCTACGCCAGTAATGGGGGGGCCGGAACAGTAAGAGTTGAAAAATCCTTGGGAAAGTGTGCAAAATTGAACAGATTCGGGGGGGGGGGTGCGAAAATTGCCTTGTCAGCGGTGTAGGTCTTAATTCTAAGTTCATTTGAACGTGTCCGTTGGGGCTCTACCGCGCCTTGCCGATCGTCGACAAATCCAGATTTCGGCGCAGTTCTGGTTTCCCCGCCTAAGAACAGAGTTGTCCGGGTCGCAGCCGGAGAGAGAACTTTCAGATGGTTGAGCTTTGCAAGCCCGCCTTCGATGTCGCAGCCTTCCTGGCCAGCGCCGGCGTGGGACGCAGAATTGTCTATCTGGAGCCGAAAGAGACGTTCTTTTCGCAGGGCGATCCAGAGGATGCTGTCTTTTACCTTCAGAAAGGCCGGGCGCGCATCTCCGTTGTCTCGGCGGCGGGCAAGGAAGCCACAATTACGCTGGTCTCAGCAGGCGATTTTGTGGGAGAAGCGGCACTAGCGTCAGCGCATAGGCTGCGTTTGGCCACGGCCACCGCGATGACTGCCTGCACGGCGCTCAAGATTTCGAGGGAAGAGATGATCCGCGTGATGCACGAGGAGCATGACCTCTCCGACATGTTCATGAGCTTCCTCCTGGCGCGAAGTATGCGCATCCAGGCCGATCTGGTCGATCAGCTTTTCAACTCCAGCGAAAAGCGCCTGGCAAGGATTCTGCTGCTGATGGCGGAGTTTGGCCAGCCCGGAGAGGTTAAGACGCTGATTCCCAAGATATCGCAGGAAACTCTGGCGGAGATGATCGGAACAACGCGGTCGCGGGTGAGTTTTTTCATGAATCGATTCCGCAAACTCGGCTTTATCGACTACAAAGAACGCATCCATGTGCACAAATCCCTGCTGAACGTAATCTTGCACGATCAACTACCGGGCGATAACACCGAGAAACCGACTGTTTCCGGCAGACCTAGAGTCTGAACTGAAGCGCCCTCCCCTATTGGTCAAGCTTGTACAGAATTGAACAGCATGGCATTTCCTCGAATGCCATACTCGCTTCACCTTCCTGTCTCATCAGGTCGTTGGAGTGTAAATGTCTGTGAACAAAGCAAAACTCCTCGTTGTGGACGATGAGCCTGCGATTCGTACATCGCTGTCGCTGATTCTCTCTGAGATTGGATATGGTGTGCGATCTGCAGACGACGGTCTATCAGCGTTGTTTGAGATAGAATTGGAAATTCCCGACATCATCCTTTCCGATCTGAACATGCCATGCATGTCCGGCTTCCAGTTGCTCTCCGAAATTCGCCGCAGTTTTCCGTCGGTCCGAACGATTGCTATGAGCGGTGCGTTCTGCGGAGACGAAGTGCCTTCCGGCGTGGTAGCAGATGCATTCTACGCAAAAGGCAGCGGCATAGGCGCTCTTTTAAAGATCGTCGAAAGACTGCACCTGGCCGAGCGGACAATACCCAGCCAAACCTGTGCGCCATCACCAGGCTGGATTCATCGAAGTCTGCCGGATTCTGCTGAAAACTCCACTGTTGCGAATGCCTTTCCGGAGCGCCAGCGAAGGCTTTCCCGCACTGTCGATGGTTCTATCTAATTGCGATGCGCAGAATGAATTGCGGATTGCTCCTGCTGCCGGAGTTTAGTTGAATAGCCGATTGTCCATCAGGCCGCAAGAGTTCCGTGCAAGCGTTTCAACACATCTCCATCCAGCAAATGCCGAAGCCCTCAACAGCAACTCCATTCCACGGCGGCCGAGGGCGGAAGGAAGTAGGATTCGATGCGCAGCATCAGAGAGTTTGACGTACTCATACGCGAGCCGATTGAAATTCCCGCCAGGATCGAATTTGCGACAGAAGAGTTTCGCGAGGGCTGGAGTTTGGTAGACCTGGTGGATACCCGTTGCCTGGAGAACATTATTGACTCGCTCGGATGGCGCTTCATCAGGAATACCCGCGGGTCTCTGAGTAGCGGCGTAGGTGAAACCTCGCAGGAAGCGATTGCCGGCGCGATAAGGATAGCCCTTGGCCTGGTGAATGAGCACTTCAATGCCGTGGAAGTGGAGCACATCGCGCTGACGCAGTACCCATGGTTCTTTCTGGCCAAGGTCCGAGTCTGCCCTTATCAGCTTCAGCAGAATGGATTCCTGGCTGTGCCGGACGAAGCCGTCCCCACGCTGCCCGCTCCCCGGCGCCGGTTGTTGCCGGCAGATGCCGCCGCGCTCTACCCGCAATTCGCCAGCGCCCTGCCCCAGCTCAAGCAGATGCTGATTTCATCCCAGGATCGGCAGGCGAGACCACAATGACCATCCTGCAAATGGCGTTCGTTCTGTTGGTCCTCCACCACGCCTTGCGCGTCCCCCTGCAAAGCCAAACAGCGGCCTCGCCGGCCTCCGCGCCGCTTCGTGCCCGAGGTTTGCATCGCTCCTGATGCCTGTTCTCCGCGCCGTGTTTCTTGGCATCCAGCGTGGGACCGGGAAACTGCCTTGTTCCCGGCGCAGCTGGTCTCAATAGCTCAGACGTGAACGATCCGAACGGCCACACTTGAGAGTGCCGGGACAGGTCGAGAACGGCCCCGGCGAGTGTCAGGAGAGTTTATGAATGGATTCAGATTTCTTGCGTTAGCCGCTGTCGTCGCTGTGTTTCTTGCCGCAGGCGCTCCCAAAGCAGAGGCTCAGATAAGCTTCAGCGTCGGAGTGGCCCCAGCATGTCCGTACGGATACTACGACTACTCGCCCTACAGGTGCGCGCCGTACGGCTACTATGGCCGGGAATGGTTCCATGGCAGCACGTTCATTGGTGTGGGCCCATGGTTCCATGGCCGGGATAATTTTCGTGGCCATGTAAATAACAGCTACGATCCGCAGCATGGCTACAGTGGCCGCGTACCGGAGTATGGAGAGCGGGCAACCACCCGTGACAGGGCTCCCAGGCGCTTCAATGGGAATGAAATGCGGGATGGTCGCGGCCACAGCGGCGGAGACAGGCACTAACTTCTGCCCCCGGTGAGCGGCCGATCTGAGGGACTGTTCACAGCAGCATTTGTGGCGCGGGTTCCCGGGCAGCGACCGCTCTAACGTCCTGTCGCGTGATGGCTCTTATGCGGCTTCCCCTTCGATCGAGGCGCTTGAAGAGTATTCAAGCGCCTCAATCGACATTACAAGTATTGAATCCACGGAGGTGGACTTGTGAATAAGGATCGAGTGAAAGGTACATTGGATGAGGTTGCTGGAACCGCAAAGCGCAAGGCTGGCGAGTGGGCAGGCGATGGCGAACTTCAAGTCGAAGGCATGGTTCAGCAAGTGAAGGGCAAGCTTGAGAATGCCTGGGGCAAGGCAAAGGATGTCGTCAAAGAAGCCAACGAGGAAGCCGCCGTGCATCATGAGACGCGGATGGAAGTTGAGATTGAGCAGTCAGCTATCGACACCGCACCCAGCAAGGGAAAGTAGGGCATCTTTGAAGGCGCCTGCCTGCCTGGCCGCCGCAAGCCGTGTCCATGAAATGTTCGCAATCGACAAGAGATGCTCCCAGAGAATGCCCAGCGAGCAAACAGGCAAACCGCCAATTTTACCTACACAGAAACTCGCGCCGGTGTTGCTTGATAACAAGCGCGGAAGAAGGATGGCCATGTTCATAGCAACTTCAATGCTTCATCCACGACAGACGCTGGTCCACAGATCGCTCGACAAGGGTTCGCCGGTAGCATTCCATATTCTTCTAATGCTTGCCGTTGCGGTTTTGCTGGTAGGATGCAAATCGGCGCGGGAACTGGCGCTGGATCAGGCCAAGCAGCAGGCGGCAACAACCGGACAAGCGCAACAAGTGGTCTCTGTCGACAAGAATGGCACCACGACCACCACGGTGGTTCAACCGCCGGCAGCCGGACAGAAGATCGAAGCAATTACGACGACCGCGACACCTCCCACGCCCGGAGCGCCTCTTCCGGCGCCTTCGAAGCCGATCGTTTCCGCGGTGCCTCTGCCACCGGCAATCCCGGTCAACGCAGCCATTCCGGCGGGCACAATGCTGGCCATCCGCATCGATCAGCGCATCAACGTTAAGACCAGCAGGGCCGGAGACACGTTTACGGGTGAGATCGTCGATCCAGTGATAGCCGACGACAACAGGATGCTGGTGCCGAAGGGCGCAATCGTAGGTGGCGTCGTGGATTTGTCGCATCGGCGCGGACACTTCAAAGGCAGATCGATGCTGGAGTTGCGTTTGACCTCGCTGACCTTCGATGGAACGCGATACCCGTTGGCAACGCGGGACACAGTGCGCACCAAGAAGGGTAAGGGCAGACGTTCGACGGCTCTGATAGGCGGGGGCGCAGGGCTAGGTATGCTGGTGGGGGGCCTGGCCTCCGGAGGCACAGGGCTGGTCGTGGGCGGCTTGGTGGGTGGCGGCGCTGGAACCGCCGTTGCAGGAATGACCGGCAACCGGGACATCGACATACCGGCAGAGTCGATCATGCACTTCAAGCTTGCGGACGACCTGGTGGTGCAGCCGCCACAGTAGTGTGAACATTCGCAGCAGTCATCGAAAGAACTTTACCATCCTTCCAGTGGTAACAATCGCGCGTTGCCCTGGCTCTTCGATCGCTCGTTGAAACCGATATCGGCCGGGTACACGCTACCCGGCCGCGTTGTTTGCCCCGCTCTTTCTTGTGCTGATCCAGCATCGCTTACAGACTATATGGTAGTAAGCGCAGGACAGGAGAACTCGGCTGTTTATCCAATGCGAAACTCTTCGCCATCCACCGCGAGTTTCTCTGCTGCATCAATCTTGCGCAACCCCCGAACCTTCCATACCATGAAACAGAGGCCGGCCACCAACAGCCCCACGAACCCGCAAAGCAGCGGGGGCGACCATGTCTTCAGAACGCCAGACGACCGGCGGACAATCTCGCGCCCGTATGCCGCGCCGAGCCATGCAATAAGGGAGTAGCGAAGGCTGCGCGCAATGCCGAATACCAGCAGGAAGCGCCTGCGCGAAACGCCCAGGGCGCCTGACGCCAGCGCAAACGGCAAGAGCGGAATCGGAGGTGGGAGGAGGGCGGGAAGAAACACTGCCAGGACTCCGTGCCGCTCCACCCATGCGACGACGCGCCCAAGAAGACGCGCCGGCACATAGCGGCGCAGGGCTTCTTCGCCACCCCGGCGGCCAATGTGCCAAGTTGTGTATCCGCCGGCAATGCTGCCTGCAACTGCACATGGGGCCAGCATCCAAGGATCCCCGTTGTGCGCCACCAACCACATCAGCAACAAGTCGGTGCTGCCCGGCAGGGGCAAAGGAATCACCGAGGAATCGACCACAGCAACGGAAAATAGGCCCAATGCTCCGAGGTGCGTAAGCCAATGCGGCGCCAGCGGTGGATACGCGTGGGCCGCCGGCGATTGTACTGACTGAACAAGCACACTCATACAGAAGCGCCCCTGCATTCACATTGGATACTGTTGTCTCGCAAAGAACAGCAAACGGCCCATCCCTATCCTGTATCCGCACCACGCAATGTAAGCCAGTAGTACCGCCGCCAGCAGAATTTGCACCGTACGGGGCGCAATGCAAACATGGCCAGAAGGCCATCGAACGGACGTAACTCAGCTGCTTTGAATTGGACAGAGTCGCAGCGTGGGCACTTTCGCCGTATCCAGAGCGGATGCGGCAGCCAGTCAGACCATTTCCAGATCGGCTCACTCATCTTGCCCATCCCTTCCGGCCCAGCCTCTGCGCCCGCGATAGCAACACCAGAGTAGCTGTACCCAGTGGCGATGCTCTCAAGTGGCTCTTCACCAAGAAAGAGCCACCTTGCAGGCCCTTGGCAAGGGCACGTTTAACCCGGCTTTGCTCTAGCGTCCGTCTGCCACAGGAAGGCTCGACTTTGATTCCAGCCAAGCGAGCATCCTGCGAATGCTGCCCGTAGCCAAAGCTACACAGGAATCGCCCGCGCCATAATACAGGTTCACCGTGTCTCCATCCGCGCCGATAGTTTGTCCGCACGGAAACACAACATCCTTCACATCTCCCCCTCGCTCGTAGGATGTTTCCGGGCCGAACACCCATGAATCGCCTCGCCGCAAGCATATCTCAGGGCGTTCCAGATCGAAGAGGGCAAGACCCAGGCGATAGATGCTTCCCGACGCGGTCTGCCTCACTCCGTGGTAAATCATCAACCAACCCTGAGTGGTCTCAATCGGCGGAGAACACAGACCTATCTTGTTCGCGTCCCACCAGCCGCCGCGCCGGGCTCCGAGAATAATCTGGTGGCTTCCCCAATGCCGCAGATCCGGCGAATAGGATATCCACATATGTGCGCCTAACGCTGTCATCGGGCGGTGAATCAGAGCCCAGCGGCCTCCCATTCTCCTTGGAAGTAAAGCAGCATCTTTGTCCTCAGGAGACATGATCACGCCGTATCGCTCGAAGCTGCGAAAGTCTTTGGTCAGTGCAAGCGAGACGCCGGGACCGCCTCGCGCGAAGGATGTGTATGCCACGGCGTATTGTTCCAACTCCGGGACGTAGGTAATGCGCGGATCTTCGATTCCCCATATTTCTTCCGGGTATTCGAGGGGATTAGCCACCATTGTCGGCTTGGGATCGATCCGCCACTGGTCGACGCCGTTGGAAGAACGCGCCGCGCAAAGGTGCGACAATCCACTTCTGTCTTCAACACGGCACAGAAGCAACGTGTCGCCATCGGGCAGTAACACTGCCCCCGCGTTCATGACACTGTTGATGGGATAAGGCCAGTCTTTCTGGCTGAGGATAGGGTTGCCAGGATAGCGGACGAACAGATCATGTTCGACAGACGCCGATGGCGTCGCTTGTTCCGGGACAACAGCCTCCGGCAATCCGCCTGTAGCATCGATTGAATTCAAGTGGTGACACTCATTTCATGATACTGTTCTTCCGCGTTTGCTGCTTGGCGCTTTTCTTCTGGGGCTCATTGGCGATTGGGTCATTCTGTTGTGCTCAAATAGATGGATCGCTCACGTTAAAACCGGAATAGTCCAGGAGTTACTCCTCGCCTCGGCAGGCATGCTGCTGCATCACGCCGCGAAAGGCAGACCTACTTCCCTTCCTCATTGCTCACATTCGACCGGCAAGAAGCAGAATGATTACAATCATCAGGATGAGGCCTAATCCACCGCTCGGATAATAGCCCCAGTTCCGGCTGTGCGACCAACGTGGCCATGCGCCAAAAAGCGCCAAGAGTAGAACGACGATCAATATGATTCCCAGCATGATTGAATCCTCACATTTTCGGATACAGGTAGGACCGCGTAAATTGCTCTGCGGCCCCTTCACGAGGCCGCAGAGATTCAATGGCTTTATTTAGCGCAAATTTCCTGTTGTTGTGTTCGCCGGGCTGCCGATTACATCGCCCGATACAACCAGTTCAACTCTGCGATTTTCCTGCCGTCCGCTCGCGTTATCGTTGGAGGCTACTGGCGAAGTGTTTCCGAAGCCTTTTGCCGATACTGAGTTTGAACCGACGCCCGATCCCACCAGGTAATCGCGAACTGCGCCTGCGCGATTCTCCGAGAGTGTTTGGTTCATGCTGTCACCGCCGACGTTATCCGTGTATCCGCCGACTTCTATGTTCAGACCGGGGTATGCAATCAGGATTCCAGCAACCTTCGCAAGCTTCTCCCTGGCTCCGGGCTTCAAGGAGTACTTGCCAGTGTCGAACAGCACATCCGACATGCTCACGATAAGTCCCCGTGCGCTATCGCGAGTCTCCAGGATCTTGTTCAACTGTTCCGACAACTGCGCTCGCATGGCCGCCTTGTCAGTATTTGCCTGGTGCTCACCCTGCTGCGCCTGTTGTGCGATCAGGCGAGACTGGTCCGCATCGGCCTGCGCCGCTGTCAGAGCCGCTGCTGAAGTAGCCTGGTTCGCGGCCATGTCTGCTTGGGCCTTTTCCGCATTGGCTTGGGACAGCGCCGCATCGGACTGGGCCTGATTCTTCTGCCGTGTTGCGTCGTCGGCCTGAGCTTGCGCCCTTGCCTGCGCGTCGGCCGAGGCCTGACGGTCGTTCGCCAACTGCTCCTCGGCGATCTTCTTCACCGCAATCTCGCGCGCATCTTCGGCCGTCTGAACTGCTTCTCGTGAAACCGCGATCAACGGCTTTCTATCGATGTGCCGGTTGGTCGCGTCCGCGTCGGCCTGGTTCATCAATACAACGGCATGCTGGTAGCTTGCACTCGCATACGTCTCGGCTCCCTCGGATTCAGCGATGCGCAACGCATTGCGCGCTTCGTAGAATTCCAAAGGCAGATCGGCCTTTAGAACAACGGGGTCGAATTTATAGCCGGTGGGAATATAGCCCCCGCGCTCCATAAGTTCATACTTCGCATTTACCGCCTCCGTGGTCCCCTTGGTATCGGCACGAACTACGTTCTCAAGAACCACAACATTGCTGGGCTGCCGAACAGCGTAGTAGGGCTCCGCAGTTACGATCAAAGCGAATGCCTGAAGATCTGTGGTTGCGGTCAGCTTGCTGCGATCGTTGCTGCCCACCAACACTTCTCCAAGATTCACTGCGCGTCCTTCGGGTGAGATCGCCCACAGGACGTAGGTAAGATATTCGCCGCCAAAGGTGGTGGGGTTTTGCAGATTACCAAACTCCGCTTCGACTTCCATGGTTCCACGCTTGCTGCGCACCTTGGCTTTACCGTCGGCCGATGGCAACAATGCCGTGCCGGCGAAGTCCACGTCCGTAGCTCCGCTGCGATGCTGGTAATTCACTGCCTGGACCGAACGGCTGATCACGACGACGCGGTAAGTAGACATCGCGCCTTTGGTTTCGATGACTGTCGTTGCTTGCGCGTTGGCTTGAGCAAACGCGCTCAAACTGAGGGCACTTCCAATCACGATCAACAGGGTGCGATTCAAGATACCTCCTGCGGGCAGAGTTCTGCCGCATTGCGTTGGACTTGCATTTCGTTGCCTGGGAATGGCTTCAAAGCTTCAGCAGTTCGATTTGTCAATGTCCGACACGGAACTGTAGTAGGTAATCGAAGAGACCGAATACCTTCAAAAGCCACAGAACGACGGCAATCACCACAACGGCGTTCAGAATGCCCTTGATCTGATCCTGCATGGGAATGAAGCGATTTACCAGCCAAAGTAACAGGCCGACTACGCCAAGTGTGATGACAACGGTGACTAGTGGCATTTCATCTTCTCCAGTCGTTCTCTTTTGATCGATCCACGCCCTACGCCGACGAGCAAATCGATGAACTCATGTTGAAAAGTCTTGTTCTTGCCTCTGCGAGTGCCTCAGCATCAAAAGCGGGTGCACCCGCAGCGGGAAGAAGATCGTCCTATGCAATTTGCCTATGCCGAATACAACCGTCCAGATCGATGCATCTTCGCCGGTCTTCTTAGTACAGGAGTCGCGGGAAGAGGAGGTTGGTCGCTCTTCTTCCCGTCTATTTTTTCAAAGCAAGGGACAAATAGCTGAGCAACAATGCACACAGGGAACGATCCGGATGGTTCGAATGGAGGAGTTCACCGAACGGCCTGAGAACGTCATCGGACATCATGCGTCATGGCGTATGAGTACCGGCAGAGGAGGCCTGCGCCTGCCGCGTGGAGCCGGTTCCGGATAAGCCAGCCGCCGCCGGCATTTTGACAGTCGGCACTTCCGTTCCTTCAGGGTAGATAAGGATTTGAATCGATCCCCAATCGCCCAGATTCGTTGCTGCCTGCTTGCCCAATCCCAATGTCTTCAACTGGCTATCGTCGAATCCAAAGTTCACCACCAAGTACTCCCGTACGACCATGGCCCTCGCTTCAGTAAGCAGGAGATCCTTGTGTGTATCCCCTTCCATGCTGGCCGATACCACGATGACCGCTACTCCGAAACGATTCTGCGTTAGGAACTCCCCGGCCGCGCCGAGTGTTTTCTGGTTTTTCAGCTTGGCGGAGTCGCTTGAGTCGAAGAGTTGTTTGGCTGTGTAGCTGAACGTCTTCAGAGGCGTACCCTGCGGAAGTTCCCCAATCCCATTTGCCGCCAGATCGGCTGAATCCTCGTATCCGCGCTTTTTGAAGTATCCGCTCAAGAAGAAGTTATGTTTAAGGGCCTCCATGTTTTCCTGGAAGTCCGTCACCCCAACCTGCGCCTGGAGCACTGTTTCATGCAGTGTGGCCGTGGTCTGCGCCAGATTGCTGTAGAGCTGTTTGTCGTTCACCAGCGATCCCACGGTTCCTTGCCCGGAATCTATCTTGGCGCTTACCGAGTTCAGATGAGCCGTTGCCAGAGTTGTATTGTTGATAGCCTCCTGGCTGCTGTCCAGAATGCCGCTGGCCTTCTTGAGCAGATCGGCCATCTGCAGCGGCGGCTCACTCTGGATGGTCTCGCCATCCTTGATCTCTGCTTGTCCGGCGGATCCAAACGAGATGGCTATAAACTGATTACCCAGCATCCCTGCAGTTTGGATCGAGGCTACTGAGTCATGCTTGATTATTTCATGTGTAGATTTGTCAAGATCCATGGTGACAGTAACTTGTTCGCCGGGCCTATGAGGCAAGGCGATGCTTTCCACGGTTCCGCTGTGAACTCCTCCGACTTGCACGTCGGCACCGACAGCAAGCCCCGCCGCGTTATCGAACATCGCTTTCAGTTGGTAAGTGGAGCGAAACAAATATTCTTTGCTTCCGATGACGAAAACCCCGGTCGCCAGAATTGCCAGCGTCACCAGTATGAAGGCTCCCAACCGCGCCACTCTCGACATATATCCTCCTACGACTGCTTCAGAAATTCCATTACAAAAGGGATGTCGCTCTTCTGAAGGTCTTCAAACTTTCCCTGAATCACCACGTTTCCTTTATCCAGCAAAGCAAGGTGATTGGAAATGGTCTTCGCACTGTGCAAGTCGTGGGTCACGACAATCGATGCCATCTGGCGTTCCCGCTGAAGTTTCAGTATCAAATCGTCGATTTCTCCCGAGCTAATGGGATCGAGTCCCGCTGTCGGCTCGTCGAGAAGCAGAATCTCAGGTTCCAGTGCGAGCGCGCGCGCCAAGCCGACACGTTTCTGCATCCCGCCCGAGATGTCGGAGGGCATCTTTCCAAAATCGCCCTCCATTCCCACCTCAGCCAACAACTGGCGCACCCTTTCATCGCGCTCCTCTCGGGACATGTCTCTTCGATGGTGTTCGAGTGGGAATGCGACATTCTCAGCGACGGTGAGGGAGTCGTAGAGGGCTGCATGTTGAAACAGAAAGCCCATGCTCTTGCGGATTTCACCCATCCGATCGAGAGCCATCCCTGCAGTGTTCCGACCTTGAATGCAGACCGATCCGGAGTCGGGCGCTTCGAGGCCGATGATGATCCTCAGCAAAACGCTCTTGCCGGTTCCGCTGCGTCCGAGCACTGCCAGGGTTTCACCGCGGTCGACGCTCAAACTAATTCCATTCAGAACATGGTGAACTCCGAAGGCCTTGCACAGTTCCTTCACAGCTACGACGGGCACACCGACTTCCTTCTGGCAGCCCTTTTGCATCATCGCGTTGTCATAGGCTGTGGCCATACGCCTCTCATAGATCTGCACATCTACGGCAAAGAGTTATTGGAAGAAGACGAGAATGAATTTGACCAGCACGACGTCGGCCAGGATCACGAAGAGCGAGGCAAGCACCACGGAATTTGTGGCGGCGCGGCCCACTCCCTCAGCACCTCCACGTGTGCGCATTCCCTGGAAGCACGCGATCAGCCCGATAATCAGGCCATACACGGCTGTCTTGAACGTGGGCGGCAGGAACGCGTTAAAGGTTGCGCCCTGAAATCCGCTTTCGATGAACTGATGGAATGAGAGAGGCTCAACCAGAGTTTGCGCGAACCACCCCGTGAGCAATCCGCATGCATCCGCAACAAGAGTCAGAAGGGGAAGCACCAGAATGCAAGCCAGGATTCTTGTCGCGGCCAGCAGCCTGTACGGGTTGATTGCCGAGGCTTCGATGGCGTCGATCTGCTCGGTCACTTTCATCGACGCCAGTTCCGCGCCAATGCCGGCGCCGACCCGCCCGCTCACGATGAGGCCAGTCATGATCGGCCCCATCACCTGGATCACGGAGTACACGAGCGTCGCAGGAAACATCGACTTCGCGCCGAATCGACTGAGGCTATAACGAGCTTCCATCGAGATCACTACACCTATCGCAGAGCCGGCCAGTGCGACCAGCGGAAGGGACATCGATCCAATCTCGTCAAGTTGTCGAATGAGTTCACGCCACTCATACGGTGGCGTCACTGTCGCTTTAATGACTTTCCACGAGAAGATTCCCAGTCCACCGAACCACTCGAAGAACTCGTTGCCCTTTTTACCCACGAAGCCAGCCGTAGATTCCACGGACCTGTTCTGCTGTTCTGGGAGCGGTGTCGTGGCACCTGTAACCGCGATGGCTTTCTGTGCGCTCACTTGTTGGGGCCTTGAACTGGCGATCCGTGCGCATTGTTCAAATGCATGCGTGCAAGCAATGAGTGAGGTCCACTATAGAAGAATTCCAGAGCGAGATTACCTCCCATATACGTCAACAGACTGTAGTTGCCTGTGCGGAATGCATCCTTCGCTCCGTAGCGATTGGGGTACCAGCCATAGACGGCTGTCATTGACCCCACATAGGGCGCCACCAGAGCCGGCAGCGAGAAGACACGGTGGCCGTCATTGCCGCGCCGGGCCGTGAATGTCGAGATCACCGCATGGCCCATCCGCGGCAAGATGCCTCTGCATTCGCAACGGTAGTACAACGCATCTTCCTTGAATACTTCCGACGCCCCATAGCGCGTCGTGGTGGCAACCATCGCGATGCCATAATCGGACCCAAACCGCTTGACGTATCCCTTCATGCCTTGGTTCCACTCCGGCGGCGCATTGCTCAACTGATTGATGCCAGCCGCGAATGCGGCGCCCGTAATTGGGTAGGGACCGTATGCGTCGAAAGCGTAATTGATGATTTTTGTCTTCTCTGTCGGGCGCACGTATAGAAGATCCGGTTCGGTTGAAGTTGTGAGGACTGCACTACCGGAAGACTCGCCTGCAAGGAGCGCTTCTTGCGAAGTCACAAGCACTGGAATGCTTGCAAGAGCCACGGCAACCAACATCTGCAGCATCAACCGTCCTGCCTTCGGGCAGTGAGGTGGCGCATTCGATCGGCAACCTTGCCTGACTGGCAGATTACGATCAAAGGTATACCGGAAATGCTGATATCGTTTTTTCATCGATGCCGCCAAAGTCTTTGCTCCAGTAATGCCGCAACTCACAAACGCCTGCACTGCCAACAAGGAGATTTGTTGGCGTCACTTCGCGTTCACACATCATGACAGAATTGGATTCTTCAAGGATGGTCATATTTGCTCGCTAGCACGGGCAAGCGTTGAATGTACCAACCGCGTTTCATCACGTCGAGATGCACAAGCGATGCCAACTCCCGACGCATCTGCTGCATTAGCGACAGATGTCCAAAAGTGCACAGCCTTTGCAGTTGCGAGGAGAGGAAACTCTAGGCTGTAGCTGCTTTCACAATTTCGAGAGGAACTCCCGATGCCCGAAAACTCTGCTTTTCCTTCGATTCCCACGAAGATTCTGTTGCCCATCGACTTTAGCCCATCCTCACGGGCAGCGTTGGACATGGCTGCCGACTTGGCCCAACACTTTCATGCGGAACTCTGTCTGTTGAATGTCATTCCGTTCCTGCCAGACACAGCGTTTCCAGATCTGGTCCCTGAACAATCATTTCTAAAGGATGCAAGGACTCACGCAGAACAGCATCTGTCCAAGTGCCAAACTCCGCTGGCGGCCAGGGGAATCAAGGCAACCACCATCGTCGAAGTTGGAAACGACATCGCCGGAAACATCATGGAGGTGGTCGAGCGCGAGCAGATTGACATGGTCGTCATCTCGACGCATGGCATCTCGGGTTGGCATCCGTTGGTCTTCGGATCCATCGCAGAGAAGGTTGTTAAGCTTGTGCAGTGCCCGCTCTTGCTTCTTCGCTCGGCGAAGCCTGAGACCAGCACTAAGCCGGCCTCAGGGCGCTCGATGGAATGGTGGTAAATAGAGGACTTCTTCCTGGCGTTCAGGGAGTGTCAGCAATTTGGCAAGCAACTGTCTGAATGCAAACCATCTCTACTCGCCAGCCAGGTTGGAGGGAGCTAAGCTTCTTCCGGCCTGGCAAGAGCAGGATAGTCGATGTAGCCGTGCGCTCCCGGTGTGAAGTAGGTGCTGGGGTCCGGGGAGTTCAACGGAGCATTGTTCGCGAAACGTGCAGGCAGATCGGGGTTGGCGATGAAGAGTTGTCCAAACGCTACCGCATCCGCTTCACCATCCTGGATAACCTTCTCGCCCAGCGCCTGAGTGTATTTCTCATTCGCGATATACACACCGCCGAATTCTTTCTTGAGCTGCGGACCGAGCCTATCCGGTCCGAAGTACTCGCGAGCGCAGAGAAAGCCGAGTCCCCGTTTGCCAAGCTCATGCGCGACATACCCGAAGGTGGCGGGCGGATTTGAATCGTGCATGTCTTGGCTATCGCCGCGCGGCGCCAGATGCATGCCCACGCGCTTCGCGCCCCAAACGGCGATCGCCGCATCGGAGACTTCGAGCATGAGCCTGGCGCGGTTCTCAATCGAGCCGCCGTATTTGTCTGTACGGCGATTGGATCCGTCCTGCAGAAACTGATCGAGGAGATATCCATTGGCCCCGTGTATCTCCACACCGTCAAAACCGGACAGCTTCGCGTTCTCTGCACCCTTGCGGAAGGCCTCAACAATCCCGGGAATCTCAGATATATCGAGTGCGCGCGGCGTCACATATTCGGTTACCGGACGCACAAGGCTAACGTGACCGGCGGGCTGGATAGCGCTGGGAGCAACAGGGAGTTCTCCTTCCAGAAAGCGTGGATCGGATATGCGGCCCACATGCCATAGCTGTGCGAAGATTCGGCCTCCTGCTCGGTGCACGGATTCCGTCACAAGCTTCCAACCTTCGATTTGCGGCATTGACCAAATGCCGGGAACGTTGGCATAGCCGACGCCCTGCGGCACCACCGGCGTGCCCTCGGAGATGATCAGGCCGGCTCCGGCTCGCTGTGTATAGTATTCGATCATGAGCTGCGTCGGAAGGTGGTCGGACGTGCCGCGCAAGCGAGTAAGGGGAGACATGATTACACGATTCGGCAAGGTAATTTCACCGATTGCAATGGGGTCTAACAAAGAAGCCATGAATGGAGTCCTCCGGAACATATGCTGTGAATAGGATGTCTGAAGTCGGCGGAAGATGCGCAGGTTTTTTGCTGCGGCGATCTCTCTGTAGAGATAGTTCTTCCCTGCCGGCGAGATGCGCTCCATGCTCGGCGAGTCCAGCGCGAGGTTCACTTTCGGACCAGCTTCCAGCGGTTCAGTCTAGATGCAGCTGGCATGGAGTCATTCCTCCTCTGGCAACTCCATTCCCCTCTGGCCTTCGTCCTTTTCTCTACCTGTTGCCATCTATTTACGAGCCTTAGCCCCATGGCAATCGGGACGCCGAGCCTGTGTGCTTTGCGCACTGCAACCCAACACCTGTTGGAATGTCTGCAATTGTCACTTCGCGATATGGATATGACTGTATCCAATTGAACAGATTGTCAACCCTCCCCGATGGGAGGATGGTTTCCAACGAGCGGGAGGACATGAGTGCCTCATAGGCCGTTACTGCTCATCGTTTCGGCAAAGGCCCCTTAGCATGTCGCCAGTCTTGCCAATGCCGCAATCTATGACAACCGGATCTAACGAAGACTCCAGGAGAGAACGATGTCCGCAACAAACTCAGTAGTCGCCATATATGACACACACGAGCAGGCGGAAAAGGCGATTAGAATCCTTCAGGAAGCCGGCGTGGATATGAAATGTCTATCCATCGCGGGCAGAAGCATGCATAGCGATGAGCATGTGGTAGGTTATTACAACGCTGGCGACCGCATGAAGTACTGGGGATCTGTCGGCGCATTCTGGGGCGGACTGTGGGGCCTATTGTTTGGGTCTGCGGCATTCGCCATACCTGGACTCGGACCGATTCTCGTAGCCGGTCCGCTGGTTGGCTGGATCGTCTCTGCTCTCGAAGGCGCCATAGTTGTCGGCGGAGTCAGCGCAATCGGAGCAGGGCTCGTGAGCATCGGCATTCCGAAGGACAGCGTCATCAAGTACGAAGTGGCTTTGAAAACCGACAAGTTCTTGCTCATTGTCCATGGCACACCTGACACCGTGTATGGCGCGCGATTGGTTCTGGATGAAGCCTGTCCCGGCGTGTACAGCATGCATAACCAGCCAATGCTGACAAGTTGATTCTGTCTTGCGCGGCCCTGCCGGAAGGCCCCCTTCGCTCGGGGCGTCGCAGGCGCGTCAGCTCTGCGCAATGCATCGATCGTCACCAGCCCCCTCTTGCTCAAGTCTTGAGCAAGGAAGTAGGACAAATGAGCTCAAATCAACAAGTAAGTCCACAATTCGGTCAATTCTTGACTGAGCGCAGGACGTCGAACGGCCGAGAGTCTCCTTCGACGCTCACCCCAGCTTCTGACGGTTTCGACACCTGGTGGCAAAAGACCTTTGCTGTTCATACTGCCGTAGTGGCGCAAGCTTCTGCACTCGTGCGCGCACATCGGCGATTCCGCACGGCCGGTGTACCTGCGCCACGCCTCTGATGGATTTGCGATGTTTGATCCGAACCGAGGCAATGCTTTTGTGGTCCATCTTTGCGCCGGCCCAAAGACGTTAGGGCGGATAACAGGGTGTCAACGCGTTGGAACCAGACTGTTGGTCCGGCTTTTAAGAATTGCATCCCTGCTTGGGTATCCCACCCCGATCCTTCGCAGACAGGTCTTCGTCCATGAGGTGTAGCCTAGCGACGCCTTTGTCTTTGTCGCTAGGGGTCGAATAGCACGATGTAGATCTTCGGGGCCGAATCAAGAGTAGAACCCGGTACTCGTTTTCAGGCGGCTAACTGTGGAAGCAAATAGCGTTGTCCCAACCGCACCAGGCTCACCAACTGCCAAGGATACCGCCTCAAAAGGACTCTCCGGGAATGAGGCGCGGACCCGTCTTGCAAGCAACGGTCCTAACGCCATGCCGGATATCTCGGCTCATCCGCTGCGCAGCGCATTGGCAAACTTCTGGGCGCCTGTTCCATGGTTACTCGAAGCTTCAGTCATCCTTGAATCCGTACTGCATAAGTATTATGAAGGCGCTATCATAGCAGCCCTGCTCGTATTCAATGCGGCACTTGCCTTCTTCCAGGCGAGCCGCACTCAGACAACTCTTGCCGCTCTCAGATCGCGATTGGCCCTCAGTGCATCGGTTCAACGGGACGGCAAATGGAAGACTGTCCCAGCCGCGGAATTAGTATGCGGCGACCTGATCAAGCTGTCACTGGGCGGCGTGGTTGCTGCAGATGTGCATCTGATCGAGGGATCGGTCGAACTCGATCAGTCGATGCTAACCGGCGAGTCGCTGCCCGTTGAATCCGGTCCGGGCATTGACACGTATGCAGGAGCGCTCGTCCTTCGCGGCGAAGCAACCGCAGTGGTTACGGCCACAGGAACGGGCACCAAGTTCGGTCGGGCGGCGGGCCTCGTTCGAACGGCCCACGTGGTGAGCACCCAGCAAAAGGCCGTGCTCCGAATCGTGCGTAACCTCGCGATCTTCAATTGCCTCGTAATCCTTTGCATGAGCGCATATGCGTACGCCCACGCTATGCCATGGAGTGAGGTCGTTCCACTGCTGTTAACTTCGATCCTAGCCATCATCCCCGTAGCGTTGCCCGCAACCTTCACCCTCGCAGCGGCGGTTGGCGCTCGGTCTCTGGCCAAACTGGGCGTATTGTCAACTCGGCTTTCTGCGGTGGACGAAGCCGCGTCCATCGATATCTTGTGCTCAGACAAGACCGGAACTCTGACCCAGAATATGCTTTCGGTCGCAGCGGTTCGGCCATTGCCTGGTTTTGACGAGGAATACGTTCTAGGGATGGCATCGCTGGCAAGTTCTGAGGGAGGACAGGACCCTGTCGATACGGCAATTCGCCTTGCAGCATCCCGCAAGACGATTCCCGCATTGCCAAAGCTGACGGCCTTTGTTCCGTTCGATTCGGTCAAGAAGACCTCGGAAGCGACCGCGACAGATTCTAAGGGTATGCCAGAGCGAATCGTCAAAGGCGCCTACGCTGCTGTTGTCGCCCTGACAGCTCCCTCACCGGCTGCGGCTGCCATCGCTGAAGAACTCCAGAAGCAAGGTCTTAGAGTTTTAGCAGTTGGCTCGGGACCGCAGGCATCCGCGCAGATCATCGGATTGCTTGCACTCAGCGACCCGCCACGAGCTGACTCCCTTTCTCTTGTCTCTGAACTGAATGGTCTAGGCGTGCGCACTATCATGGTGACCGGGGATGCTCCAGTTACAGCCGCAACAGTAGCCCACGCGGTTGGGCTGACGGGCAAACTGTTCCCGACCGGCACTCTGTCGGTGGACATCGACCCAAAGGATTATTCTGTATTCGCCCGCGTGCTTCCAGAGGGCAAGTATGATCTCGTCAAGACCTTCCAGAAGAGCGGCCATACAGTTGGGATGTGCGGCGACGGCGCCAATGACGCGCCTGCGTTGCGCCAGGCACAGATAGGTATCGCTGTTTCCACCGCAACCGACGTAGCCAAGTCGGCCGCTGGCGTTGTACTGACCGAGGCTGGGCTGGGCGGTATTGTATCCGCCGTAAAAGAAGGCAGAGTCACTTTTCAACGTATTCTTACCTACACGCTCAACTCTATTCAGAAAAAGGTATTTCAGGCGCTCTTGCTGGCGGTTGGCCTAGTCATGACTGGACACGCTGTGCTTACTCCGATGCTGATGGTCATCGTGATGATCACCGGCGACTTCCTTGCCATGTCTCTAACCACCGACAGAGTGCGCCCGTCCCGGATGCCTAATTCCTGGAACATTGGTCGAATTACGACTGCAGGGGTATTTGTGGGAATCTGTTCCCTTGTATTCTGTTCGGCAATTCTAGCGGTTGGCAATTTCCGGCTACATCTCGGCATCGAAGCGCTTCAAACGCTCTGCGTAGTCGGCATTGTCTTTGGAAGCCAGGCCACAACGTACGTCCTTCGCGGACGCCAGAAACTCTGGGGATTGCGCCCCAGCATCTGGCTCGTACTATCGACAGCTGCCGACGTACTGATCATTTCGGCCCTCGCAACATTTGGAATCGCAATGGCTCCCTTACCCGTCGCGATGGTCGCTGGCGAGTTCGCGGCAGCAATCGTATTCGCTGCGATTCTCGATGTGGTCAAGCTTCCTGTATTTGCACGCCTAGGCATTTCCTGAGCGTTCGATACCCGCAAGGTGCAACTGGCTCCAGCAAAAGCATATCGAAAGCCCTTTCTTCAGCAATTTGAATAGTGTTGCTCGAAGGCATGGAACCCACTGGACGTCCCCGCCGAACCCGTTTCATCCTTGACATTACTCCTCAACAATCGACGCGCCGCGAATGTGCTTCTTCGCAATCTGCTCTATCTCCGGCTCGGTAAGCGCGGAGAGATCGACCGTCTCGGTCGCGACAATTCTCTTGAATGTTTCAGGATGATGGCTCTTCAGGTATTCGCCGAGGAACTCAGCCGCACTGCTCTTTCCCGTTGCGTGGCCGATCAGAACGATAGCTTCGGCATGGACAAGGTGCGCTGCTATTTCCTCGTAATAGGATTCTTCCTCGGGGACATGGTCACCCTTGTAATGTGCTTCCTTGCGATGGATCAAATGATGTTCGAATCCGAAGGGATCGTACGGCTTGACGGTGACTTCACCTTCAGGCAGGCTGCCGCCGAGGTCATGGTAGATATGCGCAGCATGATGGTCGATAACCACAACCATTCGTCCGATCTTTTGCGCTTCGGCCGGTTTCCCGAGGACGCCAGCTTCTTTTAGAAACCTCCGCAACCTGGAAATCTCCTCGACTTCTAGGTTATGCGTGCTGGGACGCTTGAAAAATCCCCTCTGTGAGCCTACGACAAATGCAAACTCGTCGTTCCCGTGTGGCTGAACTTCGCCAATCTGTCCAATGAGATCGACGACTGTGCTCCAGCTCAGATTGCGAGGTAGTTTGCCGCCAACGAGACTTTCCAGAAGGTCTTCATGGTCAATACGAAGGTGCTCATTCATACCAGGATCGTCTCACGTTCCAGGAGAGATTGCTGTTCCCGTTTGCTCACGGTATTCGTATCCTTGAAGTATCGATCCGGCCCTATTGATTTTCAACGCGATATCCCACCCATTTCCGCAAAGAACGCGGAAATGGATGGGATACGGTGTTGTATTACTTAGGGGCCGGATCAATAAGTGGTGTTGCTCCCCGCAGACAAGGGGATCGGCGAAACCGCAATCAGAGGCCCGCTACTTCGTCGCCCCAGTAACCTTCACGATGGTAGTGCCCGTACAGGCTCGATTCATACTCTCGCGTTAGCAACACTTCCTCAGTGTATTCGGGCGCGTCCTTGATGGTCTCGCGAGACAAGCCGACTGCTACTTCTCTCTCTTCCCAGCTCACCTTCTCAATCCACTTTGGAGAGATAAGAACCCTCTTCCCCGGCCACCAGTTCTTTGTCGATACAACCAGATAGCGAACCATCCAGGTCTTGTCGTCAACGATGAAGTCGTCGACATGGCCAATCTCACCGTCTATCGCGCCGATATGGTAGCCTGTCACCTCTTGAGTGCTCCGGAGATGACGGTCCCATCCCTTTTCTTTTAAGCCGACCACGTTCCACTTGCTCGAATCCCGCTCAATGTATGGGTAGTTCCCCCAAACGTACGGGCCGCCCCAGTAGTCCGGGAATCCATAGTATCCGTTGAAGGTGTCCTCATAGTGGCGCGAAATTGGCTCGTGCGTGTCGATGGACGGACTTTCTTCAATTTGCTTCTTTGTCAGGAAGACTGACACCTTCTCCTCTGCGCTGTCGATGCCCTTCACAGAGTACGGCGAGACGAGCACCTTCTTGCCGAAGAGCCAGCTTCCTGGATTTACGACGAAATAACGAATTGTCCAGAATTGGTCGTCGAAGTAGAACTCGCTGGCTGACCCCATGTCCCCGTCGAGACTCTTCAGAGTATAGCCCTTCAGTGCATTTGTCTTGATTAACATCATGTCTCCTTTGTGTTGAATCGTTTACTGCGGATCAGGCCCTTAAGAAATACGGAACTCTCTGTGTACCATGCCCCTTCGACCTTTTTGTCGCTAGGGTGCGAGAGCAAGACGCAGATATTGCTGCCTGAATCGGTAGTTCTTTGACCACACTTGGCGCCTGTCACATAGCCCGGCGCTGTGCAGTCCCCATTCCTGTCAGGCAAGCACGGTTTGGCCGTACACCGCGTAATGGCTCTGCTCCGTGTCGGCGATGATTGCCTTTGCTTTCACCACTTCTTGTGGGGTTCCGTGGACGACCAACACGTACTTGTCTGTTTTCAGAGCCACATCGTATTTGAGTACGCTGTCCTTGGGGATTCCAATGCTGATCAGCCCTGCGCCGATTGCGCTCACGCCTCCGAATGCAACCGCTCCTTCGAGGACGGCTACAATCCAGCCAACGATAGGTCCGGCTGCGAGGATGGGTCCGATTCCCGGCACCAGAAACATCCCCGACCCAAAGAGCAGCCCCCAGAAGCCGCCCCAGAACGCGCCTAACTTACCCCAATACATCATGCGGTCGCCAGCAGTGTAATAGCCAACCACGTGCTCATCTGTGTGTGTATCTCTGCCTACAATCGACAGGCTCCTCATATCGACGCCTGCCTCCCCAAGTTCCTTGATGGCCTTCTCTGCCTGCACGTGCGTGTCGTAGATTGCCGCTACGGAGTTTTTCAAGAGCATTTTGTTCTCCTTGTTAAGGGTTGACTTTGTTTGGTTTCTGCGGAGAGTCTCCGATGTAACTTATACCGGCCCATACGGGAGTTGACGCATGTGCTCAATCCAAGTTGAACTGCCGTTCATCGAATAGCCACTATCGGCGCGCAGCCTCATACATTTCAAGCGCCTTCACTTTGTTGACTCTGTGCAGGTGGCGCTCCGCGCCGCTGAATCGAGCCTTGAGAAACGCCTCTACCAACTCCCATGCGAGCGCCGGTCCAATCACCTGTCCGCCGAGCGAGAAGACGTTCATGTCGTCGTCTTCAACGCCCTGGTGAGCGGAGAAAACGTCGTGGATGAGACCAGCGCGCACGCCGACAACTTTGTTGGCGCAGATGGATGCACCCACGCCGCTGCCGCAGAGCGCGATCCCACGTTCCACCGTTCCGGCTGCAACGGCTCTGGCAAGTGGAATCACATAGTCCGGGTAGTCGTCTCCTGGATTTGCTTTGAGCGCGCCGAAGTCGACGACTTCATGGACAGTGGCGCGCAGTAACTCAGCGATGTGTTCTTTCAGAACGAACCCGCCATGGTCAGAGGCAATTCCAACGCGCATGGTGCTTTCTCCTTAAGCTGGTCAAGTACACGATGAGCCTGCCTACATACGTTCTCCGCAGTAAAGCCGTAGTGTTCCATTACGACTCGTCCGGGCGCCGACGAGCCGAAGGTGTCTATTCCAATGACTGCGATCCGGGGACCGGCAAAGGACTGCCATCCCATCGGGGAGCCAGCCTCAATGACGAGGATCGGCACATCCGGCGGCAGAGTCCTTTCCCTGTAGGCCTCCGACTGTGCCGCGAACAGGTTTGTGCTCGGCATACTCACGACTCTCGCGTATACACCTTCTGCCGCGAGCCGTTCGCGGCCTTCCAGAGCAAGCTGGACCTCCGATCCCGTAGCGATGAGAACGATATCCGGTCGCCCGCTCGCCGGAGAGTCAGCCAACACATAACCACCGAACGGAACTCCTGTCGGAATTGAGGGATAGAGACAAGGGTCGAGTACGGGGACACCCTGCCGCGTGAGCACCAGGGCAACGGGGCCTTGCTTTCTGCCAATCGCAACTCTCCATGCGGCTACTGTCTCGTTGGCATCCGCAGGGCGAAGAACAACCATACCTGGAATGGATCGCAACCCGATGAGTTGCTCCACAGGTTGATGCGTCGGGCCATCCTCGCCCATGCCAATGCTGTCGTGCGTAAAGATATACGTCACAGGCAGAGCGTTCATGGCCGCAAGGCGCATGGGAGGACGCATGTAATCGCAGAAGACAAAGAATGTGCCGCCATACGAAATCAAGCCGCTGTGCAAGGCCATTCCATTAAGGATGGCGCCCATCGCATTCTCGCGAATGCCGAAGTGCATATTGCGTCCCGCCCAGTCCTCCGGCTCGAAGTTACCAGCCCCGTCAATCTTCGTATGCGTGCTTGGGCCAAGGTCTGCCGAGCCTCCCATCATCTCCGGCAAGCTAGAGCCAAGAATTTCAATTACCTTCCCTGAAGCAACCCGGGTGGCCATCGGTCCGTCTGCTGGTGTAAATGTCGGCAGGCCGGTATCCCAATCTGCAGGAAGGCGTCTATCGATGACTCTCTGAAACTCCGACGCAAGGTCGGGGAATTCCTTGGCATAGGACTTGAAACACGACTCCCATTCCACCTGCGCCGCGCTTCCACGCGCGACAGCCCTTCGGAAGTGCTCCTGCGCCTCCGCGGGGATGTGAAAGGACGGCGAGACGGGCCAGTCCATTGCCTCCTTGGTAAGTCGCACCTCCTCGACCCCGAGAGGCTCCCCATGCGCAGCGGCAGTGTCCTGCTTGTGGGGACTGCCAAAGCCGATATGCGTGCGGACGGCGATCAACGATGGGCGGTCTATCTCTGCTCGAGCATTCTCAAGAGCGAGCGCCACTGCTTCCACATCATTGCCTTGTTCCACTCGTTGCACATGCCAGCCGAAAGCGGCGAACCGTGCCATGCGATCCTCGGTGAACGTAAGCTCTGTACTTCCCTCGATGGTGATGTGGTTATCCGCGTAAAGAACAATGAGTTTTCCAAGATGCTGGTGGCCTGCGATCGATCCTGACTCCGATGAGATTCCCTCTTCAAGATCGCCATCGCTGGCCAGTACGTAAGTATAGTGATCGACGATTTGGTGTCCAGGGCGATTAAAACGCGCGCCTAGGGCAACCTCCGCAATTGCCATGCCTACGCCATTCGCGAGGCCCTGTCCCAGAGGCCCTGTGGTAGCCTCGACGCCCGGGGTCTTGCCGTACTCCGGGTGCCCCGGCGTGCGGCTGCCCCACTGGCGAAACATCTGCAATTCCTCAAGAGAAAGATCGAATCCCGTCACGTGCAGCAGAGCATAGAGCAGCGCGCATCCGTGGCCTGCCGAAAGGATGAAGCGGTCGCGGTCCGGCCAGCGCGGATCGCCCGGGTTGAACTTGAGCGAGCGATCCCAGAGAGCATACGCCATGGCCGCCGACCCCATCGGCAGCCCGGGGTGACCCGAGTTAGCCTTCTGCACCATGTCTACCGCCAGAAAGCGGAGCGTGTTGATGCAGACCTCATCCAATGCAGGTGAGGCGATTGCTGTTGCGGTGGGTGCGGATGACGCCATGGCGTGTTGTGCCTTTCTTCCTTGATCTGGTTTTGAACATCGATGGCGATTCAAGACGCACTGTTGAGTCTCGAATCGCGTCCCTCTACATCTTGACGCCGGTCGCCTTGCACTCCGGGTGCTTGCATTCGCAGGGTGTATCGGGACTCTTCTTTGGGTCCGCGCATGCCGGGCTGCAATGCTTCTTGCCGATAGCGGGCTCACAATTGCAGCCAGGATGCTCGCACTTTTGCGTGGTAGTCATAGACGCTCCTTTTGCCCGAACAGGCCTTCGATCTTTTGAAGGCTCTGTTATTTGAAACTCGATTCGCATTCTTGCCCCGAGCAGCAACAACGGTCTCTGCACCGCGCGGACATGAAAACACCCCAGTGACAGCGGCCAAAGTGAGAGGCAACATCCACTTACGCCCGATTCGAACCGTCGAAGTGCCGCTTGTAACAACTAGAACACCCCCCGTTGGCCTTCGCGGCATTGCAGAGGCTCCGAATCGTGCTCGAGGTCAGCATTTCATCTGTACACTTGCATATCTGTCGCATATTGCTCATGCATCTTCCGAGCGTTGCCGGTGCGATGTTTACTCGGCGGCGGGCGCGTGTACCGCCCAAAGTGAATCCCTCTTCAAGGCGACCGCATTTCGCTACCCAGAAACAATTCAGGACAGCTCTCTTGGCGATCCGGCTCAGTAGAACTACTTCGATTTCCCTCCGTTGCGTCAGAAGCAAAGGCGTAGCGGCCAAGCACTGTATGTCGGCACGTTGGCACCGGATCAGTGAATCCTGGGCAAGGCTCTCGCCTGGCATCGAGAGTATCGAACCGGTCAAATCGAGAATGACGGTCACAATTGCTCACAACGAAGGCGCCACGCCGGCCGTGCTCCGGTCATTTCTGACCATTCATCGCGACATAGATGCGTGAAACTTGAGCGAGAAGGACACAACGCGGTCAACTCTCCCCTTGCATCTTCGAAAGAGCAGAGGGGTCCGCTGGCCTCTTACCGATCAAGATCTCCTCGTTCGAGTTGGCACTCCTGAATTGAGGCTACTGTGGCAGCCGGACTTCAGAATGAAGCGGGTTCTCCAAATCTCGGGGTGATCGTCTCGGTACGCGGTGGTGTCGTCGATGTGAGATTCGATCGCCGCCTGCCTTCGATCTTCTCCGTCTTGCACACTGGAGAGGAAGGCAAGGTCATTGTTGAAGTCATGGCCCAGCTCGACTCTACCCGGGTTCGAGGCATTGCCTTAACGCCGACCGAGGGACTGGCCCGGGGAATGCAGGTTAGAGACTCAGGGAAGCCGCTCGAGGTACCGGTAGGCAAAGAGATCATGTCGCGAATGTTTGACGTGTTCGGCTCCGTGATCGACCGCAAACCGCCGCCGCAGGAAGTCGAATGGCGGACCATCCATCGCAAGCCCCCGCCACTGTCGGAGCGCTCGACGAAGTCAGAGGTTTTCGAAACGGGAATCAAGGCAATCGACGTCCTTGTACCTCTCGAACGCGGAGGCAAAGCCGGGTTGTTCGGTGGCGCAGGTGTGGGCAAGACAGTGCTCCTCACCGAGATGATCCACAACATGATCGGCCATCAAAAGGGCATGAGTATCTTCTGTGGAATCGGAGAGCGTTGCCGTGAGGGCGAAGAACTCTATCGCGGCATGAAAGACGCGGGCGTTCTGAACGACATGGTGATGGTCTACGGACAGATGAACGAACCGCCAGGGAGCCGTTTTCGTGTCGGCGCCGCGGCCCTGACAATGGCCGAGTATTTCCGCGACGATGAACATCGCGACGTGCTTCTATTGGTCGACAACATTTTCCGGTTTATTCAAGCCGGCATGGAAGTATCCGGACTGTTGGGCGAAATGCCTTCAAGACTCGGCTACCAGTCGACCATGGGAACCGATCTATCGGCGCTGGAGGAACGCATTGCCAATACGCGTGCCGGAGCCATCACTTCGATCCAGGCAGTTTACGTGCCGGCAGACGATCTGACCGACCCTGCGGCAGTCCACGTGTTTTCACATCTCTCGGCCTCAATCGTCCTCTCGCGTAAACGGGCGAGCGAAGGACTCTATCCCGCCATCGATCTGCTCCAGTCGAGTTCGAAGATGGCCACGCCTGGCATCGTAGGCGACCGGCACTACAACCTGGCACAGGAGATTCGCCGCACTCTGGCACAATACGAATCCCTGAAAGACATTGTGGCCATGCTGGGCATGGAACAGCTTTCCCTGGAAGATCGGAATGCGGTTGCACGAGCTCGCCGGCTGGAGCGCTTCCTCACCCAGCCTTTCTTCACTACGGAACAATTCAGCGGAATGAAGGGCAAGCTTGTGAGTCTTAAAGACTCACTCGATGGCTGCGAGCGCATTCTCCGCGACGAGTTCAAGGACTACCCGGAGAGCGCGCTCTACATGATTGGCGCGATTGGGGAGGCCAAGAAGCCGGAACCAAAGAAGCCTGAAGCTAACAAACCCGGGACCAAGCAGCCGAAAGCAGATCCTACCGAAGCGAAGCAGCCCGAGGCCAGGCAACCAGAGACAAAGAAGACGGACGAGAGCAAGCCCGAAATCAAGGAAATGAAACCGCAAGCGGCGGTTGCGACCGGGAGTCCGAATGAATCTTAGAATCCTGATCCCATTTGGGGTCTTCGCCGAAAAGGACGACGTGTTACGCGTTGTTGCGGACACGACCGATGGATCGTGCGGGCTTCTGCCCAACCGCCTCGACTGTGTTGCCGCCCTTGTCCCCGGCATTCTCACCTACGAAGCGAAAGACAGCGGGACGGTCTATGTCGGAATCGATCAGGGTGTGTTGGTGAAGGCAGGCGCTCAAGTAACCGTATCCGTGCGCCGCGCCGTTGGCGGAGCGGATTTGGGACAACTGAAGGACACAGTCGAGCGCGATTTCTTGAAACTGAACGAACAGGAGCGCAACGTTCGCAACGCAGTGGCGAAGATGGAGAGTGGACTGATGGAACGCCTGGCGGAGTTCGAACATGACCGATGAGAGAACAGATCGCTCATTTCCCGCAGACAGAGACTTCGTCCAGAAAGTTTGCACAAAGGCCGCGCGCAAACTCCGCGTTCAGAAGGACGGGGCACAGTCTGTATGGTCCGGCCTTGGGATGTCGGGACTGATCGGCTGGTCTGTCGCCGCACCGACAGTCGCTGGCGCCATGATCGGGATCTGGTGGGACAACCACCACCCTGGAGCACATTCTTGGACGCTCATATTGCTTGCGATTGGGCTTTGCGTGGGTTGCGCAAACGCCTGGCATTGGGTGGACCAAGAGGACAAAGCCATGCACGATGGGCAGGAGGATAAGCATGAATGAGACGTTGGTTCTGGCGGGAGACCTGCTCGTAGGTCTTCTGCTTGGGGCATTCTTCTTCGGCGGACTCTGGTGGACGATCCGCATGGATCTTTCATCGGAGTGGTCCGGCCTTGTCTTCGCCGGTAGTTTCCTGATTCGTGTCGCCGTATCCGTCGCAGGATTCTATTTCGTCTCGCATGGCGAATGGCAGAAGCTGCTGGCCTGCCTGGCAGGCTTCTTGCTTGCGCGCATTGCCGTCACGCGGCTCATACGGCTCCCGCATGCAAAGAGTTCCCGCGTCCTGTATGAAGGCAGTGAATGATCATTCCCAGTGTGCATATCACGTCCGATCAGCAGATCTTCTGGCAGCATGGCTTTGTCAAGCTTAACGAAACCATCGTGACGACCTGGGTCATGATGATTGCAATGACATTCGGGTCCATGCTGATTACCCGAAGGCTTGCCACCGAGCGAACCATCTCACGTTGGCAAAGCGCGCTTGAGATCGTTGTTACCGGCATTGAGGGACAGATCAAGGAAGTTGGTCTGAGCGAACCGAGAGAGTATCTCGCATTCCTTGGCACGCTCTTTCTGTTCATCGGTGCCTGCAGCGTGTGCATTGTCATTCCAGGCTTCACGCCGCCGACGGGTTCGCTCTCAACCACGACAGCCCTCGCGCTGTGCGTATTCATTGCGGTTCCATTATTCGGGATCCGGAAACAAGGGATCGGCGGCTACCTCAAGACATACATCAAACCGACCCCGATCATGCTGCCGTTCAATATCATCAGCGAACTCTCGCGCACACTTGCCTTGGCAATCCGTCTCTTCGGCAACATGATGAGCGGAGTGATGATCGTAGGGATTCTTCTTACCATCACGCCCTTTATCTTCCCCATCGTCATGACTCTGCTCGGTCTGCTCACCGGCTCGGTGCAGGCCTACATCTTCAGTATTCTTGCTGCTGTCTACATTGCCGCCGCCACAAGCCGAACCAAACCAAAGCCAGTTGTTGAGGCTCAACCGGGGCCCAGTGCCGCGCAATAGCTCCAAGGACCAAGAGGACCTCCCATGGATAGCATCACCATCGTTGCAGTAGTTTCCATCGCCACTGCCGGCATCACCACAGGCTTCGGCTGCATGGGACCGGCACTCGGCGAAGGCCGTTCCGTCGCCTCCGCCATGACCTCCCTCGCGCAACAACCGGACGCCGCGCCCACCATCACCCGCACACTGTTTGTAGGCCTTGCAATGATTGAGTCTACGGCGATCTACACTTTTGTCGTCTCCATGATTCTCATCTTCGCCAATCCCTTCTGGAATCATTTTCTATCGCAGACCGCGGGGAAATAAGCGATGCTCATCGATTGGTTCACTGTCGGGGCTCAGATTGTCAACTTCCTCATCCTCGTGGGGTTGTTGAAGCAGTTTCTCTACAAACCTATCCTCGAGGCAATCGATGCACGGGAGAAGCGAATCGCCACAGAGCTCGCAGACGCCGACGCTAAGAAGGCCAAGGCAGAAAAGGAGCGTACCGACTTTGAGAGCAAGAACACTCTATTCGATAAACAGCGGAGCGCCCTACTCGGCAAAGCCACGAGCGAGGCGAGCGCCGAACGTGAACGCCTTATCGGCCAAGCGAAGAAGGATGCGGAAGGCTCGCGGGCAAATCAGGCCGATGCACTGCGCGGAGATCAAATTCGGCTGGGTTGTGAAATCTCCCTTCTGGCCGAAAAGGAGGTCTTTGCAATCGCACGAAAGGCGCTCACGGACCTCGCCACCGTCAGCCTTGAAGAGCGGATTGGGGAAGTATTCACGCGCCGCCTTAGAGAACTGGATGCGCAGGCGAAGGCTTTGTTAGGCGATGCCCTCAAGAATTCACCACAACCGGCTCTGGTGCGCAGTGCCTTCGATCTGCCTGCCGACCAGAAGGCTGCGATTCAAAACGCCCTCAACGAGACATTCTCCACAGTGGTCCAGATCAAGTTCGAGGATTCGCAAGACGCAATCTGCGGCATCGAATTGACCGCCAATGGACAGAAGGTTGGATGGAGTATTTCGAGCTATCTAGCCGGGTTGAGCAACAAAGTCGGTAGCCTTGTAGACAAAGAACCCATTGCCGCCATCAAGGTTCCGCCAAAACCGGAGGCTGCGAAACCGCCCGCCCCTGAACCCGCCGCGCCGATTGGGGCACAATGACAACATTACCCGGTATCCTGCAGCCCGCGCTGGAGCGCGCCTTCGCGCGCTTGCATCGGGGCCGCCAGGACTTCACGGCAAAGCTGACTCCGCAAGAAGTGGGCATCGTCACAAAGGTCTCTGCGGGGATCGCGACATTCTCAGGTCTTCCCAGTGTGGGTTACGAGGAGATCGTAACGTTCCCTGGTGGTTTGCTCGGGATTGCATTCAACCTGGATGAAGAAGAGGTCGGCGTTATCCTGCTCGGGGACTACCAGAACCTGCACGCCGGCGACGAGGTGCTGAGGACCGGCCGCGTGATGGACGTTCCCGTCGGCGACGGCCTGCTGGGGCGCGTGATCGACCCATTGGGCAATCCTCTGGATGGCAAGGGCTCGATAGCCGCGGAGAAGCGCCTCCCCGTCGAACGTCCTGCTGCCCCCATCATGGATCGCGCACCTGTCGATGTTCCGTTGCAGACCGGCCTGAAGGCGGTCGACGCGCTCGTTCCCATCGGTCGCGGCCAGCGCGAATTGATTCTCGGCGATCGCCAGACTGGCAAGACTGCCATCGCCATCGACACTATCCTGAACCAGCGTGGACAGAATGTGGTTTGTGTCTATTGTGCCATTGGCCAACGTGCGGCCTCTGTCGCCAAGGTGGTAGCCAACCTCGACAAGAAGGGTGCGATGGAGTACACCGTGGTAGTTGTTGTTGAAGACAACAATGCGCCCGGCCTGGTCTACATCACGCCTTACGCGGCAACCAGCATTGCGGAACACTTCATGGAAAAGGGACGCGATGTCTTGATTGTGTACGACGATCTTACCCACCATGCGCGTGCTTATCGTGAGCTTTCGCTCTTGCTCCGGCGCCCGCCGGGCCGTGAAGCGTTTCCCGGCGATATCTTCTATATCCATTCGCGAATGCTGGAACGATCGACCCACCTCAGCAGGGAGCGGGGAGGCGGCTCTATCACGGCCCTGCCCATCATCGAAACCGAAGCACAAGATATCTCCGCCTACATTCCAACCAATCTGATCTCCATCACCGATGGTCAGGTTTATCTTTCGCCCACTTTATTTCAGTTGGGGATCCTCCCGGCAGTCAACGTTGGCAAGTCAGTCTCGCGCGTCGGCGGGGCGGCGCAGAGAGCGGCATATCGCTCGGTTGCCGGCAGCCTCAAGCTTGCTTACTCGCAATTCGAGGAACTGGAGGCCTTCGCAAAATTCGGAACTCACCTCGACGAGGCGACGCAAAAGACGATTGACCATGGACAGCGCATCCGCGCTTGCCTCAAGCAACCCGAATCTCACCCCGTTTCCATCATCGAACAGATCATCGTGCTATTGGCGTTGACTGCGGGACTGCTCGATCCCCTGCCGGTCGACAAAGTGAATGACGCCGAGCGCGCGCTTCAGAAAGCCGTGACCGATATTCCGGCGGATGTGGCCGAGCGGCTGACCTCCGCTGATAAGTTCAGCGATGAAGATCGCAAAGCGATTCTGGAAATCGCTAGACAAGCCTTGGCTTCGCTCCAGCCAGTTCCAGCGGCCAGACCCGCGACGAAGCCTGCACTATGAGCGGGACCATCGAAAGCCTCACACGGAGAATCTCCGGAGCAGGCGATCTGGAAGCCGTCGTGCGTTCCATGAAGGCTCTTGCCGCTTCGAGCATTGGACAGTATCAAAGAGCAGTCCACTCGCTGGATGATTACGCAAGCACTGTGGAACTTGCCTTGACTGCCTGCCTTCGTCAGGCAGGACCAGGCTACGACACGGTGGAGACAGGCACACCAGAGAAGCGCGGCATCGGGGCAATTGTCTTCGGGTCGGACCAGGGACTTGTTGGAAGGTTCAATGAGGCGATAGTGGAATATGCCGTCAACACACTCAAAGCACTCCCCGGAACAATCACGAAGATATGGCCCCTCGGAGAGCGCATCCACACCCTTCTGGCCGATACTGGAATGCCGACCGCCGGGACTTTGCCAGTGCCAGGATCGGTCAATGCCATTTCTGGGCTTGTCGGACAGATTTTGATCGATGTCGAAGCAACGCAGGAGCGCGGGGAAGTGGTGGAGGTGTATCTATTCCACAACCACCCCAAATCGGGATCGGTCTACGAACCCGACAGCAAGCGCCTGCTGCCTTTGGATCTCGCGTGGCAGAAACACCTTGCCGCTAAGCCTTGGCCAACCAAGCTGCCTCCGGAAGTCATCCAGGGCGCGAAGTGGCCGTTGCGCGCATTCATCCGCGAGTATCTGTTTGTCCTCCTGTTTCAAGCATGCGCCGAGTCGCTTGCCAGCGAGAATGCTAGCCGTCTGGCTGCGATGCAGCGCGCGGAGAAGAACATCGACGGAATCCTCGAAGACCTAAACCTCAAGTTGCATCGCATACGCCAGGAGTCGATTGACGAGGAACTCTTCGACGTCATATCGGGATACGAGGCCCTCACCAGTGCCCGCAGAGCGGTCTGATGCTGTAATTGCGGATCGCGCCTCTTCCCTGTGCTCATCCCTTACCACTCGCGCCGATGGGCCATCGTCTCCAATCCCCTTGCGGCTCTTCCTCTAGCCTGCCTTGAGCACAACTGCTCAGATTCCGGAGCCATCCGAGCCGATACTGATTCGGAGAGTCCCCGTTGCAGGTGCGGTCCTTTGCCCCATCCGCTGGCCATGTGCGGAGCCTCTGCAACCAAACGCAATTCGGCAGTGGAAAGATCATGACCTTGGCAGCGTGGATGGCCATGGGACTGGGCCGAGTCAACAAGCCAGCCTGAGAGGAAGCAATATGCTATACGACCTGAAGGCCTTAATCGGATCTCCTGTTGCAGCAACCGATGGAGACATTGGGAGCGTCCGCACGTTCCTCTTCGATGACGAATCCTGGAAGGTTCGCTACTTGGTAGTAGACGTAGGGAACTGGATGAAACGGCGCGATGTGGTTCTTCCAATTGCCGCACTCGAAAATCCCGACTGGGTAAACAACGCTTGTCGTGCTCATTTGACGAAAGACCAAGTACGCAACAGTCCAGACGTCGATACGGAAAAGCCTGTTTCGCGTCAACAGGAACTTGCCATGCGCGATTACTTTGGTCCACTGGCAAGTTGGTTCGACAGCACCTATGGCCTGTCGTCCATGCCAACTGGAATGGCGTATCCGCTCCATACCGTCGAGGTAATCCATCTGCGCAGTACCTCAAAGATACTGGGCTATCACGTGTGGGCAACGGACGGCGATCTTGGAATCCTTGAGGGATTTTTCGTGAGCGAAGCTGGCTGGCGCCTCGGCTATCTCGATGTGAAGGGCGGAGACTGGCTTCAGAAGCGATCTGTTCTAGTCCCCACCGGCTGGGTGCAGTCCATATCCTGGGCTGATTTCGTTATCCAATTGCATCACCCAATGGCCTGAGCACAAGACATATTCCCATCGGCAAGACGGAAGGGACAGGATGACGATCGATTCAAATATCTACCGAGTGGCGCCTGACAGAAAGCTCGACCTGAGCGAATGGCCGACGTACGCGCCTTCGTTGACTAAATCGAAGAAGCACTATCGGAAGATTCTCGAAGAGCACGTGAGGGATCTCAGCGCATTACAGCAACTTCACTACGCATCCAGCCGCCATGCGCTACTAATCATCTTCCAGGGCATGGACGCTGCCGGCAAAGATGGCGCCATAAGGCATGTCATGTCCGGGATCAATCCGCAGGGATGTGAGGTTTATAGCTTTAGGCAACCAAGTTCGGAAGAACTGGAACATGATTTTCTCTGGCGCACCGCTTGCCGTTTGCCCGAGCGCGGCCGCATCGGCATCTTCAATCGTTCTTACTACGAAGAAGTACTCGTCGTCCGCGTCCATCCTCAGGAACTTCGTAACGAAGGACTCTCAAAGCAGCTACAGGACGATAAGTCGAAATGGGATGATCGGTATCGCTCCATCGTGGACTTCGAGAAGCATCTTGACCGCAACAACACGCGCGTCGTGAAGGTATTCTTGCACCTCTCGAAGGATGAGCAGCGGAAGCGCTTCCTGACCCGCATTGACAATCCCGAAAAGAACTGGAAGTTGAGTCTGGCCGATATTCACGAACGAACGTTCTGGAAAGAGTACGTGAAGGCTTACGAAGAATGCCTCAGCGCAACCAGCACGCATCGCTCGCCCTGGTATATCGTTCCCGCAGATAACAAGGACGACGCCCGTCTGATCGTCTCTCAGATCGTCCTTGATGCGCTCAGAGGGCTGAGTCCGTCTTATCCCGCAACAACCCAGAAGCATCGGGCTGACTTGAAAGCGATCCGCAAGATGCTGGCCAAGTAGAGCGGCGCTGTAAGCCGGTCCACGCCAAACCACCCGAATTCAAAAAGCCACTGCCGGGACGCGTGCAGTTGCGGAGCTAGAGAGAGGAAGTTGCAATGGCCACCACCGAAAACCCCACCAAGGCTGACAGTCATGGCACGTCTCAACCTTTCAGCAATAACTTCGATCAGTTTGGCAATTCATCCGGCTTTATCTTCGACGTGAACCTGTCTACGGCGATTGCGGCCGGCGGCAAGACTGAAGTGAGGGCACCAAAGCCCAAGGGGCCTCTCTCGCCTGAGATGCTCGACAAGATGAATCGCTACTGGCGCGCAGCGAACTATCTTTGCATCGGACAGATCTACCTCTTTGACAATCCCCTGCTTCGCTCACCGCTCAAAGCGGAACAGATCAAGCCCAGGCTGCTCGGGCACTGGGGAACCTCGCCGGGACAGAACTTTATCTACGTTCATTTGAACCGTCTAATCAAAGAGCATGATGCAGACATCATCTACATCTCCGGCCCGGGACACGGAGGCCCCTCACTGAATGCTTGTTCTTATCTTGAAGGCACATACACCGAGGTTCATCCCGAGATCACGCATGACGAAGACGGCCTCCGGCTCATGTTCCGCAAGTTCTCAACACCGGGCGGTGTACCCAGCCACTGCGGCCCGCACGTGCCGAACTCGATGCACGAGGGTGGAGAACTCGGCTACTCTCTGGTTCATGCATTCGGCGCGGCCTTCGACAATCCCGACCTGATTGTTGCCTGCGTCATCGGAGATGGCGAGTCCGAGACCTGCCCACTGGAAGGAAGTTGGAAATCGGTCAACTTCGTCAATCCAGTCCGTGACGGCGCAGTCCTGCCGATACTGCATCTCAATGGATACAAAATCTCGGGGCCGACAGCACAGGGACGGACGAGCGACGCCGACCTGAAAGCCCTTTACGCAGGGCGGGGTTACACGCCCCACTTTGTCGAGGGTGACGATCCTGAAGTTGTGCATCAACTGCTTGCGCAAACGCTTGAGGATTGTTATGCCGAGATTCGTGCAATTCAGCAGGAGGCGCGAGAGAATGGCTTCAAAAAGCAGCCCGTCTGGCCAATGATTGTCTTCCGTACGCCCAAGGGATGGACCTGCCCGAAGGAAGTGGACGGAACGCCAATCGAAGGCACATTCCGCGCACATCAGGTTCCGCTCGCATCGGTCAAAGACAATCCCGAGCATCTCAAGATCCTCGAAGCGTGGATGAAGAGTTACAAAGCCGAAGAACTCTTCGACAAAAGCGGCAAGTTCATTGACGAACTGGCGGCCCTCGCCCCTGTAGGCAATCGGCGCATGGGCGGAAATCCCCACGTGAATGGGGGGCGCGAGTTGATTACACTGGCGCTGCCCGATTTCACTGACTACGCCCTCGAAATCCCGGGACCAGGGCAGGTCCTCGCAGAGGCGCCGCGCAAACTGGGGGATTTCTTCCGGGACATCTTCAAGATGAATCCGAAGAACTTCCGCATGTTCTGTCCAGATGAGACCAATTCCAATCGTCTGAATTCCATCTTTGAGGCCACCCAGCGGTGCTCGATGGCCGAGACAGTCTCGATCGACGATCAACTCGGCCCGGATGGCCGCGTCATGGAAGTATTAAGCGAGCACCTCTGCCAGGGATGGCTCGAAGGCTATCTGCTCACGGGACGTCATGGCATGTGGTCCTCCTACGAAGCCTTCGCGCAGGTGGTTGACTCCATGACGACGCAACATGCCAAATGGCTGGAGCAATGCGAAGCTTTTCCCTGGCGCAGACCACTGGCGTCCCTCAATGTTCTACTCACGAGTCATGCTTGGCGCAACGACCACAATGGCTTCAGCCACCAGGCAACCGGGTACGTGGACAATGCGTTGGCGCGCAGAAGCGAAGTGGTCCGCGTGTACTATCCACCAGACTCCAACTGCCTGCTCAGCGTCTTCGACCATTGCCTGCGCAGCCGCAATTACGTGAATGTTGTCACCTGCGGCAAACAGCCACAGCTTCAGTGGTTGAACATGACAGAGGCTCTAGAGCATTGCTCGCGCGGTGCGTCCATATGGAAGTTTGCTACGAACGATGAAGGCGAAGAGCCGGATGTAGTGCTGGCCTGCGCCGGCGATGTGCCGACGATTGAGACCTGCGCGGCCTCATGGCTGCTGCAGAAGTTTGTCCCCGGCATCAAGGTGCGCGTCGTCAATGTTGTTGACCTGATGACTCTCATGTTTCCCGATAAACACGCGCATGGAATGGACGAAATGTCGTTCAACGCGCTCTTTACCGAGACAGCGCCGGTGATCTTCGCCTTCCACAACAATCGCTGGCTCATTCATACTCTCGTTCACGGACGCGCCAACGAAGGCCGCTTCCATGTGCACGGTTACATGGACCGCGGAACGACGACTACGCCATTCGACATGGTGGTCCTCAACGAAATGAGCCGCTTCCATCTTGCGCTCGATGCATTGAAACATATCCCTCGCCTCCGTTTGCAGGCCGAGAATGCAATTAACTTTTTCAACCAGGAATTACAGCGCCACGACGGATATATTCGCGAGCATCTGGAGGATATGCCGGAGATCAGGAACTGGCAGTGGACAATTGACTTCAGCTATTCAACCGCTCCAGCTCCGCTCGCCAAGGGGCATCCGCAAAAAGCTATGTTCACCGACAGTTAGGAAGTAGTCGATTGAAGGTGAGATTGAAGTAGAGGCAGAGGCCGCTATCGTACAGGGTCTTCGATAGCTACCTCCGCCTCCTGAACTGCGGCAGGCCGGGGGGGGGGAATATTGGACGATCCGAAGACAGTATCCAATTGGTTTAAGGTCGATGGAATCGATGCGCTGATCGAGTTGGCGCTCAATCTTCACTGGTCCTGGAATCACGCAGCAGACAAATTATGGGAGGCGCTCGACAAAGGACTCTGGGAAACCACGCAAAACCCATGGGCTATCCTGCGAACGGTCTCTCACGAAAAGATCCGGGCTGCATTAGGCGCGCCCGAGTTCCGTCGGAAGCTGGATAGTCTGCTTCGGAAGAATAGTGACTCCTATCGGGACGACGCATGGTTCCAGCACAAGCATCCAGACGCAGCACTCACAACAGTCGCATATTTCAGCATGGAGTTCATGCTGAGCGAAGCCTTGCCCATCTATTCAGGCGGGCTTGGCAACGTAGCCGGAGACCAATTGAAAGCGGCGAGCGATCTCGGCGTTCCAGTCATTGGCGTTGGGCTGCTCTATGGTCAAGGATATTTCCGTCAGGACTTCGATGCGGAAGGCCGTCAGCAAGCGCTCTATCCCGTCAACGATCCAGGCCAGTTACCCATTCGGCCGCTGCGCCAGCCAAATGGCGAGTGGTTAAGATTGCATATTCAACTTCCCGGCTCAAGGATTTGGATTCGCTGCTGGGAGGTATCCGCGGGAAGGACAAAATTGTATCTTCTCGACACCAACGACTTTGCCAATTCGCCGGCTCATCGCGGAATCACTAGTGAGCTATACGGTGGGGACGCAGAGATGCGCCTCAAGCAGGAGATCGTCCTGGGTCTCGGCGGGTGGCGATTGTTGCGCGCTTTAGGTCTCAAGCCCGAGGTCTGTCACCTGAACGAAGGGCACGCGGCATTTGCCACGCTTGAACGAGCCAGGTCCTATATGGAGGATTACAAGGCACCATTCGACCTTGCCATGACCATCACGCGAGCCGGGAATCTGTTCACCACGCATACTGCCGTCAATGCCGGCTTTGACCGCTTCGATCCTGCGCTCATTCGAACGTATCTGAACCACTATGCAGTCGATGAACTCGCTATCTCAGTGGACGATCTGCTCGCCATGGGAAGGCAAACTCCTGACGACAATTCCGAACCGTTCAACATGGCTTACCTCGCAGTCCGCAACAGTGGACGGATCAATGGCGTCAGCAGACTTCATGGAAAAGTAAGCAGGCAGATTTTTCAGAACCTGTTCCCCGGCTGGCCAGCGGTCGAAGTTCCGATAGGGTCGGTAACCACCGGCATTCATGTGCCGACCTGGGACTCTGCGCAAGCCGATGCGCTATGGACCTCTGCGTGCGGCGCGAAGCGTTGGCGCGGAGATCGTCCGACCGCGGATGACATCCGTCAAATCGCCAATCGGCAGCTTTGGCAATTGCGAACAGCCGGGCGAAAAGACCTGATCGAACGGATGCGGAATCGGTATCGGTGCCAACTGGCGGCGGAAGGCGCAGATCCGTCGATTGCAGCAGGCATATTCAATGAAGAGGTTCTGACCCTCGGATTTGCGCGGCGTTTTGCCACCTATAAGCGCCCCAACCTTCTCTTACACGATACCGAACGGCTGGTGCGGCTGCTGTCCAATCCTCGATTCCCTGTTCAACTGATCCTTGCAGGAAAAGCTCATCCGCAGGACCTTCCTGGACAGGAGCTTATCAGGCAGTGGAAGACTTTTATCAAGCGCCCCGAGGTGAATGAACGCGTGGTATTCCTCAACGATTACGACATGATGTTGGCCCAGGAACTGGTCCAGGGGATCGATCTTTGGATCAATACGCCTCGTCGTCCGTGGGAAGCCTGCGGAACCAGTGGCATGAAAGTCCTCGTCAATGGAGGCCTCAATCTCTCCGAACTAGTACCACGTAACATTATTTATTTCGCATATTGACGTTCGGCATTTTTTGGTAAACGATAGTGGCATGACACCCCGTTATCGCATTACACTCAGTGC
>Ga0326727_10001004_pt1 | contig 109623 bp, 79 predicted proteins | sample MB2enrmetagenome_FD_207643 | JGI IMG/M metagenome (GOLD analysis project Ga0326727, IMG submission 207643) | Lab enriched peat soil microbial communities from McLean, Ithaca, NY, United States - MB29MY | ecosystem: Environmental > Terrestrial > Soil > Wetlands > Peat | place: USA: New York...
CAATGAAAGGCTGGCCCTCGTGTTCGCCGATATCATAAACAGCGCAGATGTGCGGGTGGTCAAGGGCCGAGGCGGCTCGAGCTTCCCGCTGAAAGCGCTCCAGGGCTTGATGATCCCTGGCCAGGTCTGGGGGCAGGAACTTGAGGGCCACGAAACGGCCTAGACGGGTGTCCTCGGCCTTGTACACCACTCCCATCCCGCCCCCGCCCAGCTTCTCGATGATGCGATAGTGCCCAAAAGTCTTGCCGACCATGGGAATAATCCTAGCCTCCAGTAACTTGGAGAAATGTTCTTGGCGAAGTCCTAACTACCATCTTATTGCGCCGCTTCGGGCAAGTCAAATTGACGACGGGTAGTGGTACAGCTTGATGTTGTAACGGCGAGTTTAGCTCGCCAAATGGCGGCATAAAGCCGCCTCTACATCTAACTGTCCACTACCTAACGACGACAAGCCGCTTTGCCGAGTGTTCGACCGATCGGTGTCCCAACGAATGTCAGGTGGCGCCAAAGAGGCTTTGCCGTTGACGCGCTGGCGACTCATTTGGGACAATATGTAGAGATTCCCGAACCAGGAGAGGGCCTGTGGCAGAGTATTACATTCCGGTAGGCGAAGTGGTCAAGCTGGAGCCGAAGTCGGAAGGCATTGAGACTCCACGCAAAAAGAGACCCAAGGAGTTGGCAGTCATCACCGAGTGCTGCACCGGTTGCGCCGGCTCTCCGGCCTGTGTTCCTTACTGTCCCGTCGCCGACTGCATGTATTGGGTGGTGGACGAGGACCACCCTCCATTCGGACGAATCGAAGTTGATCCTCAACTCTGCATCGGCTGCAAGAAGTGCACCAGCAAGGGCCCCGACGGCTGTTTTCTGGACGGCTGCCCGTGGGACGCCATCGAGATGATCCCCACCGAAGAAGTGGAAGCGCGGCAGGGGACGAAGTTCACGTTCTAGCTCTATTCAAAGATAGTCTGTTCGCTGCGCCGATTCCGGGGTGTGCCCCTGAGGTTTTGCGGGAGCGCGACGCTCCCGCGACAGCGGGCGGTACGCCCGCGCCACATCAACGTCAGTGGGGCGTCGTGCTCTGTGTAGCTTTCTGCCGAATAGCCTGAGCGGTGAGAAGAGCTTGCTGGCGGACTCGCTCGGACATTCCCGGAACGCCGGCGGCGAAGCGGTCGACCTCGGGTAGGCTTGCAGCGTGCCCAACCAGTAGGAGAGCACGCAAGGCTTCAAACACCTGCGTTTCACCGGGGCTAATGACGGCAATTGCGTCGCCTACGCCGACCTGTGCGCCGTCTTTGGCTGCCAGCCGTGCAACGCTGCCTGCTATCGGTGAAACCACATCCACCGGGTTCCCGTCGTTTGCGACGCTGAGGCGCGCCATGATGCCGCCGCTTTGCATTGTGTCCCCTTCTCTAGCCCGGAAGTCGAGCCTGCCGGCCCGCGGGGCGTTGAGCGTGAAGGGCTGCAGCATGGCCTGCAACTGTTGCTCTCCTGCAGGATCGCCGAAACGCGCCAGGGCCAATGCAGCGTTCGAACGCACCAGCGGCGCAGGGTCATCGAGCAGCCCGAGCAGCGTCCGGTGGAATGCCTCACAATGGTTATCCTGGCCCATCACCCAAGCCGCCATCGACCGAAACTGAGGTTGTTTACTCCCGGCCAGACTGATGACTTGCGGATACCAACGCCCGGTCGTCGCGTCGCCGCGCGCCATCCGGTTCGAAAGCTGTGCCAAGGCGTGCTGGGTTTTGTGCGGTACAGACGTGTCCGATAGGTACTGGCCCATCTCCTGATCGCTCAAGGGCCTTCCAAACCAGGTCTGATACCAGAAAAGGAAGGTGACCAGAACCACCAGAATCGGGACGACGATAATGAACGTGTTTCGCGGGGTCCCGGGCTGGAAAATCGCTCTTCGCGCCCTTGAGGAATCAGACGTCATAACTCAGAATAGAATAGCGCGGGGGCATGACGCGCGTCCACGCTTGGGAGGGGAATGTGATGACCGACGTACCTGACCCGGGCTCCGACTCATCGGGGTTGTGCGCCCGTTGCAAGCACGTTCGCATTATCCGGTCTGATCGAGGATCGGTCTTCTATCTCTGCCGCCGGAGCGCCACGGACCCCGCTTACCCGCAATATCCGCGCCTGCCGGTGCTCTTCTGCCGGGGACACGAAGCGCGAGAGTCAAACTTGTCGGGCAAGAGTCAATGATCTGTCACTGTGACTGCAGCGAAAGGTCGGAGCCCCGTCAGGGGCGTCATAGCGTAGCCCAGGGCGTGAGAAGTTGTGAACAATTTGCAAGTAACCCGGTTCGACTCTCCCGCAGTGGATCATTTTGCGGGGATTATGCAGCGCCAGTGAGAGTGCTTATGGCCACGGCATGCGATCACTACCCTTCCCTTGGGGCTCTCGGCCCCTCGGTTTTCCTTTCTTCTTTAGCTTTCCACCGGCTGCAGGACAACTTTCCAGCGCAGGCGGAACCATTGCTGAATGTTGTAAGTGAGGCAGGCCCACAACACTTCGCATCGCACCTTCCGCAAGCCGCGCACCGCAAACTGCCGCAGCCCCAGCTTGGCCTTGAGCCAGAGATTCGAGAACTCCGCCACCGGAGCACGCAAGCGATAAAGGGAGCGCGCGGCGGCGGTTTGCATTTTGGCCAGGTACGCCGCCACCTTCGCGACCGGCACGCTGCGCACCAAGCTGCGGCTCTTGGCTCCCGGACAACACTGGGGGCGAAAGGGACAAGCCTGACAATCCGAGGCCCGCGCCTTATAAACGTGGCGCTCCACTCCTACCCGATCATGTTTGGTGGTTTGGTAGCAGAGGGTCTTGCCTTGCGGACAGGTATAGCTGTTGCTGTCCCCATCGTAGCGGAAGCGGTCCGGATAAAAGGCGGCATCCACACCGCGCTGCTGGAGACGGCGCGGGGTCGCCTCCGGATCTGGCTCCAGACGGCTGCCGATCAAATCCACACCTTGCTCAGCGGCCTCCAGGATGTTCTCGCGGGTGGTGTAACCCTCGTCCACGATCAGATGCTGGGGCGTTTGCTCGGTCTGTGGCTCGACTTGCGCCAGCCCCGCGACCAATTCGTGCTGATCATTCGCCGCCTGCGTCACGCTTGCCCCCACGATGATGCCGTGCGCCGCATCGGTGGCAATCTGCACGTTGTGGCTGGGAGCATAGCCGCCGTCGCTCTGCTTCATGTTGCGCGCTTCCGGATCGGTCTCGCTCACCCGCTGCTCGGATTTCTCCACCCGCGCCTGGGGAGCGGCTTGCACCTTTTGCAATTCCTCCAGCGCCCGTTCCAGCCTCTCCACCTTCTCTGTCGCCACGGCGCGTTGGCGCGCCGCCGCCCGCCGGCCCGCTGGCTCTTGTTGCGGATGGCCCATTTCCTTCACCCGCTGCCGCGCCGCCGCCAGATGCGCCCGCAAACTCTTCTCCCGATGAAACGAGTTGCCGCTGGCCGAGGCTTTCACCTTCGTGCCATCCAGCACCACATTCTCCAAGCTCACCAGACCCTCGCTGCTCAGCACCCCCAGCAACTGCGCGAACAGCTCGTCCAGAGCCTTGTCATGCTCCACCCGGAAGTCGGCCAGGGGGTGGTAATTCACCCCCTCCATCCCCGTCAGCCACTGGAAAGCGGGATCATATTCGCAACGCCTTGCCACTTCTCGCGCCGAACCTATTTTCTGGCTGTAAGCGTAAATCCAGAGACTGATCAGCAGTCGCGGGTCATAGGCGTCACGCCCCGCCACCCCCTCCACCGCCTTCACCGTGCGGGTGTAGCGGCTCAGGTCCAGTCGGCCCACCAGTTCCCAGATGGCGCGCACCAAGTGATCCGGACCGACCAGGCTTTCCACGTCCACGGCGCGCCAGAGCAACTGCTTACGGTTCACGGACTGCAGGCGCGGAGGGGCAGGGATGGGGGGCGGAATGGGGGCCGCCTGCGCCTCGTGGGGCGGCAGTTCTGCCTCCGGCCCAATGCCCGGTTGTCGGTTTTCGTCAGGGCAGCTCAAGATATCTCCTCCCAAGATCGAATGGAAATAGCTTATAATAATAGGCTAACATTGTCAAGAAGTATTTTTTCAAGATTTAATTTTTTCACAGCTTCTAAGCCGTGGGCTAAGTGCTGCCGCCCGTCAGCTGACGGGCTGATTTCTTTAACGAACTTCTGACTCGCCACACTAGTCAGGCTTATTTCGTGCTATCGCATCCAGGCTGAGTGGGCCGGGCCCGGCCACGGACAGGTAGAGGAAGATGAAGCAGTAAAGCGCCGCCAACTCCCCGTGGTTAACAATCGGGAAGAACCCGTGGGGAAAATGCGCCCTGAAGTAGGCCACGGCCATCTCGCCGCTCAGAATGAACGCGACTGGACTGGTGAAGAGGCCCATAATCAGCAGCACACCGCCGACCAGTTCCAGGCAGCCCGCAATCCAGGGAAGCGAGCCAAAGGAAGCCGTTGCGCCTTTCCCGCCCATCCCCCCAAAGAGGCCGAGGATTTTTTGCATCCCATGCAGTGAGAAGGTAAATCCAGCCACGATGCGGAGCAAGGAACGAACAAAAGGTTCGAAGGTGCGAATCGCCGGCATAGGTTTCTCTGCTTATGCGCTGGTTTCAGTCCAATTCTGCCGCTACTTGATATGGCACTGGGCAAGGCCGCGCTTTTCGAGGTATTGCTGGTGGTACTCCTCAGCACGCCAGAAGGTGGAAGCAGGGACAATCTCCGTTGCGATGGGTCGTTTGAATGCTCCCGAGCGCTCTATAGCTTCCTTGGACGCTCGGGCGAGCGCCTCCTGCTCAGGAGTGTGGTAGAAAATCACCGATCGATATTGGGTTCCCACGTCTGGCCCTTGGCGATTCAGGGTGGTCGGATCGTGGTTCTGCCAGAAGATGTTCAGAAGATCGTTGTAGGATGTCTTTGAGGGATCATAGACGACCTGAACCGTCTCGGCGTGCCCGGTCTCGTCCGTGCAAACGTCTTTGTAGGTTGGGCTTTCGAGGGTTCCTCCCATGTAGCCCACGGCGGTTGAAACGACGCCCGTCGTCTGCCGAAACGCCGCCTCGACACCCCAGAAACACCCGGCACCGAAACTCGCTGTCTCCATAACCCACGCTCCCCTCGGGGATTTCAAATTTCAAAATTGAAATTTCATTGTCGCTTGGCTGTTTGAAAAACGCAAGGAGCGCCGGCTATTCGACCGGAGCGCGGTATCGCCGATCTTTCCACGAAACACCGCGCCCCATCCTGCTGGTCAAGATCGAATAGACGGACACAAAGGAGTAGAACAATGTCGCCAGCGGCAGTGTAAGAACGTAGAGCGGCGGAATACGCGAGTGAAGGATGAAAGGCAGGTAGACCAAAGAAGCAATGAGGCAGGCCACGACGGCCACGAGGAGAAAGGGATCGTGCAACTCAGCCCGATCAAGCTTCCAATCGGCAAGAACCCGGGTGATCAGCGCCACCCAGGGGAATACCGCCAGCAGGTTGGCCAGGAACATCGCTCCCAGCGTCTTTGGGACGGAGTAGCCGGAGCCTTCAAACGCGGTGCGGCTGAGTCCCTCGAAGATCTCCGCGCCGCTGGTGTACATGCGAGTATGCAGGAGACCGCGACTGGCCGCCAGGTAGATGCGGCGTCCGTGGCGTTTGAAAAGCTCCGCCATCCGGAGGTCCTCGATGAGTACGTTCCTCAAACGCGCGTAGCCACCCAAGGCCACCAGGTCGTGGCGTTTCATCAGGATAAAAGCGCCGGCGGCGAGGGCTCGGGAAGAACTTGAATCATTAACTAAATGAACGGGAAAGAGGGAAGTGATAAGGAAGGAGAATCCTGGAAGCACGACTTTTTCCCAAAAGGAACCGAACTCCAGTTCCGGGATAATCGAGAGAAACGGGACGCCCCGTTCAAGGGCAAAGGACACCGCCAGCCTCAGAACGGAAGGCTGAAGAACCATGTCGGCATCCGTTGCCAGAATCCACTCGCCGGAGGCGGCGCTCGACGCGAGCTGCAAGGCATGCACTTTGCCGTGCCACCGGGGCGGCAGCGCTTTGTTGTGAAGAACCTTGAGCCGGCCACGAGCAGCCGGCTTCGATGCCCACTCGTCCGCTATGGCTCCCGTGTGGTCCTGAGAGTCATCATCCACAAGAACAACTTCAAAATCGGGATAATCAAGCGCCAAAAGGGATTCGAGCGCGGCGGGAAGCGCCTCTTCCTCGTTACGCGCGGCCACAATGATGGATACTCTCGGAAAGGACTCGAGGGGGGACGACGGTTGGTTCGCACGCAATACTATGGTGCTTCGAAGACTGAGCGCGATGCGAACCCCCAGGACACACCAGAGAAGTACCACGAGAGTGGGTAACCAGAGCATAGGTAGTCAGTTATCGGGTGTCGGGTTAGGAGCGAATCTGAATGGTGAATAGTGAATGGTGAATAGTGAATTACAAATTGCCGAAGTTGGGGGGTGGGAACCGAGTCCTCACATCGCGCACCTCTTGATAATTTGCGATTCACTATTCACTATTCACCATTTTTCCTTTTCGCTGGTCGCGATTCCCGTACGCCTTAAACCTGCCTACGCCCGGGGAGACTTGCCGTGATGCCGGGTGATGTAGCGCGCTGGAGCTGCGACCCTTTTTTTCTTCGCTGGTTCCGCCTCAACCGGAGCAGGTTCCTCGGCCGGCGTTGTGGGGTCAGCCTCAGGCGTGGCCGTGGTCTTCGTTAACACCTGCTCAAAGAGCACGGCGCGGGAGCCCGGTTTCTTCTTGGGGGGCATCTCCGCGTTGCGGTACGGGTGCTCACTGTGGCAAGTCTGGCAAATGACTTTCACCACCTTGTTATCCACCAGGCTGGCCACGGCATGGTTCAATAGCAGACGGCAGCGGGGGCAGTAGTCGTCAATGACATCGCCAAGTCGGGGAATGGGTTCAATCATGAAAGATGCCTCTGCGGGTCCTCATCGTGAGGAAACAAGGTTGCGAGCGCCCATTATAGCGCGCTCTCGGCAAGAATCAAATGCATCATGGCTTGGCCGGGTAGAGGTAATAGAGCATAAAGTAGACGACCACACCCGTCACAGAAACATAAAGCCAAAGCGGCAGAGTCCAGCGGGCGATTCGCTTGTGCTGAGGGAAGCGCTTGCGCCAGGCGCGGTAAAGCGTGGTGAGCGCTAGTGGCACGATCACCGCGGCGAGTACCGTATGCGAACCCAGCAGGACGAAATAAAAACCCCGAACCGCGCCCTGCCCGAGGAAGTGCGTGGTTCCATGAAAGTAGTGATAAGTGAGGTAACAAACCAGGAAAATCGTTGAGGTCGCAAAGGCGGAGAGCATGCAAGCCTTGTGCGCGCGGATGTTCCTCCGCCGGATGAAAAAGAACCCCAGTGTCAAAAAAACGGCACTGGCAGCATTCAAAGTGGCATCAACGCTGGGAAGGTAGGGGATCATGTGGGATTCGGCGAGCTCTTGTCAGGCCCGGCCTTCGAGGCGGGGGCCTTCCTGAAGTGATGTAACAATTGCTGACCTTCTCCAGTGTAAAACGACCAGGCGAGGACGCCGCCGAACACTCCCGCCAAAGTCAGGCCGATCAGGGTAAACCACAGGCCATCAATATCGAAAACCCTTCCGCTGATCACCTCCCAAGCCGCAATGGCCAGTCCAACCAGGGTTGTCAGAAGGCAAATACTTGCTAATAGCAGTTCCTCGAACATGGACAGTGGGTCCTCGCTTGAGCCGAAAGACGGCAGAAGTGGGCATTCTGGCCCACTCCGTCTCTTGGATTACACCTCATCGTATTTAAGTTGCCTGTTTTCAAAATCTTGCCATTGGCCTTGAAATTGCTCACTTCCCTTTGTGCCAGACTCGGCAGAGCTGCGGATCATCCCAGGCGACCAAAGAAGGTGAAAAGGCCATGCCAGCCGACCTCAAAGAGATTATAGACCAATTGAAATTGGAACGAGACATCTTGAAAAACGGCGGGTACGGCCGGTCTGTCCGTACTCCGCAAAAGCCCACGAAGCTTTTTCGTGATTCGGTTACTTGCCTAAACTTCGGTGAAACGGCCAAGCAGCATCCTTGTTACGAGTGCCTTCTCTGGGAATGGGTGCCGGCAGACTGCCAGGGTGAGGACCTCCCTTGCCACTATATCCCCCTGAATGAACAAGGTGATAGCATTGCCTCGCTGGAAGACTCTGGGGATCGAGAAGAAGCTGAAAAGGCCCTCCTCGGCTGGTTGGATTCGGTCATTGGGCATTTGGAGGCGAAACTCGCTCACGAATCGGTAGATCGGGCGATCGGGTCAGCCGGTGATCGAGAGGTCGGTTGAACAAAGAACCGATCCGCGCGTGGTTCTTTATTCGCCCGATCTCCGGATCTCCCGATGCTTTACCGAGTTTTGTCCACCATCAGCAAGCCGAAAACCAAGGGCAAATAAACGATTGAGGCCAGGACCAAGCGCCGCGCCAATGAGTTCGATCGCTGAAGGGCCAAGCGCATGCCAAAGTGGAAGAATCCAAGTCCAAGCACCAACGCACCCACCAGATAAACCTTCCCCGCCTGTCCCAGGAAAACGGGCATTAGGCTTGCAGGAATCAGCACGAGCGAATATCCCAGAATCTGCCAAGCAGTTGTCCGGCCCTCACGGTCGTTCCTGGGAAGTAATTGCAGACTGGCCCGGGCGTAGTCTTCCCTGTACATCCAGGCGATAGCCAGAAGGTGGGGGAACTGCCATAGGAAGAGAATGGCATAGAGCCCCCAGGCTTCAAGGCCCAGGCTGTTGCGCACAGCCGCCCAGCCGATGAGCGGCGGCATGGCGCCCGGAAAGGCGCCCACCAAAGTGCAAAGCGGCGTCCGTTTTTTCAACGGCGTGTAGGCCAGCAAGTAGGTGCCCAGGGTCAACAGGGCGAGCGAACTGGCCAGTGGGTTTGCGAATACCCACAATTCCCAGCCGCCCAATCCCGCTAACACGATTCCGAACCAGAGCGCCTCGGCTGGACCCAGTCTTCCCGCAGGCAGGGGGCGATTGGCCGTTCGGCGCATCTGCTTATCCGACTGACGTTCGATATACTGGTTCAGCGTCCCCGTGCCGCTGGCCACCAGTAGCGTGCCCATCAGGGTGTGGAATAAGCGGGAGAAATCCAGCCCGCCGCGCGAGGCAAGATAGAATCCGACCAGGGTGCTGACCAAAACCAGGAAGTTCACTTCCGGCTTGGTCAGCGTCCAATAATCCGCCAGGCGCGGAAGCCACTGACGCAGCGGGTTGTTTCTCGCGTTGTCTGATCGCTTATTCATGCGGCCGCCCCGTGCGGGGCCGAAACGGCTTTCGCTTCCTCAACTCGAGGCGCCAGAAAACGATGCGCCTGATAGGTCAAGTAAAGGCTGGCCAGTAACACCAGGGCGCCCACCGCCACGTGCGCGGTAGTCATGTTCACCACCGGCGGCAGGGGCTGAGGCGCATTCCGGTCAGCCATCTTCACGACATAAGAACCGATGCCGAGGGAAACCTGAAGCGCCAAGAGGGCGCCCAGCAACAGCGCAGGCCTCAGCAAAGCGGGCGTTTGCGAGAACTTGATCAGGATTCGAGTGACAAGGTAGGCCACGAACATGGTGACCACACCCGCGCCCACAATGTGCAGATCGAGGCCCTTCCCGGAGTGGCGGTACACAGCCCCTACTACCAACTGCACCAGGATGAGGCCCGTGGTCACCACGGTCAGGAGTCGAAGCGTGGGAACAGACGGGTCCGCGAGCTTGGGCTCGTCCCAGCGCCAGCCGGCTTGCGTGAAAAAGGCCAGGCTCGCCGCGAGGCAGAAGAAGATCTGGCCGAGCGTCGCGTGGCTGGTCGAAATCGCCACCGGCAAGTAGAAGAGCACCGTGATGCCGCCCAACACGGCCTGAGCCAGCACGGCCAGCACGGCGCCACCCGCCACCCACTTTATCCAACGCCTGGAATCCCTGAGCCAGATTACCAGAGCGAGAATGATCGTTAAGATTCCCACCGTGCCGGCGATCATCCGGTGGCCGTGTTCAAACAGTACGCCACCCACCATGCGCGGCATGCGGAAGCTGCCGAAAGAAGTCGGCCAATCAGGTACGGAAAGGCCGGCGTCGTTGCTGGTCACCAGGGCGCCCGCGATAATCAGAATAAAAGTACAGAAAGCTACAAACATGGCGTAGCGATGTAACCACGGACTGTGCGGTTGGGTTTTCATAATTGCACCTGGGGTCGTCCGTTGTCTGTTGCCCTTGGTCCGTTGTCCTTGGGCAACTTGTTGCCGCCAACTGGCAGCGGCGACCTTTCCTGGGGATCGGGGTTTTCAATATCTTTCAAGTAGGTAACCATGGCGCGTAATTCAGAATCGTGCTCGGGGCTCCATTCCGCCGCTCCGAGAAACCGGTCTCGGGAACGATAGATAATCACGGAGATGCCTGAACACATGGCGAGTACTGGAAGAAGCAAAATGAGAATTCCACTTCTCAAAGCATGCATTGCGCCGGCCTTCGCCGCTGCCGCGCTGGTGTAACACATCGCGCACCCCTGTGCGTAGATCAGCGACGAAGAACACAAGAGTACGGCTATGGCAATTAGCCAAACAATCCAACTGACAGCTTGCCGCGGAAGCTTTGCTGACATTTCCATTCCGAACCCTTCGCCGAGGTGGCACAGTCGCCGCTGCCCTCGAAACATGAATGCTTCAATCTCCGGCGCAGGCAGGAGTGACCGTGCCGCTTGCTCATTCAACATCCACAAGTCTCAAAACACTTACCAAAGCCCTAAATTTGAATTTACACCTAATGCGGCCTCATCGCCAACAGCCTGAAGCTGTCCGGGAAGACCATGAACATCAGAAGAATGACCATGACCAAAGCGGGCATCAGCGTGGCCGCCATACTCGGCTTTTCGTAGCGCAAATGCATAAAGTAGGCGATGATCAAGGAGGCCTTGATCACCGAAAGGCCCATGAGCAGGACGATCATAACGTTCACTTCGAAGGCCTTGTAACCCAAGAAGACTTCTACAGCCGTCAGCGCCAAGAGCCAGAACCACACCACCATGAAGATTTTGACGCCCGCGTCAGCGTGCTTGTGCTCCGATGCTTGATCCATGGCACCTCCGAAGTTCTCGCCCGTTGTCAGTTGTCCGTAGTCAGTTGCCTGTTGCAACGGACGACGGACTACGGGCAACAGACGTCCTTAGCCCATCTTCACAGACATGATGTAAACCAACGGAAAAATGAACATCCAGACCAGGTCAACGAAATGCCAGTAGAGTCCACTAACCTCCACATCCTCCGAGGTCAGTCTTCCTTTGGCGGTGAGCACGGCGACGACGGCCAGGTAGCACACGCCACAGAAGACATGCGTCATATGCAGGCCGGTCAAGGTAAAGAAGGCCGCGCCAAACAGTGGTGCGCCCCAGGGGTTTTTGAAAAGGCGGACACCCTCGCCAATCAAGCCGGCCCACTCCGTGGCGTGGATGACGACGAAGGCGAGCCCGGCCGCCATGGTGGCCGCAAGCCACTTGACGACGCTTGCTCGCCTTTCCAGTTTTGCCGCGCGTACAGCCATCACCATGGTGACGGAACTGGTCAGGAGGATAATTGTCATGACCGTGGCCTTGACAATTCCCGGGTAGAACTCAAAAGGCGTCGGCCATTGGGGGCTGGCGACGCGCACGTAACTGTAAGCCATGATAAGCGCGGAGAAGGTAATGGCATCGGAGAGGATGAAGAGCCACATGCCCAGTTTTTTTGAGCCGGTGGCAAAAGGCGCGACACCGCCCCCCCACGCCGACTGCGCAACTTGGCTTAATTCCCCGCCTATCGCTTCATGGCTAGCCATTCTTAACCCCCATAATCAACTGCAGAGATCCTTCGCCTCGCTCAGGATGACAACCGTTTCGGTTTATTATCTCTTCACTTCTCTGCACCTTTGCGTCTCTGCGGTGCCAAGTCCTACAGATATGTTATGAGCACGAAAAACACGTAAATCCAAAGCGCATCCATGAAGTGCCAGTAGATAGCCGTCACGTCCAAGGGTGTACGCCGAGCCAAGCCGGTTGCAATTGGCCTAGCGCGAAAAACCACGTACGCGAGGGCCACGACGCCTCCCAGCAAGTGGAAGCCGTGCGCGGCCGTCAATACGTAGAAAAACGAGCTGCCCGGATTGCTGGCCAGATAAATTCCCCGCGCCGCCAATTCGCGCCACGCGATGAGCTGACCCGCGAGGAAGCCCAGGCCCAGTACCAATGCCGCCGCGAGCCAGCGGGTAAAAGCCTTCGCTGTTCCGGCGCGCAGGGAGCGGCGGGAGAGTTCCAGGGCGGCACTGCTCATTAGCAGCACGAAGGTGTTCAGCCAAAGGATCCGAGGCACGCGGACCGGAACCCAGTCGAACGACATTCCCTTGCGAACCACCAAGGCGCTGGTGAAGGCTGCAAACAACATCACAATTCCGGTCAAGGCAAACCACATGCCCAGCCGATAGGTCCGCTCCGGTACTCGAAATTCTCCCCAACCCTCGCCCCCGCCGAAGCCGCCGGGTTGGAAGCCACCTCCGCCCGGGCGGCCATCGCCGATCCTGACGGCCTCTTCTGGCTTGGTTAGCGTTGTTGAACCCATATAAACTCTTGTAGGGGCGGCCCTCGTGGCCGCCCGCGGGCAACCACAAGGGTTGCCCCTACGACTCGATCCTCAGTGCCTCGCTACTACGCCCTCCGGCGAATTCTGCATGAGGTAGTCTTTCGCGGCGCCCGGCACACTGAATTCATAAGCGCCGTTAAAGACTACGGGGTGCTTTCCCGCGAAGTTGTCAAAAGGTGGGGGCGAAGGAATCGTCCACTCGAGGGTCGTGGCTTCCCAGGGGTTCTCCGTCGCCTTCTCGCCCTTGAACATGCTCCAGAAAAGGTTGAACAGGAAGAAAAGCTGCGCGGCTCCGGTGATGAATGCCGCGATGGAAATGAACTTGTGCACGGAAATCAGCGGCAGCAGGAAATTGTCAATAAACTCCGAGTAGCGCCGCGGATTTCCTTCCAGACCCAGGTAATGCATGGGCATGAAAATCGCGTACACGCCCACAAAAGTGAACCAAAAGTGAATCTTCCCCAGCGTCGCGTTCATCATGCGGCCGAACATCTTGGGAAACCAGAAGTACGTTCCCGCGAAAATTCCGAAGATTGCGGCCACGCCCATAATCATGTGGAAATGAGCGAGAACGAAATAGGTGTCGTGAAAATAGAGGTCGATAGGCGGCTGGCCCAGGAAGATGCCGCTGAGGCCTCCGGTGATGAAGAGTGACACGAATCCGATCGCGAACAGCATGGGAGGCGTGAAGCGAATTTTACCGCCGATCATGGTGCCGATCCAGTTAAAGGTCTTGATGGCGGAGGGGACGCCAATGGCCATGGTGAGGATCGAGAAGGCAAACGCCGAATAGGGACTCATGCCGCTCACAAACATGTGGTGCCCCCACACGCAGAATCCCAGAATGCCGATGGCCGACATGGCGTAAACCATGGCGCGGTAGCCAAAAACCGGCTTGCGAGAGAAGGTCGAGATGATGTGGGAAGTAACGCCCATGCCCGGAAGAATGGCGATGTAGACCTCAGGGTGTCCGAAGAACCAGAACAAGTGCTGCCAGAGCAGAGGCGAACCCCCAGTATGAGGAACAATCTTGTCGCTGACGATCAGGCCGCCTGGGATGAAGAAACTGGTGCCGCCCACGCGGTCGAGCAGCAGAAGAACCCCAGCCGCCAGCAACACCGCAAAAGAAAGCAATCCCAGAATTGCGGTCAGAAACCATGCCCAGCAGGTGAGGGGAAGTTTCATCAAAGAAAGCCCGCGGGCGCGCAGGTCGAGGGTGGTCGCAATGAAGTTAATGGCGCCAAGCATGGACGCGACGCAGAAAAGTGCAATGGAAATGATCCACAGATTCTCACCCATGGCCATTCCCGGGCCCGCCCCTCCGCCGACCGCGCTCAAGGGCGGATAAGAAGTCCAACCTCCGATCGGCGGGCCATCGTGGATAAAGAAGGTGGCCACCAGGGTGATGAAAGCTGCGAAAGTCACCCAGAAGGACAACATGTTGAGCCGCGGAAACGCCATGTCCTCAGCGCCGATCTGGATGGGCAGAAAGTAGTTTCCAAAGCCGCTTTGCGGAGCGGTGGTCAGAACGAAGAAGACCATCATCGTGCCGTGCAGTGTCAGCAGCGAGAGATAATACTCCGGGGTGATGACACCGTTCGGCGCGCCGAGCGGAGAGAGCTTATCGAGCAGCGGGACACTGGCCTGCGGCCAGACAAGGTGCAGGCGCATTAAGATCGAAAGTGTCAGGCCGATGAAGACTGAGACAAGAGCCAGCAGGTAATACTGGATCCCAATCACTTTGTGATCGAGGCTGAAGAGATACCTGCGAATGAACCCAGAGGGCGCATGTGCCGGGTGGTGTTCAATCGCCTCAGCGTGTCCTTGTGACATCAATTGCCTCCGAACTGCCCGCATACGAAAATCGAAATTGGAAAATCGAAACTGGAAAATGGGCCCCCGTGTTCGCGGGGGTGACATGCGACTATGTTTGGAGTTTCCATTTTCGATTTTCCATTTTCCAATTTCGATTTTCGTTATCTTGCCACTTCGCTCATGAGCGCCATCAAGTTGCCTTCCGAATCCCGGAAAAACGTCATCCACAGATCGTGGTCCGGCATTCGGGCGATCACATGCGGCTCGTCTTCGAAATGCACGCCGCTCTGTTTCAACTGCGCATGGGCAGCCTGGATGTCCGGCACGGCGAAATACAGGATGGAAGACGGATGATCGAACTCCGGCTTCTCCGGGCGGTCGATCATCAGCCGAACCCCTCCACAGTCGAAGAACGCGAGCCCTGGCGGCGCCTCGAAAAGCAGCTTCAGTCCAAGCACATCCTGGTAGAACATCGTCGCCCGTTTGACATCATGCGCGCGGATTTGGACCTGCCCCAGCCGAGAAATGCCAACATTCACCCTTGCGACGCTCATAAATTCCCCTCAAGGACCCGAAACTCGAAATTCGATAATCGCACGCCGGAATAACAGTCATTCCCGCGGAAGCGGGAATCCATTGGTCCGTGAAAATGGACCCCCGCTTTCGCGGGGGCGACGGTTCATAGGGCGAATTTCGGATTTCGAGTTTCGAAGTTCCATTTTCAATTTTCGGTTTGCACTACTGCGCTTGCGCCATGCTCTGGAGCCACTTTTGGAAATCCTCGGGCTCCATGACGTTCAAGAAGGCCCGCATTTTGTAGTGCCCCAGCCCACACAGCTCGGCACACGCAATTTCGTAAGTGCCGACCTTGGTGGCGGTGAAATGGATGGGTATTTCCATCCCGGGAACCAAATCCTGTTTCAGTCGAAGCTCGCGAACGAAAAACGAGTGGGTAACGTCCTTGGAGCGCAAGATGACCTCGACCGGTTGATTGACCGGGATCGCGAGGGTGGCCGTAACGATGTCGTCTTTAGAATCCGCATCGTGATCGCGGTCGAGTCCTAGAAAATTGCCCGTGGCGTCGTCAACCTTCTCGACGTGAACTGGACCAAACTTGCCGTCGGGCCCGGGGTAGCGGAAGTACCACGCGAATTGCTGCCCCCAAACCTCGACTCGCATCGACCCCGGCTGGGGTCCCATGAAATGCACGAACGCCCAAATGTGATAACCCATCAGATTCAGCCCGATGAAAATGATGGCCGCAGCGAGCGTCCAGGTGAACTCGAGTTTGTTGTTGCCGTGAGAGTAGCCGGCCTTCCGCCCGTCTCCGCGGTCCCGAAACCGCCAGACGGCATAGGCCAGCGCCACTTGGGCGACAACGAAAATGATGCCCGTAATGATCAGCGTCAGCATGAACTGGTGGTCGATGGCGTGGCCGTAGTTGGCGGTAATGTCAGGTGGGAACCACCACGTCTTGGCCATGAAGAAGTAGCCGGAGACGAGCGTGATGAGGACAACCACCAGTGCAATCGCCAGCCCCATAGGTCATCGCTCCTATCGAAAATCCCCCAAAACCCCGCATTACGGCGAGGCGAAGGATTGAGAAGGGTCAAATTTTGGTCGAAAAGCCCAGTGCAAACAGTGCGGAACTTTCCTCTAGCTTAGATGAAACTCTACCACTTAAGGTTCGGAAAAAACGCAAGAACTCGTTTTGCTCACCGCGTCACGGTACGTTTAGATTGCCCAAGTGAAATAACCCTCCACCCCGGCCCGCGACGGCTGATGAATGCGCCGTCGCGGTCCACCCCATCCCCAAGGGAGAGGGCACCTCGTTCGAGGGGGCAGAGAGTTAACCTCCCGAGAAAGCTCGACTGTCGACTGCGAACTGTCGACTGTCAACCCTTAAAGCTGAAATCCACCGTCTTCGTCTCTTTGGCTCCCACGGTCACCTTCTGCTCTTGCGTCTGGCCGTCCACGCCGCCCATGGCCGTCCACGCCCCGATTGTATAATCACCGGGCGGAAGGCCCTTTATGGTGTACGTCCCGTCGCTTCCGGTCACCGCGTAAAAGGGAGTTTTCAACACACCGATATAAGCGCGCATCCAAGGGTGCTGGTTGCATTTCACCGGGATCATCACTTCTTCGCGCGCGAATTTCTGCTGAATGGGAGCGGCCCCTGGCGGCTGAGACATATTCCATTCCCGATTATCCTTGGGCATGGGATGGATGTTGTGGGTGGTGGCGTCGCTAGAGACGATGTTGAGAGTCTGCCCCAGCATGATCCCAAGCACATGCGGCTTGTACATGCAACCATCCTGGTCCAGAGTCACCGGATCGGACGGCGGCGTGAAAACGTACTTCTCAGCCCCAGCCTTCACGTAGACGAAAACGTTAGGCAGCGTGTTGTTGGAGTTAACCTCGTCATCCTCGGCGAATACGGCCCCGTTGTGCTTCTTAACACAAACCGGGTCCTGATCCATCATGATTCGGTGAGGTTTTGGCTTGGCGCCGTCAAAAGAAACCTTACCGGTAACTTCGCCCACGGTGGATTGGTCAATGGGAGTAGGCTGAACCGCGGTCGTGCTTTCTGCGGGTTGCTCAGCGGTTTCCTCTGTCTTCTTGCTGCAAGCAGCCATGACCAGGGTCAACGCGATAACTAATGCGAGCGAAAAAACGAATCGTTTTTCCATGATCTTAACCTTTCTGCGCCTAAATGTGAGGCGCTGCAATTGGGCGAGCTATTGAGCTGGTAGCCCAGGTGCTCCTGTCTGTGCGGCTGAGGCGCGCCGTGCGTGCGGCACAGGCAAGAATGCCTGTGCTACTTGCTTACGCGGCCTATCCCGGTTCTCCGTTGTCTTGGGCTTGGCAGAAGCCGGATTCAAATTGCTCCCGCTCATCTGGATGAGTCGTTGCTGCTCCTGTGGCGTCAACTCGAACAGGTAACGAACCAGTAGTTCCGACTGGTCGCCGTTGTAACCATTGAACGAGGTCGGCGTGGGCCCTGCAAAAACGTAATGGTCAGCCTGAAGCTTGAATAAGCCCGAAGGCATGGCCGTTCCGGGATCGATCAGTGCCGGGTCGAGAATCCAGTGCCGGGCCCAGTCAGGTTTCAGCCGATCCGCGGCCAGCAGGAAATTCGGCGCCGTCGCGTATTGGTCGTGGGATGGCGATCCGATGGCGTGGCATTTCAAGCAAGGCGCGCCCGGACTGGTAAACAACGCCCGGGCCATGGCGATTTCCTGGTCGGTGAGCGGCTCCTCCTTGGCAGGGATATAGGGCATAGGCTGTTGCGAAAGCGCCTGGAAGAATTTCACCAGCTTGCGAATCTCGATCGGGGAGAAATAGAACGTGGGCATGCGCAGTTTCAAGTAACTGCGTACGCCGTCGCGGTCGGTGTCTTTTTCATTCAAGGCTGGGTTGGCGAGGAACCGGGCCAACCATTCGGGGTTGACGCGCGCGCCTTCCGTCAGCAAGCGAGGGGGCAACTGGCCTTTGCCGTCAGGCGTCTGGTATTGCGGCAAGTTCATCAGCACGCTGCCTTGGTCAAGCGTGAACTGATGGCAGCCCATGCAGTTGTACTTCTGGACGAGCCACCAGCCATCCTGGATATCGCGGCGGTAATCTGCGGGACGGTAGAAATACCGCTCCGGATACTCGGAGGTGACGCTGCCCATCAGGAACGTGGTGAGAGCTCGAATTTCACCCGGTTTGTTCTCAAAATCGAAGTCCGGCATTTTCAGCTCTTCACCCTCGGCTTTGATCATTCCTTCGTCGAAGATCTCCGGCTTGGCCAGCTTGTGCTCGAAGAAGCCCTTATGGCTGTACCAATCCTTTTCCTTGGCCTGTTTGATGAAAAGTGCGAAGTCCATCTGCTCGAGCGGCTTGCTTCCCTCGGCTGTTAGTTCAGTTCCGATCCTTCCTTCGTTCTCGAGGCCTGCGATTTCGTGGCAACCCGCGCAGCCGTATCGCCGGACGATCTCTTCTCCTTGGGCCTTCAGCTTCGGGTCGTTGAGGTAAGGAGCGGATGCATAGCTCGACGGATCTTTCTCTTTCAAAGTCATAAGGTAGCTGGCGATGTTCCGTGCTTCGTCCCAGGACAGCCGGAGATTCGGCATGGGAGTCATCTGCTCAACCAGCAACTCATGACCGTCGTTGGGGCACTTCGAGTGCTGGGTGTCAAACACGAACGGCAAACCATGCTTCTTGTAGTCGTCTTCCGTCAGATCGCGTTTTTCATAAGGGCAATAAGGGTTGGTGCGCTCGCGGGGATTGTGCACCCAACGCGCGACGTAATCGTAATTGTCCTTCTCACCCACCCGGCTGAGGTTGGCGGCAAACCATCCGCCTACGGCATTTGCCCCCTCACCCACCGAGTGGCATCCCATGCAGCCGCGTGTTTGGAAGCTCTCTTTACCTTTGACCGGATCCCCGGCGGGCTGCTTGGGCAGCTGTCCGCTGAGGCCGCTTTGCCAGATGAAGGCGGAGACGGCCGGCAGTTCGTCCTCATCCAGACGGAAGCGCGGCATTTTCGTGGCGGGCCGGAAAGCATGAGGATTTTGGAGCCAGACAGGGACCCACTCGGGCCGGAGCTTCATGCGCACTTCTTTGAGATCGGGCCCGACCTTCTTCATGTCCTGCAACAAGTTCTTGACGCGCCGGTCGTCCTGGTCGATCTCGAGGTTGATCTTGCTGATGGTGACTTGAAGCTCGTTGGCCTTCAAATAAAGCCTCTGCGCCGTTTCGTTGTCCGCAGCTTGGTCCCCGGCCTGGATACTCTTCTGCACGTCCAAGCGATCTTCCGCCCGCTGTGTCTCAGCCTGTTCAATCGCCCGCTGGGTCGAGATCAGCTCAGTCGGCTCGGAATCGTAGCCTTGGTAAACATGGCAGCCCATACAGCCGCGCCACTCGAAGAGTTGCTTGCCCTTGGATAGCGTGGGGGCATGGACGAGCACCATGTCGCTCGCATGGCATTGCTGGCACCCCGCCTCGACGTTTTCCATGGGATGGAGCGGCCAGAGCCAGTGCTCATCATGCCCGTGCGCCTTTTCCACCCGGGCGATGTCCATGCCATTGCCATTGTGGCAAGGTGTGCAGCCGTATTTGTCGGGGTCGTGAATGGTCAGCAAGTCCGGATCAGGATGGGAAGTGAAGGCGGCGGACATGGGATCTTTGGTTCCACCCAAGTCCTTGCGGGTCATCACCACCGGTTCGCGAATGCCGACGTGGCAGCTCTCGCAGCGGTCCACAATCCCGGCGTCGGGGTTGTTGATCTGCTTAATCTCCACCGCGAAGTCAGCGTTCTTCTTCTGCAGCCCCTGTAACGCCTCGACTGTGAGTCCGTCAATGTGGTCCTTCACATAGGAATCAACCTGGCTTTGCAGCTCCGATACAGGGCGGAGCAGACTTGCCTTCTCGAGCAGAAGATCCCCTTTCTCCTTTTGCAGATCGGTGAATTTGCCTTCCAGTTGGTCGAAGGTCAGGCGCACCGTCTCGTCACTGCCTCCGAGCTGAGCAGGAGGAAGGGTGAGCTGGAAGGGGCCGCGCTCGTAAGCATCGAGGTCTTTCTGGAGCGATTGCTTGCTTCCCCGGCTGGAGGTGTGTTCGATGATATAGATCTGTGATCCGACGTAAGCTCGTGCCGTAGTGAGCAGGTTGAGGACGGCGGCAGTGCGGGCGTCCACCTGGGCCGCCTTCGCGTCCAGTTCCTTAACCTTGGGCGCTGTTTCCTTCTCGATCTCCCCAAGTTTCTGCTTGAGGGCCAGATAATCCGGAGAGTTCTCAATCGCCTTTTCTTTGGCGCGCTGAATGGGAAGCTGCTTCCTCAGAAAAGCCCCGTAACGCTGCACAAAAGCCCGCTGATAGACTTTCCAGGGCCGCAGGCCAAAGAACTCATCGTAAAGAGACCACCACAAGGTCAGGAGCAGGAGTACCGAGGAAATAAGCAGGTACAATGCCAGAGATTGGCTTACGACCGGGTCTTTGTCCGGCGAGTCAGGCAAGTTGTGCCTCCTGAAGCAGTTGGGGATGGCGCCTTAGACGTTGAACCATGGGGTGACCCAGATGTACTTGATCCGAAATAAATGACGAATCAAAATCTTGATCGGCAACAGCAGCATCATGATCAAGAAAACTTGCATGGTGGCGTACTGGAGGAAGCTCATGCGTTCATAAATCTTCCGGTTGAAAGCCGTCGCCGTGATGATCTTGTGCAGCCCGTATCCACCCACGGCGAAATAAAGCCCCATGGCGATTGCCCCCAACGCGACTTTCCCCCACATGGCGGTGATGCCGAAAAGATCGGGCAGGTCCCGGTTCACCTCGAACACCACGCGGCTGGGGTCCCAGGTCTGCCCCGGCCAGAACCACATCCATCCCGGACCGCGAATAAACGTCCCGATGACAACCATCAGCAGCCATAAAAGCATGAACCCGAAGCAGAATGTGGCGATGGCGAATTTCCTCTGCTTCAGTGTGTAGTAGCCCGAACCCAGCGGATTGGCATCAATGTAGGGGATAATCATCAATCCGACAATAATAAGTGTTGGCATCACTACACCGGCAATCCAGGGGTCGAAGTAGACCAGCATCTCCTGAAGTCCCAGGAAGTACCAGGGCGCCTTGGCCGGATTCATGGTGAGGTTGGGATTGGCCAACTCCTCGAGCGGGGCATTAAGGGTCAACGACCACACCATCAGAATCACGGTCAGAATGATCGCCGCCAAGAATTCGATGCGCATCAGATAAGGCCAGGTTTGCACCTCGCGCGTCCAACCGGATTTCCAAGGCTGAGTCTTGCGGTGATGGGTCTTGGCGAGTTGAGGGTCAGCCTCGAGTTGCGCAATCAGCCGGTCATTGGCGCTGGCCTGCCGGATCGCGTACCAAGTGTAGAAAGGAACCAGGAAGAGGATGGCGACAATAGGAACGTTGTCGGGAGCTGAGACGATTTCCCAGAGTTGATGCCAGTCCATGAACAAACCCACTCCGAGTCGAAAGTCAAGAGTTGAAAGTCGAGAGTCCAGTATCCAAAGCCCGCCCTCTCTGCTCTCGACTCTTGACTTTCGGCTCTCGACTGCTTCTAGAATTTCCTCTCCGGCTTAATCTCACTTTCCAGCACCATGGGTGCCGGGCCGGAGATTCCCCCGTCTTTTCTCACCCGCCAGAAATGCACGCCCATGAACGTTGCGGCAATGAGAGGAATAGCAAGGCAGTGCCAGATATAAGCGCGCAGTAAGGCGTTGGCGTCTACGATCGAGCCTCCCAGCAAGGCGAAGCGCACGTCATTGTAAGCGGTCATTCCGAGCTGTGGCCCAAACGGCCCCTCGTTCCCAAGCAGTGGGGTAGCCCGCGCCATGTTCGTTCCCACCGTCACGGCCCAGAATCCCAACTGGTCGTCCGGAAGCAGATAGCCGGTGAAGGAGAGCAGCAGGGTCAACACCAGAAGGATCACCCCCACGCACCAGTTGAATTCTCGCGGCTTCTTATAAGACCCGGTGAGGAAGACCCTGAACATATGCAGCCAGACCGCAATGATCATCAAGTGGGCAGCCCAACGGTGCATATTCCGGAGCAGCCTGCCGAACGGAACGTCGTTCATCAGATAGATGATGTCGCGATAAGCCTGACCCTTGGTGGGGTGGTAATAAAACATCAGCAGCACACCTGTGATGGTCAGCACCAGGAAGAGATAAAACGTCATGCCGCCCATGCCCCACGTGTAGTTGTAGCGCACGGCGTCGCGGTTGATCTTGGCCGGATGAAGATGGAAGAAGACGTTGGTGAGGACGCTCAGGGCGCGGCTGCGTTCGCTTTCATCGTGCTTAACTCGGAAGATCGACTTATAGAGCTGAGTCTTGGCGGGCTTCTTGAGGCTCTCGAGGTCCTCCTTGGCTTTCTCCCGGAGAACTTTGACGTCTGCCTGGACGTCTTCCAATAGCGCGGTCAGCCCTTTCTTCTCCGCCTTCCCGTTCTGCTCGTCAGCCATTACCGCTCCAAGTTACTAGTGGTCAGTGCCTAGTGGACGCCAGCCACTCGCGGCATTTAACCAGGCAAAAGGCATTAGACTGTAATAAACGCGCCCGGATCCTCAAAGTGGTCTGGGCCGCCCTGGCTCTTGAACCACGAATACAGCCGCGCCGTGTCCACCACAATCTGCCCGTCGGCGCTTATCTCAACGTGGGCGCGATCCATCGGCCGCGGCGCGGGCCCTTCGAAGTTAATCCCCTCGGGAGTGTATCCGCTCCCGTGGCAGGGGCATTTGAACTTGCCCTCCGCAGGTTTCCAATCCGGCGTGCAACCCAAGTGCGTGCACTTGGCAAAAATGCAGAAAAGGCGCGGTGGCTCGTTGACCACCCAGATCCGGTACGCCTGCTTGTACTTCTCATTAACCCCGATGCTGAAGTCAGAAGGATAGCCAATCGCGTGGACGGTCTCCGGCTCGAATAAGGCGCGCGGGAAAAAGAAACGAAGGAACATGAGGAAATTGGCCGCGACGAATCCCCACACGCAACTCCAAATGATGCGCCGTCGCAACTTGCCTGGGCCGGCCGGCTCTGCGGGCGAAGCGCTTGCCGGTTTGGGAGGTGCGGAGGGCCTTGCAGCCGGCTTGGAGGGAACGGCGACAGCACTAGCCGCTGGAGCTTTCGCTGAGGTCGTGGAAGGGATATCGTCCGCATTCGCCATGCCCGAGAGTCCTCCGGAACCGAAGTGGATTCGCTGAGTTTTTCTAGAAAAAAGAGCCCAAAAATCCACTATAAGAGAAAGCGCAAAGAGGTGTCAACAGCGAGTGCAAGAGAATCGTGGAGGGCGGGGGTGCCACGACATTATGTCACTTCACTCCGGAATCAAGGCACGCTAGATTCTTATGGTGGATAATGCGCGAGAGTCCTGGAGGGTGATGGGCCTGGTTTTGCGGGCACGGCATGACGGTGCGATGGGGACGATCGCCGCGGCCGCCCCCAGGCGCGCACCAAGAACAACTACGGAGTTCCTTCGCTCCGCTCATGATGAAAGTTTGAGCGTGCGCTCGATGGTCGACAGAAAGCCGTTCCCCCACCTACCAGGTCAGGATCACCTTTCCAGCCTGGCCGGAGAGCATGGCTTCGAACGCGTCCTGATATTGGTTGAAGCTGAAACGGTGCGTGATCACGGGTTTAATATCGAGGCCGGATTGGAGCATCACCGTCATCTTGTACCATGTTTCATACATCTCGCGGCCGTAAATGCCTTTCAGCGTGAGCATATTGAAGATGACGGTATTCCAGTCGATAACGAACTCCTCGGAAGGAATGCCCAGGAGCGCGATGCGGCCGCCGTTCGACATGTTCGCCAGCATGTCTCGGAGGGCCGAGCCGTTGCCCGACATTTCCAAGCCCACATCGAAGCCCTCCTTCATGCCCAGTTCCTTCTGCACATCTTTCAGGTCGGTATCGCGCGGGTTCACGGCCATCGTCACGCCCATTTTCCGCGCCAGTTCCAACCGCCACGGGTTGACATCGGTCTGCACCACAAAGCGTGCGCCGGCGTGCCGCACCACGGCCGCCGCCATCAGCCCGATAGGGCCCGCGCCCGTGATCAGTACATCCTCGCCCAACACGGGAAAGGCGAGCGCGGTATGCACGGCATTGCCGAAAGGATCGAAAATGCAGGCGACCTCCGGATCGATATTGGCGTGATGCACCCAGATGTTGGTCATGGGCACGGAGATGTACTCTGCGTAACTCCCCGGCCGGTGCACGCCCAACCCCTTGCTGTGCGCACACAGGTGGCGCCGTCCGGCCAGGCAGTTGCGGCAACGTCCGCATACGACGTGCCCCTCGGCGCCCACGAGCTGACCGGGAAAGAAGTCAGTAACATTCGAACCTACTTTCGCCACCTCGCCCACGAATTCGTGGCCCACAACCATCGGCACAGGGATTGTTTTGCTGGCCCATGCGTCCCATTTGAGGATGTGCAGGTCGGTGCCGCAGATGGACGCGCGCTGCACGCGAATCAACACATCATTGATGCCGATCTCCGGCGTCGGCACTTCCTCCAACCACAGCCCCGGCTCTGGCCGGCTCTTCACCAGGGCTTTCATTGTCTTGGGAATGTTTTCACTCATTCGTTTCCTCCGGAATCATCTGTGGCATTTTAGCAGCGAATACTACCCGTGACATGGTCTTGAAGGCACACACCTGGGTTGCCCCTGAAACTTAGTGGCCGAGGGCCGCCGCGTAAGCTGCCAGCAGCGACCGCTTCTCGATTTGCCAGTTGAGACTTTCCTCGATGCGTCTTCGCCCGCACGCGCCCAACTCTTTCCGCAAGCCTTCCGAGTCCAGTATGCTCAGCATGGCCCTGGCGAAATCCTCGGTGTCTCCAGGGCGCGCGTACAGTGCTCCGCCATCCGCCGAGCGCCGGCCTTCCGTGAGGTCGTAGAGCACTACCGGAAGGCCAAAGGTCATGTATTCGAGAATCTTGTTCATGGTGGACTTGTCGTTCATCGGCGTGGGTGGGTCCGGCGCCACCCCCAGATCCGCGGTTGAGAAATAGGCCGCCACCTCATCATCGGAGAGGTGCCCCGGAAACCTGACCAGTTGATCGAGACCCTTCTGCGCTGCCAGGGCTTTAAGCCGCACACTCTCGGTCCCGGTCCCGATCAGGACAAATAGAATGTCTTGGCGATTCGACCCGTGGACCACCGAGTCAATGGACTCCAGCAGCAGATCAAGCCCGTCCTGCGGCCCCATGACACCCAGGTAAACCACCAGAAAACACCGGCCCTCCTTGAGTTCGGGCTGCGCAGGCCGCTTATGCATCCTCGTGAGGTCCGGGCAACTTCGCACCACGAAGGTGCGTTCTCGACGCATCTTTCCCCGCGCCAGCGCTACTTCACGGTAGGATTCGTTGGTGGCTATCGAGACGTCGGCAGTCCAGAAGGTCAGGCGCTCAGCCCAGCAAACCAGCTTATATCCAAAGTCTCTACGGCCGAATTTGGCTTCGTACAGCTCGGGATTGAGATCGTGATGGTCGAAGATGAAACGCACGCCAAAAAGCTTAAAGAAAATTCCCACGAAGAAAATTGTGTCGGGCGGGTTGCAGGCCTGGAGGACGCGGAAGCGTGTGCGCGTGTAAACCCGGAGCGACAGGACGAACTGCGCGGCGAGCGCCAAGGCATACTCGACGACATAGCCGAGCGGCCGTGAGGCCTCCCAGACGCGATATCGGTAGATCTCGATGTCCTCGAGGGTTTCACGGCCTCGTTCGAAGCCCCGGGCTTTCGGGCAGATCACTGAGACGCGGTAACCGGCGTCCCGCAACGCACGAGCCTCCTGCCACACCCGCCGATCCATGGGAACTGGCAAGTTTTCTATTATGATGCAAACGCTGGTCCTCTGTTTCTGCATGCCAGCACCACGAAGCAAACTGCGTGCCAATCACACTTTCTCAAATCCGTTCCCGCAAACTGGGTAGAGCAGGTGAAACAGCGTCATCGCCAGGTAGCGAGGGTAGGACCGATGATCGGACAGGAAACCGTAATCCCGGTACGAATAGTCGAAGCCGCCATCGGATCGCTGGTGCGCAAGCAGCCGATTATAGCAGGCGTCGATCAATTCGGGCGCAAGGCCCAGGCGCAATCGCTGAGCCTCGTGAAGAGCCGCCGCCATCGCCCCCGTGTAGTAATCAACTTCGGGACCTCCGCCGCCCGCGTGACGACAATTCTTAGCGCATGCACCTGTGGGCTGCACTCCCGTCGCAAGGAACCCCGCCAGTTTTGGGATTAACCGTTCTGCCCAACTTCCGGGCTTTAAGGCGTTCGACCAGGCCAGATGCAGAAACTGAAAGGCATTGTACTGATAGCAAAGGTAGTGCGTCCGTGACGTCTCATACTGATTCCCGATGATGTAGGGCAGTTCGCCATTGGGAAGCTGTGCGGCGGCTGCGAAATCCAGCAGCGCGCGCACGTGCTCAAGGTAGCGCTCCTCCCGGGTTGCCTCCCACAAGCGGAGAAAATACCAGGCGGCAATCACGGAATTGTTCGTCACCTTGCCGCGTGGTTGATCGAAATAGTTGATCACCTTGCCGACCGTGTGATCTTGGAACCGGATACGATTTACGATGAATTCGTAAGCGCGCAACGCGCCGTCGAGGAATTCCCTTCGCGACTCATGGCGGTACGTGGCGAGCAGGGCCGTGCCGCCCCAAATCCCTTCCAGCGTAGCAATCAAGTGCCGGCGTTCCGGCAGCGGATACTTCCAATAGCCATCGTCGGTCTCGAGCGTCAGCGTGGCCTCGGAGCTTCGGATGGCAATGTCGCGATAGCGCGCATCCTTTGTTGCTTCGTAAAGCTGCCAATTTGTAAGCACCCAGTATCCCTGCGTCTGCATGAAGACGTAATCGTCTTCCCAGGGAATGAAATCGAGCGCGCTTTTCAGAAACCGCCAGGCGCGCAGGTTAAAGCGAACCCCGGGGTCAGGTCCGTGAAGAATTCCGTCCCGGTAGTGGGTTCGATGGAGGTAGGAATGCAGGCGTTCAGCAGAATCGATAAGGAGCGCGTTTGTGGGCATTCCAGTCAACTCGAAGTTCTGCGTCCCTTCCTCTCCCTCTTCGAGGAAAGAAGGCGCAAGAAGACCAAAACATCTCTCGCCAAGACGCTAAGCCGCAAAGAAGCGCAAAACGGACGCTCTTGCTTTCCTTTGCGATCTTTGCGTCCTTTGCGCCTTCGCGTGAAACAGGCTTGTCACGAAACTCCTCCCTAACGAGGAAGCGAGTTTCACGCGCGCGCCACTCGAGAATAAACGTCCAAGATCCTTTTCGCCGTCGCCTGGACGGAGTAGGGACCTAGCCGCTCGCGGCCATGGCTGCGCTCTCCCCGGCTGCAGACGGCAATGATCTTGGCTGCCAGGGCATCCAGTTGCCGTGGCACGATATGGTTTCCGTCTCCCTCGCTGATCAAGTCCGCCGCGTCTCCCACGTCCACCGATACGACGGGAAGGTTGGTGGCCATAGCTTCTCTGACCGCGAGAGGTGAACCTTCAATCACAGAAGCCATCACCAACACGTCCGCGGCGTTCATATAAAGCGGCATCTCGGAATGGGGTTTCCTGCGCACCTGAAGGATCTCGAGTTGGGGCATTTGTTCCCGCGCTTTGGCAACGGCGGCTTCAATGAGGTCAAAACGCTTCCGCTGCTCTTGCGGATTGTAGGGAAACAAAACGTACTTCTTCCTCGGGTCCAGGCAGGCAGTTCGGCAGGCCTCATCGCGGTCCATAGGACGGAAGAGTTCCAAATCGATTCCACAGGGAATGATCTCCGCCGATTCCAGTCTCAACGCCCGCCGCATCTGCCGGTTCTGTACAATCACGGCGGAGGCGAGCGGCGCCAACAAAAAACTCGAAGCCTGAAAGAATCGGCCGGTAGGGGTGATATGGCCGTCCGCAGCGGGCCGGCCAAGAACATCGTCACCGTGAAACGTGATCACCAAGGGCACCCCAAGCTGGAACCGGGCTACCCACCCGGATAAGCCGAAATGAGCGTGGACCAGGTCGTAATGCTTGGCTCGTACCCGGCGCCACAACTCACCGATTCCCATCAGGTAATTCCAGCGCGATTGACGGCCATTCACAAAAAGCACGTCGTAGTCCACCCCCGAGGGGCGAAGGGACTCAAGCTGGTCCTGGACGAAGCTGCCGAAGCTAGGGTCCGCCTCGTTGGGCCACATATTCGTCACAGCCAGTACGCGATATCGCTTAGCCATAGCAGTTTCCGTGTGGCAGCCGATTATAACATTCCGTCCATTTCTTCTCCGTGTCCTCTGTGCCTCGAAAGACTCAACACAGAGGTCACTGAGACCCTCGGTGTTCTCCGTGTTGAGGCCTTGTGGTGAATCTCTGCTAGGCAGGTTTGTTCCCGCGCATTGCCACCGGGCGAGGCAGGAGCGTGATGTTCTCGAACCCGGCTTTTTCGAACCAGGCCTGAACCTGCGGGTACGTATGCTTCCACTGGTTACGCGGAGAATACCAATCGAAGGTTTCGAGCACACGCCGCTTGGAATCGGGATGCATGGCGATTTTAGCCAGGAGGCGCAAGGGGTAACAGACCGGAACGCGATACAGATAGTAGAGCGGAACCGCGACGTGGCAAAGAGCATAGAGCCATCGGCTGGGCACGTGGGTAGTGAAGCAGCGCTCGAAGCGGCTGGAAATCTCCCTCGCCCAATCCAGCGCCGGGGCGAGGCCGGAAACCAGCTTTAGCCAACTGGCTGGAATCTGATCGTAACTATCCTGGGCCAGCACCTCGTTCACCTGATCCGGAAAGTATTGAAAAGCTTCGGTCAGGCGGCGCCGAGGATGGACCCAGATGGCCACCACGCCTCTTGGCTTCACCGTCGCAGCCATGCGCCTGAAACCTTCGCGGCTGTCGGACGTATTCGTCAGCGCACCGATGCTGTACCCGAAATCGAACGTCCCGGGGCGAAACGGCGGGAACAGGGCACTAGCTTGAATGAAGTGGCAGTTCAGCAGGCTGCGCAGGTGTTCTCTGGCGACCTCGACCGCCGGGCTGGGGTCGAGTCCGACCGTTTCGGCCCCAGACCGCGCGACGACATCCACGAAACGACCGCTCCCGCATCCTACGTCGAGGACGAGCTTTCCGGCAAGCTCTTCCGGCCGTGTTCCCGTCGAAACTGCGAACGTGGACTCACTGAGCTTTCTCGACTCGGTGTCGAATGGTGCGGGCCGCCGGCGCTTCGACTCGAAGCTGGACCTCGCCGCGTGAGCGTCGCTGGGCACGAAGCGCGGAATGCCGTCCCGAATGGGAAAGTGGCAGCGGCATTTCGGGCAACCGAGGAGGCCTGCGAGAATCTCCTCGTTGTCACTTTGCTGGATTTCAAGCCGCAGCGGACCTGAACATTCCGGACAGGCCAGCAACTCGGCCAATCGTGGTTTCACGGGAGATGCACCTCAGCGGGCAATAACCGACCACCGGCGAGATTTCCGTAGTCTTAGCGTAGCGCCGACCTTTAGAGCCTGCCCTGAGCGAAGCGAAGGGGCGGCAGCGACCGTGCTGACCTGAAGGTCAGCGCTACGAAAGGTCAACGCTACGTGCCGAACCCTTTAGACGTGATTGAGTGGCTTTCGGCTCACACAGCAGATAAATGGAGAAGTCCATCGGTTTTGCGGGAGCCGAAGGATGTGGTCATCAACGAACCACACGGCACGGGATATGGCCGTGTGGGAGCGGATCGTCAACCAGTAAAGTAGATTTCTGGGCCACCGTTCCACGTTAATAACCTCCAAACAAATGGGCATGAAATAATCGCAGCTTTCAATCTCTAACCCGGCCTCCCGGTGGGCGGAAGCCAGCTCCTCGCGGCTCATCGGCACATGCGCATCGTACATACCTCGATCGAGCAGCTTCTGGTATCTTCCCAAAACGCCCGTGAAATTCGGGATATCATCAAACATTCTCCCGCCGGGTTTCAACAGCTTCGCCATGGCCCGCAGAGCTTCCGCGGTTTTCTCAAAGTGCTCAATAACTCCGAACGAAATCGCCACATCGAACCGCCCGATGAGCTCCGGGGGAATTTCGAAGAAATCCGCGCAAAAGATTTCCCCATTGACTCCTTCTCTCCTCAGAATCGCGCGAGCCCTTCCGCAGCCCGTTTCCGAGCGATCGATTCCAGCCACCTTGAACCCATAGTTCTTGGCAAAGTAAGGCAAATAAACCGACTGGGCGCACCCGACCTCTACCAGTTCCATTGATGAGGTGTCGTAGCCTTTGAAGAGTTGCTGGAAGGCCCGATGGAATCTCCTTACCTCATAATTCTTCAGGCCAGGGCGGTGGGGGTCAAGAGCAGGGGGCAGGGGCAGGCGAGTCCGTTTCCACCATTCCTCCCAAAACTCTTCACCTGCTATGTCGCCGCCGGGCAGCTTGCTTTTCTGGGTTTCTATCAATTCCCTGTCCTCTCAGGACATGGTATCACGTTAGAAGCCATCCTTCCCGCCAAAGCCCGAATGCGCGCCATGAGCCCTGCTTAAGCCCCGAGGATTTCCTCGTATTCTCGCAGCACGGTCTTCACGTCGAAGCGGCTGAGAAAAGAGTCTAGACCCTGGTGGGGCGGCAATCCGCTCCGTGCAGACTTGAGGGCGGCGATGATCCCTCGCGCCAGCGCCTGCGGATCGGAGGGTGGGACAAACTGAGCCAAGGGGCAGCCGGCAAGGACCTCTCGCACCGCGCCCGGGCAGTCTGTGGCCACGACCGGCGTCCCGACGGCCAAGGCTTCGATTGCGACCAGCCCGAAGCCCTCCCAACGCGAGGGAAGGACAAACAGATCCGCGTGCTTGAAGTAGGGATGGGGATTCGTTAGAAAACCGGCGAAACGCACCGTGCCCCGAAGCCCTAGCCGCTCCTGCTGGGCCAACAGGTCCGGTTGGCGCGCGCCCTCACCCAGAATCGTCAGGTCGGCATCCGAAACCGCAGCCCGCACTAACGGCATGGCGTCCAGGAGTAGATCGAATCCTTTCTCCTTTGCCAGCCGGCCTGCGGCGACGATATGGGGACCGTTGCCGGCATAAGGATTACCGCCCGCCTCAGCCCGTCGTCTGATTAGATCCAAATCCACCGGGTTATAGATGCGCGCGAGTTTGCGTCGAGGAATGCCGAAGTTCTCCGCCAAGTCGTCGACGATGTGGTCCCCTACGCAAATGATCTTATCTGCCCGCGGGTACAATCTCCGATACAGCCAATTCCAGAAGCTCGGATGGTTGCGCCCTTGAGCGTTTAGAGCGCTTGGCGAAGTATCCTCCCGCATCAGCACGCGCAACCCCGGCGGGAAGAAAGCCCTTAACAAAACCGTGGCCATATTCAGCTCGACCATAGCTGAATGGATGACCTGCGGCTTCAGCTTCCACGCCAAGCGAATTATGCCCGGAAGGGCGCGTCGGACCCGTCCGGCTTTAAGATCGTGCAGCGGGATATCCGCCGGTAAGTCCTGGAAGAGTGGACCTACTGCGTCGATCAATGCCAAATGGGGCTCAAAGCGGGAGCGGTCCAGATTCTGGAGGAGCGTCACAGTCACTCGCTCCGCTCCGCCGCCGCTGAGGGTCGGCAGGAGAAACAAAACTCTTTGGCGGGTTCGCTTCGTCACTTCCACGAGTTTCGCTCTTAGCTTCCCTCTTTGTTTATGGAGGCCGTAGGCGGCGGTTCCAGCATTTGCGGAAGCCCGCCACGTCTCCACAACGACTTGCCGATTGAAGCATAAACCAACGTGCAGGAGACAAGGTAGACGAACGATGTGGAGAGAGCGATCCCTGCCACACCGAGGTACCTCATCAGGATGAGATTGAAAACCACATTGACGACCATGTTTACGCCGGCAATCGCCATCAATACCCAGTTTTTCTTCAAGGCGCTGATGACCCGGACACCGAGTTGAGCAAGAAAATAGAAGGGGATCTGAAGCGAAAGGAAGGCTTGAACCCGGCTCACTACTCCTGTGTCCACGGCAGTGAAGGCCCCGCGCTGGAAGACGATCCTGATCAACGGATGAGAAAGAACTACGAGACCCGCGGTGATCGGAACAGTTAACAGGACAATGGCCCGCGAGTAGACTTTCAAAGTGTGCCGGCAACCGCTCCAATCCCGGCTCGCGACCATCTGTGAGAAATAGGGGAGCGCCGCCGTGCCCAGGGGTGTGGCGCCGATCACGATGAAGATGCTGACAATCTTTCGAGCATAATTCAAAGCTGCCACACTGCCCGGCTCGAGCATGGCGGCCATTGACTGATCCACCAATTCAGTGCTGCCCATCAGCAGCGCCCCGGCCAGCATGGGCGCGTACTGGCCAACGACCTTGCGCAAGCTGGGCTCCAAGCCATACCAGCGAGGCTCCAGCCGCACGCCCCGTACTTTCAACATCCAGCCCAACACACTGGCTTGCAAGCAGACTCCCGCCACTGTCCCCACGGCCAACGTATAGATTCCCCAAACGTTGCCCAGCAGCACTAGAAAGGCAATTATGGAAAGCGGCGTCAGTACGGCTGATAGAGCGGGAAGGCCAAAGTGTTCTCCGGCGTTCAAAACCGCAGTCCACGCCACGGCCAGCCCGCTCAAGGCGATGAACGGCAAGAGAGCATAAAGAAGATGCCGGGTCAGCATTAACTTTGCCGGACCAAAACCTGAACCCAACAGCGGCAGGAAATAGGGTGCGAGCACACCGACCAATACCGACACTCCCACCAGAAGCACCAGGCTGAGCACCATAACTCCTGAGAAGAGTCTTTGGGCAGCTTCCTTTCCCTCCCGCTGGCGCACTTCAATAAACGTGGGGATCATCGCCGCGTTGAATGACCCCGCAATCAAGGTCACAAGGAAGGAAGGCAAGAGGTACGCGATCAGAAATGCGTCCAGCGCGTCGCCGCGCCCGAACCAGCGTGCCACGGCCAACTCTTTTGCCGTGGAGGCAAGGCCCGCCACTGCCGAGCATGCGGCGACGCTGGCGGCGGCATTGAGAATCTTTCGGCCAGGCGTCAACGGCGGGATCGTTTGTGGCGGTGATGAGGTAGGCTGCATACCGTTACGACGGGGGCTTCCGCTACTTGATGCAGGCGGCTGTCAGCCGGTCTGGGAGCGTCGATTCAAGCAAACAAACGTAACGCCTTTATAAACTCCCATTAACAAACCGCCTGATGCCGTCCTTCAATACGGTAACGTTGAAATTGATGAGTAGCGCCAGCTTGCATCCAGAAAGCCTCAGATAGGAAAGAGTCTGAGCCTCGTGAATGGGGGCCAAAGCATCGACGGACTTGACCTCTACAACCACAGATCGTTCCACCAACAAATCCATCCGGTAACCACATTCGAGCTTGACTTCTTCATAAACGAGCGGTACCGGCTTCTGCTGTTCAACTATAAGTCCCTTCTTGCCCAATTCGTACGACAAACAGGCCACGTAAGCGGACTCCAGCAGCCCAGGGCCAAGGGTACGATGTACCTGGATCGCCGCGCCTATGATGGATTCCGTGATCTTGTTTAGCCGTTCTCGCTCACTCATCAAAGAGAAAAGAGTTTAACACAGAGGGCACAAAGAAGAACTCGCTGAGAACACGGAGAGATCTCGACTCCAATTGTTTGTCTCCGTGCTCTCTGCGCCATCCCTAAAGACGACTTGTGTGGAATACTCGCTCTGCGACCTCTGTGTTAAATGTTCTTCAAGCTCTGCCCTACTCCAACCGGAAGCGCGCGCAAGGCTGCCTGTGCCGCGAGGTAGGCGACGCTCCCCGCTCCGCAGAGCTCGCAGAGATAAACGAAATTCCGAAACCCGGACGGAGGAGGCGCAACCCAGAGGCGCAAGGCCCACACCGCCAAGGCAGTCAGGGCAGCCCCAAGAATATTCCTGGAAGCATACCGCACCTCTTCCCGGCCCAGGGCTTGACGAAGGTCGCCCAGATTCCTGTTAATAGACAGGGCGCAGACAATGACCGACGCCACCAATAAGCCCAACGGAATGCCCTTCGCCCCCAACCGCAGAACCCCCACGTAAAACAGATCGAATCCCAAATTAAGACTGTAAAGCAGGATCGAGAGGCGAAGAAAGGCTCCGCCCTCCCCGCGCGCAAAAAGGTAGAAAGTCAGCAACCGAATGAAGGACAGGGGAAGCAGGCTGAGACAGTAGCAGAAGAAAACTCGCGACATCAAGCCGGTGGCGACGGGCGTAAAGTTGCCGCGCTCAAAAACCAGCCGGATGATATTGTGGGCGAGCAGCAGGCAGAAGACCACCGCGGGCGACGTAAGGAAAAGGCTGATTTCCGAAATTTCTTTGAAGGTGCTTCGTTCTTCCTCGTGAGCTTTGTTCATCGCAGCCCGCGAGAGGCGCGGCAGAGCGGCTGTTCCCACGCTGCCACCCAGTAATTCCACCATGGTGTAAAGAATCTTCGAGCCATAGGTCACGGCGGTGAGGGTTCCAGCGGGCAGAAAAGAGGCAATCATCCTCTCCGCCAGCACCACAACCTGCCATGCTGACGCACCTCCTACCTGCGCGGTTCCGGCGCCACGCAATCTGCGAAATGCTTCGCCGCTTCCCGTAAGCGTCAGGGAGTAGCGGACAGGGTAGGAGGTCACAATTTTTGCGCCCAGCACCAGCACTTGAAAAAGATATCCCGCGATGTAGCCCAGCACGATGCTGAAGGGGCCATAGCGGCCGAACTCCCATAGGATGACCGCGATGACCACGATGTTGCGGATAAAGCCCGCCGCTGAGGAGAGGACGAAGCTATGACGGCTCAAGAGGAACGAGCGAAAGGTCTCTGCGATGCCCGCCGGTACGATGATCAGGAAGAGCCATCGGCTAAGCTGGGTGGCCAGCTCGATTTCCGACCGCGTGAAACCCGGGGCAATTCCGCGCATGAGCCAGTGCGCCGCCAGGGCGCCCAGGGCTGCAAACAACCCCAGCCCGAGGAACACCAGGTTGACCACATAACTGACGCCCCGCCCAAGGCCCTCTCGCGAATCAGACGGATCCATCGTCGAGAAGAAGGGCACCAGGGAGAACTGGCTGGTCGCGCCAAGCAAATTGGTGATGATGTAGGGGATTGTAAATGCGGCATAGAAGCTGTCGGAGTTCCTTGAAAGTCCCAACTGGGCCGCAATGCTGGTTTCGACAAGGATGCCCGAGACACCGCTGAGAAGGCTGAAAAAGCCCACGACCGCGGAACCCCTGAGCAAGTGGCGAGTGGCAAGTGCCGAGTGACGAGTCTCGATTCCCAAATCTAACCTCGCTGCAGAGCGCCAGCGTCGTATCGCTCAAGAGCCTTTAGAGTCCTGCGGCGAGTGCGCACCCTCGTAGCACCATTTTCCAGGACGCTGTTGCGGCGCGGGGTCTTCCCATGTGTCGATAATGCCCCTGTGTCCTCAGTGGTCAGAAAAAGCTTAACACAGAGTTCCCTGAGATTCTCCGGGGTCTCCGTGTTGAGGCTCGTGGCCCGCCAGATTCTCCGCCACGAAGGGCGTCGACATCAGGAACAGAAAAACCATCAGGACCGGTGTAGTGCCAAAATTGAACTCGAAAAACCCCTCGGCCACGAATGCTAGCCATGCGGCAAAAGCAGCGTCCGCCACCCACCGCCCGCTGGCAAGACTATGACGACTCCTCAGAATGTGCCAGCCAAGAGCTAGCATGAACCACAACCAAGCGATCAGGCAAGGCAGACCTCGCTCCGCGGCCATTTGCAGGAGGTTGTCGTGGAGATGATCGTGGTATCCGTACAGGGGCGTGGTGCCTGGCGGCAGATACTTCATGTAGACCAACGGTATATTGTCAGGCCCGACTCCCACCCAGGGGTGTTCCCTCACCATCCTTAGCCCGGTCTGCCACATCTCGAGGCGGATAGCAAGCGCCGGGTCCTCCTTGGGATGGAACGCGAGCCAAACGCGCCGTCGAATCAGGGAGGGCCCGGCCAGAAGGACGACGACCAGTAGAACCGGGACCGCCCAAAGCGTGTGTGGTTTCCACCTGGCGAGTACGTAGAGAGTCGCCACCATGCACCCCAGCCAAACGCCGCGTGTGAAATTCAGGACTAAAGACGTGCCGACAACGGCAAGGATCAGCCAATAGAGCGCCCGCGTCCTCTTGTTAGCGATGTCATTCCGAGCGGAGCGAGGAATCTTGCTCTGATCCTTCGCTGCTGAATCACCGTGAGGCAGTGCGAGATTCCTCGCTCCGCTCGGAATGACATCGCCGGACAACAGCACAAACGCCAGCAAGGCCGAGAAAACCAGCATTTGCTGCCCGCCAAAGTTCATCCAGTGGCCCATGAATCCATGCGTGCGGGTCAGGGTCATGTAAAAGTAAACGCGATTATGGTAATAACGCAGAACTCGCTCATACTGAATAATGAACTGTGCTATTCCTACCGAGCCGGCCGCCGCTCCCACGTAGAATATTCCTCGCAAGAGACCGCTGAGGTGCCTTTTGCTGACCACCAAGTTCACACTCAGCAACAAGATTAGGAAAAGGACCAGCTTGCGCAGAGCGAATCCGCCGGCCTCCGGATGCTCGGCCCATAGAACGGAATTGATGGTGGCCAGGCAATACAAGAGCAAGGGCAGCTTAAGGGGTGGGAATTTGACGACCAGTGGCGCGGGCGTCTCGCCCGCGTTGGCGGGAGCGCGCCGCTCCCGAGCTGCTCGAAGCAAGTGGGCGAAAAAGGTGACGGTGGCGGCGGCAAGAAAAGCCTGAGACGCAGCTACAGAAATCAGCAAAGTCAGGACATGCAGACTGAGGAACAGCGACGCCCATCGCGCTGCCGCGCCGCGGGGTAGTTCCCTCCGCCAGGATTGGACAAAACTTCGTAAACTCGTCATGCTAGCGATCAGCTACCAGCTAGCGCTGTCAACGCGAGAAGAAACTGGAAAACTTGTCATCCTGAGCGAAGCGAAGGATCTCAGCAGTTGCTCACCGATCGCCGACGTCAGAACCAACTGCAGCGATCCTTCGCTTCGCTCAGGATGACAATCGATCGGTTCGACCGTGCTTTCCGTTAGAACGGGCTTACTGATACAGGCAGAATCCTGCGACCACCACAGCAACTGCAAGTAACCGCGGCACTCCGCGGCAAAACAACGCCACCCTCACCTTTGTCGCAGGGGAACGCCCTGTGCGTCGGGGACCTTATTCATCGCGATGAGAATCACGTCAATCAACCACCAGACACCACAGCCACCCAGGGTCACCAGTTTGAGGATTCCCAGACCAATGTAGCCCAGATAAAAACGGTCCACACCCAGTGTCCCAAGCAGGGCAGAAAGGATTAGTGCCACTGTCCAGTCCTTTCCGCTCCCCGCCCCCAGCCGCACGCCGCACTTTACGCAGATCTCCGCGCCCGGCACGGTCTCTTGCCCACAGGATTGGCAATAGCGGTTTCCTTGCAGCGGCCGCTGGCCGCAGTTAATGCAAAACTCCGCGTTGTCCGCCAACTGCCTTGCACAGTTTCGACAATACATAGAGAGGCCTCACATGAGGGATACATCTTCGTAAGCGCGCCCATTATAGCTGGAAACTGGGAAATAGAAATTGGAAAATGGAAACTGGAAATTAGAAATTGGAAACTGGAAAATAGAAAGTGGAAGCAAAGGTCCGTCCTTTCGGCCGTGGTACCGCCGGGAACGAAAGGAAAGCGTAAAATCAGAATCCGAAACTGGAAAATCTGGAACCGGCAAATGCGCACCAGAACTTCGCCGGTTCCAGTTTCCATTTTCCAGTTTCCACTTTCTGTTCTTCCCTAGTTGGGGGTTCCGGCCGCCACTGAGGTCAAAGCCACCTCGCGAGTCGGCTTGCCCACCTCGATGGGCGCCGCTTCTTTCTGCAACGCCAGGTCAATCGCCTCATGAATCGACTTGACGTAGTGGAGCACCAAGCCGTCCAACAGTTCATCGTTAAGGTCTTCATGAACGTTCGGCTCATTGTCGGCGGGCAGGATAATCTCAATCACCCCGGCGCGTCTGGCCGCCAGGACCTTTTCCTTAATTCCTCCCACGGGCAGGACTTGTCCGCTCAAAGTGATCTCGCCCGTCATGGCCACGCGCGGTTTGGCGGGCCGGGAAGTCAAAGCTGAGACCAGCGCGGTCACCATCGTGATGCCGGCCGAAGGGCCGTCCTTGGGGATGGCCCCCGAAGGAACATGGAAGTGGATATCCTTCGACTGGAAGAAATCCGGGTCGATGTCGTACTCCACGGCGTGTGAACGCACCCAGGCAAGCGCGGCTTGCATGGATTCCTGCATGACCTGCCCGACATGGCCGGTCATCGTGAACCCCTTGCCTCCCTTCATGGCATTGGCTTCAACAAACAGCACATCGCCTCCCGTCGGAGTCCAAGCCAACCCCACCACCACTCCCGGTTGGCGCGTGCGTTCTACGACTTCGGTCTCCAGGCGGAAGCGCGGAATGCCGAGGAAATCACGAAGATTGTCGGGAGTCACCAGGAGCTTATCCGGGTGGCCCTCGGCCACCTTCCGCGCCTGCTTTCGGCACACGGTCGCAATCTCCCGCTCCAGGTTCCGCACCCCGGCCTCCCGCGTGTAGTGCCGGATGATGTGCGCCAGGGCGGGCCGCGTGAATTCAATCTGGTCGGGAGATTTGATGCCGTGCTCCTCCGTCTGTTTAGTGATCAGGTGGCGAACCGCGATTTGGATCTTCTCTTCCTCGCTGTAACCCTGGAGCTCGAGAACCTCCATGCGGTCGAGCAGGGGAGGAGGAACCGTATCCAGCACATTCGCGGTGCAGATGAATAGCACCTTGGAGAGGTCAAATTGCACGTCGAGATAGTTGTCCCGGAAGTGAGAGTTCTGCTCGGGATCGAGAACCTCGAGCAAGGCCGAGGAGGGGTCGCCGCGGAAGTCGCGGCCAATCTTATCCACCTCGTCCAGCATGAAGATCGGGTCGCGAGTTTCCGCACGGCGGATGCCCTGAATGATCTGCCCGGGCAGCGCCCCGATATAAGTCCGCCGGTGTCCGCGAATCTCCGCCTCGTCGTGGATGCCGCCCAGTGACATGCGGAAGAATTTCCGATCCAAGGCGCGCGCGATCGACTTGCCCAGGGAGGTCTTGCCGACTCCGGGAGGCCCCACAAAGCAGAGTATCGGCCCCTTGAGCTGGGGCTTGAGTTGCAGCACCGCCAGATAATCCAGGATGCGCTCTTTCACCTTTTCGAGGTCCCAGTGATCCTCGTCGAGCACTTGCTTCGCCTTCTGGATGTCCACCTTGATTTCGCTGACTTTCGTCCAAGGCAAGGCCACCAGCCATTCCAGATAGGTGCGCGTAACGTGATAATCGGCGGCCGCCGGAGACATTTTCGCCAGCCGGCCCAACTCCCGCATCCCTTCTTTCTTGGCCTCTTCTGTCATTCCCGCCGCTTCGATCTTTTTCCGCAATTCCTCGATTTCCTGCTGCTCGTCGGCGTCTCCCAACTCCTTCTGGATGGCCTTCATCTGTTCGCGCAGGTAATACTCGCGCTGACTTTGTGAAACCTGATCCTGAACGTCGGATTGAATCTTGGACCGCAGTTGCAGGACCTCGACCTCCCTCATCAACTGCCGGTTCAGCCGTTCCAGGCGGACCTTCAAGTCAAGACTTTCCAGCAGTTCCTGCTTCTCGGTGCTGGAAAGGGACGGCAAGTTGGCGGCGATGAAATCCGTCAGCCGTCCGGGATCATCGATGTTCATGACGACAGTCTGAAGGTCGTCCGAAAGGGTGGGCGAAAGCTGCACCACCTGCTGAAAGAGCGCCGTGACGCTCCGCACCAGAGCATCGAAATCAGCTTCTTTCTCCTTGGGCAGAATATCCGTTAGCGGCTTGGTGCGCCCGATCATGTAGGGCTCAACCTGGCCCACTTCCTCCACCGCAATCCGCTGCAGGCCTTCCACAAAGATAAAGAGGCTCTGACTGGGCAGCTTGATGATCTTATGGACAAAAGCCACGGTCCCGATCTGGAAGAGGTCCACGGGCTGGGGATTATCCACACGCGGATCACGCTGGGTTATCACCCCGATGAACTTCTCCTCCTCCTTAAGATCGCCGACCAGCTTCAGAGAACTATCCCGTCCGATGGTGAGCGGCAAGATCGCATTCGGAAAGAGCACCGTATCGCGCACGGGAAGTATCGGAAGATTTTCAAACTCTATATTCGATTTGTGTTTTGGGGGCATCCCTCTCAACCTCGTCTTTCAACATTTGCATCTTGACCGTATCGGGGGAACCGGAATTTCAGGGCGTGTCATTCTAACACGCCAACAGCTCCACGGTCCGCCTTGCAAGATACTCTTCCTCCTGAACTTGTCAATCCCAAATATCGCGCGGCAGTAATACAAACTAATGTCCCAGCAGTCCCCCGCGCCCATGGAACCGCCATCGGCGGCCGCCAGCCGTCTCCACCTCAAACTCTTCATCGACCGATCGCGCCGTCCCATTACTCCGAGATATTAGATGCCGATCCGGTGCAACTCGGCCACCATGTCACATCGGAGCACATGCAAGAGGTTCTTCGTATAGCTGGTTACGCACCGCCGACCTTCGGCACCCACCCTGAACCGATGTTCTCCAAACCAGCAACGCGTGTCATCCAGAGCGAAGCGAGGAATGACAGGGCTTGGTGATTTTTTCACACCTCCTTTTCGTCGGGATGTAGGCGCCATTCGCCCCATTCTCGACAAGAACGTGACCGAGACATGCCGAACCGCGGCTCGTCTGCACCACCCGCGTTTCCACTCGTCAGGACAACGCTTCTGTAGGGGGACGGCTTGCCGTCCCCCCGCGTCTCCACTCGTCACGACAAGGGTAGGGCAAGCCCTACCCCTACACCGCGCGGATCCAAAGAAAACCAACGAACGATCCGGGAATGTTGATGAAAACAAAGGCCAGCTCCCTCGAGAACCCCAATGCGCCGATAAGGGAGCAGGGCTGCGGCATTTGTTTTTTCGTTCCCTCCGCGCAAAATCTCGGTCAAGCAGCCTCTCCCTGGGCAGATAATGGCCCGCGAGGGCGCCTTCGCGAGTCGCGCGGGCCGGGCGATCGGCTAGTTCCGTTTCCCATCGACATTCTTTCCCTAGTTCTTCTCATCGCGGCCGGAATTTTGTCGCGCCTCTCCCTCCCGCCGCAATTGCCGCGCATTGAACAGACGTTTTTATTCTGGGCGAGGGAAAAACCCCTCACCCGTCACGCTCCGGCTGATGAAACCGCCGGAGCCTGACACCCTCTCCCCTCGGGAGAGGGCTCTTCGTTCACGTCGTCGTAGGGGCGGCCCTCGTGGCCGCCCTCTCCGTCGGACTGGGCGCCCACAAGAGGCGCCCCTACGTCCTGGGCTGGCGCAGACCTGCTTTCCAAGGTCTGCGGCTTTGGCGTTTGGGCCGCTGCCTTGCGCAGGCTCAGCAGCAACTTGATCTTCCGGTCGATGGCGCGGTCCAGCGACTCTTCCCGCCGCAACATCATCCGCCACTCTTCGCCCGCCGGAGCCAGGCAGGCGTCGCGCTCGATCGCCGCTCTTTCCTCGCTCAGCTTCTCCTCGTACTCGAACTCCTCCTCGACGCTCGCCATCTCGTCTTCGAGCAGCAGGACCAGTTCGTTGTACCGCAGTTCGTCCGCCGGTTCGGTGGCGACGTCGGGGCGGCCCTCGCGGCCGGCTTCTTGGGTGGCCTCGGCGCCCCCAAGCGGCGCTTCGACATCAGCCTCTTCCTCGCCCACGGCATCCGCTACGTGCGCGCCTGCGTCACCCAGCGGCAGAGGCATGTTGCTCCCCGCGAAGAGCGACAGCAGAAAGCACAACCGCGCCCCTCGCCAGCCGGTCTTGTTCCCGTAAAAGCCCTGGAGCGCGGCGGCCTGCCAAGCCAGGAAGGAGCGGCCGTGCACCTGCACGCGAATCAGTCCCAGAAAGGAAAGCAGCAGACGCAGGCGCGCGGCGGGGTCCGAGGGCGCCCCGAGCGTGACGTTGATGGCCTGGCCGACCTCGATCGTGCAGTCTTCGATTTCCTTCCGGCGGCGATGCTGCGCCTCTTCGAGTGCCAGCAAGGCGCGGCGCATCAGGCCGGTCTGGGAGCGCTCCAGGCGCTCGCGCCGCCAGTAGAGACGGGCCAGGTCGTCGACCTGCTTGTCCAAGAAGGCGTCGCCGGCGCCGAAGGAATCGCGAAGCTCCTGCTTCAGGGCTTCGAACCGGGCCGGGTCTTCGCCCAGGGCGTGCATCACTGCGTAGTGATTCTCGGGGTTGGAACGCTCGCCGTGTCGAACGGCGTTCATTCTGGAATGCTGTTTTCCGACCGCGCTGCGCGGACCGGTAGAGCACCGGGCATTCGAGCGTGCGGCGTCGAGCAATTGCGGGGTAAGCTGAGGTGATTGGCGAATAGACATAAGATCTCCAGGGAGAAAATTTCCGGTAGGATGCAGGGGCGGTTCGCGAGCCGCCCCTACCCGGGACTTGCGGTTGTCCGGGGCGAATCCCCAGCGTATAGGCTATATATATGGGTCGAACTTGTCAAGATCACGAAAGTACCAGTACCGTAGCCGGACCCGCGTGGGTGGCCCACCCGCGGTGATGAAAGTCGGGGGAGAAAAGGAGAACTTGAGTTGCCATTTATTAAACGACCTTATGATCGGGGACAGTAGCTAAGTCCCGACGTTCCGCAAAGGAGGAATGCAGAATGACGAGAAGGACACTCTTCAAGTGCGCGGCGAGCGGCGTGTTTGCCAACGCTTTGCTTGCACGCAGTCAGCAGTCTTCGGCGGAGGCACGCAAGCCCCTTGACACTTTGCCGGGCGCGGAGAAGAACCGCAAACTGAAGGTTGTGCTGGTGGGGGCGCACGTCGATGATTGGATTTTCTGTGTCGGAACCCTCGCGCGCTATACGCGTGAGGGGCATGAGGTCTTATGTTTCTCTTTCACGCCAGGGGACTCACAGGGTATGGCTAACGGGCGTCACATGTCCGTCGACAAACTCGCGGCGATTAGGCGGGAGGACGCGATGAAAGGAACCAAACTCTTCGGCGCGCAGTTCAAAATCTTGGATCAGCACAACCAGAAGATGCACGTCGATCCCGAGGCGTACATCCAGTTCAACAAGACCTTGGCCGCCGAGAACCCGGACGTCGTCTTCGGCCTGTGGCCACTTCAGTTTCATCCCGATCACCGTGCTGCGGGCAATCTCGCATTCAACGCGTGGTTACAGAGCGGAAATAAATTCGACTTTTATTTCTGCGAAACTTACCTCGCCAGCGAGGAGACGGCGCAGCAGTTCGCACCTAATCGCTGGGTGGACGTCGAATCGGTCCTAGATATAAGTCGCCAAGCGATCATGGGCAACACTCTCGAGGACACGAAAGCCATATGTGCCGATTACGAGACGTGTGCGAGGTTTCGGGGTGCAGAGTACGGATGCCAATATGCTGAAGCATTCGTCCACATTGTTACAGTCGGCTCTGTAAAGGTGCCGCCGAACCCCGTGCCGGGCCTATGGTATTCCGGGTTAGACACCGCCCACGACGAGTAGACAATGATTCGGGCCTTGGACTGCGATAGGAGTTGGTAAAAGGGATTCCCCTGTTGGACGTGCGTATTCCGAGGGTGAAAAGGGTACCTGACACCCTTTCGACCTGACACCCTTTCGACCTCACCCTTTCGACCTTGACACCCTTTCCTGACACCCTTTCGACCAAGAATATGTCAGCCGTTCAGCGATGTGGCGTATTTGATTCTTGGTTGGGAATGCTTCGAGCCCCAAAGGGGCGAGCTAACAAAGCCCAGGCCAACGGCCTGGGTTGCGAACGAGACCCCATCCTTCCCTGGGGGCAAGCCCTACAAGGGCGAAATAACCAGGCGTTGGCCTCCGCGCACCGTCGCCTCCGACGCGTCGAGCGGCTCGTCACGCCCCTTCAGGGCTGGCCAATTGCGCGGCGTGGATTCCTCACCCAGGCCGTTGGCCTGGGCTTTGTTAGGCCGCCCCTTCGGGGCTTAAGATACATCCCGACAAAGAACGTCGGGACGTATGCGCCCACGATGGCTCAGCGATTCACAAACAAATGCGAAGATCCTTCGCTGCGCTCAGGATGACAGACGGTTGGCTTGGATGACAGACGGTTGGCCCTTTCACACCCTCCATCGCTCTTCACATTTCAGGTGGCGGTCTCCGACCCAGAGGCGGGTTGCGGATTGGCGCGAACCAAGCTATCTTGGACGTTATTGTCACATCAACGGGAGATCAGGAACATGGTCGTACATCTTGCCCGAGTCCTGCACCTCAGCCCCTCGGTCTTCTACATAATCTTCTTCGCCACCCTGGTGATCGCGTCGCTAGCCCTGGGATTTGTATTGAATCGGATCATCCACTACTGGACCAAGAAACTGGCGAACACTTGGGGGGAGCTTGTATTCTCCTTGCTGGAGTCGCTCCCGATTCCCTTGCTGGTCCTGAGTTCCATCTACGCCGGCCTGGAACTCCTCACCCTCCCACGCCAGTTTGAGAGCGCCGGTGCCAAGTTGATCTTCGCCCTGACCGTATTCGTTGTCTTCTACTTCCCTGCCAAGGTATTGGTCGTTTTCCTGCGCCGTATCGGGCAACGGAACCCCGGCATGGACCGGGTAACCAATCCGGCCATTGTGGTGGTGCGGGTGTTGTTCACCATCCTGGCTATCACCATCGTCCTTGAGCATAATCACGTCTCTCTGACTGCCATCTGGACCACTTTGGGCGTGGGTAGCGTGGCCGTGGCTCTGGCATTGCAAGATACCCTCAGCAACCTCTTCGCCGGACTGTATTTACTGGCGGATCGGCCTGTCTCCCCGGGAGACTACATCAAGTTGGATTCCGGCCAGGAAGGGTACGTCTTGCATATCAGTTGGCGCTCTACCAGACTGCGTACGCAGTCAAATAATATCGTCTTTGTTCCGAATTCCATTATGTCCAAGGCGGTCATTACCAACTACTCCCTGCCCGAGCTGATGGTTTCAGTCACGATCCCCGCGCGCGTCGCTTATGGGTCCGATCCCAGACAAGTCGAAAAGGTCCTCCTCGACGTGACGCGGGAAGCCGCTCACGACGGAGTGGCGGGGTTGCTTCTGGATCCGCCACCCAGTGTTTACCTGAATCCAGGGTTCGGGGATTCCTCGCTGGACTTTTCGCTCAGCCTGAATGTTCGACGCTTTGAGGACCAGGTCCCTGTGCAAAGCGAGCTTCGCAAGCGCATCCTGGCGCGCTTTGCCGCCCAGGGTATCGTGGTGCCCTTCCCCACGCGAACGGTCGAGCTCGACCCGGCAACGCTCAAGTCACTTCAGAACTCGCCCCCTAAGCGCGAAGTTTGAACCCACTATCTTGCGCCCTTTGCGGTTCACAAACGTCAACCGGGAGCAGGCCGTCAGACTTGCGGAGATTCTGAGAGGACTTGCTGGACTTGGGCGTAGCCGGCCAGCGCGGCAAGCAGTTTATTCACATCGAACTGCACCTCGCGAAACAGACGCAGCAGGTCCCGTTCCCGTTCCGCGGGGCTCATCGGCAGGAATTTCTCCGCCGGAACATAAAAGGGGTTATCGCGCACCAGGGCGCCCTCCACCACCAGGTGACGATGCGCGGCGATGGCGGTGAGCAGGTGAGGAGTTTCAATTCGTTCCAGGTCATACTGGCAAAGCGCCACGCTGGGGTAATGCTTCACCTGGTAGTTGAGAAGGGCATGAAACTCGAAGAAGTGCGGCATGGGAAAACCCAGCCCGGCCGGCCACAGGCCCTCCTCCAGCCATCGCAGGGAAGGGACGGCGGCACGCTCCGCATCGGCAAAGATCTCCTGCGTCCACCTTTGAAGTAAGGGAAGAGTGTCCAACCCGTGATGCATCCGCAAGCTTCCCTCGCGAGTGTGGCAATCGACCTCAAGGAGAAGGGCGCGGAGACGGCTGAGCATTTCCGCCTGGTAGTCATCCGGGGCCAAGTAGACGCACAAGTTATTATGCTTGAGCCCTTCCGCAAGAAACGACGCCGCTCGGAAGGCCTCCTCGCGGCTCCGGTACAGGATGGCGATGTGCTCGTGGCCCTGAAGAGGAATCCGACCATAGAGATAAGTGAACGGACGCATGGCTACCGGCACCTCCAGCAACCGAACTCTGAACTAGGGACGCGTAAAAGTCAATTCATAATCGGGCAAGTGGTGCGGGCGTCTCGCCCGCGGTCGGGCGGGCATTCCTTCGCTGCCCTCAGGACAGGCTCTGCCCGCGCTCGGGAGCGGGACGCTCCTGTGACATTGGGTGGGACGCCGGCTCTACTTCCTGACGCGACAGCATTGCTCGCACCGCCGATTGGCAGTAAAATAATAGAATGCGCGCCTGTGAGGCGGCTCGCAGGCCAGGGCGAGGATCGGTAGCCAGATGGCCCGCAAAACAAGCTGCACATTGGCTTTTCTCTGCCTTCTATGGGGCTTGAGCGGTGCCGCGCGTGCCGACGAATTCAGCCAGGTCAAGCATTATGCAGTGCGCATGTTTTCTTACGGTCTGCTCACCGTCGATTCCCGCACAGGCGACATTCACATCGAAGGTTGGGATAATCCTCGCTTGGAAATCGAGGCCGAGAAGGTGGTGCGCGCCAAGTCTAAAGAAGCGGCGAAGCCTCTTTACGAGGAATTCCAAGTAGTTCTCCAGGGGCAGGACAAGAACGTCCAACTCCGCACCCTCTACCCGCCGCGCAAGGTGTGGCGGCCGTTCCGGGGCGAAGCGCGGCTCTCTGTCAATTACCGCATCAAGATGCCTTTCGACGCCAACTTGGAGCTGAAGTGTGTGGATGGGGATGTTTGGATTCGGGGCTTGGTGGGGAAACAGAAGATTCTGGTCAACTATGGGGATGTCGAGATTGACATTCCGTCCTTGGATCGCCTCCGCTCCCTCCGTGCCCACGCCTGGTTAGGATACGTTCAGAGCGATCTCCACGGCGAGGACAAAGGCGGATTTGGCCCCGGGATTTACTTCTGGAATCCCTCCGGCGAGCAGGACATCAACGTCAAAGTCCGCATGGGCGGAGTTTTTGTTTATCGCGACGAGTAGGGTAGCACAGCCACTCCTGGCTGTGCGGATCGGGGGGGACCCAATCAAGAAAGCACAGGCAGGAGTGCCTGTGCTACACCGGTGCTCACCCTTGCTTTCCTGCCCCGTCCAATCTCCTGACAGCCTCACGGAACTTCCGAGGCCTTTTGGACGTTCAGATGTGTAGAGCGGGCAAAGCGTCCGCACCACTGAGGATTATCGTCTTTGGAGGACGAAAATGAAGAAGCTCAGCATCCTAATGCTCACAGCGCTCGTCGTACTCGCGATTGTTATCCCGGCCGCGGCCCGTTCCCGCATTGAAAAGACCCTGAAGCTCGCTCCGAACGGACGGTTCACGCTGGAATCCGATGTGGGCAGCGTGACGCTCACGGGTACGTCATCGTCCGGGGCTCACGTGGTCATCGACGCGGATCGGGAAGACTTTGAAAGCCGCTACACCATTAACTTCGAGGAGAGTTCGGGGTTCGCAAGCGTGACCGTGCGGCGGAAAGACCATTTCTCGTGGAACGAGCATGGTTCCGTGCATTTTGAAGTCGAGGTCCCCTCCCAGACGCAAACCGAAGTGCGCACCGGGGGCGGTAGCGTCACGCTCTCCAGCCTGCGCGGCGATTCTGAGTTGAAGACTTCCGGGGGCTCCATCGATGTTTCCGGCCTGAGTGGGAAGCTCGATGCCAAAACTTCCGGAGGGTCAATCCACCTGCGGGAAGTTAACGGGGATGCGCGTGCGGATACGTCCGGAGGCGGAATTGAAGTTGACTCCCTCGACGGCTCGCTCAGCGCGCACACCAGTGGTGGGTCTATTCGCATTGATCGCGTCTCCGGCTATGTCGAGGCCAAGACCTCCGGCGGCCCCATCTCCGCGAATTTCGGCCGGGGAAACGCGCGCGGTGGGGTGCTCGAGACCTCCGGGGGCTCCATCGAGGCGGATCTGGACCGTTCTGCCAATCTCGATATCGACGCCTCCACCTCCGGCGGTTCCGTCACCAGCGATCTGCCCATTCGAGTGGTCGGCAAGATTTCAGCCTCGAGCCTGCACGGTTCGCTGGGTTCGGGCGGCGAAACGCTGCGCCTCCACACGAGCGGCGGCTCCATCCACATCAAATCCCTCTGAGGCCATGCTTCGTGTCTGGCTGTGGAACTGTAGGGGCGGCCCCTATAGCGTTTCTTCCTTCGGCCCTGTCGTATCTCGGCAGTTCGCTCGTGGCGGCGGCTCCCCAAGCCCCACCGTCTCGCAACAACAATACCCTGCAACCAATCGAACCCCTCAGGCATCAGTATACTAACCCCGCTTTTTAATGGGCTTTGCAAGGCGATTTGAGCATCACGCGGATACTTGTAGTTGGCAATTGGTCATGAGACATTTGCATCGGAGGCCGATTCCACGCGCTGTCACGAGCGCGCTCATTCTCTTGGCGCAGTTTCAACTCCTGTGGATGGCCGCCGTGCACTGCCACGAACTGCCGCTGGTTCCGCGGTCCGCCACAGTCCAGCCCGTCAGCCCGGGCCAGCAACCTGCCTCTGCCGGAGCCGACGTGCAGTGTCCTGCCTGCAACGTTATTCACCAAAGCACCGCCCAGGCCACGGCGTCGTTTTCTGCGCCGCAGCCCAGCGTCTCACAAAGACGCCCGCTGGCGGCTTCGCCTGCCAGAACGCGGACCTGTGATCTGCCGATTCTACGCGGTCGCGCCCCTCCCCTCTCCTAAGCTGTGCCTCTACTCTCTTCTCATAACAACCAACTTCATACATAGCTCAGGAGGGCATCATGATTTCCCGAATAGTGCTTTCGTGCTGCGCATTCGCCGCCCTTTGCGGTTTGGGTATCGCGCAGAAGAATGACGTTGTGACGGTTCCCGCCCCCCACACGCCAGCGACCTCAGGCAAAACGATGTATTTGGCGTACTGCGCTTCGTGTCATGGGAAAGAGGGAAAGGGCGATGGACCGGCTGCCGGCGCATTAAAAGTTTCTCCCCCAGACCTGACGACTCTTTCGAAAAGGAACAATGGCAAATTCCCGTCGGTGCAAGTTGTCAACACCATCACCGGCCCCGCAGGCACGCCAGCGCACGGCTCCAGAGAAATGCCGGTGTGGGGTCCGATCTTCATGGCCATGGAACACCAACACGAGTCGGGAGCGCGCTTACGCGTGGCCAACCTCGCCGACTACATTAAGTCGCTGCAACAGAAGTAGGAGCAGCGAGAAATTCAGTTGCAACCTACCCACCGCGTCAGGCATCATTAATACTAACGCCAATTTTTAGTGGGCTTTGCAAGGCGATGTGGGCATTACCCGGATGCTTGTAGTTGGCAGTTGGCCATGAGACATTTGCACCTGAAGCCGATTCCACGCGCTGTCGCGACGGTACTCATTCTCTTCGCGCAGCTTCAATTCCTGTGGATGGCCGCCGTACATTGCCACGAACTGCCGCTTGGTTCACGGCCCGCAACATTCCAGCCCGGCAGCCCAAGCCAGCAACCTGCCTCGGCCGCCGCCGATGTGCAATGTCCTGCCTGCAACGTTATTCACCAAAGCACCGCCCGGACCTCGGCGGCGTTTTCTGCGCCGCAGCCCTGCGTCTCACAAAGACGTCCGCTGGCGGCTTCGCCCGCCAGATCGCGGACTTGCGATTTGCCGATTCTACGCGGTCGCGCCCCTCCCCTCTCCTAAGCTGAGCTTCTGCTCTACTCTCTTCTCATAACAACCAACTTCATACATAGCTCAGGAGGGCATGATGATTTCTCGTATTCGCTTCAATTGTGTACTGGCAAGTCTGTTCTTGTGTTTGTTTGGAGTCGCAGGCTTTTTGAAGGCGCAGGGAAGCAGTGCGGTGACAGTTTCAGGCACGGTGAAGGACCCTTCGGGCGCCGTGATCCCTGGCGCTATCGTAACCATCTACAATCCGGTCAGCGGCTTCACTCGGGAAGCGGACACTGACGCCAGCGGCTCGTTCAGCATCCCCAATGTCCCGTTTAACCCCTACCACATGACGGTGGCCGCCACGGGGTTTGCACCCCTCACACAGGACTTGGACGTGAAATCGGCGGTGCCACTCAACTTGAATATTGCTCTGGAATTGGCGGGCGGAAAGACCGAGGTGACCGTGACCACCGATGCCGCGGACCTGATTGAGGTAGACCCCACGACCCACACGGACGTGGATCGGGCTCTCTTCGACAAGCTGCCACTGGAAAGTCAGTCGTCGTCTATCAGTTCCCTCGTTACACTTTCCACGCCGGGAATCGCCGCGGATTCGAACGGTCTGTTCCACGGAATGGGAGATCACGCAGAAAACTCGTTTAACGTCGACGGCCAGCCCATCACGGACCAGCAAAGCAAGGTCTTTTCAAACCAGATTTCCCTTGACTCGCTCCAGTCATTGGAAGTACTCCCCGGCGCACCGCCGGCGGAGTTTGGGGGCAAGACCAGCGTGGTGATTGTGGCGACCACGCGTTCAGGCTTGGGGGAGACTACGGCGCATGGCGATGTGAAGGCTTCTTACGGTACGTTCGGGACTACCAACGATGGGTTCGATCTCGGGTACGGCGGAAAAAGCTGGGGCAATTTCATTTCCGCCAACGGTCTGGACACTAGCCGGTTTCTGGATGGGCCGGAACATAACGTCATGCACGACCGGGGAAATGAAGAAAATGTCTTTGACCGTTTCGACCTCAAGCCCTCCGCTAAGGACTCCATCAACCTGAACTTCCAATTTACGCGCTCGTGGTTTCAAAACCCTAATTCCTATGACGCGCAAGACGCCACGGCATGGAACGGGTTGGTCGTTGACAACAATGGCCTGAGTCCCACCGGGGTGGTCGTAGGCTCTACCGATCAGCGTTCGCAGATCAAGACGCTTGACATTGCGCCCGCCTGGACGCGCCTGCTCAATACCACCACCGTGTTCACGTTGGGAGGGTGGGTGCGCCAGGATCGATACAACTACTTTCCGAGCGGCGATCCTTTTGCCGACCTCCAACCTGATATTCAGCTTCAGTCCATTGGCCAGACTCGCCGGCTGACCAACGCCGGCGGTCGCGCCGAGGTCTCTTTCGTGAAGGGGATAAACAACGTGAAGGCAGGAGTGGTATTTCAGCACACCTTTCTGACCGAAGACGACAGCTTCGGGGTGGTCGACCCCACCGCCAACGCTCCTTGTCTGAATGCTGACGGGAGTCCGGATACAAACCCCGGGCTGACCGATCCGGCGAACTGCACCGGACCGCTCCAGGCGAATCCGGGTTTTATATCCATCTTGGGCTGCTACGATTTGACTCGAACGGCGCCATTGCCGGTCTCTGACGGTTGCCCGAATTCGACCAGCGGCCTGTACGCCTATAACGTTCACACCGACGTCAAAGAGCTTGCCCTGTTCGCCCAAGACTCCATTACCTATAAGAACTGGAACTTCAACCTTGGCCTGCGCGGCGACCTATATAATGGCATCACCATTGCCCGCCAAGCGGAGCCGCGCGTGGGTGCCGCTTACAACATTAAGAAAACCAACACCGTGCTTCAGGGTTCGTATGCTCGCATCATGGAAACGCCGTTCAACGAGAACCTGATCCTGGCGAGCAACGGCTGCACCGATCCCGTGATCGCCGCGCTCATGTCGTCGACCATCGCTCCTTGCGTCAGCACCACTCCGCTGAGTCCCGGCACCCGCAATGAGTTCCACGTCGGCCTCCAGCAAGCCGTCAGCAAATACCTGGTGGTGAGCGGCGAATACATTTGGAAGTACACCCAAAGGGGCTTCGACTTCAGCATCCTGGGCGACTCACCGATTACCTTTCCCGTCGAGTGGACCAAATCGAAAATCCCTGGATATGCCGTCCGCGCCAGCGTCCCGAACACCCACGGCGTGACGGCCTTTGTGGTTTTCTCTAGCGTGGCGGCGCGCTTCTTCGAGCCGCAGGTCGCTGGAGTCGGCTCCGCGCCGGGCTCGCTCTGCGCGACGACGCCGACGGGATGCGAGGTGTTCCGCATCGACCACGACGAGCACTTTAACCAGACCACTCACCTGCAATACCAGCCGTTTAAGCGCGGACCTTGGGTGGGTTTCAACTGGCGTTACGATAGCGGCTTAGTGGCGGGCCCCCTGCCGTGCGCGGGCGGTAATTGCGCCAATGGGCCGGCCGGCACCGACTCCGTCGTGGATGCGTCGATTATCACGCCGGATCAGCAGTTCCAGGCCGGACTCTCTTGCAACGGCGTCTTTGCCACTCCGACTACTCCCATCAGCCCAGGCAGCATATGCCCGGCATCCGAGTACAAGTCCTCGCTGGTGAAGATTCCTGCGGCCGGAACCGAAAACGACGACCACAACCCACCCCGCATCGCGCCTCGCAACCTCTTCGACCTGTCCGTGGGCCAGGACAATCTGTTTAAGGGTGACAAGTACAAGTGGAGCCTTCGCCTGTCAGCAATCAACCTGGCGAATAAAGAGGCGCTCTACAATTTCATCTCGACTTTCAGTGGAACCCATTATGTGACACCGCGAGCCCTGTCGGTTGAACTCGGTTTCCATTTCTGATCACTTCCGGTGATTTCCGGGAATAACTCCCCTCCTCGGCGGGAGGAGGGGCCGGGGGTGGTGGGTAGTAGAATCGGCTCTCCCTTCAACCACCCCTGTCCCCTCCTTGAACAGAACGGGAATCGCGGGCGGACGGTGTTTCGAAGTGAACTGGTTTGCAGCGTTCTTGCTCTTGATCTCTCCAGCGTGCGCCGCCGTTCTGGGATTCGGCCAGCAGGCGCCGCCATCGATGCCCGGCATGTCCATGCCGTCTTCAGACCAGGAATCGGGTGTCGCCGCCATCAGCATGCAACCGCAGAACTTCCTTGAGGAAATCACAGCTCACACCAGCTCAGGCACCAGCGCAGAGCCGGACTCCACTCCCGCCCCGATGTTGATGACCATGAAAGGCGCGTGGACGCTCATGTTTCACGCCAATGCGTTTATTACCGATGAGCAGGAATCGAGCCCACGCGGTAGAGACAAGTTTTTTTCCACCAACTGGTTCATGCCCATGGCAAAACGCGGGCTGGGGCCAGGCGTCATCACCGTTCGAGCCATGCTTAGCCTGGAACCGGCGACCATAACGGGACGGCAGTACCCGCTCCTTTTCCAACAAGGTGAGACCGCGTTCGGCCGCCCCATCGCGGACGCTCAACACCCCCACAACCTCTTCATGGAGGTTGCAGCACTCTACGATTTGAAACTGGGCTCGAAGACTCTGCTTTCCTTTTACGCGGCTCCCGTGGGCGACCCCGCGATCGGACCGACGGCGTATCCACACCGAGCCTCGGCCTTGGAAGACCCGGTGGGCGCGCTTGGCCACCATCAAGAGGATTCGACTCACATTTCTGATGACGTCCTTACTGCCGGCCTCACCTATCGCATCGTGAGGATTGAGGCCTCCGGGTTCCACGGCCGCGAACCGAATGAGAACCGCTGGAACATTCACCAGGGCGGCATTGACTCGTGGTCCACCCGCTTAACACTTCAACCCGGAAAGAACTGGAGCGGGCAATATTCCTACGCTCGCATCGCGAGCCCGGAAGCGCTCTACCCCCAAGAGAACCAGGACCGAATGACCGCTTCCGTGATGTACAATCGCCCGCTCCCTCAGGGTAATTGGGCCAGCACCCTCGTTTGGGGGCGGACTCGCTCCATGCCCGACAATGCCATCTTTAACAGCTATCTCCTGGAATCGACGGTGCGTTTCCGGGGCAAGAATTACGTGTGGACGCGCCTCGAAAATGCCGAGCGGTCAAACGAGCTGATCCTGGGTGAAGCCCCTTTGCCTCCCGGTTTCGTCGAGCAGCCGATCGGAATGGTCCAGGCTTACACGCTTGGCTACGACCGGGACTTTGACCTCGTTCCGCATTTGGCGTCGGCGATCGGCGCACAGTTCACCACTTACGGCGTTCCCGACCACTTGAAATCCATCTATGGCGAACATCCCGCCGGCGTGGCTATCTTCCTGCGCTTGCGGCCCTTTTCAGGAAACGAAAGATAATGACTCCCCTCCTCCGCAGGAGGAGGGGCCGGGGGTGGTGGGCGGCTGCACAGACGAACACCGACCTCCCCTACCCCCTTTCGTGAAAACGCCATGTCATTCTGAGCGCAGCGAAGAATCCCGGCAGTTTGTATCAGACCTCACGAACTGCGGAGATTCTTCGCCGCGCTCAGAATGACAGTGTGTTTTATGGATTCAGGTTGCCCGTCAGCCAGCGGGCATAGGCGACTGCATTGAAAAGGTGTAGGGGTAGGGCTTGCCCTACCCCCGTCGGGGCCAGCAGAGATGCGGGGACGGCAAGCCGTCCCCCTACACGCTACACTATGACGAGGCTGCCTGGTCTCGAAGGCCTTTGGCTTTCTCGGCCATTTTCCTGGCTTTCTTGTGCTTTCCCTGGCGCGAGTAGAGATCCGCCAGATTGACGTACACCCTGGCCAGAGCCTGAGCATCGGGCTTCTTCTGTTTGGCAATCAGCATCAATGCTTCGGAGTAGGTGTGCTCCGCTTCCCACAGCTTCCCCTCTTGGGTGTAGGCGAAGGCCAGGCCGCTCAAGGAAGTCAGGACTTGGGGGCTTTCCGGTCCGAACACCTTCTTCCGGATGGCTAGCGATCGCAGGTAGAGCAGATCGACGCTCACCTGTTTGTACTCCAGCAACATGACTCCAGCAAGATTGTCCAGGATCTCCGCCACCCCGGGACTGTTCGGTCCCAGGGCCTTCTCGCGAATGGCCAACGCGCGCTTCAGGAGAGGTTCAGCCTCTGCGTATTTCTTTTGCGAGAAATAAAGCTGCGCAAGGTTGTTCAGGCCGCAGGCCACATCAGGGTGGTCCAGCCCCAGGTATCGTTCCGTCATGGAGAGTGAACGCAAATACATCGGCTCGGCTTCCGCATAGCGCCCTTGAACGCTGTAAAGGGACGCCAGGTTGTGGAGCGAGTTCGCCACCTCAGGATGCTCGGGCCCGAAAGCCGCTTGCCGAACGGCCAGCGAGCGCTTATAGAGGGATTCGCTCTCGCTATACTTGCCCTGGCGCATGCAGAGGGTTCCGAGATTATTAAGACTGGCTGCAAGCCCCGGGTCCGCCGGCCCTAAGGTCTTTTCTTTGATGAAGACAGCCCGCCGGTAGAGCGGTTCGGCTTCCGCCAGCTTGCCCTGCTCCCAGTAGAACTCCCCGAGGTTGTTAAGTGCGCTGGCCACTTGAGCATTTTCCGGCCCCAGGCTCTTCTCACGCAGGGCGAGGCATTGACGATACAACGGCTCAGCCTCCGAATATCGACTTCGGTATGTGTAGAGGGACGCCAGATTGTTGAGTGTGGTGGCGAGTTCGAGGGGTTGGGGGTCCGCCTGCCTCTGCCAGATTACCAGCGCGCGCCTGAGAGCCTGCTCCGCCTCATCGTACTTCGCCTCTCGCTGGTACAGGACGCCCAGGTTGTTCAGGACCCTGGCGAGGCGCGCCTCATTTGGCCCGCCTGACTCCGCTTCCTTTTCCGCAGTTAGGTACTGTGACTCCGCTTCGTCGTAATGTCCTTGGCTGTATGCTTCCCGGGCGGATTTGAGTGCGTCGCCGGCGGGGCCTACTTGCCCGAACGCGCCCCAGGGCAACAGAACCAAACAAATCCACCAAACCCGCAAGTCCCGCATTCGGTTTCTCCCGACAACCGTCTGCGTGAACGTCCTCGGAGCCGCGGCCTTCTGCCCGTCGTTGCGCCATCAACGACTCATGCCCGCCAGAAGGTGGCCGCTGCCACAGTTCGAATCCAGCCAAGAGCTGGATCGTTTTCAGCCGCTCACTGGGGGAACGTCGGGCAAGTTTCTTGCCAGTCAGAAAGTTATAAATATTGCACAAAGTAAGAAGAAGGCGGGGACTTTTTGTCGCTGATTGGGGCTGTTCTCTAGGCATGATCAGCCAGTCCCCCAGACCGCAGCGGAAAGTCCGGCCGAGTCCCAACATCCCGGAATCTAGCTTTTGGGGATTTTGACGCATTTCAGTTTTTTCAGTCGAAATGGACATCCTGTCTCTTGACAAGCGCGAAAGCATAGGCTACAACGCTGAGGGTCATGGCTTCTGAAGGCGGTAGCGGGACGGCCGCCTTCTTGTCCGTCTTCGACTCTGGTCGTCGCGCCGCTGGGCAACCACTGGGGTTGCCCCTGCAAAATTCGACGAGCGATCCGGGAATGTCTATGAAAACAAAGAACTCGGTAAAGAAGTCGTGGGCTAGCGCAGACGTTGCTCTTAAACGTCTGCGATGCGCCGAAGGCGCAGTCTGGTCAGATTGTGCCGCTTGCCCCGGCCTGTCCCTTCGAGACATCGCAGACCCCGCACCGCGGGGTCTGCGCCACCCAGGATTCGTGCGGTTGAGAACAGGCTTTCGAAGGGAACAAAGCGAGAATGTCTATGAAAACAAAGGATCGCTCCGGCAAAATCCTCCGAACGTCCGTAGTAGCGCTGACCTTCGGGTCGGCGAGGAAGGAAGAACCGCCACTGACGTGCCGACTTGAAACTAGGCGCTACGAAGCCAACTACCCATATATCTGACGAATTGGGACATTTAGTGTGATCGGAGGCATCTAGGAACACAAATTGCCCGTATTCAGGGTGTACGCGGGTTGTTAGGGTGTTTTGACCCGAAAGCGGGACTCTGCGTCCCAAGCTAACCCAAAAGCTAATCGTGGCGTCGACCTTCTGGTTGGCAGTGCCAAGGTGTTGTAATCTCCGCGGACTTTAGGGTCAGCACAACAGTCGGCGCTAAAAACGGGAGGACAGGGAAGTCAAAATAGAGTAAAATCTTCCGCCTCACGTTGATCCGGAAGAAATCCGTAGCTTGGGATCAAGAGTAGACCTTCCCGGCGAACCCGGTTTACAGGGGTAGTCTTCTATGAGCATCAACATTGGGTTGGATATCGGTGCCGTCAGCCTTAAGCTCGCCGCTATTGGATCGCTATCGGACGAGGCGCTTTTCCGCAACCTTGGCGAAAAGTCCTCCACTTTTTTCGCGGCCTCGTTCCCCGCCGGCAGTCCTTTTGCCGGACGACCCTTCATTCTCAGCCGGTACCGGCGTATTCAGGGAAGCCCCATCCAATCCACGTTCGATCTGCTCCAGGAACTCTACGAATACCTGCCGGAAGAGAATGTGGAAGGGATTCGCGTGACGGGGTCCGGCAGCCAGCTTCTGGCGAAAATCCTGGGCATCTATTTCGAGAACGAGTTCCGAGCCATCGCCAAGGGCGTGCGAACCTTCAACTCCGAAGTGCGCACCATCTTCGAGATCGGCGGCGAGTCTTCGAAATACCTGCGCCTCGATCCGGAAGCCGTGGGGAAACACCTGGGAATTGTGGACTACCAGACCAGCGGAGAATGCGCCGCGGGAACGGGGTCGTTCATCGACCAGCAGGCTACGCGGTTGCTTTATAGCGTCGAGCAAGTGGGAGCGGCGGCGTCTGGCGCGAGTTGCGCGGCGCGCATTGCGGGACGCTGCTCGGTGTTCGCCAAGACGGACATGATCCACGCCCAGCAGAAAGGTTACACCACGGAGCAGATCCTGCGGGGCTTGTGCGACGCGGTGGCGCGAAACTTCAAATCCAGCATCGTCAAGGGCCGGGCTGTGGTTGTGCCCGTGGCCTTCATTGGCGGGGTTGCGCAGAATGCCGGCATCTCCAACGCCCTGGGGGAGGCGTTCAAGCTGGGAGAGAACGCACTGGTGGTTCCCGAGCTCTATGCCTGGCTGGGGGCGGCGGGCGCAGCCATGCTGGAGGCGGAAGAATGGCGGAAACGCTCCTTCAAGCGCATCCATCAACTCCGGCAGCATGAGGCGACGAAGAAAAGTTTTGCGTGCTCGGAAGCGCTTTCGATGAAGAACGTGCTGCTGCTGCGCGACCGGGCAGCGCCGGCGGGAATTGCGAATTTGAAATTTCAAATTTCAGGTGGGATCGAGACCGAGCCGTCAAACGGGAAATCGGGAAAGTCAAAAGAGAGCGGAGTTGGCGTTTCAAATCTCCAATCTCAGATTTCAAATAAGATCGAATCGTACCTGGGAATCGATATCGGCTCTGTAAGCACCAACCTGGTGGTTATCGACGCCGCGGGTAATCTCCTGAAGGAAATCTATCTCCCCACCCAGGGGCGGCCGATCGAAGTCGTTGACCGCGGCCTCAAGGAGATCGAAGCCGAGCTCGGCCCGCAGCTCGACATTCGCGGCGTGGGAACGACGGGGTCCGGGCGCGAGTTGATCGGCGAGCTGGTCGGCGCCGACACCGTCAACGACGAAATTACCGCCCACAAGACCGGCGCCATGCACGTCTGCCAGCAAATGGGCATGGAACCGGTGGACACGATCTTCGAGATCGGCGGGCAAGACTCGAAATTTATCCGCATCGAGAAGGGCGTCGTGGTGGACTTCACCATGAACGAGGCCTGCGCGGCGGGCACCGGGTCGTTTCTCGAGGAGCAGGCCGAAAAGCTGGGGATTGCCATCAAGGAGGAGTTCGCGCGCCTGGCCCTGGCCTCGGCCAACCCCGCCCGCCTGGGTGAGCGCTGCACCGTCTTTATGGAGCGGGACGTCACCTCGCTGATGCAGAAGGGCGCGGAAGTGGGCGATCTGGCGGCGGGCTTGGCTTACTCCGTGGCCTTGAACTACCTGAACCGGGTGGTGAGGGGAAGGAAGATCGGCAACGTCATCTTCTTCCAAGGCGGGACCGCCTACAACGACGCGGTGGCGGCCGCGTTCTCACAAATCCTGGGCAAGCGAATCATCGTTCCGCCACATAACGGCGTCATCGGGGCCATCGGTATGGCTCTGATTGCGCGCGAGCGGATGAAGAACGCAGGCCAAGCGAGCGGCTTCAGGGGCTACGACCTGCACCAGGTGGAGTACACGGTGCGGGATTTTGTTTGTCGCGCCTGCTCGAACTTCTGCGACATGAAAGAGTTTACGATCGAGGGCGAACGCACTTATTGGGGAGACCAATGCTCGGACAAATTCCGCAAGCGGGCACGCTCCGACCGCAAGCCGATCCTGGACGACCTGGTGGAATATCGCGAGAAGCTGCTGGAAGAAGTACTGTTGCCCTTCGGAGGCTCCAAGCCCAGCGTAGGTATACCGCGCAGCATGTTCTACTACGACCGCTTCCCCTTCTGGTGCGCCTACTTCCAGGAACTGGGCTTCGAGGTCACGGTTTCGGCGGCCACGGACCGGAAGATCTCCGCCCGCGGCGAAGAGACAGCCGTCGCCCAGCCGTGCTTCCCCGTGCAGGTCGCTCACGGGCATGTCCTGGACCTGCTGGACAAGAAAGTAGACTACCTGCTGATTCCGAATGTCGTCAATGCCGAGGCGCCGGACCAGGGGGTGGATTCGCACCTCTGTCCCTGGAACCAGACGCTGCCCTTTGTGGTGCGCGCGGCGCCGCAAGTTGAGACTCAGCGCGCCAAGTTGCTGACCCCTACCGTGCATTTCCGCTTCGGCAGGAATCATGTGGAGAAAGAATTAGCTGCCTTCGCTCGCACCCTGGGCTTTTCCCGCAAGAAGAGCGATCGCGCCGTGACCGCGGCCTATGCCGCTCAGGAGGCCTTTACCGAAGCTGTGCAGGAGGCCGGGGCCCAGGCGCTGGCCCAACTTCAAACCAGCGGTGAGCCGGCGCTGCTCCTGGTGGGGCGGCCTTACAACCTGTACGACCGCAGCGTCAACTGCGACATCCTCCGCAAGCTGCGGTCGCTCTATGGTGTCAATGTCCTCCCCATGGATTTCCTTCCTCTGGACTCGGAAGACATCACGGAAGTCAACGCCAACATGTACTGGAATTCCGGCCGGCGCATTCTCGCCGCGGCCCGATTGGCTAGCCGCCATGCCAACTTGCACCTGGTTTACATCTCGAACTTCAAGTGCGGCCCCGACTCGTATATCAAGTCGTTCGTTGACGACGCAGCGGGCAAGCCTTCCCTGGTGCTCCAGTTCGACGGCCACTCCAACGATGCAGGCTTCATCACCCGTTGTGAGGCCTATCTCGACAGCAAAGGATTTCTGCGATGCCCCTCTTCGACCACCGTCATGTGAGCCGGCGCATCAGCGCCGGCCACCCCCTTTGGCGCAAGACGGTTTACATCCCTACCATGGCGGAAGGCAGTTCGGAGGCCTTCGCGGCGACTTTTCGCTGGCTGGGTATCGATGCGCAGCCGACCCCGCCCTCCAACGAGCGGACGCGGGAATTGGGGAGCAAGCACACCACCGGCGACGAGTGCTACCCCGCCAAGGTCACGGTTGGCGACTTCCTGCGAGTCATCGAGATGCCGGGCTTCCGGCCGGCCAAAGCAGCCTTCTTTATGCCCACTGCCGAGGGGCCCTGCCGGTTCGGCCAGTATGCGCCTTTCCTGAAAAAGGTCTTGCGCGAGGCTGGCTACGCCGATGTCCAGGTGCTTTCACCGAGCAGCCAGAATGGCTACGCGGACTTAGGCGACATCACCAATGCATTTCTGCGCGCCGGTTGGCGGGCCCTGGTCTGCGCCGACACGATTCACCGCGCGCTGCTCAAAACCCGTCCTTATGAAACCAGTCCGGGCGCTGCGGACGGCGCCTTTCAGACCTCGCTCCAGGACTTGTGCCAGACGCTCGAGAGCAGTTGCGCGGAGATGGATTGCCAACTCTTGAGTTTGGTTGAAGCCGTGATTCGGGCGCGCGAAAGGTTCCGGCGAGTGCCCGCGCAGTACGACCCCAACACTCCGTTGATCGGCGTCGTGGGGGAGATCTTTTGCCGGCTGAACACCTTCTCCAATGAGGACTTGATTCGCAAACTGGAGGGTTACGGCGCCGAGTGCGACCTGAGCCACATCGCCGAATGGGTGGCCTACACCAATACCGAACAGGAGCGAAAGCTTCGCCTGCGCGGACGGGTCTTCTCGATGGATATGCTCAAGGCGCGCTTGCGTTCCTATATCCAGCATTCCGATGAGCACGCTTTGACCGCCCCGTTCCATGAGGACTTCATGGGCTACGAGGAGCCGGAAGTGGAACAGATCATAGAACTGGCATGGCCCTATTTGCCCGTCTGCGGGGCGCAAGGTGAGATGGTGTTGAGCGTCGGGAGGGCTGCTTACCTTGCCCTGCACGGCGCGGATGGCGTAATCGACATCAGCCCCTTCACCTGCATGAATGGTATTGTGAGCGAGGCGATCTACCCCAAGCTCAGTAGGGAGTATGGTGGCATCCCCATCCGCAATTTCTATTTTGACGGTACACAGTCGGACCTCGACCGGGACCTGGGTATCTACCTTGAACTGGCTCGATCCTATCGCGAGAAGAAACCCTTTCCCCGCCAGTATGCGCCCTGCTTCAACCAGCCGGTGGCGTGAGGAAGTGATGAGCCAGGACGTTGTTGGCCATTATTTGTAGGCTATCACAAGAGGAGTGAGAAGGGGTATTGACAAGCGACGAAAAGTGCCTTATTCTTAGATACGCATTAGCGTGTAAGTAATGCAGCGGCAGACCCCGATGGTCTTTTGGCCGCAGGGCCCCTCGTGCTACGTAAGCTATTGTGGGTTAGTCAAGAAGGAGAAGAATCCATGATTAAAAGCACGAACCGCCAGGGTTCTTCCGACAGCATGCGCATGGCAATCCTTGCCGACGAGATTACCAGATCACTGCGCGAAGTCTCCCTCCACAAGAGAGTTTGGGATCGCGACCGCCGCGTCATTTCCCAGGCGGTTGACATCTTGACTCAGATGATGCAAGCGAGGGAGGGGAATGGCAACCAAGGACAGGCAAAGTCGGTTGGCGCGTCCCTGCCTTACGCGCATGCCCTGCGAGCAGTCGAAGCCATGCGCCTCGATCGCGGCTCCTTTGAATCAATGCAGAAGTTGTTTGAAGTGCTGGTGTCAGAGTTGAAGGACTTGCGAGACGAGCGCAGTTTTAACCCGCAGTACGTTGAGCAGTTCTTTATCGCGGTCCGCGATGTCGCGCTGCACTTGAGTTTTTCGGACTACTCGGGAATCTTCCTGAATGCGGCCTGACCGCGGGACGTAGGACGGCAGTCAAGGCTTTCTCCATTCCTCCCAATCCTTCAACACAGCTTTCGTCATTTCTTGGGCGGCTACTTGCAGCCAATCGGGCTTCCGCTTACCCAGGTCGCGGCGAACGTCCTTGATCGCACCCTTGCTCCCCAAGTGAATATTCGCGGTCTCGAATCCCATGGCGTGAAGCAGCCGTTCCTCATCGCGCTTTTGTGGCAGGGTAGCCAACTCGACAGGGGAACACTGTGGGGAGAGGCGGCGCACAATCCATCTGCCGCGCAAATGCACATAGGGGTCAAGCGCCCGCGCGGCGTTGGTGATGATCGTCTCGTAGAATATCTTCTGCGGGCCCTTGCCTTCATTGGCCCAAACACACGCCGAAGCCGCCAGCGCCTTCGCCTCGCGGGCCACTCTGCCTCCTCCCCAATCGGCGATGGCCACAAAACGCTCTCTGCCCAGGCTTCCTACTCCTGCCACCCGGTGGGAGACGCGATAGATCATCCCTCGCTCTGGCAACAGATCCTCGATCGCTTTCCGGGCGCTCTTGGGGATTTCGCCGCGGAGCGTGGGCAATGCGTTCATCTTTCCCCAAAAATGTACAGGGTCACGGAGTTCGCCGCTGACGGTTTCACGCAGCCACTTGTGATCTTCTTCCAGAACAAAGGGCTTGCCGCCTTCCTCAAGGCCTTCACGATAGCCGGTCAGGATGCTCTTGCACGCGTCTTGCGTGGCCAATTTCAATTGGTTGGCCGCTGCGGCAAGGTGCGCGCTCACCGCGAGCCTGACGAGGTCGTTGGTGTACGCCATGGGGAAGGCCTCGTCAAAATCGTTCACGCCCCAGATCAGGCGTCCTTCCGCGTCGCGCCAGGTCCCAAAATTCTCCAGGTGAAGATCGCCAACCGCCAGGACCCGGGGCGCTTTGGCGACGTCCGTGCGAAGCTCCCGCCATAGTTGAACCCAGCGATAGTAGGTGGCGCGCAAAAAGGGGAAAGGCGCCTCTTCCATCCGGGAGTGCTTCAAGGTAATGTCTGCCGGAATCAGGTTCAGGCGCTCGCCCAGCCACGCTTCGTATCTCTTGGTCGCCTTTTTGATCCGCATTTGTACTCCACCCGACGTCGCGGCGCTTTCAGGCCGCTTGCCGGCCAGTGTTCATAACCTCGTTCGGCGATCACACCGAGGCGGCATCATCGCTGCAAATCCCAACTAACCCCCTGCCCGGCTCGTCACCTGTCACTCGTCGCCTGTCGCTGCCTTTGGGTTATACTCAGCACTCTATGAAGCCATTTCCAGTCGGGAAACTACCCCCTCGCATTTTCCAGGGACTCTTGACCGCCTGTCAAGTACCAAGAAACTCCCGCGTCGTCCTGGGGCCGAGGTTCGGCGAGGACGCCGCTGTAATCGATATGGGCGACAAATACCTGGTGGCGAAGACCGATCCGATCACCTTCACCTCCGAGCGAATCGGCTGGTACGCCGTGAACATCAATGCCAATGATGTCGCCACGACGGGAGCCCGCCCGCTCTGGTTCCTGGCCACTTTGCTGCTTCCGCAGACCAGTACTTCCTTGGGGTTGGTCCGCCATATCTTTCGAGATACGCTCCGGGCTTGTGCGGACTTAGGTGTGACACTCTGTGGCGGCCATACCGAGGTCACCTTGGGCCTCGACCGTCCAATTCTGGTCGGTCAAATGCTCGGTGAAGTGGCCAAACCCAAGCTGGTCAGAAAGGAAAGTCAGCGGCCGGGAGATGTCGTGCTCCTCACGCGAGGCATTGCCATCGAGGGCACCGCGATCCTCGCCAGGGAAAAGCGCTTCGCCCTAGGCCGGGAACTGCCAACGGAAACCCTCCGGCGGGCCCGAGGCTTGCTGTTTCGTCCCGGGATAAGCGTTGTGCAGGACGCTTTGCTGGCGCAGCGCCATGGTGAGATTCACGCGATGCACGACCCGACTGAGGGAGGTTTGGCGTCAGGTTTGTATGAACTCGCGAAGGCCGGCGGCGTGGGCTTGCGCGTCTGGAGAGATAAGGTCCCCATTCTCGAAGAGACACGCCTTTTGAGCGAAATCTTGAGATTTGATCCCTTCGCCTTGATTGCGTCAGGTTCCTTGCTCGTCGTCACAAGCGCGGACTCCGCCCCAGGGTTGCTCCGTGCTTACTCGCGCCGTCACGTGACAGCCGCAATCATCGGCGAGGTGAGAGAAGCTGCGGAAGCCGTTCAATGGGTCGAGGGCGGTCGGACAGAACCTCTCCACGTTCCGGAGCGCGACGAGATTGCGCGCCTATTGTAAGGTGAGAAGCGTTCTTCCGCAGCCTGTTAAGGCCGAGAATCGCCGACCTGAAAGTCGGCCCAACGCGGTAAGGAGGAGATTGCTGACATGCGGAAGAGTGATTGGCGCGGACACCCAATCGTGCTACACTAAAGGAGTGAGCTGAGTGGCATCCGCTAAGCTCGCGCGCCGTCTTAGGTATGCTCCGATTCAAAAAATGGGGGAGAGAGCAGGGTCAAGACTCATCGCCTGAGGACGCCTGGTGACGGCTTCCATTGCGAGTTGGCTCGACGGGTTGGTTCGGAACCTGCTTGTCGCATATCCCGCAAGGTTTATCGGTCGCGCAAGGCTTACTCCCGTCCTCTCACGAAACCATCATGAATGCCTGGCTCCAAGTCCTGAATTATCTCAAGACAAAGGTCAACACGCAGAGTTACCAGACTTGGTTGAGACCTACCCGGTTCAGCCATGTGGATAAGGAAGCGATTGTCGTCTGTGTTCCCAACCGCGAATTCCAGGAGTGGATTCAGGAGAACTACGCCCCACTCGTCAGCGAAGCCCTACAGAAGCTCAACATGGGCATTGTGGAGATCCGCTATGTCCTTGGTGAAAATGTAGAGAAGAAGGGCGATGGCGCCGACTCTGCTAAACCGCTGCAGAGTAAACTGGACTTCGATTCCGTCGACCACTTGCTGAATCTCAAGTACACTTTTGACACCTTCGTGGTAGGCTCTTGCAACCAATTTGCACACGCCGCGGCCCACGCCGTTGCGCAGAACCCGGCGAAATCCTACAACCCACTCTTCCTCTACGGGGGAGTTGGTTTGGGCAAAACGCACCTCATGCACGCGGTAGGCCACACCATCAAACATAACTGGAAGGAAATGCGTTTGGCCTACGTCTCCTCAGAAACTTTCACGAACGATGTCATAAACTCCCTGCGGAATGACCGAATGTACTCCTTCCGGGAGAAGTACAGAAACATCGATGTACTGCTCATGGACGACATCGAGTTCATTGCCGGAAAAGAACGAACCATGGAAGAATTCTTCCATACGTTCAACGCTCTCTATGAAGCTCAGAAACAGATTGTGATATCTTCCGATTGCCCGCCGAAAGACATCCCTGGCTTGGAAGAGAGGCTGCGCTCCCGCTTTGCCTGGGGCCTGCTCGCCGATTTGCAACCGCCGGATCTTGAAACCAAGCGTGCCATTCTGGACAAGAAATGCGAAGCCCAAGAGGTTACTCTGCCTGAAGAGGTCAGCGATTTCATAGCGCGCAAGATCAGGTCCAGCGTGCGTGACTTGGAGGGGGCACTGACGCGATTGGTGGCTTATTCCTCGCTCACCGGGGCGGAGATTTCCCTAGCCATGGCGCAGCAAGTGCTTAAGAACCTCGTCGATCTGGGCGAACGCCGCGTCTCGATCGAGATCATCCAGCGCGCGGTGTGCCAGGAGTTCGGTTTGACACTCCCTCAGTTGCGGTCCAAAAACAACAGCCGGCCGGTGGCTTATCCTCGGCAAGTGGCCATGTACCTCGCCAAGGAACTCACCACAGCATCGCTGCCGCAAATCGGCAGGGAATTCGGCGGGAAACACCACACAACTGTGTTACACTCTATTAATAAGATTTCGGAATTGCGCCAGTCGGACAGAGATTTGAACAGGCTTCTCAACAAGCTTCGCGATAGTCTCAGTTGAAGTTAGCGGCTTTCGAAGGATGTTCATGATGAGAAAACTTGTGAATTTCTCCAGGCCGCCGAACCGCGCAGCGAAATTCACAGCCGGGAATATTCGATTCACAGGTCCAGTGCCTGTAACGGGATGTCCGCCTGAGGTTTGCACAATTCTCCACACTTACACAGTTCCTACTACTAAGAACATTCCCTGATAGGATACTAATGAGATGGATTTCTCCATAGAAAAGGCTCGGGTCCTAAAAGAACTGGCTCTCACTCAGGGAGTGGTTGAGAAAAAGACGACCATTCCTATTCTCTCCAACCTTCTGATCGAGGTTGACGGAGAGAATCTTAGAATCAGCGCCACCGATCTCGACCTTGGGGTGTGCTGTAATTGCCCGGTCAAAGTGAAGGCCCCGGGCTCCGGGACCATTCCTGCCAAACGTCTTATTGAAATCGTGCGCTCTCTTCCCGAAGCTGAGGTTCATTTCAAGGCCTTGGAAAACCACTGGGTGCAGCTAACGTGTGAACGCTCTTCCTTTAAGCTGGTGGGAATGGCAAAGGACAATTTCCCGATGCTGCCGGTCGTCCCGCCGGCATTGGCTGCGCTCCCTGCGAATGTGCTTGCAACGGCTATCCAGAAGACGGTATTCGCAATTTCCAATGAGGAGTCTCGTTACACTTTGAATGGAGCTCTGCTCTTGCTCAGGCCCGGCAGCGTGGCGATGGTGGCGACAGATGGGCACCGGCTTGCCTTAATTGAGCGCGACATCGAAGTTGCGGGGCTCAAGAACGAGTTGAAATTGCTCATCGCCAAAAAGGCGATGGGCGAACTAGTGCGGTTGTTGGCGGAAGGGGAAGGCGAGTTACCGGTCAGCATCTCAAAGGATGAAGGCCATCTCTTCTTTTCTCTGGGCCAACGTGTCCTGATTTGCCGCATGCTGACGGGGCAGTTTCCAAACTATGAGGCGGTTCTTCCTCGCGACAACAACCGTGTCTTGCAACTCGAAAAGGAAAGCATCTCGGCCGCTGTGCGTCGGGTCGCCTTACTCGCTGACGAGCGCTCGCGGGCTGTCCGGATGCACGTGGAGAAGGGACAACTGGAAGTGTCTTCCTCGAGCGGGGAATATGGCGAGGCCCGCGAGGTACTTGACACGTCCTACCAGGATGAGGCCATGCAGATCGGCTTCAACTACCAGTACTTGCTGGATTTCTTCAACGTGGTGGAAGGCGCCGGGAAGATTTCCCTGGAACTGAAGGACGAGCAGAGCGCTGGCCAATTTCGGCCGGTTGAGGGCGGAGCTTACCGGTATCGCTACGTGGTGATGCCCATGCGGATTTAGGGATTCACCGTCGTCACCCCCGCGCAAGCGGCGGTCCATTGTCGGCCCAGAACGCAACGGATTCCCGCTTGCGCGGGAATGACGTGTGGCACGTGATTTTCGGGAGAGCGAGGGGCCACAATTCTGTCGATTGGTCGTTGCTCATATTGGAGAAGTGAAGTGGAGCCGGCGGGGAGACGCTTTCTCTGCCGGCTTTTTTTGCAATTGGGGCTAGAACGGGAGGTTGAAGGAACACGTGAGCAAGCAGAATACTGGAGAACCTAATGGCGCCCCGGCCTACGACGCGGCGAGCATCAAGGTGCTTGGCGACTTGGAAGCGGTGCGCAAGAGGCCGGCGATGTACATCGGATCGACGGGCGCCATGGGACTGCACCACCTGGTGTGGGAGGTAGTGGACAATTCCGTTGATGAGGCGTTGGCCGGATACTGTGATCGCATCGACGTCGTCGTGCATAGCGATAACTCGATGACGGTGATCGACAACGGCCGCGGCATCCCAGTTGATTTGCACAAGGAAGAAGGACGCTCAGCGGCGGAAGTGGTGATGACCGTTCTCCACGCCGGCGGGAAGTTTGACACCAACAGCTACAAAGTCTCCGGCGGTCTGCACGGCGTGGGCGTGTCGGTTGTCAATGCCCTCTCCGAGCGGTTGGACCTGGAAATCTGGCGTGACGGCTACACCTGGGAACAATCCTACGAGCGCGGAAAGCCCGTCCAACCGCTTAAGCGGGCGGGCAAGACAGAACGCCGCGGGACCAAGATTACCTTCCTGCCTGACGCTAAGATCATGGACTCGATCGACTTCAATTACGATACCTTGGCTCAGCGCCTGCGTGAACTCTCTTTCCTCAATAAGGGCTTGACCATCCGGCTCAAAGACGAACGCACCAACAAACAGGCGGAATTCCATTACAACGGCGGAATCGCCGAGTTCGTGAAGCACCTCAATAAGAACAAAGAAGTGCTGCACGCCACTCCTATTTACGCCGAGGCCGACCGCGACAATGTGCATATGGAGTTCGCCCTTCAGTACAACGACGGCTATGCGGAGGCCGTGTTTTCTTTCGCCAACAACATCAACACTGTGGATGGCGGTACTCACCTTTCGGGGTTCCGCTCCGCTCTCACCCGCGCCATCAATCAATACGGCCAGAACCAAGGGCTCTTCAAGGAAGTGAAGGAAAACCTCCAAGGCGAGGACGTTCGCGAAGGGCTTGTGGCGGTGGTCAGCGTCAAGCTTCCCCAACCCCAATTTGAAGGCCAGACTAAAGGGAAGCTCAACAGCGACATCCAGAGCACGGTGGCCAGCTTCGTTTATGAGAAGCTCATGGAGGCTTTTGAGAAAAACCCCGCCGTAGGCAAGAAAGTGTGCGCCAAAGCCATCGACGCTTCTCGCGCCCGCGAGGCGGCCCGCAAGGCGCGGGAGTTAACACGCCGCAAAGGCGCACTCGATTCCGGCGGACTGCCGGGCAAGCTGGCCGATTGCCAGGAGCGAGACCCGGAGCGTTGTGAACTCTTCCTGGTGGAGGGCGACTCGGCCGGTGGTTCGGCCAAGCAGGGGCGCGACCGCCGCTATCAGGCCATCCTGCCGTTAAGAGGCAAAATTCTCAACGTCGAAAAGGCGCGGTTCGACAAGATGCTGGGCCATGAAGAGATCCGCGCCCTCATCACGGCGCTGGGCACCGGCATCGGCAAAGACGACTTCGACATCTCCAGGTTACGGTACTCGAAAATCATCATCATGACCGATGCCGACGTGGACGGATCCCACATTCGCACCCTGCTGCTTACCTTCTTCTACCGCCAGATGCCGGAACTCGTCGAGCGCGGCCACGTCTATATTGCTCAACCGCCGCTTTACCTGATTAAAAAGGGTAAGTCCCTGCGCTACATCCGGGATGAGAAGGAATTTCGCCGCGAAATCATGCGCCGGGCCACGGAAGATCACACTGTCGAGGTCGGTGACGGCAAGAAGACAACGCTCGAGGGGGGCGATCTAACAAACTTCCTGATGGCGCTCGCCGAGTATGTTGAGCTGTTTGACAAGCTCGAGAAAAGGATTGGCGATGACCGCCCGGTTAACGCCATGCTGAAAGCCGAACTGGGCAGGAAGATGGAGCTCGAGAACAAGGACAAACTCGAGTTGGTCGCCAGGGAGCTCAAGGCGGAAGGGTTCACCTCCCACCTGCGCCTCGATGAGGAGCACAATCTCTACACTCTGACTTTTTCCAGCGAGACGCTGGGCGAGCGCACTATTGATTGGGACTTGATCTCGAGCGCCGACTACAAGCGCCTCCTCGACCTCCACCGACGCGTGCGGGACCACGACAAGCCTCCCTTCATTATGTCCACCAATGGCAGCCAGTTGGCCATTGAGGACCGCAGGCAACTCCTCGAACACGTCATGGCTTTGGGAAAGAAAGCCTTTACCGTGCAGCGCTTCAAGGGCTTGGGAGAAATGAATCCCGATCAGCTCTGGCAAACCACCATGGACGCCGAGCAACGCATCCTCCTGCAAGTGAGAGTCGAGGACCAGGTCGAGGCAGATTCGATCTTCACAGTCCTGATGGGTGACGTCGTCGAACCGCGCCGCCAGTTCATCGAAGAAAACGCGCTGGATGTGAAGAACCTGGATATCTAGCGTTGCGAATCCGGGGTACATATTGAATCAATAACCCTCTCCCGTGGGGCGAGGGTGTCTGACTCCGGCGTTTTCTCCAGCCGGAGTGAGACGGGTGAGGGGTTGTTCCCCGCCGATAGGCGAGTCCCGCTCGATCACAGAATCAGCTAGAATAGAGGATTGAGCGTACGATGAATGAAAGTACTGTATCCCCAATGAGGCCTATTTCACAACTGAAGTTGATCGAGAGTAAGGGCGCAAGGCGGAAGAAGACCATCCGGATTGAGGACCACGCCGCGTTTGGCATCTGGAAGGACCGCGAGGATATGAAGGACGTCCATGCTTGGCTGAGGAAGATCCGCACGCCGCGTTATCTCAGGGACGGCGGGACTTTGTTTTCGCCGCCACCAAAAACATCCGGGCGCAAACGCAAGCCATAATCGCTTTCAAGGAACGTATTCATGGGTGACCAAGAACTATTCAAGCCGGCGCGGGAAATCCCGGTCAACATCGAAGACGAGATGCGCAAGTCGTATCTCGACTATGCGATGAGTGTGATCATTGGCCGGGCGCTTCCCGACGTGCGCGATGGGCTCAAGCCGGTGCATCGGCGGATTCTTTACGCTATGTACAAGGAGGGGAACACCTCCGACAAGCGTTACATCAAGTGTGCCGGCGTGGTGGGCGAGGTCATTAAGAAGTATCACCCGCACGGGGACGCGGCGGTTTACGACACCCTGGTACGCATGGCGCAAGACTTCAACATGCGCTATCTGCTCATCGACGGGCAAGGCAATTTCGGCTCGGTGGATGGCGATCCTCCGGCGGCCTACCGGTACACCGAATGCCGCCTGGCGCGTATCGCGGAAGAGTTGCTGGCGGACATCGAAAAGGAGACCGTGGACTTCGGCCCGAATTTTGACGAGTCCACGGAAGAACCCCTGGTTCTTCCCACGCGCGTCCCGAACCTTCTGATCAACGGCTCGGACGGCATTGCCGTCGGCATGGCCACCAAGATCCCGCCGCATAACCTGACCGAAATCATCGACGCCACCATCCTCCTGATCAACAAGCCCAACGCGGCGCTCGAGGAGGTGCTGTCGCTCGTCCCCGGCCCCGATTTCCCGACCGGCGCTTACATCTACGGCAAGAGCGGAATCAAGTCCGCCTACGAGAACGGCCGCGGGCAGTTCACCATGCGAGCGAAAGCGGCCATCGAGCGGCCCACGAAAGACAAGCAGCAGATTGTCATCACGGAAATACCCTTCCAGGTCAACAAGTCGAAGATCATCGAGCGCATTGCGCAGCTTGTCCAGGACAAGAAGATCGAGGGCATCTCCGACGTGCGCGATGAGTCCGACCGCGACGGAATGCGCATTGTCGTGGAATTGAAGAGGGGCGAACAACAGCCGGAAATCGTCCTGAACAACCTCTACAAACACACCCAACTCCAGGAAAACTTCGGCATGATCATGCTGGCCATCGTCAACGGCCAACCTCGCACCCTGCCGCTCGTCGAAGCCCTGCAACTCTTCATCGACCACCGCGTCAACGTGGTCCGGCGGCGCACCGCTTACGATCTGCGCAAGGCCCAGGAGCGCGCGCACATCCTGGAGGGTTTCCTCAAGGCGCTTCAGCACCTCGACGCCATCATCAAGCTCATCCGCGCCTCGAAGACGCCCGCCGAAGCGCGCCAAGGCCTGATCGACCGCTTTGAGTTCACGGAGCGGCAGGCCCAGGCCATCCTCGAGTTACAGTTGCAGCGCCTCACGGCCATGGAGCGCGACAAGATCCAGCAGGAATATGACGACCTGCAAAAGAAGATTGCCGAGTACCAGGAAATACTGGCCAGCGACAAAGTGCTGAAGAAGGTGATCGTCAATGAGTTGAAGGAAATACAGAAGGATTACGGGGACCTGAGGCGAACGGAGATCATCGAGGAGCAGGCGGAAATCAAGCTCGAGGACCTGATTGCGATTGAGGACGTGGTGATCACGGTCTCGCATTCCGGCTACCTCAAGCGCACTCCGGTCAGCATTTATCGCCAGCAGGGACGCGGCGGCAAGGGGCGCCTGGGAATGAAGACGCGCGACGAAGATTTCGTCGAGCACCTCTTCATCGCGTCCACTCACAGCTACATCCTGGTGTTCACCAACACCGGCAAGATGTATTGGCTGAAGGTTTACGAAATTCCGGACGTGGTCGCCGCCGGCAAGGGCAAGAACATCGTCAACCTGGTGAACGTTGCTTCGGGAGAGAAAGTCGCGGCCGTCATCGTCGTCCGGGAATTGCCGGACGAGCCCAAAGACGTGACGATCGCAGGCGAGACGTATGCCGAAGAGGGTTACGTGACACTGGTGACGCGCCTGGGCCTGATCAAAAAGACGCGCCTGGCGGAGTTCTCCAGCCCCAGGTCGGGCGGCATCATCGCCATGAAAGTCGAGGAAGGCGATGCGCTGATTCGCGCTACTCTGACCTCCGGCCGGGACACCATTTTCCTCGCCACGCATGAGGGTATGGCCATTCGCTTCCCCGAGAGCGACGTGCGCGACATGGGCAGGCAGGCTTATGGCAATTATGCGATGGACCTCGAGAAAGGCGACTACATCGTGGGCATGGAAATCGTGGGCGAGAAAGAGTTGATCCTCTCCGTCACCGAGAAGGGGTACGGCAAGCGTACGCCCATCACCGAATACCGCTTGCAGTCGCGCTTCGGCAAGGGCGTCATCAACATCAAGACCGTGGATCGAAACGGCAAGGTCGTAGGGGTGCTGAGCGTGACCGAGGAGTCGGAGGTCATGCTCATCAGCCAGCAGGGCAAGATCACTCGCCTCGATGCCGGCGCCATCCGCGAATCGGCCCGCTCCACGCAAGGCGTCAGGTTGATCAACCTCGAAGAGGGCGACGAGGTCGCCGCCGTCTGCCTGGTCAGCACCGAAAACGGCGAGACCGAATCCCCGCGGCCGAAACTGATCCAATAGTGGCCGAAATCGCTCTCGAGGGGCGGCCCATTTGGCCGCCCGCGGGCAACCGCCAGGGTTGCCCCTACGCGTGGGTTGGCGTTATTCTGTAACGGTGGGTGGCAGGGATGAATGAACTGGAAGTGAAAGAGGGGAGACTGCTGGAGCAACTGCGGCAAGTGCCGTCGCTGGTGGTGGCCTATTCAGGAGGGGTGGACTCGGCGTACCTCGCTTATGCAGCCCACCAGGCGCTGGGCGACCGCATGCTGGCGGTGACGGCGCTGAGCGCCAGCTATTCGGCCCGCGACCGGCAAGAGGCGCAAGCGGTGGTGTCGCGCTTCAAGCTGCCGCACGAATTCATCGACACCGACGAACTCTCGAACCCCGCCTATCGCGCCAACAATTCCGACCGCTGCTATTTCTGCAAGGACGAACTGTTTGACAAACTTGATGCGCTCGTTGCGCAGCGCAGGTTCGCCGCCGTCGCCTATGGCGTTAACGTGGACGACCAGGGTGACTGGCGCCCCGGCCAGCGCGCCGCCCGCGAGCACAAGGTACTAACCCCGCTGCTTGATGCGGGCCTCACTAAAGCCGACATCCGTGAGCTTGCCCGTCGGGCTGAGGTGCCGGTGTGGAATCGCCCGGCGTCGGCTTGCCTCTCTTCGCGCATTGCCTATGGCATTGAGGTCACGCCGGAGCGATTGGCGATTGTGGAAAAAGGGGAAGAGGCTCTTCGCGCGCTCGGCTTTCAGCAGTTTCGGGTTCGCTATCATGAGGAGCTGGTCCGCATTGAGATCGCTTCCGACGAGATGGCGCGCGCGCTGGATTCCGCAATGGCTCGTAAGTTTGTCGAGGTTTTCAAAGAACTCGGCTTCCAGTTCGTCACCTTAGACCTGGAAGGCTACCGCACAGGTTCCATGAATTCCCTCCTGGTAAACATCCTGAAATAAGGTCAATCGGCGGACCGGAGGTGACCCATTTCCGCTCAGAGTATTTTTACAGCCTATCTTCTCGCCGCAGTTTCTTTACCGGCCAGCGGGCAAAATCAGCCGCTGCTGCAACGGCTCGGATACCCCGCCGATGCCAAGTTGCTGATCATCCACGCCGATGACCTGGCGGTTGCACACTCACAGGACATGGCAAGCTTCGAAGCGCTGGACCGGGACGCCGTGTCGTCCGCCAGCATCATGGTTCCGTGTCCATGGCTTACGGAAGTAGCGGATTACGCGAAGGCGCACCCGGAGGCTGATCTCGGCTTGCACCTGACCTTGACGAGTGAATGGAAAGCCTACAGGTGGGGCCCTATCGCGCCACGCGATCAGGTGGCGTCACTTCTCGATCCTCAGGGCTATCTCTTCTTCACCGCCGAAGAGGCGGTGCGGCACATCAAGCCCGAGGAGGCGGAGCGGGAAGTCCGTGCGCAGGTGGAAACCGCGCTGAAGATGGGAATCCGTCCCACGCATCTCGACTCACACATGGGAACGCTCTTCACCACGCCCGCCTTGATGGCGGTGCTCATCAATGTCGCGCATGAGTATCACCTGCCTTTTCTGATGTTGAAGATTCCCGGTGTGCCTCCGGACATGTACTCAGCCCTCAAACCCACGGACTTGATCCTGGACCGCGTATTTATGGCCGCTCCGCCGATCAAGGCGGACGCCTGGCTGAACTATTACACGCATATCGTGAGGACTTTGCCGCCCGGAGTTTCGGAGCTCATCGTTCACCTCGCGCACGACGACGCCGAGATGCAGGCCGTCACCGTCGACCATTCGGACTATGGCAGCGCCTGGCGACAGCGAGACTTCGAGGTGATGACCAGCCCGCAATTCCGAAAGGTCTTAGAGGAAAACCACGTTGTGCTGACGAACTGGCGGAAGCTGGGCGCGCTGCTTCCGAAGCCTTGAGCGGATTTTGCGGAGAACGTGCGATTCAGAGACAAGAGTTCAAATGCCCCGCCTCACGTTCGCTTGAGGAGGGTTTCCACCACGCCGGCGGCCCTCACGAACACCAAGGCCGCAGCAGGCGGTGCGGAAGATTGCTAGCCGCAGATCAATTGGCCGCGGGCGACAGGTGGCGCAAAGCGTCGCGCGCCGCACTAAACTGTGGATCAATAGCCAGCGCCTGGCGAAATTCATTGGCGGCGGCGGCGGGTTTGTTCTGCTTTTGGAGAACCAAGCCCAGGTCATAATGCGCGGAGGCCGACTTGGGGCGGAGCCGAATCGACTCCCGGAATTCAGTGTCCGCTTTCTCCAAATCACCTTTCTTCAGGTAGAGGTCCCCCAGGGCGTCATGAGGCTCGGGATTGGCGGGATCGACGCCCATCGCTACCCGGAGGTGCCGCTCGCCGGCGTCCCATTGTCCCTGAAGCGCACTCAATGTACCCAAATTGTAATGCGCGTCGTAGTCGTCAGGGCGAAAGGCCAAAACGTGCTCGAACGTCGCGCGGGCCTGGTTGTAGTCCTTTTTCTCGAGGGCAATGCTGCCCAACGCATCATCCGCGGGGACAAAAAACGGAGAGATCGCGAGAACCGCCTGAAATTCCCGCGTGGCTTCGTCCAGTTTCCCCAATCGAAAAAGGCTTACGCCGAAATTGTAATGGGCTTTCATATTCCCCGGTTCCGTCTTGACCACCTGCTGGTAATCACGCACGGCCTGTTCGTAGCGCTCCGCTTGCTGTTCGTTCGACGCTAGATTCATACGCACCTCGACGAGGTCCGGATGACGGGCGAGCAGCCTCTTGAGGATAAGATCGGATTCGTCGATACGGCCTTCGCCGGCGAGGTCGAGGGCGTGTCCATATTCGCTAAAGTCCTTGACACGATCTTTTGGATCGACGCCGGCTTCGGCAGATTGCGAGTCGTCGGCACTTCCCGCCACGTAACCCAATGACCGCAGGCGCGCCAGGGTGCCCGGATCGAGCACCCTTTGCGGGAACGGATTTTGGCGCCGCAACCGCGCGCGAAGCGATGCCAGTTTTTCCTTCTGGGCCAGCGCGACGGCGGTGCGCTGCGAATAGATATTCCGGATCTCGCCCGGGTCGGCGGTGAGATCGTAGAGTTCAGGCTTCGGTGCGTCGATGTACTTGTATCTTCCGCTGCGCAAAGCCTGCAATGCGCTGCATCCGAAATGCATGTGCGGGTAGAGGGTTTCGCTGTAAATGTCGCGCGGGGTCTTCGAACCCTCCGGACGCAAGAGTTCCATTAGACTGCGCCCCTGAAATTCGGGCGGCGCGGGAATGCCGGCGAACTCCAGGATAGTTGGCGCCACGTCCATAAGGCGAACCGGTTCATCGACCTTCGCAGCGAAGCTTGCACTTCCCGCAGGCCAATGCACGATCAGCGGCACCCGAATGGTACTCTGATAGACGAAGTACCCGTGCGTATCCTCCCCGTGATCTTCCAGGCCCTCGCCATGGTCGGCCAGGAGAACCACGAGGCTATTATCGAAGAGATTGCGCTGCCGCAGGAAATCCAGGAAAGTTCCTACCAGTTCGTCCACGTAGCGAAGCTCGGCATCGTATCCGGTGCCGAAGCGCGCACGGTAGCTCGCGGGCAGATTATACGGTGTGTGCAGATCATAAAAATGGACGAAGAGGAAGAAAGCTGAGTTGGAGTTCTCGGTCAGCCACCGGTTGGCGATCGAAACGACGTCTGCGCCTAAACGCTTGAATTCACCTGTCGGCGATCCCTCATTGCTTGGCTGATCGAAGCGGCTGTCGTACATATCGAAACCGCGGTTCAGTCCGAAGCGGCGGTCCATCACGAATCCACCCACCACCGCTGCGGTGCGGTAGCCGTGGAACTTCAGGAGGACGGCTAAGGTGACCGCGTTGGGCGCTAAAGTTTCGGCGTTGTCCTCGATCCCATTGAAGAACGGATAGGTGGAGGTGAAAAGAGAAACGTGAGAGGGGAAGGTCAACGGGACTTGAGAACCAACGTCAGAGAATACTGTGCCGCCTTTTGCCAGCGCGTCGATGTGAGGCGTCTCGATGGCGGTGTAGCCATAGCTACTCAAGTGATCAGCGCGAAGTGTATCGATGGAAATCAGAATAATAGCCCGCGGCCTCTCCGGTGCCTGCGGAGAGGAATCCGTGCTATAAGCGGCCGACACGCTCAAGCAAACTGTCGCCGTCACGTAGATCCATATCCTCATTCTCGATCTCGACCTCATAGTTCTCAATCATTGCCTCGCAAATTCCTTTGCCACCCGGATCGTGTTGGAGTGGATTTGAATTGTGTCCTCGAGGCGGCGCGCGTAGCCACCCGCCAGGGTGACTGCGACGGGTATGGACTTGGCTCTCGCTTTGTCGAAAACCAGCCGGTCGCGTTTCTCGAGGCCTTCCAGTGAGAGCTTCAGACCGCCCAATTGATCATCCCGGTAGGGATCGGCGCCGGCGACATAGAAGATCAGGTCGGGCGTGAATTCAGCGAGAGCCCGATTCAATCCCTGGCTAAGTTCGCGCAGGTACTCTTCATCCTCAACGCCGTCGGCCAGATTGATATCCAGCGAACTGGGCGGCTTAGGGTAGGGATAATTGTTCTCCTGGTGGATGGACAGCGTGAAGACCGAATGATCGCCGCCAAAGATCGCCGCCGTGCCGTTGCCCTGGTGCACGTCGCAGTCAACCGTCATGGCGCGTTCGATGCTTCCATCCTTTTGCAGGCTGCGAATCGCGATAGCAAAATCGTTTAACACGCAGAAGCCCTCGCCGTGGTCAGGGTAGGCGTGGTGAAAGCCGCCGCCCACATTGACGGCTACTCTCTCTTTGAGCGCCAATCGTCCCGCCAAAACTGATCCACCCGCGCAAAGCCAAACGGCGCGGATCAACTCGGGAGAATAGGGAATCTCGAGGCGCATCACCTCAAGGTAGGAGAGTTTGCCAGTCTGGAGCTTGCGTAAGTACTCCCGGTGATGAACCAAAGCGATATCGTCGTCCGAGGCCGGAGGGGGTTCGACGAAGTCTCCCGGCTCGACGATCCGGTCGCGCAACAGTGCTTCTTTAGTCAGGCGATACTTTACGGATGGGAAAACGTGATTCCCCAGGTTCAAGTCATACCGATCCGAGTAGACAAGCTTCACCGCATGCCCCCGCTGCTGCAATTACTGTCATCCTGGGCGAAGGGTCTCCGCTTTTGCGTGTGGATCCGAAGTACTGCGCACAATTGCGGAGATGCTTCGCTACGGACAGCATGACAGGTTCGAGGTTTTCTAATCAAGGTCTGCCGGCCAGTCCGGGTGCCGATCATGTTCGAAGAGCCGGGCAATCTGTTCCGCCGTCACCCGCATCGTGGAAAGTTCCGGCACGGCATCCTCGTCGAAAAACTTTGCTTCCGCCTCCGCTATCGCGGTGGGCTCCGGGCCTAAAAGTTCGCACCGGATGAAGAGCTTGTAAGCGTGGTGGGCGATGGCAGGATGGGCGTGCTTATTCCGATCATACACGGCGAGCAATTTGGCGGCACGGGTCGCATAGCCCGCTTCCTCGAACACCTCGCGCACCGCGGCCTCGCTGGGAGACTCCCCCACGTCCGCCCATCCTCCGGGAAGACTCCAGAGGCCTTCCTCAGGTTCCTTCACGAAGAGAAGCGTACCCTCGCGAAAGACGGCTCCGCGCACCTCCACTTTGGGCGTGGCGTAGCCTTGCTCGCGCTCGAAGAAATCTCGAATCAGGGTCGCCTCAACGCCCGTATTTGCCTCCATGATTTCCACAGCGATCTTCCTCACGGAATTATATCGCTCCCGGTCGAAGGGGTTTTGCGAATAAAGGAGGCCGTTTTGGGCGACGGCATTCAATCGAGCGGCCCAGGCCGCCCACCTTGCATCCATGGGGTGCCCTTTCTTTAAGCTTCGTTTTCTACGGCTTGGAGGAGAGCCCGAATGTAGCCGTACTCGAAAGCGAAAGCCTGCTTCTGGTCCGTGTCCCCCTCGATCTGCGGGGCATGGTCCGGCATGATCATGCCGTCGTAGCCGATTTGTTTATAGATCCTCATTGCCCGCACCATGTTGACGTCGCCATTATCCGGGAAGGTCTCTTGAAAGTCCAAGAAGTGCCCGTGAATGTTGCGGAAATGGACATTGAAGATTTTACCTTTCTCGCCAAAGTACCGGATCACGTCGAAAATCTCTTCGTCGGGGCGATCCAACATTTCGCTCACGGTCCCCTGGCAAAAATTGAGACCATGAAAAGGGCTGGGACGAATCTCGACAAAGCGTTTCAGGCCGGCGACGCTGCCTAGAACGCGGTGCACGCCGCGGAAGCCCGCCTCACGGGGCATGCCGGGATCGTGCGGGTGACAAGCCATCTTAACCTTGTATTCCTCCGCGACCGGGACTGCGCGCTCCAAGAAGTAAGTGATTCGCTCCCACATCATATCCGCAGTCACCGAACCCGCCTCGGTGAGTGTGGCCTTTTGTTCGGCGATGGCGTACTTGAATGTGCTGTACAGCGCCCCGCCGCGCCCCGCGGTGGGAGCAGTCCGTGGCACGCCAAGTATGGTCAGGTTGTATTTTACGCAAGGAATCCCGGCCTGGGCGACGTTCCGGATCATTTGGCAGATCTGGTCGATTTCCCGGTCGCGGTCGGGGGACTTCCCCAACATGATCGCGGGGTTTTCCGCTCGCTCGATTGGGCTCGAGCTCAGTGGTAAGGGGACCATCAGCAGTTCGAGACCAAAGGACTCCATCCGTTCCTTCAGCTTCGTCAGTCCCTCGACGCTCCAATGTTCGTCGAGGCGTGCAGAGGGGAGCCCGCTGCAGATGTGATGAACGCCCAATGCTGCCAGAACACGAAGTGTCTCATCCGATGGGCCGGAAGCGAACTGGGTACCGAGCTTCATTCGGGGCTTAGGGGGAGAAGAACCGTTTGGCAATCTCGTCTGGCTCAGGCGGGCGGGTAGGCTCGATGCGGCAGCGGTGACTTGGAGAAACGATCTGCGGTCCATTCTGCGCTCCTGTCCGTTCTGGAGACAGCGCCGGGTTTCGGGTTGGTCATCGATGGCGACTGAGCGTTAACTTCTTTCCCGACAAGTTCTCGAGCTGGACCTCGAATCCCTTCGGCGTGCTGACCTGATAGGAGATCGTCTCGCCTTGCGTCTTCCAGCTCAATTCAACCATCCCGTGAATCGTGGGAACTCCTCCCGAGCACGACGTTAAGGGAACGTCGGCAAGCCGGACGTGGACGCGTTTGTTGACGGGGTCGACGGCCCAAAGACCAAGCACATTGCGATAGAGCATGTGCGTGATGTGAGAGGCGAACCCGTGGTTGCAACTCGCGGTCGGGCTGATGTCTTCCCAAAGCGTGCCAGTACGTTCCGCCATATAGAGATAGTAGGACACGGATTCGTCGAGCATCTGGCGGCTCAGACCTTGTCCCGCGAGGAGTTCAAGACGAAGTACATTCCCGACGAAGGCGTTGGCGGGCGCAACCTCCGGAAAGGCCTTGGACGCCAGGCGCCCCGGGCCGAATTGTGCCTTTAAACTTCGCCACAGCTCCGCATGGGTCTCCGGAGAAGCCGTGCCTGTAAAAAAGGCGAAGTACTGGCAAACCTCGCTTCGGTTGCGGGTCACTACGAGCTTGCCGTTTTGGCGAACGGCGTTATCCACAAAGAAGTGACCGTCGAAGGACTGGCGTCGTACCGTCTCGCGCACCTTCGCGGCCTTCTCCGCCCAGTGCTGTGAGTAAAACATGCGCGCCGCAGCATCGAGCGCGGCAGCATAGAGCATGTTGGAGGGGTAGTTCACGTCCTGCGCGTAGTCGTTGGCTTTGGACCATTCTACGAACACCCAACCGTCGAGTTTCTCTAGCAGCCCGTCCTGGTTTTCGAAACGTTGGAAGTACTCGAACAGGCGCATGAGCTTGGTGTGCAGCGCCTCGACGGTCAGGCGGTCGCCGCTGCGGGCGAGATACTCCTCAAGTTGAAGAACGAACCAGAGGGACCAGTTAGGAATGAAGTTGCCGTCGTTGTGATCGGCGGGATAGCACATCGGCAGCATGCCTTCCGGGATAAATGCGAAGTGCGGAGGCAGTTGGAAGTTTTCAAAGAAGTCCCTTTCCATCGTGGTGGAGCCGCTGATGTCCAGGGCGGCGCGCGACGTGAAGAAACTGTCGCAGAGCCAGCCGGCTCTTTCCCGGGAGGGGCAGTCGGTGAAGATATCCACAGCATTTTGCCGATAGGTCTCGCGCCCGGCGGCAAAGAGTCTGTTAAGCCTCTCGTCGCTCGCCTGAAAGTGCGCCTGGCGGATGGTCGGGCTGGCGTATTCGCGCACATAAATATCGCCGAACTCGCATTCGCCCTCGAGGACTAACAGTTTCAGAAAGCGCAGCGTGTAGGGCTCGAAAGCCTCCAGAGCGAAGATTCCCTCCGGCAGTTCGTAGCTCACGATGTTGACGCAGGAAAGCCGTTTGAAGTCCACGTCGCCATCGCTCAGAAGTTCATCGAAGACCAGAAAGAGCCGCGCCGGCTTTGAACAATTCACATTCGCTCCGACAAAACCCGTGACGTCGGCGCCGAAGTCCACGATGTGTTGAGCGTAGGGCCCAACTTCAATCCGTTCCCCTGCGGCGTAAGGGAGGTTGAGAATCTCCGGTGACACGGCGGCCGCTTGCTGAAGCTCGAGGGAAGGGATCGCCTCAAGCTCGCTTTCCGGAAATCCGCCCAGCTTGTCGCCAATGCCTGTGAGGGACCGATCTTTCCACGGCTTTTCCACCGGCACGCCCGTCCGAACATTGGCGCGCGACACATGTTTGACAGGGCGTCTCAGCGCGAACTCCGGGTAGGGAACGCGGCGCGGGAGAAGTTGTTTGGGAGGAGATACCGAGCACTCCAGCGATTGAAGGGGAGACGACGGGTCGCTCCGCCATCCGTCGTATCCAAGCCGGATCCGGTAGACTTCCGAAAAGGGGCGCTGAAAGCTGTAGCGCTGCACCTTTTGCACACGCTCACTGAGAATGGCGCACTCGAATTGGCTATCGCTCCCTGCCGTAGAAGCGAGCACGGTCGTTCCCGTCACTGCTTCCGCCTGGAGGAAGGACGGTTGGTCAAGGAGGTAGTAGCTGTTCACATTGTAACCGGCAACTTCGAGTGCAACCAGGTTTCGCCCCGAATGCAAGTCCGGTGTAAGGTCCCATTCGTCTACTCGATAGTAGTCATGCGGCCCGCGAGCCGGTCCGTAGCCGCGAAGCGCCCCGTTCGCGAATATCCGGTAGACCGTGGAGCCGGTGACACGCAGTAGAACGGGGTGCTGGTCTGCGGCCTCAAAAGAAGCGCGAAAGCCCACAAAGAGGTTTTTCTCCCGCTCGAGCCCTTTCGGCCAAACCGGCTGCGCGGAGACAAACTTCGGCTCTGGGGTTTGCTTCCCCGGCCCAGGCGCTCCTGCCTGTTCTTGTGCAGATAATAGATCTGCCCTGGCTGCCGGCAAGAGTGCCTGTACTGCTGCGGTGGCCGCCGCTCCTTGAATGATCTGCCTCCGCGTCCAGGATGTGCTCTTATCGTCAGCCATCGAGTTTATCCATTCCTCCACACGTCATGTGCCGAGCCAGGAACCGTTAGACCGGCCGTCGACTCGAGCGGCGCAGGTCTGACTCCTTCGGCCTGATCCAATCTCGACAGTTTCAACTACCTGAATAGACAAATCAAGCCTGCTCTGGTTCAAAACCGCATAAGCGGTGCGGCGGATCCTTGTGGGACACGGAACGGCAGTTGCGGAGCGTCACGAACGCTCCTTTCATGGCTTGGCGGTCGAAGGCATTTCCGCTTGGGGCGCCACGTCGTTTATGCCTCCGCTCCGCAGCTTCTCGGCAGCCTTCTTCGCACTCGCGGCGTAGGGCCCTTGCGGGTCCAAGCGGAGATAGGTGTCAATTTCCGTGAGGGCCTTCGAATACTCCGCCATCTTCAGGTAAGAGTTGGCAAGCTTGATGTGAAACTCCGGCGGCATATCGGGATGGAGTGACTGCGCCGTAAGGAAATCTTGCGAGGCCTCGCGGGATTTTCCTAAGACCAATTGAGCGTTTCCTAGTTGGTAGTGGAAAAGCCAGGCGTTTGGAGAAAGGCGCAGCGCCTCGCGCAGAATCGCTTCGCTGTCCGCAGGTTTCCGTTCCTCCATGTAAAGCTGCGCCAACTGGTAGAAGGCATCTGAGTATGTGCCATCGCAATGTATGGCGCGCCTATAACCGGCCTCCGCATCCGCCATATTGTGCGCGGCAAGATCGACACCCGCGAGGGCGGTTTGTGCCCGCGCGTAGCAGGGATATTCTTCGATCGCCTTTTGCAGGTGTTGGCGCGCCTCTGCCGGCTTATTCTCCCGCCACGCCCGGCTTCCCTTCTCGAGTTCCTTGCGGGCGCTCTTGGGAGCGGCCTGATCGGTCAGGGAGGGTAGGGCCGCGAGGTTGACCGCCGGTTTCTCGAGGGGAGCGAGGACAATGTTGAAAGTGTGGTAGGTGACGCGGGCGTCGGTAAAGTCCAGAGTCTGCTGAAACTTTTGAAACTTTTCGGCCTTCGCGCTGAGGGTGTAAATCGCGGGGCTAAGACCAAGAAAATCGAAGTTCCCGTTCCAATCCGGCTGACGGGTGGCCACCGGCGCGCCGTCGCTGGTCTGAACAGAAATCATCACCCCCTCAGAGATCCCCCGGCCATCCTTGGTCTGGACCTGACCGTGCAAGGTGATGTTATGCCCTGCTTCAAATTGCGCGCGCAACGGGAACGCCGCACAGAGAGCCACGGAGGCACCGACGACCCATTTCCAAAGGGTGGAAGATCTCGTCACCGTGGCGCACCCCCTGCCTTCAAGTTGGCCAGAGCGTCCTGACTTAGTCCGACGTCGCCACCCTAACACGAAGCCGCACTGAAAGCAATTCGCGCGCGCAGGCCCGACATCTCTACAACAAAAAGCGGTAGTATGAAGTGGATGAAGCTGGCGCACCAGGACGAAGTCGCCATTCGAAACGCTCTGCTGGCGTGGTTTCACCGCAACGCACGTTCCCTCCCTTGGCGTAAGAGTCGCGAACCCTACGCTGTGTGGGTGTCGGAGGTAATGCTCCAACAGACCCAGGTGGCGACTGTAATGCCGTATTACCAACGCTTTCTTGGGGCGTTCCCCAGGGTGACCGACCTGGCGCGCGCGCCGCTGGAGCGCGTCCTCAAGCTTTGGTCAGGGCTTGGTTACTACCGCCGCGCGCGCCACATGCACCAGGCTGCCCAGGAACTGGTCAGCAGATTTGCTGGAGTGTTTCCCCACGACTACACGCAAATCCGTTCGCTGCCCGGAATTGGGGATTATACGGCGCGGGCCGTATTAAGCATTGCCTTCGGCCTGCCGTACACGCTGCTGGACGGAAATGTGGCTCGAGTTCTATCGCGCTTGGCGGCACTCGAGGGCAATCTTCACCAGGGTGGCTTCCGTCGCGCTGTTGAAGCTCAACTCGAGCGGCTGCTTTCACGTCGCCGCCCCGGCAACTTCAATCAGGCGTTAATGGAGCTGGGGCAGACCGTGTGCCTGCCGCGCGTTCCCCGGTGCGTCGCCTGCCCGGTACGTGGCTGGTGCCAGGGTTTCCGAACGGGGCATCCCGAAGTCTTCCCCCAGCCGCGTCCGCGGCGTGCGGCGGAATCCCACTACCTTGCCGCCGCTGTCCTCAGGCGCGGACCGCGCGTGGCCTTGATGCGCGGTCTGGACGATGGCCTTTTAGACGACTTATGGAATTTTCCCTCTGCCTTCGGCCGGTCACGGGTGGAGGCGCTCGACGGTTTGCGTGACAAACTCGCCGGGTTCGGGTTCCCCAGCCTCATCCTCGAGGACTTCAGCGCCGAGTTACACCATGGCATCACTTATCGCTCCATTCGCGTCCACGCTTACCCGGCGGAGATACCGAACGTCTCCCGAAAGAAAGGGCTTCGATGGTTTTCCATTTCGAGTTTGAAGCGGGCTGCCATTTCGCAATTGGCTCGCAAAATCGCTCAGCAGGTGTTTTGAAAAGGTTTCACCACAGACGACACGGAGGCCACAGCGCGGCAAAACCGCAACCAAATGCAGATTCTTCGCTTCGCTCAGAATGACATGTCATCCTGAGCGAAGCGAAGGATCTGCTTTTCTTCGCGCGGCGCGACGAAACTCACCCTTCGTAGTTCAGAGGGAAACGCTATGACTTTTGCTCCGTGCACTCTCTGACCTCGGTGGTGAAGCCCGACCTGGGTTAAAATGTAGTCCGCAAGGAAAGTATCGCTCATGGCAAAGGCCGCACAGACTGATCCCTCCGCGCTCCTCAAGCTTCAATCCAACATCAGCGTGCAGCGCCACTTTGAAGTTTCCCTTCTCCTGACTCTGGCTACCGCTTTCATCACCGTCGCGATGACGGGAAAGCTGGACTTCGTCTCCACCGTTGTGATTTCCATAGCGTTGGGCGTGAAGCTCTGGAGCTATTCGCGCGAAGCTGATTTTTCACTCTCTCCAAGGACTGTCACGCGGGTTTCCATCTTTTACATCTTCTTTTATGCGCTCGACTTCTTGATCTTCTCGCCGGGTCCCGGCCTGCTGGACAAGATGTTGTCCGCCACCGTTCATCTGGTTCTCTTCACAACCATCATCAAAATCTTCTCTGCCAGGACCTATCGTGATTACGGCTATCTCGCCACGCTGTCATTCGTGATGATGCTGGCCAGCGCCATCCTGACGGTCAGCACAACCTTCCTCATATTCTTCGGTTTCTACATCATTCTGGCCATCTCGACCTTCATCAGCTACGAAATCAAGCGAGGGATGGAGTCGGCCCGCCGCGCGCCCGAAGGCCCTTACCGGCAACCTCGCCAGAACCGGACAGCGGTCGAACGGGCGCTGATGAAGGCCGGGGTGGGATTGGCGGTCGGCATTTTTCTCCTGGGAGCGCTTCTGTTTTTCGTCATCCCGCGTTACCGCACAGGGTTTCTGACCTCACTCTCTTCGCAGTCCCAGAACATCACGGGATTTTCCGAGACCGTTAACCTTGGAGATATCCGCAAGATCCTCCGTTCCCCGATGGTGGTGATGCGAGTGACGGTAGAAGGGGATCCCAGGCAATTCCAGGGGGTGAAATGGCGCGGCGTGGGTTTGACAAGCTTCGACGGCACGCACTGGTTCAACGACAACACGGAGCAAACTCCCATCACCCCGGCCTCCGAACAGCGAATTGTACTTCCCCGCGAGGAGGGCTGGCGAAGCCGTTCGTATCACCCGCTCCGCTATCACGTTCTGCGCTCCGCCCTCTCCACCGACGTGCTCTTCGCCGCCCCCACCCCGGAGGAGATTGTGGGCCGGTTTCACTTGCTGAATGTTGATGAAACCGGCTCCCTGCATAGCCCCCAGTATGCTTTCGCGCCGCTTGCCTACGACGCCATTTCGGAGGCCGGGCTGCCTTCGGTCCGTGAGTTGCAGCGCGCCTCAACAGACTACCCGGAAAACATTCGCTTGGTGTATCTGCGCCTTCCCGGTATGGACCCGAAGGTTGCGGCCCTTGCCCGGCAAGTCACCTCCTCCGCCACGAACAACTACGACCGCGCCGCCGCGATTCAGAATTACCTTCGCAGTAATTTCCGCTACACCCTCGATCCGTCTGCCATCGAGCCCAAGGATCCCATCGTCAGTTTCTTATTCAAATCCCGTTCAGGCTTTTGCGAGTACTTTGCTGCCTCCATGACGGTGATGCTGCGGACCCTCAATATCCCGTCGCGGCTGGTGAATGGCTTTCAAACAGGTTCCTATAATCGTGTCGGCAAGGATTTTGTGGTGCGTGCCCGCGACGCGCATAGCTGGGTGGAAGTGTATTTTCCGAAATACGGCTGGATCACTTTTGATCCCACGCCTGCCGATCCCAATCCCATCCGCGCCGGAGCCTGGGACGATTACCTCGATGCCCTCAGCCTTTTCTGGAGTGAGTGGGTGATCAACTACGATTTCAGCCATCAAGTTCAACTCGCGCGGCAGGTGGAACAAACCTCCAGGAACTTCCAACAGGAATTCGTCGGCCGCGCCGACCAGTTTAAGCGGCGAGCGGTGCGGGTGGCCTACTTCATCGAACGCTGGCTCATGTCGCACAAACTGCTCATGTTCCTTATCATGGTCACCCTCCTGGCGGTGCTGGCGGTGGGCGAAAAAGGTGGTTCGCTGGCCGAAATCCGCTTCTTCTGGCTTTGGAAGTTCGGACGCCGCGAGCTCGCCCTCAGCCCCCGCCAGGCCACTATGTCTTACCAACGATTACTGACGACTCTGCGAAAGAAAGGATACCCGAAGCCGGTTGCGCTCACACCCTGGGAATTCGCTAAGTCGCTGGCGGGGACGCGCCTCGCCTCGGGCGTCTTCGAGTTCACCCGCCTCTACAACCTGCTCCGCTTCGGCCAGGTGCAAGTCCCCATGGCGCGCCTGCGCCAGCTTCTGGACGAGATCAGCAGGACGTGAGCATTTGCGATTTTAAGTTTTAGATTTGTGAATCGCAGGTGGTATACGGGGAAAGTCCATGGAACGTCCGCCCTTACGAAGGGGTCCTGTGCATTGATGGGAATTCCTACAAGGCGAAGCAAAGGAGGCTTATCGCGGCGCGACTTCCTGGCGTTATGCGGCTCCGCGTCCTCCCTACTGCCTGCCCCGATACTTGGAATGCATGCCGTTGACGAGCCGCTGAGTCTGCGGCAAGTGAGACTCTGCGCTACTTCCGCGGAGTTGGCTGCGGCCACTCCACCGTACGCGGATAATCGCATCGTTCCCCACTATCCGGTGCGCTCCCCCCTCGAGGAACTGCTCCGAAAGGCCCGGCAGAATGAGGATGATTTTCCCACCGAGCGATTCAGCCGCGAAATCGCAACTCAGCTCACACAATGGGGCATCGAGCTTCGCAAGAGCCCGAAGAATCTGCGCATGCTCGCTGGGCTCCTTTCGCCGCAATTTGCGGCTGCCTCGCCTAAGCCCGAAGAACTGCGCGAGATCCGCGGCGCCGCGACCCTGAAACTCCAACAGGCGAGTTTTTCTTCCCAACCGTCGCTCGGCCGCGACGCGTTTCTCGACCAGCTCCAATCCACTTTCGAGCGGACTTCGGAAATTCTGACGGCTGAATTCCAGCTTGCGGATCTGGAGATGGTCTCCACTTTTCCGCCGCTCCTCAGGACCCAGGTTCGTTTCGTGTTCGTGGGGACAGGGCCGCGGGCGCACCGCCTCGAGCGAATCGGCGTTTGGGAAATCGAGTGGGAGCGGCGCTCGGAGGGCGGTTGGGCCGCAAAGAAGTGGCTGCCCCTTTCCGAAATCCAGAGCTTCTCTGCCCAGCCGATTTTTGTGGACATCACTTCGACCGCCCTGAAGGGCGCGTCCTCTTACCGCACGCAAATGCTGCGCGGCACGGATTACTGGCGCACGGTGCTCGACGGGGCGACGGGCATCGACATCTATGGCAACAATGGCATCGCCGCCGCTGACTTCGATAACGATGGTATCGACGATCTCTACATCTGCCAGCCTTCCGGACTCCCCAACCGCCTTTACCACAACCGGGGTGACGGCACCTTCGAAGACCTGACGGAAGCGGCCGGCGTGGGCGTCCTGGACAACACTCCTTGCGCGCTTTTCGCGGACATCCGCAACAATGGCTATCAGGACCTGGTCGTCGTCACCGCCAACGGACCTCTGCTCTTTCTCAATCAGGGGAACGGCAAGTTCAGTCTGAAGACCGACGCCTTTCGATTCGCGCAACCACCCCAGGGAACCTTTACCGGCGCAGCCTTCGGCGATTACGATCGCGACGGACGCCTGGATATTTACTTCTGTTTGTATAGTTACTATAAGGGGCTCGAGCAATACCACCTCCCGCTTCCCTACTTCGACGCACGCAACGGACCGCCTAACTTCCTCTTCCACAACGACGGCGACGCCATGTTCCGGGATGTGACTGCGGTCACCGGCCTCAACCAAAACAACGACCGGTTCAGCTTCGACTGCACCTGGTGCGACTACGACCACGACGGCTGGCCGGATTTGTACGTGGTGAACGACTTCGGGCGGAAGAATCTCTATCACAACAAAGGCGACGGGACGTTCACGGACATCGCTGAAGAAGCGGGGGTGGTGGACGTCGGGCCGGGCATGAGTTCCTGCTGGTTCGATTACGACAACGATCTGAACTTCGACCTTTACGTCTCGGACATGTGGGAAACCTCCGGCATGCGCTTGACCTCGCAGACGAGTTTTTTAGAAGGGATGTCTCCCGGCGTCCGCGCCCTGTTCCGTCATCACGCCAAGGGGAATTCGCTCTTCCGGAATCTGGGCAACGGCCGCTTCGAGGATCGCAGCGCGGCGGCCGGTATCGAGCAAGCAGGGTGGTCGTGGTCCTGTCACGCCTGGGACTTTGCGCACGATGGACGCTCGCACCTTTACATCGCTAACGGTATGATCTCCGGCCCCACACGTGATGATCTGGAAAGCTTCTTCTGGCAACATGTGGTGGCGCAGTCCCCGCCGGACGCCCATCCCACCGTCCCTTACGAACTGGGCTGGAACGCCATCAACGAATTGATTCGTTCCGACGGCACCTGGGCAGGATATCTGCGCAACGTTTTCTTTTTTAACAACGGGGATGGGACGTTCTCCGACATCTCCGGAGCGGTCGGCCTGGATTTCCAGGATGACAGCCGAGCCTTCGCTCTCGCCGACTTCGATCACGATGGGCGCCTCGAGATCGCTGTGAAGAATCGGACGGGACCCCAATTGCGAATCCTGCACTGCGAGGCGCCCGATCTGGGCAATGCGATCGCTTTCCGGCTGCACGGCACGAAAAGCAACCGGGACGCCGTCGGCGCCGTGGTTATTCTCTCAACCACGCAAGGGCGGCAGATCAAAATGCTGCAAGCCGGCACAGGCTTCCCCTCGCAGCACAGCAAGGAGATCTTCTTTGGCGTCGGCAAGGCCGTGTCCGCAAGCGCAGAAATCCGCTGGCCTAACGGCGATGTGCAGCACTTGGAAGGGTTGCCGGCCAATCATCGTGTCGAGATTGAGGAGGGCTCGGACAAGTTCCAGGCAGTACCTTTCCGTCCCCATCAACCTCTCGCCATGATTCCCCCTCCTCCGGTAGCCCAGCCGCCGCCCGCCACGTGTGAAACCTGGCTGATCGATCCCATCCTCGCTCCGGATTTCGACTTGCCCGATCTCGCTGGGCCGACGCACCGGCTTTCCGATTTGAAGGGCAAGGTGGTGGTCCTGAACTTCTGGGCCACCTGGAGCCCGCCCAGCCTCGATACCCTCAGGGCACTGGATCGTTCCGCGGCGCTGAGAAGGGCCCTTGAGGTACTGGCCGTCAACCTCGATAAATCCGAAGACGCTGCGCAGGTCCGCGCCTTTGCGCGCGCGAACTCGTTGCAGGTGCCTGTCTTGCCGGCCAGCGATGATGTTTCCGGGGTTTACAATCTGATTTACCACTTCATGTTCGACCGGCGGCGCAATCTGGGCCTGCCCACCACGTTTCTCATCGATCGCAACGGGTTCATTGTGAAGGTCTATCAGGGACCGGTCGATGCCGAGCGCTTGATCCGAGACCGCGAGCGCATCCCGCAAACCGCCGAAGAACGAATGAAGCTGGCGTTGCCCTTTCCCGGCGCGCTTCACCTGGCAGAATTTCGCCGCAATGAATTCACCTACGGCGCGGCCTTTTCCCAGGCGGGATATTTCGACCAGGCGATCCGGGAATTCAACTTGGCGCTCGAGACGGATCCGGATTATGCCGAGGCGCATTACAATCTGGGGACCCTGTATCTGAATCAAGGGAAAGCGGACGAAGCCCGCCGCCACCTGGAGCGCGCACTCGAGTTGCGCCATGACTATCCCGACGCCCTCAACAACCTTGGACTGCTGGCTGCGAAGGCCGGCGACAGCATCCAGGCCATCCGCTGTTTTCAGCAGGCGATCGACCAGCGGCCCGATTACGCCCTGGCGTACTTCAACCTGGGGAACGTCTGTCGACGCGAGGGACGTATCAGCGAGGCGAAGCAGGCGTTGGATCGCGCCGTAGCGTTGGCTCCGGACGACCCGGAGGTGAACTACGGCGTCGGCATGCTTTACGCACAACTAGACGACACCGGCCGGGCGCTCAAATACTGGCAGCACGCACTCGAGCTTCGCCCCAACTATCCGGAGGCGCTCAATAACCTCGGCGTGCTCTTCATGCGCCAGGGTAAGACCTCAGACGCTCAAGACTTGTTCCAGAGAGCCATGCGCGCGGCGGGCGATTTCGATCAGCCCTACCTCAACTTGGCGCGCCTCTACGTCGCGCAGGGAGACAAAGATCGTGCTCGGGAGATTCTGCAACAATGGCTCGCCCGCCACCCCGACCACGCACTGGCAAAGAGCATGCTCGAGAAACTTGGCCAGTAGTCCCTCTCCCACATTTCCATTTGAACTCCACCTGTGAACCTTCGGACGTTGGCCGTCATAAATATTGATGTGGGTTCAACGTTAAAACTTAATCGAAGAAGTGCTTGACAAGCGATTGCCCTAGGAAATACTCTTGACTTGGGCAAATCATCCATAGTCAGGGCTGAACTCCGTAATTACTTTGCAGTACTGTGGCTCAGGTTTCCGAATGGGAATCCTGAATATACTGTTTGAGTCCGGGAGGCCAAAATGGAAATCCCGGCCTGTTTGTCTTAGCTCAGGGGACAGGAGCATACGATGGCTAGTGAAGCGGAGCAGATCTATCAAAAATGGTCTACGCGCGGGAGCCGCGCGGCGGTCACGCCGGAATCCTTCAAGGGCGGGTCTTTCGACGCATTCCGCAAGGGTGGCGGCTTCGATATCGTGAAGACGCGCCTGACGGAATACCTGACCAAAAAGGGTAGCCGCAGCGCGGCCGAGCAGACCTGGAAACTGCTCGAAAAGTTCAAGCGGCGGAACGGAGAGCTGGTTGCAGTTGAGGCAATGAGAGCCGTGGAGACCGACCTTGGCCTGAAGTCGGCACTGGCACAATTTCCCGCCAGCATGTTCCCGAACCTGAATGAGGATGCGGTTGAACTTTCAAAGAAACTGGACCCGAACAATATCCGGTTCCCCACTTCCGGGATCACTGTGCGGATTGTCAAGATGCTGGGGAAAGGCGGCGCGGGGGGAGCGGTGTATCTGGCAAAGGACACGACGGGGAAAAAATACGCGCTGAAGCAGTTCAACACGGAAAACTACGCGGTTCCCAGTTACACCAGCACCACGAACCAGGGCCGTCTGAACCGAACGAAGTTTTATATGATGAAGTACTTCGAAGCCTCGTTGACCACCACATGCATCGATGCGCTGACGGTGGGCCGGACCGAGTTCATTCTGCTGCAGCTTGGCGAAGGCGCCGTGGATTACACCAAGCTGAACATGTCGGATTTAATGAGCGTGTTCGACGACCTCAGCAAACTGGAGAATTATTCGCAGAACCACATGAACGTGGAGGTCACCCAGGATGTATCCGTCTTGCACGGCGACATTCACGGAGAGAATCTGATGCGGTTCGAGGGGAAGTTGCGGCTGATCGATTTCGGGTTTGCGGTCATTTTCTCGCCGGGGCAGGAGGCGCTTGTCCGGCGGGCGACTCCCATCGATTACGACAAAGACAATCCCTTACTCTACATTCAGGATTCGGGCCCGCTGGAAGACAAGAAGAAGTTCTACGATCCCCAAGGGGGCTGGAAGGACTACATCGCGAACTGGCAAAAAGCCTACCGGGAAGCGCCGGTGGTGCAACTGTGCGAGAGTTGCCGGCGGCAGTATCCGGCGGGGTTGAAGATTACCGAGTGCTACCGTTGCGGGTCCAAGAAAATCGTGACGTCGAACCTGCGGCGCGCGGACATCCAAGGGATCGCGAGGCTGAAGGGGGTTTCACCGGGAACTATCGGTGACAATCCCTATGCTGACGGCGAAGTGAAGCAGGTGAATCCGAAGGAGTACGCGTGCATTGTGATGACGGCGGTGCTGATCAAGGAAATATGGGCGGCCACGGAAAAGGGACGCGATCTCGGCATGGGCGGTACAAAGGCGAAGTCGATCGTAAACACGGAAGTTTACCCGAAGGCTCGGACCGGATTGTACAAATTTTCCGCTGAATCGCAGTCCGGAGTGGTGCAGTTGCTTCTGCTGTGGTTTGACGAGATGATGCGCCGTCTTTTCGATGGCGAAAGTTTCACGGCCAAGGATGCGGTTGTATTTTTCGGAGGCAATCGCAGCACCAAGCCTTCGGTGCAGCGGCGGCATTCGGTTGCATTCTAATCGCGCGTCGGCTTCTTTGCCTTCAAACTGCTCCGGCGCCATGTACTGCGGTGTGTGGGAATGATGAGGTTTATGAGCCCAAGCTGCGCTATAAAGACGGTAAGCTCCAGCAGGATGTGCGGGCCGCCACTGCCTGGATCAAACAAACCCCGGAAACAAAGAAAGCGTCCCTCGATGCGAAGAGCGAAACACGGACCACGGCTTTGAACAAGCAGTTCCAAGCCAACGCGGCCTTTGCGTGAAGCCGGTCTGTCCCCCCATGGATTTCTTCCCAGGTTCCCCCGCCCGTACCCGACATGGCCAAATTGACCATGCCGGGCGCTTCCGAAGCTGCGGCATTAGCCTTTTTCGCATTTTCCGCTTGACAGACCCGGCGGCTTGTGATAGCCTATAACTGTGGTCGATATCTGGACGTTTTGTCGCAAGACGTGCCGGGGTGCGCAGAGGGGAAGGACAAAGCCGGACGGTCCCATTGTGCTCGGGGACCACGGATCGGAAACAAAATAAAAATATACGAACGAAGCCAGTATGTTATTGAAAACACAAGGAGCAAAACTTGAGTATTTGAAACGAAGCTAAGAAGTAGCTGAAAACAAAAGGCTTATTCAATAACTGGCCGGAACGAAGCTAAGAAGTTGTTGAAAACAAATGACATCACGCTCTTGTTGGCTGGAAGTTTCGCCCGTTTTGCGCGCCAATTGACCCGAATTGGAGCCCAAAAGCAGCACAAACAGGTGCTAAGGCGAGGCCGGAAGATTGACGAACGGGCGGCTACACGAGGGCCGATTCACGTCGACGAGCGCCTGGGTCTGGGAATGGATTCCCGCGGTTTGAGGTGGGTTGGGGTCTGGGGGCTGGCTTTCGCTTTAATCCCTTCGTCGTTCGCGCAAGGCCCGGCGGAAGATCGCATCGTGCAGGCGATCGACAACGCTTCGCGGGTCGTGCTCCAAGGCAACGTTCGTCCTATGTTCCGGGCTGAAAACGACCTGGGACGCGCCGACGGCTCCCTCCGACTTGAGAACATCTCCCTCAGGTTCGCGTTCACCGCGAGCCGGCAATCCGCGTTGACGGCGCTTTTGGACGACCTGCAAAACCCCTTGTCGCCCAGCTTCCACCATTGGCTAACGCCGGAGCAGTTCGCCGGCCCGTTTGGGCTGAGCCAGAATGACTTGAACAAGGCCGTGGCCTGGCTCGAGGGGCAGGGTTTCACTGTGACCTGGAAGGCTCGCAGCCGCACCTGGGTTTCTTTCTCGGGGACCGCAAGCCAGGTGCAGACGGCTTTTCAAACCGAGATCCACAATTTCTCCTTCCACGACGCGACGTACTATGCCAACGCGACGGAGCCATCCGTACCCAACGCCCTGGCGGGGGTGGTGCTGGCCATTCACGGCTTGGACAATTACCCTCTCAACCCGGCGGGTGTCGTCCGCAAAGCGAGCGCGGGTCTCACTCCGGCATTTACCTCTTACATTAGCGGGAACACCTACGTTGCCCCAGGCGACTTCGCCGAAATCTACGACCTCAACAGCCTTTACTCCGCGGGAATTGACGGCACGGGGCAGTCGATTGCCGTGATGGGGCAAACGGACCTCTATAGCGGCGGCAGCGGGCCCAGCAGCGATATCGCTGCGTTCCGCAGTGCCTCAGGCTTGCCCCCCAACTCGCCCCAGGTCGTCTTGATTCCCGGCGCCACGGATCCTGGAGTCGTTTCCGACGATATCGCTGAAGCCAGCTTGGACGTGGAATGGGCCGGCGCGGTGGCCAGGAGTGCCACGATTATTTTCGTGAACGGCGGCGCTAAAGGAGTAGGTAAGGCCTTGCAGTATGCCATTGACAACAAGACCGCCTCGGTCATCAGCATCAGCTACGGTGAGTGCGAATCGATGCTGGGTTCCGCGAACCTCATGGCCCTTGCCAATCTTGCCCAGCAGGCAAATGCACAAGGGCAGACCATAGTGGCCGCTGCCGGCGACACTGGCCCCGCCGGTTGCGAGGGCGGCCTTTCGTCCACAGCCGCCACTACCGGCTTGGCGGTCAATTGGCCCTCCAGCCTTCCTTACGTGACTGGCCTGGGTGGGACGGAATTCCATGAGGGCTCAGGGGTTTACTGGATTGCGGATACCAACGGCGTGGACGTCCCCCTCTCCGCCCTCTCCTACATCCCCGAGGTGGCCTGGAACGACACATCGTCACCCTTAAACACCGAACACGTGCTCTCGGCCGGAGGAGGGGGAGCCAGCGCTTATTTCTCCAAGCCGAGTTGGCAGACAGGAACCGGAGTGCCGAACGACGCTGCCCGCGACGTTCCTGACCTTTCCCTTAATTCTTCCCTCTTTCACGACCCGAGCCTGTTGTGTGTTCAGGGGAGCTGTGTCGATGGATTCCGTGATAGTCAGCAGGACCTGACGGTGGGGGGTGGAACCTCCGTGGCGGCGCCCTGCTTTGCGGGAATGGTCGCCCTTATCGATCAAAAGCTGAACACTCCCGAAGGCCAGGGCAACATCAACCCTATTCTCTATTCCCTGGCCGCCACAGCGCCAGCAGCGATCCACGACATCACCAGCGGTAACAACATCGTGCCTTGCTCGCCAGGTTCCACCGATTGCCCCGGCGCCGCGCCCTTCCAGTTCGGCTACAGTGCCGGCGTCGGCTATGACCAGGCAACTGGCCTAGGCTCTGTCGACGCCTTCAATCTGGTCGAGGCGTGGGGCTCGTCGTATGCCGGAAACCTGCCGGCTCCCGCCTTGACCGCACCTCCTAACGGGACCGCCGGGGTTTCTCTGGCCCCTCAATTCAGTTGGACGAACGTCGCCGGCAACGCCGGTTACCGTATCCTGGTCGCAACTAGTCCCGCCGGCCTGCCCACCAACCCCGCAACGACCACGTGCAATGCCTGCACGATTGTCGACGAGACTAACACGAATTCGAACTCATACACTCCGCCCAGCGCTCTGGCTGCCGGCATTTACTTTTGGCAGGTGCAGGCCCGTGAGCCCTCCTCGAGCGGTGGCACGGCTGCATGGTCGAACATTTTTAGCTTCACGACGAGCGGTTCGGCCCTGGCGGCGCCGGCGCTCGTGGCGCCCGCCAATGGAGCGACAGGCGTGTCAATCCCGTCCACCTTCAGTTGGAGCACGGTGGCAGGGAATGCCGGCTATCTCTTATTCATCGCAAAGACGCCGGGTGTACTACCCACAAATCCAGCCGTTGGGAGCTGCTCAGGTTGCTCAACGGGCACGAAAGTCAACGCAACCTCTTACACTCCGCCAAGCGCTCCGACTGCGGGCAATCTTGCTGCCGGCACTTACTATTGGCAGGTCAAAGCCTTATCCTCGTCGAATGGCGTGTACGGTGCCTGGTCGAGCGTCTTCAGCTTCACGACCATCCCCGGAGATTTTTCGCTGAGCGTTTCCCCTAGCACCTTGACGATGACCGCCGGCGGCAGCGCTACGTCCAACCTCACCTTCACGCCGATCAACGGCCTTTCGGGCAGCAGCGTGACTTTCTCCTGCAGCGTCTCCAGCACACTGGCGGGAGTGACCTGCGCAGTCGGAGCGCTCGACACCAACAACACGGCCACCGTAACCATTGCAGCCTCCTCCTCAGCATCGACTTTCCCCGCGCGGCAGAAAACGCGCCGACTAAACGCGCGCGGGACGCAAACTTGGGCGGGGCTCGGGTTGCTGCTTACGTTCTTGATCGCCCTGCACTCGCGTGATTCGCAAACTCTGCTGCCGAGGAAGCGGGTGCGGCAGCTTGCGTTCGGCGCCGCGCTCACGGCGGCGTTCGTGGCCGGCCTTAGTTGCGGAGGCGGCAGCGGCGGAGGTGGTGGAGTGAGCCCCGCGCCCTCCGAATCCGGGACCGTCACCGTGCAGGGCACGGGGCCGAGCACCAGCCATAGCGTGACGATTTCCGTGAGCGTGGACTAACCACAACCACGAAGTCGATGGAGCAAGGGCAAAAAACCGAAACAGGAAAATAGAAAAGGGAAACTCGAAACTGGAGATTGGGAACCCGGCACTTGAAGCTGGAAAATAAAAATGGAGATGAGGAGCTGCTGGCAGGTTGCCTATTTCTATTTTCCAGTTTCCAGACTCATGCGATCCAGGCGCGCAGGGCATCCGCGAATCTGTCGAGCGTAAGCGGGGCTGTTTCGCGCCTCAGGGGGAATTCCTGGGGCGCAACAACATAGGCTTCGGCGAGGCTCTCGGCCAGACACACGCACGCGGTCGAGCGCTGGTATTCCTCGTAACGGTTGGCGGCCAGCCAAACGTAGAGTGCGAGCATCTCGGCATCGATGGCGCTGCCAGGCAAGTCCGGGACGGGAGGGAGAGGATTAAGTTTCTCGGGATTTTCAAATAAAACCACGCCGGTAAAGGGTTTTGGCTTGTTGCGAATTCCGAACTGCGCCACGAGGAAAGAAGGACGGGCGCGACGTAGCGCTTCCGAGGAGGCCCATTCTACGAACGAGTTTCCAAACAGCAAGGCGCCGTTGCCGCTGAGATAAAGCGAGCGCAGGAACTCCCGGATCGCGGGTTCTTCCGCCACCTCCGCCGGACACCATTGCGTGACCTCGACTTTGCGGAGATTATCGAACACCGCGTCCGCGTCGGAGAGGTCCTTCCGCATGATATTCATCTCGTGCGCGAAGCTCTCCCGGAAGGAAGCCAGCCTTCCGTAACTGAGCAGGATGGCGGCAGAGGGCGTGGCCCCGGCACGTCCGCCCGTTCGCAGGTAATCGACCAGGCTGGATCCGGCGTCACACACCCAAGTGTCCGCAAGCGACGAGTCCGGACGGCCCAACGCCACATCCAACAGTCCTCCCGACCGCCCCCCGGCCCCGCCGGGTGTACCTCCCAGGAGAGTTTGCGCGGGACTCTGATCCGCGCCGGATGAAGTCAAATCGAGCTTCAGCGGGCGGCCGATTCCCTGCCACTTCGTCCAAACCGTTTCCGGATCAAGCGGAAGGGGCTTAGGTAGAATCAAGAGAATCAGCCGGCGTTCGGCCTTGCCGGCGGCGGTCTGAGTTTTCGGACCGCGCTGATCAACCACGTCGAAAACCGCTTGCACAGCTCTCCGCCATTCCTGGAAGTACGGCGAGCGGGCCAGAAGAGACGAATTCTCGATCGTTTGTTCGGTGGTCGAGAACTGCTTCCAGTGGCGCACCCCCATCTTTTCCTCGAGTTGCACCACGTCCTGGAACAGGTTGGAAAACTCAACTTCGCTCAGGCTGGCCACGTACACGATCAGGTGCTGAACCGACTGCCGCTCGTATGGAAACTGGTACTCCCACTCGCGAAGATGCTGGTTGGTGAAGGGAAGGAAGGTCAGCGGCAGGCGCTTAAGCAGGCCTTTCCTCAACGCATCCTGAACGTCTTCCGGCAGCTTTTCTTCGGGTCGCATGCCAGCTCCCAACTTGCGCGGGCTTCCAAGGGAACGCCCCCTCGTTCACGGGCTTCGGACCAAAGCCCGGTACCATATATTCTATGTCCCACACAGGCGTTTTTCAATCGGGTGGCGCGGCAACATTCTGAGAATGCTCTCTGTGCGGAAGCGATGCGTTCCGCGACAGCCGCCCTACTCACAGGGACAATGCTTGGTGTTAGAATTGAGTTCGGCAAGGAGCCGAGTCAGGGATTCCTATGGCCGGGACAGTTGATTTGCGGCCCCGAAGCTCCTCACGCGGATGTATTCGTCGTGACGAGGCTAAGAGTCCTTCCAAATTCCGGGCTTTCATCACGGAAGCGGAGGCGTTCGCCGCCCTGCGCGGAGTGTTTCTCGCACTCCTGTTGGGGGCGGGAGCCCTTGGGGCAGTCGAGAAGGGCGCTTTAACGGGAACCATCGTTGGGTCTGCCAACCGTCCAATTCCCGGAGCGAAGGTCACGCTGGCCGCTGCCGATGGGAGCCGGCAAACCGTCAAAGCAGATCAGAAGGGGCGCTATTCGTTCTCCTCCCTGGAACCTGCCAGTTACACCCTCGATGTGGAGGCTGCCGGCTATAAGCCTGGCAGGCGAGCTGATGTGCGGGTTACGGGTGGGACCTCCACCACGGTTGACTTGTTTCTAACCGCGAGCGCCCCTTCCCAACCCAATCCAGAGTCCACCCTTGCACAACCGGCCGGCTTTTACGACGACACAGCCTTGAAGGCCAGCGGAGTCCAGACCGCGATTGACGCGGCGGGGTATTCCTCCCAAGCTCAGAGCCCGCGCCGATTGTTAAGCGAGGGTCCGAGCCTTTCCCTCAACCCACCCTCTCCCCGCGCACCGGAAACACCCAAATCCACAGAAACAGAGCACAGGCTTAGGGAAGCCCTTCGAACGGCTCCGGACGATTTCGATGCCAATCATCAGCTTGGAGAGTTTTACCTTTCCGCGGCAAAACCCGCCCCCGGTATTCCTTATCTCGAAAAGGCACAGGATTTGAAGCCCGGAGACGCCTCAAATGAATTCGACTTGGCGCGCGCTTATCTCGGAACCAAGAACGCGGCGAAAGCGCAGCCGCTTCTGCGAGACTTAATCCGCGGCAATGACACCGCTGAATACCACAATCTACTCGGTCAGGCGGACGAAGCGCTGAATGATCCAGCTTCTGCGCTCAAAGAATTCAAGCTTGCGGCGCAGATGGACCCGAGCGAGAAAAACACGTTCGACCTGGCGAACGAGTTGTTCTTCGTCACCGACAGCAACGGTCCTGCTGTTGAGGCTTTCACGCGAGGCGTCGCCCGTTTCCCCGATTCCGTAAGGATGCACATTGGGCTCGGTATCGCCCTTTACGCGCGCAATTCTTACGATGCGGCAATCGAGGCGCTGTGTCACGCTTCGGATCTCGACCCTTCTGATCCCCGGCCGTATGTCTATCTCGGTAAGATGTACAACGTTTCGAAGAGCCGGGGCGATGAGGTCGCGAAGCGCATGCAGAGGTTCATGGAGACAAACCCAGACAACCCGCTTGCTTACTACTATGGCGCTCTCAGCTTATGGAAAGGCGCTCACGGCGATACGCAAGGCATCGACGAGGCCCGGGTTGAAGCGCTGTTCAAGAAATCGCTGGCGCTCGACCCGCAGTCGGCGGACACGCATCTGCAGCTCGGAATCCTCTACCATGATCAGCGCCGCGAACCGGACGCCATCTCGGAGTTTGAGGCGGCCATCCGCTTGAATCCCGACAATCCCGAGACCCACTACCACCTGGCACAGGCCTACCTCCGCACGGGCGACAAAGAGCGCGGGCAGCAAGAGTTGCGGGTTTATGAGAAGCTCCGCACTCGTGAAGAAACTGGGAACTCGAAAATCGAAACTGGAAAGCCGAGAACAGCCCCATGACTCTTGTTTGGCGCCTACCTCGCTTTTTATGTGCGCGCCAGGCGTGTTCACCAACTCATGGGGCGCAAACACCAACCGACCATCGCAGATCGACAATCATTCGTAGCGCAGCGCTACCATGGGATCCACCTTCGTTGCGCGGTGCGCGGGGACGAAGCTGGCCAGCGCGGCGATTGCCAACTGCACGAGCACAATGAGCGCGAAAGTTGAGGGATCAGTAGGCCGGACCGAATACAGGTACGAAGCGAGAAGCCGCGTCAAGGCGATAGCTCCCGCAAGGCCGGCGGCGATCCCGATCACGAGCCAACTGAGGTTCTGGCGGAGAATCAGCCAGACAATCTGTTGCCTGCGGGCGCCGAGAGCCATGCGAACGCCGATTTCGTGTGTGCGCTGCCGCATACCATAAGAAGCCACGCCGTAGATGCCCACTGCCGCCAGCACGGCTGCAATCGACGCGAACGCTCCAATCAATAGCAAGATGAACTGCCTTCCCGCGGCTTCTCTGGCCACCCATTCATCCATGGTCTTGATATCGGTGACCGGCTGGTCGGGATCGACTCGCCAAATCTCTTTCTCGACTCGGGGAATCAGCCATGACGGCTCTGCGCCGACGCGCAGCACCAGCGACATCTCCTGCGCCGGCCATTGATCGTAGGGCATGAAAAGCTCAGGATCAGGCGGCGCATCCAGCCCGAGTTGCCGAATATCACTCACGATTCCGACGATCTCGAGCATGTGCGGTTTGAACTGGACGTGCGTGCCTGCGGAGGTTCGCTCGGCAACGTAGCGGTAAACCACGATAGTCTTGCCGACCGGGTTCTCGGCCGGCCAGTATTTGCCGGCCATGCTGCGGTTGATCACGCCGACCAAGGGCGAGTTTGCAGAGTCACCGATCTCCAGCTCTCTGCCATTCAACAACGGTATTCCCATGGTGCGAAAATAACCCGCGCTGACGGCATGGTAGCCCGCTGTGCCCTGGCCGGGATGTGGTCCCGGAATCTCGAACCCGTTCGATGTCTCGTTGCGCGTTAACGGGAGGTCCGTGACGGTGCCGGCCGAGAGGACCGCAGGCATTGCCGCGAGGCGCTGCAGGACTTGGTCGAAGTACGCAGCCTGCTTTTCAGGTGTGGAGTACTTCGCCTCAGAAAGACTCACCTGCATGGTCAGCAGATGTTCGGTGCGGAAACCCACGTCAACTTCGAGCAGACGAATGAGGCTCTTCATCATCAGCCCTGCGCCGACCAGCAAAACTAGGGACAAGGCAACTTCGAGCGCCATCAGTCCTCCGCGCATCCCGCCCGCGCGACTGGCGGCGAGGGTACTCTGCGCGGGCCGTGCAGCTTTCCAAGCAGGCAAAACGCCGAATAGAACGCTCGACAGTACGGACAGGAGCGCGCTGAAGCCCAGCACCGTCCAATTAAGGTGGAGCTGGGCATCTTCGAGCCGCGAGAACAGGGAACTGAACGGCGGCGCAATGCGCCCCACCAGTGGTATTGCCCAATAGGCGAGCGCCACGCCGATTGCACCGCCCGAGCCCGCCAGCAGCAGGCTTTCCGTCAGCAGTTGTCGCAAGATGCGCCCGCGGCTGGCCCCCACCGCCGTGCGGATGGCCATCTCGCGCTCGCGCGCCGCACCCTGGGATAAGAGCAGGTTCGCGACGTTGGCGCAGGCAATGAGAAGCACGAAGGCGACTGCGCCCAACAGAAGCCACACAGTCTGGTTGGCGCCCGAAACGACGTATTGCGCGAGCGGTTGGAAGGCGATTCCTTGCGCTTGTTCGGAATCAGGATAGGCTTGCGCGAGGCGGGCGGCGATGCCGTTCATCTCCGCCAGCGCCTGCTCCTTGCTTACACCCGGGGCAAGGCGTCCCAACACCCGCACGCTATGCCAATTACGGGCCGGGGTTGGAACGACAGGTACGAAGATGTCGGACGCCGGGGTCGCCCAGGGGTGTGATCGAAAGCGAACCTGGGACGGCAACACGCCGACGACCGTGTACGCACGCCCCTCGAGGTGGATCGGTTTGCCGACGATTCCTGCATCGCTGCCGAATCGCCGCTTCCAGAACGCGTAACTCAATATGGCCACGCTTTCGGTGTCATCGCTCCTGAACTCGCGCCCCATTGCGGGGCTGACTCCCAAAGTCGCGAAGAAGCCGGGTGTGACGGTCGAAGCCTGAACGCGCTCGGGTTCCGCCGTGCCTGTCAGATTCAGAGAGTCACCTCCATAGGCGGCCAGGGATTCGAACGTGCGGCTTTGACGCTGCCAATCACGGAAATCGGCATACGACGCTTGCTCGACGCCGCGTTTCCTCTTGCCCTCGAGGGGAAACAATCTGAAAAGCCGCTCCGAATGCGGATAAGGCAGGGGGCGCAGCAAGACTGCATCCAGTAGGCTGAAGACGACGGCGGTCCCACCGATGCCGAGCGCCAGCGTCAATGCCGCCACGGCCGTAAAACCGGGATTCCTGCGCAGCACACGCAAACCGAAGCGCAAATCCTGCCACGTGGTTTCGACCGTCGATTCCCAGCCGGCGCTGCGGATTTCTTCCTTGACCGCGTCCACGCTGCCCATTTCAACTCGCGCCGCACGCGTTGCTTCTTCCCGGCTCATGCCGGAACGCATCTTGTCTTTCGCCGCAGCGTCAAGATAGTCGCGCAGTTCTTCGTCCATTTCCCGTTCCACTTGCCTTTTGCGGAACAGCGCTCGCAGGCCAGCAACGACGCTTCTGATGCGGAACATGGCAATCTCCTTCACCACCAAGGCAAAAAAAGGCCAATCAACTTCAATCACCAATCGCCAATCACAAATCACTAATGGCCGGCGCCCTCATGATTCGCGTGATTGCCGCGAGTTGTCGCCCCCACTCCTCGGTCTCGGCTTTCAGTTGCTTCCGGCCAAGAGTAGTGAGTTGGTAGAATTTCGCGCGGCGATTGTTCTCCGTGGGGCGCCATTCGGGCTTGATCCAGCCCGCCCGCTCCAGGCGGCGGAAGGCGGGAAACAACGAGCCGGGGTTGACGCGAAATACTCCCTTGCTGATCTGCTCGATCCGCAAGGCGATGCCATAGCCATGCAGGGGTTCAAGCGCCAGGGTTTTCAAGATGAGCATGTCCAGAGTTCCCTGGACCAGCTCGCTGGATTTCATGGTCTCTCCTCTCGACGGTCAAGATGAGGATACGCTCCTCCTCTAGATTGTCAAGAGGACAACATGTCATTTGTGATTTGCGATTGGTGATTGGTGATTGTCGGTTGAGGTGGAGCGGAAGGTGACTCTCAGGGAACAGCTTCGGGGGCAATCACAAATCACAAATCGCAAATTGCCAATGATTAGCCGCTGCTTTATTCGTACCGCAGTGCCGCCATGGGATCGACTTTCGTGGCGTGGCGCGCGGGCAGGTAACTCGCAAGTAGGGCGACGGAAAACAGGAGGACAGGAACCAGCAACAGCGTCAGTGGATCGTACGCGCTAGTCTGGTAAAGCGTGGCCCGAATCAGGCGTTCGGCAAGGGGAAACAATACCAATCCGATTCCACAGCCAGACGCAGCGAGCGCGGCGCCGCGTTTCATGACCATCCACCAAAGTCCCGCCGGGTTGGCGCCCAGCGCCATCCGTATGGCCAATTCCCGATGTTGTTGCGCCACCAAGTATGACATCACACCGAACAGTCCAATGAGCGCCAGGGCCAAGGCGATCAATCCGAAGGACAACGTCAGGAGAGTAGTGAAGCGACGCTGAGCCAGCGATTCAGATATTAGTGTGTCAAGGGCCGCAAAGCTGTAAATGGGAAGGTCCCGGTCGAGCGACCAGATCTGCTGCTGGATGCGCGCGTATAGGTCCTTGTCCTGTGTGCCGCGGTCGGTTCGGAGGATTAAGGCAGTGCGGTCGCTGGTATGGGTCTGAAGTTGGAACATCGAGTGGTAGATCATGGGCGGCGGATCGGCGTCGAGGGCTGAAATGTGTACGTCGCGCGCGATACCGATAATCGTGAACAACCCGCGCCCGCCCCAGTGAAACCGTTGGCCGAGGGGATCCTGCCCGGGAAAATACTGGCGCGCCATCGTTTCGTTGATGATGGCGACCAATGACGTGTTGGGGCGATCCTGGTCTGTGAAGTTCCGGCCCCGCAGAATCGAAATCCCCATGGCATGGAAATATCCCGGCGTCACCAGCGAGTTTTCCGCCCAGTGAAAATCGTCGGGCGCGGCATGTTCGAGGCGAAACCCAATCTGGCGGCTGTCGCTCAGAGGCAAGTGGCTCGCGGCCGCCACGACCTGTACCCCCGGGAGATGCGCGAAGCGGTCGATTAATTCCTTCTGTACAACTTCCCGCTTCGCGGCATTGGGGTAGCGAGCCTCGTCAAACAGAGTGCGCACGATGTAAACGCCCTGAGGACTAAACCCGAGAGGGGCATTCAAGACGCGCAAGAAGCTCCTGAGCAGCAGGCCGCCCCCGACCAACAGAAGAAGCGTGGCGGCGATTTCGCCCACGACGATAAAATTCTGCAACCGATCCGTTCCACGCGCCCCGCGGTTTTGCGAAGATTCCTTCAGGCAGTCCTGCGGCGCGACGTGCGAGAGCCGCCACGCTGGAACAAATCCAAAAAGCACCGTAGTCAGCAGCAAGAGTACTGCCGTAAACATCAGGGCCATGGGCTCGATCGCAACTTCCTCGAGGCGCGGCACGTCTGCGGGGCCGAAGACGCGCACTCCCTTCACCATCACGAAAGCCAAAGCAAATCCGCCGCCGGCTCCTAGAAGGGAGAGCAGAAGGCTCTCCACCAGACACTGCCGCACCAAACGGGATCGAACTGCGCCAATCGCGCTCCGAACCGCCATTTCGTGAGTACGATAACTGCCGCGAGCGAGCAGCAGATTCGCGACGTTGGCGCAGGCGATCAAAAGAACGCTGGCGACAGCGGCCATCAGAAGAATCATCAGCGGCCGGGCCTTCTGCACCGCGTAGGCGGCAAAGCGGTGCACATGGGGGACCACTCGGATGGTGCCGGAATAGAATTCCGGAAGCTGCTGCATAAATCCGGCCGCAACGGAGGTAACGTCTGCCTGGGCTTGACGCTCGCTCAGGCCCGGCTTCAGCCGTCCGATGAAATTGACGCCAAATTCCATCAAGCGATCCTTCAAGCGGTCTGGAGCGAACACTTCGGGAACCCACAGGTCGGGCCGCTCGGAGAGCGGAGCTCCGTCAGAGGGAAAGTGAAACGACGGCGGCATGACCCCCAGCACCAGATAAGGTCTTTCATCCAGCTTGATGGACTTGCCCAGAATTCCGGCATCGCCGCCGTAGTGCCGCTGCCACAACGAATAGGAAAGCACGGCCACTGCTGCGCCTCCGTTTTGCTCCTCCTCGGCTGTGAACACCCGTCCCAGCCTGGGCGAGACCCCGAGGAGCTGAAATACCGAAGCAGTAACCGAAGCGGCGTGAATGCGCAACGGATTTCCTTCCCCTGTAAGATTGAATCCCGCGTCTTCATAGGCTCCGGTCTGCACGAAGGTACGGTTGCCATCGCGATAATCCAGATACTCCCCGGCCGCCATTCCAACTTCCATGTCGCCTCCCAATTGCGGCACGGTCTCTGACACCACTGCCAACTCCGAGGGAGTGCGGTACGGAAGCGGCCGCAGGAGAATAGTGTTGATCAGGCTGAACACGGCAGTGTTGGCGCCGATGCCGAGGGCAAGGGTGAGTACGGCGACAGCAGTGAAGCCGGGATTCTTCCCCAGCATGCGCAGTCCATAGCGTAAGTCTTGCAGCAAGGTTTCAAGCCAGCCCCAGCCCCACATGCCGCGAGTGACTTCTTCCACGAGTCCGACGTTGCCGAATTCGCGTAGGGCGGCGGCTCGCGCCCGCTCGGCGGATTCACCCTGATCCATGCGCTCCTTGGCGGCCATCCGCAAATGGCCCTCGACTTCCTCGTTCAGCGACGTCTCCATCGACTTGCGCCGGAAGAGTGCTCGCAGGCGAAACCACAACTTGCTGATCATCGGTACCTCCACTTCAGTGGCTAGTGGCTAGTGGTCAGTGGCTAGTATCTGCGGACAAACGTTCGTTGAGAAGCTTGGCGGCGCCACAAGCCGAGGATCTCCCCTGGCCAACCAGCAATCACTAGCCACTAACCACTAGCCACTGCTTCATTCATACCGCAGCGCCTCCATGGGATCCACTTTCGTCGCCCGTCGCGCGGGGACGTAGCTGGCCATAAATGCCACGGCGATTACCCCCAGCGCGGCCATGGAAATGGGCAAGACGCTGGATGGAGGCAGTCCCTCAATCAGACTACCGGCGAGTTTCCTGGACCAAAGCGCCACCGGAATTCCTACGAGCAGCCCGGCTGAGACCATCCCCAGCGCGTCCCGCAGCACCATCCAAGTCACTGTGCCGCGCGTCGCGCCGAGCGCCATGCGGACGCCAATCTCTTTCGTGCGCCGCGCCGCTGTGTACGCCAGCAGTCCATAGAGGCCGATTGCGGCGAGGATTAACCCCAGCGTGCCGAATGAGCCGGAGAGCATGGCGATGAGCCGCTCCGGAACGATGGCGGCATCGACCTGCTCGGACATGGTAGTAATGTGGCGCACCGCAGCGCCCTTCAATATCTCGGCAACGATGCGCCGTACCTCACCCGTCACTGCCTCAGGGGGGATGCTGGTGCGGAGGATGAAATCACTTGCGTCCATTCTGCCGTCGCCGAAAGCGGTCAGGTAGAGGGTGCGGGGCGGCGCCCCGTGCGCGTCATCGTATTTTGCATCGCCCACGACGCCCACGATTTCATACGGCTTGTCCGGCCCGCCGATGTTTTTCCAATCCTTCTCGATGGTGAGATGCTTTCCGATAGGGTTAGCGTCAGCGAAGTAATATCGCGCCATGGCCTGGTTGATGATCGCGACGCGCGGGCCGCCTTCATCCTGGAAGGTAAAATCACGGCCTGCCAGCAAAGGCGTGCCGAGCGTCTGGAAATACTTCGGCGCGATGAATGACATCGCCACGTAGCGGCGGTCCTCAGGCTTCTGCTGGTAGCCTTCCACATTGACGAAGCTCGACGCTCCTGCGCCTGAGATCGGAGTGGGGGAACTGATCGTTGCCGTGCGCACGCCGGGAAGAGCATCCAGCCGCCCCAGCAACTCCTGATCTAAGAGAGATAGTTGTTCCGCGGAATACCCGGTGTGGGCCGTATCGAGGCTCACGAGCAGAAGGTGGTCGCGCTCAAAGCCGAGCTGATTCCGCAGGTCGGACAAATGGCGCGTAAACACGCCGGCGAGGCTCAACACGACGACGGACAGGGCTACTTGGGCTGCGACCAGACCTTTCCCGAAAAAGCGCGCCGCCCTCGCCTGCGTGGGCCTTACGCCGCCTTGCAACATCGACGCCGGCGCCGATGTCACAGCCCGCAGGGCGGGAACCAGCCCAAATAGCACGCCCGTCAGTAATGCCGCTCCGAGGGTGAAAAGCAGCACATGGACATCCGGCTGAACCTCGAACGTGAAATGAGGCGGCAACCCCACAATCTGCCGCCCGGAGAGAAAAATCCGAACCAGCAAGCGAGCGGCGAAGAGCGCCACGAAGATACCAAGCAGGCTGCCCCCGGCCGAGAGCAGCAGCGATTCCGTCATCACCTGCCGCACCAGGCGAAGCCGTCCCGCGCCCAGCGAAACACGCAGCGCCATTTCGCGCTCGCGTGCTGTCGCCCGTGCCAGCAGCAGAGTAGCGATGCTGGTGCAGGCAATCAGAAGCAGCAGGCCCACCAACGCCATCAGGACCAGCAATGGCTGCTCGAATTGGTCACGCAGGAATGCCAGCCCGGCTCCGGCGGGCACGATTTCTAATTTCAATTGCCGCCAAAGGGGATCTTTGCTCTGCTTGCTTATTTCATCGATGGTGAACTGAAACAGCACACTCATTTCCGCTCGCGCTTGCTCGATGGAAACGCCCGGCTTTAAGCGCCCCACCAGGCCCAACTCCATGCCATACAGCGCCGGGGGCCCCGCCTGCGCGCCGGCTGCTTCCGTCCGTTGGGCGTGGCTGATTACCGGCGCCAATCCGACGGGCACCCAGACCTCCGGCCTGGACCAGATCTCCAGTCCAAAAAATTCACGCGGCGCCACTCCAATGACCGCGACCGGCACATTCTGCAAAATGATTCGCTTGCCCAGAATTCGCGGATCCAGATTAAAGCGGCTCTTCCAGAAGGACCAACTCACCACGGCCACTGCCGATTGCGCGCCGCCCATCCGGTCGTCTTCAGGTCCAATGAGGCGGCCGATTGCGGGCTTCACCCCTAGCAGAGAAAAGAAGTCCCCAACTACGTATTCGCCATCCAGAGTCTGGCCACCCAGGCCTTCGCCCCGCAAATCGAACCGGGAGCGACTGAAGCCAATGAGGCCGGAGAAGACGTGATTGTGATCACGAAAATGCTCGTAGCTCTGCCAGGAGTATCCGTTTATACGAGGTTCCCCCGGATATTGGTGCAGCAACTCGACGAGGCTCTCGGGATCTCGGACGGGAAGCAGGCGAAGCATGAGGGTGTTGATCAGGCTGAAGACGCCCGTATTGGCGCCGATTCCCAGCGCTAACGAAAGCACGGCGACGGCGGTAAAACCGGGGCTGCGGCGCAACATGCGCAGGGCGAAGCGAACGTCCTGCCGCATAGTCTCAAGCCAGCGCCAGCCCCACATATCCCGCGTAACTTCCTTCACAAGCCCGACGTTGCCGAATTCGCGGAGCGCGGCGGTTCGAGCTTGGTCGGCAGATTCACCCTGCGCCATGTGTTCCCTCTCGTCCATGCGCAAATGAGATTGGACTTCCTCTTCCAGGTCCTCTTCCCTGGACTTGCGTCGAAACAGCGCTCGAAGGCGAAACCAAAGATCGCTAATCACCGGCATCTCCACTTGGCTCTCCGCCTTTAGTCAGCGGTGTCGTTCCGAGCCCTTCGCTGTCATCCTGAGCGAAGCGAAGAGCCTGTCCTGAACGAAGTGAAGGAATCTCGCTCTGGGTGCTCAGGGTAAACTCCGCGAGGAATCTTGCCCTGATCATTTCCTGCGATCCACCACGAGGCGCAGCTCAGAATGACATCCGTTCCTTCAATGGCCGAACCACTAGCCGCTCCCGCTCGCCGCAGGGTTCATGATCCCGGCGATGGCGCTGACGATCTGGCTCCAGCGGGCCTGTTCCGAGAGCAACTGCCTCTTGCCGGCGGAAGTCAGGCGATAGAA